>JAANMX010002529.1_pt1 | contig 17916 bp, 16 predicted proteins | sample 7279681 | NCBI WGS metagenome assembly JAANMX01 (sample SAMN14094542, study PRJNA606508) | bioreactor metagenome | isolation source: A lab-scale SPAN reactor treating ammonium-rich wastewater day 351 | place: Ireland: Galway | collected 2018-01-01
TATTGTAGGGGCGAAGCATTTGCCGTTATTGGCCTAAAATACTATGTATACGCTGAACGGCAAATGCTTCGCCCCTACGCCTGGCCGCAAAACAAAAGTAGCCGAAGGCCTATTTTAAATATTCAGGAAATTCATTCCCCATTGAAATACTTAGGAAATTTCTTGCTTTATCCTCTCACCTGGTGGTATTCTTGTCTCCGTAGTCCAATTTCCAAAACGAAAGAAACACCTACATTTCCCCCTTTTTTAAAGGGGGATCAAGGGGGGATTAAGATGTTTCAGTTGCTTCTCACATAAGGTTTTACTGTACAACATCTATACTATAATTGTACCGTGAAGCGTCCTATTGTTTTTATTACGCTATTGTTTGTATGTGGTATCTATTTAGGATATCTTACAAAGATTTCTGTTTCTATTACGCTCACCGTAGTTTTTCTCTTGTGGATATTTTGCCTCTTGTGTTTATGCTTCCACAAATTTACGGTATTTTTACTTCCCTGTTTGCCTATCCTTCTTATTGCCATATCAATGGCATATTATGATTGCCGTACTGAATCTCTTCCCGTCAATCATATTGAGCATGTATTAACTACCCGGAAATCCCTGCAACGCATTACAGGAATTATTATAAATCCGCCCATTATCCTGGATGAGGATACCTTAACTAAGCGGTTACTTCAATTCCAACCAAAACACACTTTTTATAAACCGGACTATAAGATGTCTTTTACTCTCCAGGCAGAAAAAATAGAAACTCTATCGGGATGGAAAAGCATATCCGGCGCTATCAAAGTGAATCTCTATCTATCAAAAGATCAACTTATACAAACAGGCCATCCCCTCCCTGTTTTAAACAAGTTAGTGTATGGTCAGAGGTTGGAGCTTTTTGGTTATGCATTCCTCCCAAAATCTCCTGCCAATCCGGGTGAATTTGATTACAAAAGATATTTGCAGGGGCAACTGCCATCAATCCGGTGTTTAATGACTGTGGTACATACGAATAATATAAAAGTCAAAGACTCGTATCATACGAATTGGATATATAGTTTTCTCTCTGCGTTAAACAATTACCTGAATAATACCATTTATGCCCATACCTTCAGCAACAGTGCGCCCTTGATCAGCAGCATATTATTAGGCAACAGGGTTGACCTCTCAGGCGAGGTGATTGATAACTTTATGAAAACAGGCATCATCCATTTCATAGCCATTAGCGGTTTTAATGTAGGGATTGTAGTTTTTACCGTGCTTTTGCCGTTGCGTTTATTCGGGATCAATCAAACACTATCAACAGGGATTATCCTTATTATCATTATTCTCTATGCCTTTTTAACCGGGCTTAACCCACCGGTGCTGCGCGCCAGTATCATGGCCATTATTTTCTTCTGTAGCTTTTTAGTACGCAGGCAGTGGGATATTACCAGTGGTATCTTTACCGCCATATTTTTTATCCTTATAAGGAATCCATCAGATCTTTTTAATATCGGGTTTCAGCTATCGGTATTGGCAACGATGGGTATTGTTTATGGACCATCAAAAATTGAAGGCACAGTATTTAAAACTGCTTTATTTATAGAGAAACTACAAGGAAAGACCGAGCGGGGACGGTTATTTTTTCTAAAAAAATATCTTCGTAAATCTATCTGTATTTCTCTTGCTGCATGGCTGGCGACCGTACCTCTCACGGCTTATTATTTTCATCTTGTTACACCGTTTATAGCTATCACGAACATCCTGGTATTCCCATTATTCTGGGTCATCATCGTTTGTGGTATCGTGCTATTGACGCTGGGGATAATATGCCCTCCTTTGGCAGCGACATCTGCATGGCTGGCATCTCATACAGATATAGTATTAGAATCACTTGTCTCAAGCCTGGCATCCTTACCATGCTCGTATTTTTATGTTGTTGGACCTTCACAGATGGAAATTATTCTTTATTACACAGGTATTGTATTACTTTTCTATCACAACTATCTGTCTTTGGGTATTGCCCGAATTGTGATATGGGGTCTTCTGAGTGCTCATATTTTGATTTTTGCCGGCATACTCAAATTTCCCAAAAATTCTTTAACGATTACCTGTTTAGATGTAGGGCATGGTGGAGTTACCTTTATTCAATTTCCAAACGGGAAAAATATCTTGTATGATGTTGGCTCGTGGCAAAATCATGATGTGGGAAGATACATTGTAGCTCCCTTTTTATGGAGACAAAAGATCAAAGAAATTGACCTGATAATTCTCTCTCACGGGCACGAGGACCACTGGAACGGCCTGCCATCTCTTCTTGAAAGATTTTCTATAAAATCTGTTTATTCACAGCGCCATCTTTTCTCATCAAATGTGGGTCAAAGAATACTCTCCATGCTTGATAAAAGGAATATTTGTACCGATGTTCTTTCTTCCGGCGATGACTTAAAAGGTTTTGAGCCGGCAGTGGTAAAAATATTACATCCTCCGCCTTTTCATTCTCGTACTACCCCAATAAATGATAATTCATGTGTTTTAAAAATTGAATACCTTGGACATACAGTACTTCTGTGTGCTGATATCCAGGAACAGGGCATAGAATCGATCTTATCAAGGTCGGAAGGAATCAAGTCGACAATACTTCAGATACCTCATCACGGTTCCTCTCTCCATAACCTGGAACTGTTTATTAAGGCTGTGCAACCAGTATACTCCTTTATTAATTCAAGTAACACTATTACCTCTCATACTACGCTGAATATCTTGCAAAAGAATCATATCAAAACCTTGCAGGCGCATCGTGAAGGGGCTGTAACATTTACCATAGATAAGAACGGGGTAACATACTCTTCTTTTCACGAAAAAAAATCGCAGGATTATTCCTACCGTTATTTTTATACGTGCACATTCCCTGTAAATTATTTACAATAGCAAAAGTAATGAATTTTTAGCTCTTAATCCTTTCTTTTAGAGAAAATATACTTTTTGTACAACTCTTATGGCTATTCCTATTTGGATACTTACAGGACCTACGGCGAGCGGGAAGACGGATGTTGCATTAAAGATTGCAGAGAGTATTGGTGCTGAAATAGTTTCCGCTGACTCTATGTTGGTATATCGGGGTATGGATATCGGTACAGAAAAACCTTCTCGTACCGCAAGAAATACCATTCCGCATCATTTAATTGATATTGTAGAGCCGTGGGAGGAATATAGCGTAGGACAATATGTGAAAGATTTAGAAGGAGTTATTTCCAGACTTTATCAACAGAGCAAACCATGTATGGTTGTAGGTGGAACAGCTCTTTATTTAAAGGCTATTGTAGACGGTTTATTTGAGGGGCCACCTGCGGACTGGGAATACCGGAACTACTTAAGATCCGTTGCCGAAGAAAAAGGTTCCGATTACCTTCACAAAATACTTATTGAGGTAGATCCCGAGATTGCCACTAAGCTACATTCGAATGATCAAAAAAGGGTTATCCGGGCGCTGGAAGTGTATAAGACGACAGGGCAGCGCATCTCTTCTTTTCAAACTCAATTTGGCCATAAGAATCCGAAATATGATTGCCTGGTAGTTGCTCTTGAACACGATCGTGATATCTTGTATAAGCGTATAGAAGCACGTATAGACCGTATGCTTCTTCGTGGACTTATAGATGAAGTACGGACTTTATTACATAATCCGTCGGGGTTAAGTAAACAGGCCTCTCAGGCGCTCGGATACAAAGAGGTTATTAACTATTTCAGTGGGAAATATACCCTTTATGAGGCTACAGAGGTAATGAAAAAAAGAACGCGCTGGTTTGCAAAAAGGCAAATGACCTGGTTCCGGAGTTTTTCAGACATCCATTGGGTTCATGTATCCCCGGATAATGATATAATACGTCTGTCAGAAAGGGTACTTGAGCAATTTACAGGTAGGGTAAATAAATGAACCCGAAGAGACAGTTTTCCCGGAGAAATTGAGTTTAAGGAGATTTCATAGTCTAAAGTATTTCCAGTTTTTGTTTGACTTAGAACATCACGGATGTTATATAAGCAAACATCTGGATCATAGATACAGAACGATAAAGGCAAACCCTGAGTGATCAGGGGACGCAAAGTAAAGGATCTTTAATTATACCGGTAGAAACGCATCATGATGCGTTTCTCCTATGAATTAAAGATAGCCCTACTACCGAACATGATGAATACAGATAAAACAAACAAGAGCCTTACTGTCGAAACTGTTTGTATACACGTTTTCGGAGTAAGGCTTTTTTGTTTTTATAGAATTTACCCTGATGCACGGAAATCTTTCTCTTTCACAACAGTAATATGAGACTTCCTTTTTTACGAACTGATTTCAAAAAGTTTAGCTTACCTATTCGGAAGCTGTCGCAGGTTCGAAAACTCTCACAGGTCTTTACAGAGAATAAGACAAAAGCTGCATGGGGCTTAGACATTGGTGGCTATGCTCTTAAGGCAGTAAAGATTGCACAAACATCTGGTTGTTTACGGGTGGAAGACTTTGATGTTATTGAATATTCTCCAGTACCGCCGAATGGAGATCTTTTACAATCAATACACATTCAAGAGGCTATTCAAACTTTTCTGGCAAAGCATCGTATTGCCAGGTCAGATACTGTTCTGGTATCTATCCCAGGACATTTTATATTGTCCCGATTTATCAGCATTCCCCCTGTAGACCGGAAACAAGTAAAAGATATTGTTAATTACGAGGCAAAACAACAAATTCCTTTTGATTTTAAAGATATTATATGGTGCTACCAGCAGCTATCTGATATAAATCCCAATATGGAAAGCATAGAAATTGGACTTTTCGCATCAAAAAGAACGACGCTTGATTATATATTGACAAATATTGCATCCCTTAAACCCAGGATAAACGCCTTACAGGTTACACCCCTGGCTATCTACAACCTTGCTCTTTTTGATCGGCACATCGGAGGTGCAACGATAATCATACATGGAGAAACTGAAAATACGGATTTGATCATTGTTGACAACTTACATCTTTGGTTGAGAAGCGTCTCCTTTTCCACAATAAATACTGATCTTGTGAAGGAAATACAGAGATCGATGGAATATTATAAATCCTTAACGAAAGATACTGTTTGCTTTAAAACCCTTCTCTTAACGGGAAGCAAATTTAAAGATCCACTCAATATAAACTTTATAGCCGATAATTTTAAATATGAGGTAAAAGTTCTTAATGTCCTGAACAATCTAAAAGTATCAGATACTATTAATCCTGCCTGTTTTACCGAGAACCTGGTGAATTTAAACACTGCTTTAGGACTGGCGCTGCAAGGCCTGAAATTAGGCAGAATACAGATAAACTTATTACCACCGGAATTAATCAAAGCGGCCGAGATATCTAAGAAAAAGCCTTATGCCGTAGCCAGTATTGGCTGTTTTGCTTTGTCACTTATTGTTCAATACTGTGGATTACATATACAAATTAATCATCTGAATAATTCTCAGAATTATCACCAAAAAATATTGCAAAATATAAAAGGGCTTGAAGGGAGATATAAGGATGTTGAGGCCCAGGCACAAACAAGCAAATCTGCGCTGGATCTTATCTCCTCTATTGATTCTTCCCGGTTTTTTTGGATGGAAGTATTGGATACCCTACTGGCTTTGGTACCCGATAATGTATCGGTAACGAGTATACAATCCTCATGGGTAGATGCGGATACCGTAAAGATTGGAACTAATGAGAAACAGACATCATCAGTATTTTTTCAAACTAAAAAGACAAACACGCCGGTAAAACCTGCAATTTCCCAAAAACTGCTTCTCATGGATATAAAAGGAGAAAGCAGAGATCCAAGTATGGGTTTTATAGAAGAACATATCCTGAGACCCCTTCAGGGGGTAACCCTTTTTGATCAAAAAGTTCCGGCATTCAAAAACGTAGAAATTGTTCCAGGCTCATGTCGTCAGATAGAACATAAGGATGAACGGGAAGGTTATATCAGCTTTGAAATACGTTGGATTATAAAATCACACCATGAGATACAGTTGGAAACGGAAAAGCTGTTAGCAGTACCTGGAACTTCAACTTCCTCTGAGAGATCATAAGTTACGTAGAGACGCAAAATCTTGTGTCTCTATGGGTTTGTATTTGTCTGGTACTGGCCTTATTACTAACCCTGTGTATGTATTCAGCCGGGGGAGGAAGCGCATATGCATCAGCTAAGTGCTACCCGACTTGTTCCCAAACACTCAGACTGGGTCAAATGAGCCTTTAACCGCATTTTCTATGCAGTATATTGTAGTGTATAAATTAATAAGTTCTATATATGAACAAAGAATGTCCATTTGACCCGGTCTGACTGTTTGGGAACGCGCATGTTCGAGAAACTCTGTTTCCCGAATCAAGAAGTACCTGATCGTATGATTTCTCAGAACTCTGGATTCCCGAAACAGAGTTTCGCGGCAATTGTGTTCCCAAACCATGTCCTCATGTAAATGGGGAAGAGTTTGGGAACAAGCTACTACAAGCGATTAAGCTACTACAAGTTACAAGAACCATCATAGGCCTGAAGAGCTGAAAGTGTATAGCCAAGGCTGAAGGCCTTGGAAATAAGTCATAACATAACAACAGCACCAAAGGGGTAAAAGAGAGTGTTCGTAATAAAGCTTTTGAATATAAAAAATTCTTAGCTTGATGCGTATGAGGGGAATCAAGGTTAAAGCCTCGCCCTACATATTAATTTAATAAGAGATAAAAGTTATAGAAGGCCTCATGTATGAAGATTGGCAAAGGTCTAAATTTCTCACAATTAAAGAATATCTTTTCGGGTATTTTTTCCGGACGATTAGTTTTTTGGATAGCTATGAGCATTGTTTTTCTTAGCTTGATTATTCTGTTATTTGTATATATCTATCCACTTTCAAATCAATACAGAATAAGTCACAAAGCCCTGGAGGATTTATCCGTTGCATTGGAAAAATATGCTTTAAAAAAAAATATTTACAACAATACATGGATTGAGTCAAAAAAATTAGAGAAAGATCTATATGAAGAAGAAATTGGAAAATGCAGATCCTTTCTTAAAGGAAGAGATGATCTGTTAGAAACTCTTTTTGTAATAGGAGATACAGAAAAAGGTTTTACGAAAATAGAGGATGAGGCGCTCTGGAAGAATGAGTATGTAAAAAGAACTTCCGCATTATTAGCAAAGATACGGGCACATAATATCGCTATAAGTGAAGGTGTTTTGCCATTTCAAAGCTGGGGATATGACATCCCGGTGTGGGATACTATCTTACCAGTACAAAAAAATTTCTGGATCATAGAAGCACTCGTTCATGTTGCTACAAATACCACAGGAATTACCAGAATTAAAGAGATTCGTTTCCGGGAAGTATCATCTTCGTATGATTCCTCTTTTGCGCATCTTTATACCGTTGTGCCTGTTACCCTTGCCGTTGAGTTACGGGCGGATTGTATAGAATTCCTCTTGTATGAAATTCTTAGATCGGATATTCCATTTGTTATCGAGGGCATTAGTATCGTAAGTACAGATAAAAATCTTAATCCTGGTTCACCAGGCGAAGATGAAAATATTTTAATCCGGGATACTAACCATTCCGTATCGTATCCCGTGATTGGTGTTACTATTGATGCGTATGTTATTGACTATAAAACATAAGTAAGAGTGCTTACCGCAGGAAATTGAAATATAAATTTTTATTGCTGTTTTTATAGAATCATGAGACCAAAGAACTTTCTATTCAAATATATTGAGAAATTTGTTCTCGGTATTGCGGTAGGTTATTTTATCTATACGGTGTTCTCTACCAGCATGGTATTAAAAAGAAAAACGCATAAGGTTACTACAAAATTACAATCACTATCGGATGTTATCGAAAGAAAACTAAAGATGAGCGGACCTCCGGCAATAAGTACAAAACTCACAGAGGCAATGCAGCTCGAATTGCGATTCGCAACGCCGCCCAAGGCAAATTTCCTGCAACAGTTCAAAATCTTTCGTAAGCCTGCAAAAGGAGAATCAATTTCGGATATTACCATGGAAGATTTATTAAAGAAAGCAGAATTACAAGCCTATCCGCATTTAAAGGTTGATGTCCCGGGAGATAGAGAATTTATCTTTAAAGGGGGCACTCCGGAACTGGCCTTGATTCAGGTCAGGAGATTGTATAAGGATGTCTGGTGGACGAAAAGTTTTATCGTCGAAAAGGGGAAAACCATAGGTGAGAAAAAGACGATCAGAGGGGAAACGATAGATTTTGATACTCGTTGTAAATTGATCGAAATAGTTCCTTGTGCGCAAAAACCGCTTATGATGAAAAGGGCGAGTGTTCTTCGGGATAAAGAGAATAATTTCTTAGGTACCTCACTTACAGAAGAGGCAGAGATGATTTCAACTTCAAAAATTGTGTTTGAATATAAGAAAGGCAAATCGTATGACTTGTGGATAGGAGAATTTGTAAATCTGGGGACAGAAACAGTTATTGTTCATCCACTAACAAATACCTCTTTAACTCATTGAAAGATATTTTTGGCAGGGTTATTTTAAAAGAATACACACACAGAATATGGTAAATATAATCTTAATTATTATCTTAAACATAGGTTTGTTGCTTTCTGCATCGAATCAAATAGACGCACAGGATACTTCAAAAACAGAATCTTCTCCGCTCAACAATCACTATCTTAAGATTGCTAAAATATATTTTGAGCTAAAAGATTATCCGAATGCTATTGAGGCGCTGGAATTAGCTATTTTGTTAGAACCTGCCAATAGAGAGGCGCAAATATTACTGGAAGAATCACGACAATGCCTTGAGGGAAAGAGGATGCTGTCTAAAATACAGAGCAACGTTGGCGTGCAAAAAGAAACGATAGTTACTCCTCCTGTGCATAAAGATATATCAGCTTTACTGGGGGATGTGTACACTGCCATTTACGAGAGACGATATGATGATGCTGCAGAAATAGCAGATTTCATGCTTAAGATAGACCCTCTGAATAAAAAAGTATTATATATAAAAGGAAAGCTGAATGATATAAGGCATGAGCATATTACAGAATATTTAAAAACTATCGATGCACAAGAAAAGTTGAAAAGCAACGAATATCTGAGAGAATTATCCATTCCTTATCAGGAAATCCTGAGATTTCCTACAAAAGAACAGTGGAAAGATGCTTCAGATCGCATACTTCCCGATTTAGATAAGATTGTAAAAGAAAATAAAAGAAAGACAGAACAGCTTCAAATGAATCTCAATCCTGTGGAAAGCGCCCCTCCAAAGGAAATTGAAGATGCCCTGAATATGATCATCTCCTTTGAGTTTTTAGATACACCTTTGAAGGATGTTGTTATCTTCTTAAGGGAAAAGACAAATATTAATATGATTATTGATTCAGAAGCGGGAGATGTTCATATTACCTTAAGACTGAAAGATGTGCCATTGAGAGTAGCTTTGAAGTATATCCTGCCAAAGGGATATGAGTATGTAATTGAAGGGGATATCTTGCATATTTATAAACAAAAAACGGAACTGCGAGTTTATGATGTAAGGGATATATTAATCAACCTGGATGATAAGGATCCCCTTGAATTTGATATTACAGCATCTTCCTCTCAATTGAGCATGCGAAAAAAAGAAACGGTTAAAACAAAAGATCCTTCGGAACGGGTATCGGATCTGATCGAATTGATTGTTACTACTATCGAACCAGCATCGTGGTCATATCGTACTCATGTTATTGGCGCTGCTATTCCCAACAGTCAGCGGCACATGAATATTCCTGGTCAGGGCGAAGGGAGTATCATTGCAAGGGTGGGTCACCCGGGAGACCTTGTAGTGGTTAATAGTAAATTCGTTCATAGGCAGATTGAGAACCTTTTGGCTTCTTTAAGGTCGTCACAGAACCTTCAGGTAAATATTGAAGCCCGTTTTATTTCCGTTACTGATGAATTTCTTGAGGATATAGGCAGCAATTTCAGTAAATTTTTTAGTGATGATACCTCTATCGATACAGGCGCTGAAGCAGATATTAGCGAACTGGTTGCTGGCAGTGGGCTTTCGCTCAATTATTCCATCTTACATAATAGTATGCTAAAAGGATTTATACGCGCCGTCCAGGAAAGTAAGGACTCGGAAATACTTACATCACCGCGAATAACACTCTCTAATACCCAGCGTGGTAATATTGCTGTTGTTAAAACTACGAATTATATTCAAAGTACTTCCGTTGCCGAAGGTGTCGTAACTCCTGTTATCGGTACAATTCCCGAAGGAACAACCTTTGATGTAAGACCTATTGTGAGTGCAGATAGAAAATACATTTATCTGGAAGTAACTCCTTCCGTGTTTCAAATTGAGACAATAGAATCGTTTACTTTTACCGGAGTTGGCACCGATACAACCCTTACGACCGGAGGTACAGGGGTTGTTAACATACCTCCTACCTCTACTGTTCAATTGCCGACAATAAATGTTTCCCAGGTATCGGTAACAGTTTGTGTGCCTGATAAAGGCACGCTTATTATTGGCGGACTTGGTTCTATTAACAAGGATGATCAGACAACGGGCATTCCCGTATTATCGAAAATACCTCTGCTAAAGAGGCTGTTTTCCCGAAATTTGAAGAATAACAGAAAGTCAAATTTGATCATTCTTTTAAAACCCACTATTATTATCAAAGAAGAGCAAGAGGCAGATTTTCTGAGTAGCATATCGAATAAAAAGTTTCAGGTGACAGATTCAAATAATCCTTAGGAAGTATTCATAATATAGATAAATTCATAAGAATTATGGTATAGCCTGGTTTACAATCTTATGTAATGGAGAGGAAATTCAAAGTTTTTCGTTAAGTTATCTATACTCGTTAAACAAATAAAATAGTTATTCATTCATGGAGGTCTTATGCGTAAAGTGGATAAGGTGAATACACTCTTGCTTATTATTATTGCCTTGCTGCTTATGATTCTGATTTTTAGGAATACAACAAATTATGTTATTGCTCAGGGAGACGGAAGTGCGCAACAGGTTTTTGGTGTAGTAGGCGGACAATTAGGGAGTAGACAACCATTTTACCTTGTGGACACGGAAGAACAAATTATCATGGTGTATGAATATTTTCAGGGAGGAAGTTTGGGATTAGTGGCTGCAAGAAATTATAAGTATGATAAAAAATTACAACACTACGGGAAACCCTTTGGTGCATCTATTGAAGATGTGAAAGCTGAACTCTTAAAGACACCAATAAAATAAGGCAAATCCGGTATTTTTAAATATGGTTGGTCGGATTTGAGGCCATTTGCAGAAGCTTCATCTTAAGTTCGGCAAATGGGAAATTCTTACCCGGACAAGCTGTGCCCTTTTGATGTACCTGTTTATGTAATAATATGTTTGATACAGAAATGGTATATCTTCTTGAGAGATATTGGATTAATTTAACTAACGAATCGAGTTGGTTATCGGTAGGAACACCTCCATTTTCAAAATCACCAACCAGACAAATCCCGATTGCCACCCGATTGCAGGCCATATTTGCTGTATGTGCTCCATGTATCTGTTTTTTCCATCGCTCAGCAACCTCTATTTCTCCATCTCCCGAGAATGAGCCATTTCCAATTACAAAGTGGTACGCAAGACCATATTCCCAACCTCTCTTATTCCTGTGATAATTATCAAATCGAGCAGCGTTTCCCTTTTCAGTTGCACTGTGATGAATAACAATATATTTCCACTGATTTTCGCTTACATCGGTACGGCAAATGCTAACAAGATTCAATTCAGGAGAAGATTCTTTTAATTTGGAAATGTTGAAAAAAGGGAGGGATTTTTCGATTTTTACACTATTAAAAGAAGGTATGGAAATGAGTAGTCCCGAGGTAGCGACTACCGTTGCGGTCAGCGAAAGATATTGAATAATTCTTTCATGTTTTCGCATATTTTTAACCTAAAAATTTTTATTGAGTAATACACTGGCTTTTTTCGAAGCGGATTTTTTTCATATCCATCTATAAATAAAAAACCTTACAGGAAAATATTCATCAAAGAACATCTTCGGCAGTAAGGTTATCTTAACAACTTTATTTTATGGTATTTGTTTGTGTTACTTCATGTGAATATACAACAGGTTAAAGACCCTTTACTTTTGTCCTCCCAACCACTTGGAGGCTGCCGTTATGTTAAAAATCATTATAAATTGAAATCCTATATTGTCAACAGTTAAATTGCTGAAGTAAATTTTGGAGTTTTATTCAAAAATGTATTAAACCAAAGGATAAAAATCTAAAGAAATGGATTTTCGGTCTAAAATTCTTGATATAAGTTGCTTGAGAATTCAAATTTTTTTGATCGTACATTTCTTGTAACTACAAGTATTGATTATAAGTAGGATATATTTGAGTGTAATTTTCAAAAGGCAACATTTTGGTATAATAATTGATTATAGAATGAGTATAACTTAAAAATATTATTTTTGCAGGAAGGGGAAATTAAGAAATGAGTAAAGATATTGAAAATATAAAATTAGCGATACAAAAAAAAGATATATCCATTGAAAGATACAGTAATCAGATTAAGGTATTTCATGATCCCAAAATCAATGCCCTGCTTGAGGGTATTCTGCACAACGAAATACGGCATAAAGCAGAACTGGAAGACCATTTGAGTAGACTATCTTAAATAATTAGGAGAGATACAGATGAGAGAAGGGTATAAATCTATACTGGAATTCCTGGAGGAAAATTTAGAGGTAGAGGAAGAGCAAGAACATTTATATAACCAACTCGCCGTTGCTTCGAAAGATATTAAGGTAAAAGAAACTTTTCAACATCTGGCAAGGGCGGCTAAGGGGCACCGGGATGCTATAGGAAGAATTATCAGAGATATTGAGTCTGATAATCATGATGTGAGTTTCTATTGTCTTATGTGTGGCTGGGAGATTAATTTTGGGAAGATGCCTTCGGTGGGGAATGAGGAACGGTGCTCATTGTGCTGCCAGAAATTTGCTCTTGTTGATATAGCTAATGATTATTCAATAAAATCCCTTCCGCAATAAATAATAGAGAATGAGAACTTTAGTGTTTAGGAATTTCAAAGTTTTTCGTTATGCCATGAACACACCCCTAGCCCCTCTCAAGAGGGGTATTGGGGAAGTCCCCTCTTGGGAGGGGTAGGGGTGGGTAAAAATTCGTTGGGTTTTGCCTTTTAAAACCCAAACTGATTTAAATTTTCAATGTTAAGGATATACAATGAGCGAGGCTTTAAAGGATATAAAATCAATTGCACTCCAGATGGAAATAGACGGGATAAAATTCTATACTGATATGGCATCCAAAACCTTTCATCCTATGGGTAAGGCTATGTTCCGATCTTTTATAGAAGATGAAAAAATGCATGCGAAAAGGATCAAGACCTTATTGTTTACCCATAAAGAGGCTGTTCAGGAAAGAGAAAAAACTGCAATAAATCCCAAAGAGAGGCTCATAAATATCTTTCAGGATATGGGCGATGAGTTAAAACAAAAGGTAAATGCAAACACAAACGATATAGAAGCTGTGAAGCTGGCTATAACGATAGAGGAAAATGGAATTAAATTTTATGAACAAGCTGCTAAAGATGCGCATGACAGAAGGGAAAAGGATGTGTATCATTTCCTTGCCAGTGAGGAGGAGATACATTGTACTATTTTAAAGAATACGCTTGAATATCTTGAAAATACAGAGCTTTGGGAAGCCGAGAACGAAGGACGTATGTATGATCTGTGGGTGAATATGGTAAGTAAAAAAGTATGAGCAAGAGAAAGATCGATTCATTCCGTACCGAAAAAGATTCCCTGGGTGAGATGCATGTTCCTGCAACGGTCTACTACGGAATCCAAACGGCCAGGGCTATTGAGAATTTTCCCATTAGTGGTCAAACATCTCAGCCGGTATTTACCTTGGCCGTTGCTCATATAAAAAAGGCAACTGCTATGGTGAACGTAGAACTCGGTTGCCTCGATAGCAGGATTGGCAATATGATTATTCTGGCATGTGACCGCATATTGAATGGTGAATTTCAGGAACAGTTTCTGGTGGATGTATACCAGGCAGGGGCAGGAACATCACATCATATGAATGTAAATGAAGTTATTGCTAATATTGCAATCGAAATGCTGGGTGGTGAAAAAGGCGATTATTCCATCGTGCATCCGAACGACCATGTGAATTATGGACAATCCACCAATGATGTCTATCCTACTGCAATGCGTATCGCAGCGTTACAGTTATCTAAAAAACTTATTAAGGGCCTGTATATCCTGATTGAGGTGTTTAATCAGAAAGCAAAATCATTTGATTCAATGATAAAATCAGCCCGTACACATCTTCATGATGCTGTACCTATCCGGGTAGGACAGGAATTCTCTGGCTATACGGAATCCCTGTTTAAAGCGACCAAAGGTATTGAAAAGGCAATCGAAAGCTTAAAAGAATTAGGAATCGGTGGCACCGCTGTAGGTACAGGAATTAACACTCATCCGGAGTTTGCTCACAAAGTTATTGAAAAGCTTAGAAAGATGACCAATCTTGACCTCAAGGAATCAAAGAATCGATTTGAGGCCACGCAGAGTTGTGCGCCTTTTGTCGAACACTCTGGATCCCTTCGCACTTTAGCTGTGGAACTTATCCGTATCTCAAATGACCTGAGATTAATGAATTCCGGACCAAACACAGGGCTGGCGGAGATCGATCTGCCTGCAATGCAGCCAGGGTCATCTATTATGCCAGGAAAGGTTAATCCTGTTATTCCTGAAATGATGAATATGGTCTGTTTTTCTGTTCTGGGCAACGATATGTCAATAGCGCTGGCCGCTCAGGCCGGACAATTTGAGCTGAATGTTATGATGCCGTTAATTCAGTACAAGCTACTTGATTCCATTATCATTCTTACAAATGCTGCAAGGATATTTCATGAGAAATGTATTTATGGTATTACGGTAAATGTGGATAAATGCCGGAACTATGCCATGAGGAGTTTGGGAATCGTTACTATTCTGAATCCTATTATAGGATATTCAAAAGCGGCTGATATCGTAAAAGAATCGATGCAGACAGGGAAATCTGTAAAAGAGATTATTCAGCAACACAAACTTATTCCTGCAGATCAATTAGACCAGATATTATCTCCTGCTTTTATGACTGAGCCGCATACAAAAGGCGCTTCTGTATAAATTGATAATCTTTGTGATTTGTTTTTTTCAGAAAATCCATGATACAAGAAAGGAGGATTATTTGTCGACACAGTGATAACTCTATTTGTTTTAAATTATTATTAGGTAAGAAGGAGGTTTTGTATGAAAAAGGTAATATTTTTGAGTATAAGTCTTTTAGGTTTTGTGGTATTCATAGGATCAACAAATATCGTTCGGTCTTCAGCCGCTTATGCAGGAGCAGGTGAAGGACAAATGATTTATCATAAATATGAAGCTATGTGGCATAAAGACGTTAAGTTACCTCTGAGAAACATGGCATTGGAGATAAGGGACAGGATAAATGCGCTGCTAACTGCGATATTAGAAGGTAATTTTGAATCTGTTAAACAAAACGCCACCGCCGTTTCAGAAAAAGGTCAACAGATTATTAATACCTATTTCCCTCAAAGCTTGGACATTGAAGCATATGAGAAAGATCCCAAAACCTCCCATTTGCAGCCGGAAGATTTAGAGAAATTTAAACAATTGAGAGCAGATTTTTTAAGCTATTTTGGAAAGATAGATGCATCTCTGCAAGAGATTCAAAAAGCAGCGGATTCAAAAAATGGAGAAACAGCATTTGATGCCTTTTCGGGTTTGATAAAAAACACATGTATCGATTGCCACAAAAAGATGCATGAGTGATAAAATACCATCTGAAAATTATTGAATGGCGACGAGGTCTTTTCAAACTCTGAGTAATGAATTGGCAAGGGAGTGCAGATAATAAATTACCTGCACTCTTTTGTTCTTTTGATATAGTATGAAGCATGTTTCTTCCTGCTATGCTTATTGAAGTCAATTATCACTAAATATAAATGGCTAAATAGACATGGAGACAGATAGTTTATCCATAGGGTTGCAGTGATATGAGAAATTTCATCCGTTATTTTACCATTGAACCCTGTGCTAAAATAGTATACATTTGGAGGATAATTAGTCCTGTATATTATTTTTTATCATTTTTAGAAAGGAGATATACCTTGAAAAGGAAGGGGTTTTTAACTATTGGTTTATTAGGTATGAGTTTGATAGGATTAGGGATTAGTATTAACGCTCCTGTAGTTTCATTGGCTGAGGAAGAAGTTGCCTCCCATGAGGGAGTTATAGAACCTACCAGGGCATTGATGAATGAGATAGCAAACCATATGGAAAATATTCTTGATGGAATACTAGCAGGGAATTTTAAATATGTCGCGCAGGAGGCAGGCGCAGTTGTAAATCAAAGCTATAAAATAAACGAAACATTCTTTCAGGTAGATCCAAAGGAGAATCCATGGTATAAACGGGCCAAGATAGATCCAAATGATTCAAAGAAGATTACAAAATTAAAAGAGGATTTTGATGCGTATTTAAAAGATATTGCATCATCAGCATTAGAAATTCAAAAAGCTGCAAAGTCGAACGATGAAGGAGCAACCCTTAAATCTTTTACATCTATGATAGAAAAGACTTGTTTCGAATGCCATAAGAATCTTCGGGATAAGCAAATACCTATTGAAAACCGTTAAGTTTTGAATGCAGTATGGACGAAAAAGAAAGTGCAAAAGAAGGGGTCTTTTGCACTTTCTTTGTTTTTAAAGATTGATAACCTTATAGAATGTAGTGTAAAATATTTATTATTAAACATTAAGGAGAAAAAATACATGTCAAAGTGGGAATGCAGGGTGTGTGGCTATGTATACGATCCGGAAAAGGGAGACCCGGATAATGGCGTAAAACCCGGGACGTCTTTTGAGAATTTACCGGATGATTGGATTTGTCCATCCTGTGGCGCTGGTAGGGATATGTTTGACAAACTCGATTAAGACCCTTAACCGTCGATATATTCCTATCCAAACGCCATTTGGATTGTTGTTTTTTCATTATAACCTTAATTTTATGGTAGCATGTATGCTAAAACTATTTCAAAAGAAAAACTTGAGAATATATATAGTTATCACGGGTATTGCGATATCTTGCTTTGAAAGTTACGCTTTATCGGATACAGAACAGAGAAGGGAAAACACCCCAAGCGTTACCTACTCAAATCCTTACTTTAAAGGTACAAAAGAAGAGAGAGAAGCACTGATAAAAAGGATGACATCCCTCCTGGGTGTTGATTGTAATTTTTGCCATAATGAAGATTTAACAGTATTTACAGAAGCAGGAGAGAAATCAAAGGAAATGATGAAGGCTTCTGTTGCGCTGGGTGTTGAATGCGACCATTGTCATATTGATCTGAATCATTATAAGGAAAACGAACAACAGGCCAGGAAGATGTTTGAGCTTTCTGAGGTTATGGGAACGGAATGTAATTTCTGCCATGCAGGAAAGGAAAAGTTAACGCCAAAAGGAGAAAAGTCTAAAACTGCATTTGTAACCCGTGATTGGGCTACGGAAGGAACGAAGCAATGTTTAGCGTGTCATATTGAAAAAAAACAGTTTGCCTTAAATTTTTATGGATGGCAAGTTTTAAATGCAATGAGAGGTTTAAAGGGAATGTGAATAGCGATTATGATGTAGTTATTGTGGGAGGAGGACCGGCTGCCCTTGCCGCCGCTGTCTATACCTGCCGTGCCCTGCTTAAGACGGTGATTCTTGAGAAGAGATATCTGGGAGGTCAGTTAATCGGTACTGAACTCATTGAGAATTACCCGGGGTTTCCTGAGGTTATTACCGGTGTTGATTTGGTACAGAGAATGGAAGCGCAGGCCAAACGGTTTGGTGCA
>JAANMX010002530.1_pt1 | contig 17915 bp, 14 predicted proteins | sample 7279681 | NCBI WGS metagenome assembly JAANMX01 (sample SAMN14094542, study PRJNA606508) | bioreactor metagenome | isolation source: A lab-scale SPAN reactor treating ammonium-rich wastewater day 351 | place: Ireland: Galway | collected 2018-01-01
CTGTTCTTTGACCTTTTGCCACCACCCGCTACGATCTATTGACGCTTTCCACTTAGTCTTGCTCTTATACACCCGCTACGATCTATTGAGGCACGACACTTGTGCGTTAGTTCCTCGCTGGTATGGAATAGGGGGTGATGGACAAAAGAGTCCATCACCCCATCATCCGCTACCCATTGCGCGGCGCAGGCGATCTCTGGCCCGCTCTGCGGTTGATCTGTCAATCACCGGCAAGCCGAACTGCTCAATCGTAAAGCTGGCTGAGACCGCGCCGTAGCGCCCGCCCATTAGCGGGTCGCCGGTCTGGGCATAGCCCACCAGAAAGCCGCCGCAATAGCTGTTGCCCGCGCCGGTCACATCCACCACTGACACAGAAACCGCAGGGATGCGCCAACGCTTTTGACCGGCAGCCACCAGCGAACCGGCCTCGCCCATACGTAGGGCCACCACCGGCACGCCCATCTCCAGAAAGCGGGCCACAATCGCGTCCGGGTTGTCGATCCCCAGCAGGTGGGCCGACTCCTCCCAGTTGGGCGAGAAGACATCCACCAGGGGCAGAAAAGCGGCGAAAGCGTCCAGATGCTCCGGTGTGAAGTCGGTGGGGGGCGGCTCGGCCAGCAGACAACTGACCCCGCCGGCGCGCAGATGGCGGGCGAAGTCGGGCACATCTTCGACTTCGTGCAGCAGGTGAAAACCCGTAGCTGCCTGCCATTCGGTCGGAATGTCACTCAACACCGGTTGCAGCCGATAGAAGTCTGCTTCGGAGGTGCGGAAAATTTCTGTGCGGTGCTGGTTGAACTCGAAGACCTGCCAGCAGCGGGGTGTCGGTTGCGGGTTGGCCCCGGCCCGGTGCAGGGCAATCCCGGCCTCGTCAAAGGCGGTCAGAATCTCCGCCGGGCAATCCGCGCCGTAGCTGGCGATCAGCCCTACACCGTCGGACCAGATGCGCATTCCCCAGACGCTGTGGGTGCCCGAGCCGCCGGGCACGCCCATTCGGGTCTCGCCGGTGGGGAGCACAATATCGTCGATAATCAGACCGGCAATGGCGGCGAAGTTGATAGGAAGCATTGGTGGGCCTTTGGGAATCCGTGTTCGATTTAGAAATGTGAGGCGTGAAGTGCATCCGATGATCTCACGTTTTACGTTTCACGCTTTTTCGAGGCAATAGACAGTGTACACACAAAACCCACCCCTCGACGCTATCTCAATCAGCGATCTGACACTGGACTACATTCTGGACCCGGACGGCCAGCCCCATCTGCACCTGCTGGGCGGCAAAGGGGTCTACGCGGCGGTGGGAATGTGGCTGTGGGGTCTGTGGGTGGGGCTGGCGGTCAGTGCGGGCGGCGATTTTGACCTCTCCCGGCTGGCGCCATTGCAGCGGGCGGGCATAGACATTCGCGGTGTGCAGCGCCATCCGCAGACTTTGACCGTCTTCTGGGCGCAACAGTACGCGCCCGACGGGGACCGGGTGGACTGGAATCCCCATCGCCACTTTGCGGAAACGGCTCTGGCGGCGTCCCTGCCCGACATTGACGGTTTCTCGCCGCCGTCGGTTGTGCGCGCCCATTTTGTGGATTTGACCCGCCTGCCCGCAGGCTACGACGCAGCCTCGGCCTACCACTTCGCCAGGGACGAGTTTCTGCGCTATCCGCAGATCGTCGCCGGTTGGAAAGCCCGGGGCGCACTCTGTGGTCTGGACGCAGACTGGCGGGACGAGCCACCCCTGACACCCGCCAGCGCTGATGCGCGGTTGGCTTCCCTGGCCGCTTTCAACGCCATTTTGCCCAGTGTAGAGGATATCCACTACCTTTTCGGTGCGGGCGTCGATCTGCGCCAGGCGGCTCGTACCCTGGGCAGTGTCGCCCAGAGCGCTGTCGTTGTGAAGCTGGGCGGGGCCGGTTCCCTGCTCTACCAGCCCCGGCTGGACCGTTTCGATCAGATCCCCGTCGTGCCCGTCAAAGCCGTGGACCCCACCGGCGCGGGGGACGCCTATGCGGGCGGCTTTTTGGCCGGTCTGCTCAAAACGGGCGATCCGTTGGAAGCCAGCCTGTGGGCCACGGTCAGCGCCAGTTTTGTGATCGAAGGCTACGGCGCGGCCTATGCGTTGGGAGTGGATCGACGGGAAGTGCAGAAGCGTCTGGCGTGGCTGAAAGGAAAGATGGGACGCGAATAGCGCACCGGGACGCGGAGCGTCCGCCAGACATTCCCACGCGGAGCGATGGGAACGAGAAGCCGTCACCCCTTCACCCAGTCACCTTGTCACCCGGTCATCCCCCCAACCCCTCCAGCATCACCCGAAAGAAGCGCGCGTAGTCGATGTCCAGCCCCACATAGCAGTTGGGCGGGTTGTCGGTCAGTCGGTCCACATCGCAAACGGTCATCCCCGCGGTGAGTGTGCCGGTCGTCTCCACATCGACAAAACAGTGGCAGGTCGTCAGCATCCCCGGATCGATCACCGCGGCCACCGCGCAGGCGTCGAAAATCTGCACCCCCGGCCTGCCCCAGCCCACCACCTCCCGCTGCACACAGAAATCGAGCAGTTCGCCGGTGATACGCGCCCGTTCGCTGGTCAGCGCCTTCACCCGTGCCACATCCTCCGGCGGGATAAGGGCGCGGCCGGTCACGTCCAGCCCCACCATCACAATCTCCCAGTCTACCTGCCAGACGATGCGGGCCGCCTCCGGGTCGATCCAAACATTGAACTCGGCGTTGGGCGTCATATTGCCGCCGTGGAGTGCGCCGCCCATCAGCACCACTTTCTTCACCTTCTCCACAATGCGCGGCTCTTTGTGCAGGGCCAAGGCGATATTCGTCAGCGGGGCCAGAGGGATGAGGACGGTCTCCCCATCCGACGCCATCAGCGTCTCCACCAGCCAGTCCGCCGCGTAGCCGGGGGTGGCCTCCCGCTGTTTGGGGAAACGGAAATGCTGGCTCTGCGCGTCGGTGGAGCCGCCCAGTTCCCGCAGAAGGGGCCGGTGCGCGCCGGCGATGACCGGGATATTCGTGTAGCCGGCGGCGTCCAGCGTGCGCAGGGTGTTGTCGGTGGTGACGGACAGGGGCGCGTTGCCCGCCACAGTCGTCACGCCCAGCAGGTCGAGGGCGGGGTGGCCCGCGGCCATCAGAATGGCTACGGCGTCGTCGTAGCCGGTGTCAACGTCGAGGATTATCGGGGTGGGCATTGGGTTTCTCCGGGATTGGGGGACTAGGAATTGGGGACTGGGGACTGGGGACTGGGCCATCGAGCTTCCCAAACTTTTCAGTCGGGTATCGCGTTCGTCGTCCGTCGCCTTTTCCAGTGCGTGGAGCGCGCCGAAGCCTTCGATGACAAAGCTGGCGGCGACTGCGCCCCAGCGGGCGGCGGTGACGGGATCGCCGGTTTCGCTCAACCCCACGGCAAAGGCCCCGCAGAAGGCGTCGCCTGCACCGGTCACGTCCAGCACACGGGCGGGCGCGGCGGGGATGGGGGTGAAGCGGTCGGCCTCTCGCTGGTAGACCAGACTGCCTTCGCTTCCCAATTTGAGAATGACAATCGGCGGGCCAGCCGCGGCCAAATGGCGGGCCATCGCCTGGCGGCTCATCTCCGGGCCGCAGAGCAGGCGGGCCTCGGCTTCGCTGGGCAGAAAGGCGTCGCACAGACCCAGCACTTCCCCCATTTCCGCCAGGGAGTGCTGGCCGATCCACAGGCCGGGGTCGAGGGTAATTTGGGGCGTTCCCCCGCGGCGGGCGGCGGCGATGCAGGAACGGGTGGTCTCCCAATCGATAGGGCTGCAATGGAAGGCGCGGCGGGGCCAGCAGCTTTTGTCCACCCCCGCGCCGTCGATGCGCAGGGGATGGTAGCTGGCTTCCTGGGCATCGGCGCTGGCCTGAGCATAACCAGCCAATCCGGCGGGCAGGGGCAGTCCCAACGCCCGGTAGTGGCTCGCCGGGTTGCCCTCGTCCCGGCTGCCGTCGGCGAAATGGGAGAAGAATGTGCGCTGGTCCACCGCTTCATCGACGGGGATAACGCAGCCGGTGTCGATGCCGTGGCCTCCCAGTCGGCCCAGCCATTCTGCCGGGAAACCTGGGCCGCTTTTGGCGAGGATTCCCACCCGGTTCGGGCCACTCCACAGGCGCGCGCCCACCGCGGCAAAGGTCGCGTTGCCGCCAAAAATATCGGATGCGGCGCGGCCATCCGCGGTAATCAGATAGTCGATGCGCAGACCGCCGAGACAAATGAAGTCGGGCATAGGGTTTGGGCAATGGGAAAGGTATAGGGTACAAAGAGAGTTGATAGGAGATGATGGGATAATGAGATGCTGGACTGTTCATTTCCCCATCAACTCACCCATCCGTCATCCCACAGGAGACCCACAATGGCACGAATTCCCGACAGTCACAAAGACATTTTTGAGAAGAAGAGCTTTGCCCACGTCGCCACCAGCGACGGCGAGATGCCCCAAGTCACGCCGGTTTGGGTAGAGTACGACGGCGAGCACATCCTCATCAACAGCGCCAGGGGGCGCAAGAAGGATCGCTCGATCCGTGCGAACCCGAACGTTGCCCTCAGCGTGCAGGACCCGGACAACGCCTACCGCTATATCGGAGTGCAGGGCAAAGTGGTGGAAATTACGGAAGAAGGTGGGACGGACCACATCCACAAACTCTCGCACAAATACAACGGCCACGCCTACCCAGAAAAAGCGCTGGTCGGCCCGCCTCGGGTCATCTACAAAATCGCCCCGACGCGGGTGTGGACGATGGGGTAGAGGTGGGATGATGGGATGCTGAGATGATGGACAACTCTCCCTACCATCATCTCAGCATCCCATCATCTACTTGCCCAACTGCTACCGGAATTCCCCGCCAGCCCCTAAAAAATCAAATCGAGAATCCCAAAGAATTTGAAAATCGAATAGATCACCACCACAATCAGCAGCCAGCGCACGTATTTGTTGGCGTTGGGCACGCTGACCGCAAATTTCGCCGCGGCCCAGGCCCCGATGCTCTGACCCACAGCCATCAGGCCGCCGATGCCCCAGTTGATCTTTACCGGCGACCAGATAAAGACGACCAATGCTACGACAGTCAGCGCCAGAACGATCACCAGCTTAATGCCGTTGGCGTGGGTCATAGAATAGCCAGCGCCCAGCACCATCGCCGACAGAATAAAAACGCCCACCCCAGCCTGTACAAAGCCTCCGTAAGCACCAATCACAAAGAAGAGAGCCAGTACGCCCAAGCTGGGACGCCCCGCCTTCACCTCTGACTGTTGGCGCAGCCATTTGTTGGGATTGACGAAAATCGTAATCAGGATAATTACCATCATTCCGCCGATGGCAAACTCCATCTGGTCGTTGCTCAGAATTGTGGCGATGTACGTGCCCACCACCGCACCCAGCATCGCTGGAATGGTCAGCCAGAAGGAGCCGCCGATGTCCAGCTTTTTGCTGCGCTGATAGGTGGCGATACCCGCGATATTCTGGACTAAGACGCCGACCCGGTTGGTGGCGTTGGCGACGCCCGCATCCAGCCCCAGAAAGACGAGCATCGGCAGGGTTACAGCCGAGCCGCTGCCCGCCAGTGTGTTGATAATCCCGGCGGCGATACCGGCCAGGATGGCAAGGAAGAGTTGGATTGGGGTGATATCCATTGCAGGGCCTTTTGTGGTGGGGATTGGGGATTGGGGATTGGGGATCGGGGACTAGGAAATCGCCTAGTCCCCGATCCCTAATCCCCAGTCCCTAAAGGGTAGGAACAATCTTTGCCAGCCGCTCGACGGTCTTTTCCAAATCCGTCATGTGGGTGGCGAAGGCGAAACGGACGTGGCCTTCCCCGGCCTGGCCAAAGGCGATGCCCGGCGTGGAGGCGATCAGCCCGTCTTCCAGCAGCCGCTGGGAGATTTCCAGGCTGCCTTTCTCCGTGTGGGTGAATTTGGCAAAAAGGTAGAACGCGCCCTCAATCGGGCTGCTTTCGACGCCGGGAATTTCGTCCAGCGCGTCGAGCAGAAAGGTGCGCCGCCGGGCATAGGCCGCGGTCATCTCGTGGACGCATTCCTGGGGGCCGTTGAGCGCGGCCACCCCCGCCGCCATAGAAAAACTGGCCGCGCTGGTGATGCTCTGGGTCTGATAATTGCGGGCCAGCTTGGCAATCGGTTTGGGCGCGGCCAGCCAGCCCAGACGCCAGCCAGTCATCGCATAGGCTTTGCTGAAACCGTTGATAATCAGCGTGCGCTCGGCCATCCCCGGCTGGGCGGCCAGGGAGTGGTGGACCTGGCCGTCGAAAAGGATGTGTTCGTAGATTTCGTCGCTGAGGACGTAGAGATCGAACTCCTTCGCCACCTTCACAATGGCGTCGATCTCGTCCTGTTGCAGCACCCGTCCTGTGGGATTGTTGGGCGAGCAGGCCATAATCAGCTTCGTTTTTTCGGTGATGTGGCTGCGCAGATTCGCCTCGCTGACCCGGAAATTCTCGGCAGCAGGTAGGGCCACGTGGACGGGCACGCCGCCATTCAACTGCACCATCGGCGCATAGCTTACCCAGGCCGGGTCGAGGATCATCACCTCGTCGCCGGGGTTGAGGGTGGCGGCCAGCCCCGCGTAGATGGCCCACTTCGCGCCCGGCGTCACCAGAATCTGATCGGTTGTGACGGTGACGCTGTTCTCTCTGGCCAGTTTGTGAACAATCGCTTCCAGCAGTTCCGGCGATCCAAAGCTGGGCGGGTAGTGGGTGTCGCCCTTGCGGATGGCCTCGAATGCCGCCTCCTGAATGTGCTTGGGTGTGTCAAAGTCCGGCTCGCCCCCGGCCAGATTGATCACATCCTGCCCGGCCAAAGCCAGTTCCCGCCCCTTCTGCATCATCGCCGCGGTCACGCTGGCGGGGACGGAGGAAATAAGTGTGGAGAGTGGTTTCATAATCCCGTTGCTTTCATTTGACTTGGAAAGAAATAGGATGATGAGATGCTGGGATGATGGACCCTTCCATCATCCCAGCATCTCATCATCCCCTCAACACATCCGCAATCGCCTCGCACAGATAGTCCATATTCCCCTCGGTCATTCCCGCCACGCTGATGCGCCCGGAGCCGACGATATAGACGCCGTGGCGCTCGCGCAGGGCCTTCACCTGGGCAGGGGTCAGCCCACTGAAGGAGAACATTCCCCGCTGGCGGGCGATGAAGGAGAAGTCCCGGGTCACGCCCTTTTCGTTGAGCGTCTCCACAAAGAGATGGCGCATTGTGTTGATGCGCTCCCGCATCTCCGTCACTTCCGCTTCCCAACGGGCGCGCAGTTCCGGGTCGCCCAGAATCGTGCGCACAATCTCACCGCCGTGGGCCGGAGGATTGGAGTAGTTGGCCCGGATGCAGCGCTTGACGTGGCTGAGGGCGGCTTCGGCCGCATCCGGTGTGCGGGCCACGACAGTCAATGCACCGACCCGTTCGTTGTAGAGGCCAAAATTCTTGGAGTAGGAGCTGGCGACGAACATCTCCGGGCAGTGGGCGGCCACAGTGCGTACACCGGCCGCGTCCTCCTCCAGCCCGTCGGCAAAGCCCTGGTAGGCGAAGTCGAGAAGCGGCAGCAGCCCCCGCTCCGCTGCAATCTCCGCCACCGTCTGCCACTGGGCCGGGGAAAGGTCCACGCCGGTCGGATTGTGACAGCAGCCGTGGAGCAGCAGCACATCCCCGGCGGGAATCGTAGCCAGGGTTGCCAGCATTGCGTCGAAATCGACGCCGTTGGTGGACGCATCGAAATAGGGGTAAGTCGCCACCTTCAGCCCCGCGGATTGGAAGACGCTGGGGTGGTTGGGCCAGGTCGGGTCGCTGATCCAGACCGTCGCAGCCGGGCTGATTTCGGAGACGAAATCCGCGGCCACCCGCAGGGCACCCGTGCCGCCGGGGGCTTGGACAGTCACAGCCCGGCCACTGGTCACAATCTCGTGGCTGTCGCCGAAGACGAGGCGTTGGCTGAAAGTGGCATATTCCGGGCTGCCGTCGATGGGCAGATAACTTTTCGTCTTCTCGCCGGTGAGCAGTCGCTTCTCGGCCTCTTTCACCGTATCCAGCACAGGCGTCGCGCCGCCCGCGTCTTTGTAGACACCCACCGCCAGATTCGTTTTGCGGGGATTCGTGTCTTTCTTAAAGGCTTCGGTCAGCCCCAGAATGGCGTCGGGTGGGGCGGGGGTAATAGAGTCGAACATAAGAAAAAGTCCTTTGGATAAATTACTAAAAATATACGGAGGGGAGAAACGTGAAACGTGAGAATATGTCGAGTGATCTCACGTTTCACGTTTCTCCCCTCTAACTGACCACTCATTCTCGTCCACAAATAGATCCACGAATCCAAACTTCTCCACATCCACCAGCCCCTTGTCCGTCAGCTTCAGCTTTGGGATGACTTCCAGCGCCATAAAACTCATCGCCATAAAGGGGTCGTGGAGGGGCGAGCCGAGTTCGGCGGCGGCGGCCAGCAGTTCGTCGTAGGCGGCAGCCACCGCGGCCACGGGCTGGTCACTCATCAGACCGGCCACGGGCAGGGGCAGCCGGGCCAACACCCGCTCACCCTCGGCGATGGCAAGCCCGCCGCCCATCTCTTTGATGGCCTGGGCCGCGGTGAGCATCGACGCATCGTCCGCGCCGACGAGCACCAGATTGTGGTGGTCGTGGGCGACAGTGCCGGCCAGCGCGCCCCGCTGCAAGCCAATGCCCTGGATAAAGCCCAAGCTCTGGCCGCCGCTGGCCGTGTGGCGCTCGATGACGGCCATCTTCAGCAGGTCGCGGGCGGGATCGGCCACAGCTTCGCCGTCCACAATTGTGGCGGGCAGGATACGTTCCTCTGTGACCAACTGATTTTCCAGGGAGCCAATCACCCGCACGCGCTCGCCCAAAGCAGGAATGTGCAGGTCGATGGTCTCCCACGCCACCCGCATCGTCCCGGCAATGGCTTCCGGCAGGGGGGGAGAAGCGAGGGAAATATCGGCCACGAGCCGCCCATCCTCCGCCACCAAACGGCCGCCCGCATAGACCTGGCGGGCGCGGGGGGCAGTCAGATCGTCGCAAACCATCAGGTCGGCCAGACGCCCCGGAGCCAACGCACCCCGGTCGTGCAGGCCATAGCATTCGGCGCTGTTGAGCGTGACCAGCCGAAAAGCGACGACCGGATCGATGCCGTAGGCGATGGCTTCCCGCAGCATATAATCCACACTGCCCTGGTCCAGCAGATCACCGGGCTGGCGGTCGTCGGTGCAGAAGCAGATGCGCCGGTGGTTGGCCGGGGTGATCAGCGGCAGGAGGATGTGCAGATTGTGGGCGTTGGTGGCTTCCCGGATCAGAATGTAGAAGCCCCGGGCCAGCTTCTCGGCGGCCTCTTCGACGGTCGTGCATTCGTGTTCCGTCTGCACACCCGCCGCGGCGTAGGCGTTGAGTGCGTGACCGGTCAGGGCGGGCGCGTGGCCGTCTCTGGGCCGCCCGGCAAAGGCGGCGATCTTCGCCAGCACGTCCGGGTCGCCGTTGACGACGCCGGGAAAGTTCATCAGTTCGGCCAGCCCGTGGACGCTTCCCTCGGCCAGGAGCGTCGCCAGATCAGCTACGTCCAGGGCCGCGCCGCTGGTCTCCATCGGCGTGGCGGGCACGGCAGAAGGGGCCATCACCACCACCCGCAGGGGCAGTCCCCGGCTGCTTTCGGCCATAAAGCGCACGCCGGCCAGCCCGGCCACATTGGCAATTTCGTGGGGATCGACCACCGCGCTGGTCACGCCGCTGGGCAGAATGGCCGCCGCAAATTGGGCGGGCACACACAGGCTGCTCTCAATGTGGACGTGGGCATCGATCAGCCCCGGGCTGATGTATGCGCCGCGCAGATCGACAATCTTTTCGGCGCGATAGCCCGGCCCGATCCCGGCGATGCGCTCGCCGTAGATGGCAATGTCGGCCTCTTCGATTGTGCCAGAGAAAACATTCACCAGCCGCCCGCCCCGCAGGAGCAGATCGGCAGGTTTGTCCCCTCGGGCCACGGCCAGCAGGTCGGTCAACGACATGGGAAGCACCGGAAGAATGGAACGCGGATGAGACGGAACGGGCGGATTACAACGGATTGATCAGTCAGCCCGTTCGGGTCATTATAAGCAGTGTGGAGGGAATTGGAAAGATGTGGGAGATACGAAATCCCCTACGGGCTTCATGCCAGTTGTGCGAATCTGTCGTATACTGAAGGGAGTACAGAGCCGCCGCCACCCTTGGCGATGAGCTGCTGGGGCATTCCGGGCTGTCCTGGCTGATAGGAGCATCCAACCCGTGTACCAACAGTACCGCGTAGTACCGGAAACGACCGTCGATCTCGACCGCCGGGAGCCGGCAGACAGATCTGCCTTTGCCGGGGATAAATCCGCAGGGCGGGAGGCAGCAAAGCAATTGAACAGACGGCTGGAGAGCTTGCAGGAGCTTCTCTATGCCGAAGGCAGACACAAAGTGTTGATTGTTTTGCAGGCTATGGATACGGGGGGCAAGGACGGGACCATTCGCCACGTCTTTGATGGAGTGAATCCCCAGGGGGTGAAGGTTGCCAGCTTCAAACGGCCCACGCCGCAAGAATTGGCCCACGACTATCTATGGCGGGTGCATAAAGAGACGCCGGGGCGGGGAGAGATCGTCATCTTTAACCGCAGCCACTACGAGGACGTACTGGTGGTGCGGGTTCACAATCTGGTGCCGCCGACTGTGTGGGAAAGGCGCTATGACCAGATCAATGCTTTCGAGCGTCAACTGGCCGAGGAGGGCACGACGATTCTGAAATTCTACCTGCATATCGACAAAGCAGAGCAGAAGGAACGTTTGCAGGCCCGGCTGGACGAACCGGAAAAGCGCTGGAAATTTGCCAAAGGTGATCTGGCTGAGCGGGCCCTATGGCCCGACTATCAGGCCGCCTATGAAGCTGTACTCTCCCGTACAAGCACGCCCTACGCGCCCTGGTATATCATCCCGGCCAACCGCAAATGGTATCGCAATCTGGTCATCTCCCAGATTCTGGTGGACACGCTGGAAGGGCTGGAGATGCGCTATCCCGAGGCGGAAGAAGGGCTGGAAGGAATTGTGATCGAATAGGTAACTGCTCACCCCCACCCAACCTCCCCCAGGGTGGGGGAGGAGTCGATCCAGTTCCCTCCCTGGAATGGGGAGGGGTAGGGTGGCTGAACAGGTACGTTTCAGCGCAGTTTTTAGGCCGCCATCGCAACGGGTTGGGCACGAACGAGGAGATCATCCACCACACTGACCAGTTGCCAGGGATTGGTGGGTTTGGTCAGGAAGGCATCCACGCCCGCTTTCTGGGCCTGGTGACGGTCTTGCTGTTTGCCGCTGGCGGTGAGCATTATCACCGGAAGCGAATGAAAACGTGTGCTGGCGCGCAATTGGCGCAGCACAGTCAGGCCATCCATTTCGGGCATAGCCAAATCGACAATCAGCAGGTCTACAGCCACACTGTTCAGCGAGTCCAGGGCTTCGTAGCCGTTATTGGCTGTCACCACCTGATGCCCCTGCCTGTAGAGTTGATAGGTCAGCATTCGCTGGGTTACGGCGTAGTCATCCACAACTAAAATTGTTGCCATGTAGCGCTTCCTCGCCTATGCCGGTCTGACGCAGACCGGCCCGATTGGGTACGTGTTTTTCAGTAACAGTAGATCGCAATGCGCTGGGTGTGGTCCGTGCCCCGCCCAGCGGTCACGGACCGGCGGGGAGCAGCTATTGCGTTCTGCTGAGTATAGCTTTCCTTTTTTCTTCCCTCCATACAACTTGTGTCCTATCTAGGCTTTATGACTGATTACAATACCTTTGCTACCCAAAGCGGAACCCTCCGCTATAGCCAGCGCTTCTCCCATCTGGCGTCCGACTATTTCCGCGCCCGCTATGGGCTGTATATGAGCAGTATCGGGATCGGAACCTATCAGAGAGGAAGCGCTCCAGCTATATCAACCGGCTATGTGGAAAGTATTGTGGCGGCGGTGGCAGGGGGCTGCAATGTTCTGGACACGGCCATCAACTACCGGCATATGCGTTCGGAGCGGGAGATGGGCGCTGCCCTGGCGCGGATTATTGCCAGCGGCCTGGCCCAGCGGGATGAGTTGATCGTCTGCTCCAAAGGGGGCTTTCTCGCCTTCGACGGCGTGCCCCCGCTGGACCGGTTGGGATATGTGCAGCAGAAGTTGGAGGAGCTGGACCTGACCCCCCTGGAGATGGTGGGGGGTGTACACTGTCTGGCCCCGGCTTTTCTCAGCCAGCAGATCGGCATCAGCCTGGCCAATTTGGGGCTGAAAACTATCGATGTCTACTATCTGCACAACCCGGAGACACAACTGCAATACGTCACCCCCGACGAGTTCCGCGCCCGGCTGCGCGCGGCTTTCGAGCGGCTGGAGCAGGAAGTGGCCGATGGGCGTATTCGTTTTTATGGCATTGCCACCTGGGATGGGCTGCGGGTGGGCAAGCAGGACAGGCGCTATCTGCCCCTCTATCAGTTGGTCGAGATGGCCCGACAGGTGGGCGGGGAAAAACACCGCTTTCGCTTTCTCCAATTTCCCTATAATCTGGGGATGCTGGAAGCCGTGACGGACAATACCCAGCCCTTCGAGCGGGAGGTGGAGGGCAAGCGGCAGAGGCTACTCTTGCCCCTCTTGGCCGCGGCCCGCCAATATGCGCTGGTGGCGGTTGGCTCTGCGGGGCTGATGCAGGGCAATGTGTTGGACAATGTGCCCGATGAGGTGATGGAGGCGTTGGGCGGATGGGCGAGCGATGCCCAGGCCGCGCTCCACTTTAACCGCAGCACGCCGGCACTGACGACTTCCCTGGTAGGGATGTCAACCCCGGCCCACGTGGGCGAAAACCTGGCCGCGGCCGGGCGTGCCGGGATTGGAGATGCGGCCTTTTGGGAGTTGCTGAAAGCGTAATCATCTGCCTCGCCCCTTCGTCACGCTAGGATGCAGGAGCGAATCGGCTAAAATGAGTTGCGGCGTCAGGAAATGTATGCTCTACTCCCTAAGTAAAAAGGGGATGATGAGGTGATGGGAGCTTTCCCCATCACCTCATCATCCCCTTTTCATCTCCCCGATTTTTTTACCGCGTCGGATCGTAGAGGAAGAACCACTTCGTATTCAGATGGTCGTCGTAGTCATCCAGTACCAGTGTGTGAATGGCGGCGTTGAAGGGTTCGCGCAGGTCGGAATCGGGGGTGAAGATAAAGCCAAAATCCTCTGTGGCCAGGGCATCGCCCACGATTTTGAGCTTTTCCGGGTTGGCCCCGATGTAACCCCGCCCGCTGGCCGCATCGACCAGCACCATATCCACATCCCCGGTGATGAGGGCCTGGACGGTGGCCCCGAAGTTTTCCAGCAGAATGATGCGCGGGTTGGTCTCGTCGCCGTCGAGGATTTCGTAGACAGCCGTGTAGAAACCGCTGGTCCCGGCCTGGGCCCCCACCAGCAGCTTCTCGTCCGCGGCAAAGCTGGCCGGGTCGGCAAAGCGCTCCTCATCGGCCCGCACCAGCATAAACTGTTGGCTGGTCATATAGGGCGCAGAAAAGTCGATGACCTGCTCCCGCTCTTCGGTGATGGTAATCCCATCCATCCCCACGTCGAACTGCCCCTCGGCCACGGACTGAATCATCGCATCCCAGGAGGTGACCTGCCAGTCCACCACACAGTTCAGCCGTCGGCATATCTCATTCACCGCATCGTATTCCCAGCCCATTGCTTTGCCGCTGGAAGCATCCACAAAATTCAGCGGCGTATAGTCGTTGCCCGTCACAGCCACCACCACCCGGCCCGCCAGGTCTGGCAGGGCGTAGACGACATTGACTGTACCCGCGCTGGACTTGGCGTCAGCGGTGGCTGGGGCCGTCGTGGCCGGCTGTTCGGCTACGGGCTGGGGCGCGGCCGGCTGCTCCGCGGCGGGTGCGGCCGCAGGCGCTTCACTGGCAGCCGGGGCCTCGGCTGCGGGTTGGGGCGCGGCCGGTGTGGCGCAGCCGCTGATCACAAGCAGCAGGGCCGCCAGCAGAAAAAGTAAGGGCGAAAGACGAAGCGAGCGTCGCATAGGTTTCTCCTTTGGTGTAGGATTGGGCAGAGGGAGGTTCTACTCTTGGGAGTATACGCGGGATTGGGGTCTGGGGCAAACGGGGGATGCGGTATCACTGCTCGCCACCTAATTCGACCAGATCAGCGGGGAAGCGTGCCAGCACCCGGTAGCCTCCGTTCCAGGGCGGTGCGTCCGCGGCCTGGCTGACAATGCCGATGACCCGCCAGCGTTCGCCTTTGTTCACGTAGGGACGCCGCCAGCCCAAGCGGCTGCGCACGGTCACCATCACTGGCTCGATGTCGGGCTGGGCCGGGTCGGCCAGAAAGATGCTGACCCCTTGCCAGCCTGTCACAGTTCCTTCAAAGCTGATCAGCCGCCCTTCCAGCCTTTCGCCCACATCGGCAACCGTAACCGGCAAAGGCAAGAGCGGCGTGCCCGACTCCATCTGCCAGATATCCTCGGGGCGCTCCACCAGAATCTCCCGTTCACCCCGGAAACTACCCATCACACCCCGGATCAACACCCGATCCCCCAAAGCCAGCGGCGGGAAGTCACCCCGACGCAGATAGACCTGCACACCCAGCCAGGCGGTGGCCCCGTTGGGATGGGGGGCCGGGTCTGCCACGTAAATCGCCGAGTTGAACAGCCCCGGCGGGACGGTGACCACCCCGACAAACTCAACCACATCCGCCATCCCGGCCAGTTTGGCCGCTGTGACCGAGCGCAGAGGACCCACAGCTTCGCCGCCGGGTGTGCCGGGCGCGGCCCCGCTGCCCCAGGGCGGCAGACGCTCCGACCCGCCACCACTCCCGCCCTGGCCCGGTTCGGGCTGGCTGCTGGTTGGGTTGGGCTGCCCCGGCGAGGGCGGGCGGCTCTGCCAACTTGCGCCATCGGGCACCCGGCTCAGCCCCTCTCCCCTCGCCAGGGGAGCGCTCCACTCGACGGAATCCGCCAGCCGTCCGCCCCCGTCATAGAGTTCCAGCCGGTCGCCGTTGTCGTTCAGCCCGATGTGGCTTTCGCTGCCCCACACAGTGAGAAGGCCACCCGGGGGCAGAATATGCCCGACACCCAGCGTAAAGCGGCGGCGGGCCGGGTTGGCAGAGGATCGATCTTCCAGCCACCAGCCAGCCAGGGAGATGGCCTGGTCGCCGGGATTGTATAGCTCGATGAATTCGTCGTTGCTGTCGATAGTGCCGTCGCCGCTGTGATCCCCGGCGGGAGCGGGCAGTACTTCATTGATGAGCACCGCCGCGCCATCGCCATTTTCCACCACCAGAGGCGCAGTTACGGCAAAGCCGCCATCGGCCTGGGTTGCCACCGCAAAGAGAACGCTGCCGGGCAGCGCCGGGACAGTCACCTGCCATATGCCATTGGACTGGGGCAGGTCGCCCTGGACCAGTGGCCGGTCATTTTGCCAGATAGCCAGGGCCGCGGCCGCGCCGGAAACGTCGTAAAAATGAATGTTGAGAGAAAGAGTGGCCTGGGGACGGATGGTTGAACCCATCCAGACGCCCTGACCGCTCTCTGCGCGCCCCTGCATTGTCAGGACAAAACCGGGACGGTTGGTCAGCCAGCCCCGCCGCGCGGCCAGGGCATCCAACAGCGCGCCCTGGCTTCTGTCCGCCACAGCCAGCCCCGTATAACGGGGGTTCGGGACAGCTTCCCCGGCCATAGGCGGCTGGCTGTTGCCGGCGGGCAAGAGTGGCCCATTCCGCCATTTCGCGCTCAGGCCAGCCAAACCGGATGGAATGGAGAGGGTATCGGCGGCCAGAGCTATCACCTCCGGGATCGGGGCAGGCGATGTGCCGGGGCCAATCCACTGGGCCAGCCCACTGCTGGCCGTCAACCCGGCCAGAAAGGAGTCAACGCTGCCATCCGTCGCAAAGGGCGGGCCGTAGACTACTGCCTGGCTATTGCCTGCTCCCAGCCAACGCCAGCCATCCAGCCGGCCGTTGGCTATCCTTTTCTCGTCAAGCGCAACCGTATCGGCCACCACTACAAAATCCAGCCCGACCGCGGCCCCGGCTGCTTCCACGTAGTGGGGTGGAGCCGCGCCGCCTGGGGTAAAGTTGCTGGTTGCGCCCAGGGAACCCCACACCGGGTGTAGCCCTTCGGCCAACACTGGGCCATCCAAAGGCAGACTTTCCGGCAGTGCCACAGAAGCAAAGGGCGCGGGCGCGGCCCACAGAAAACGTTGGCGCTGATCCCTCTCGTCGGGAAATGCAAAGCCAGGAACCCGGTGTAAACTCTGCCCGCTGATGGGGTGGAGTTGCCCGTTCAAGCCCAGCAGAGCGCGGTCACCGCTGCCATAGGCCAGCGCGTCGGCCAGGGAAAGGGCGGGTGAGAGGAGAAGAAGTTCATCGCCGCTGTCGTTGAGAGCCAGGCTGCCGCTTGCCAGCTCCCGGCGGCGCTTCAGGACGGGAGGCGGGGCTGCACTGCTCTCCAACTGGGCATCGGCCATTTCCCCCCAACGGGCGAGAAAGGCCGAGCCGTTGCGGGCAATGACAAAGCGCGCACCGGGGGGCAGAGAAAGGCCGACGGGCAGTTCGTAGAGACCCTCCCCCCCGCCGGGAATCGCCCCGTCGCCTACAACCCAGCCGGTCAGGTCAAGCGGATCCCTGCCCACATTTATCAGCACGACAAACTCTCCGTCGCTGCCAGAGAAAGCCACTTCGTCGATACGCAGGGCAGAAGGAGTGGCGACTGGGGGCCAAAAAGCGGGGAGAACCGTCAGCGTCGCGGTTGGGGTGGGTGATGGGGTATGGGAGGCTGTGGCGGTGGGCGTCGCGGTTGTGGTCGTGCTGGCTGTTGCCGTCGTGCTGGTGATTGGTGTGGCTGTGGATGTGGGCGTCGCCGTAGGATTGGGCGCAGCGAAGGCAGTGCCCGGTGTGCCCAAGTCACCGGCGGAGCCGGGCCAGATGGCAAGGGCGGTCAGCCAGAGGGGGACGGGGCCGAAGGTCATCCGTTCCAGACTCTTGCCAGCGGTGACCCGCAGACCGGAGTCCCCGCCCCAAACCACCCGGTCCGCTTCGCTCCCGTCCGGGCGTAGAAGGAGAATCTCATCCGCACTGTTGGCGAGAGAGAGTCCGGTGTAGACGTATGCAATTGTTACGCCGCCGTTTGTCGCGCTTTGTCCGTTGCGACCCAAAACCACATACTCGTCCGGGTCGATGAAGAGGTCAGCACCGATTGTGTGGCTGTCGTCGTCCAAGTCTGTCAGCGTCCAGCCCTTCAGATTCACCCTATCCGGTCCCGCGTTGTAAAGTTCGATCCACTCGCCGTTGGCATCGGTCACCGCAGCGGGGTCGGCCAGAAATTCGGAGATAAAGAGAGATGCGTTCCCACTTCCCCCAGCCCCGGAAGTGGGAGTGGATGATGGGGTGTGGGATGCTGTGGGTGTGGTGGTTTCCGCAGGGCTGGTTGTGCCGGTTGGTGTGAGCGTCGGGGTAGATGTCGCGCTTGGGGTAGCCGTGAGGTTCGACGGGGTGAAGACGTGGCCCGGTGTGCCAGAATCACCAGCAGAGCCAGGCCAGGCGGCGAAGGCAGTCAGCCAGACAGGAATAGGGCCAAAGGTAACCCGTTCCAGACTCTTGCCAGCGGTGACCCGCAGACCGGAGTCCCCTGCCCCAAAGCACCCGATCCGCTTCGCTCCCGTCCGGGCGCAGGAGGAGGATCTCGTCCGCACTGTTGGCGAGGGAGAGTCCGGTGTAGACGTATCTGACTGTCACACCGCCGTTTGTCGCGCTTTGTCCGTTGCGCCCCAAAACCACATACTCGTCCGGGTCGATAAAGAGGTCAGCGCCGATTGTGTGGCTGTCGTCGTCCAAGTCTGTCAGCGTCCAGCCCTTCAGATTCACCCTATCCGGTCCCGCGTTGTAAA
>JAANMX010002531.1_pt1 | contig 17914 bp, 12 predicted proteins | sample 7279681 | NCBI WGS metagenome assembly JAANMX01 (sample SAMN14094542, study PRJNA606508) | bioreactor metagenome | isolation source: A lab-scale SPAN reactor treating ammonium-rich wastewater day 351 | place: Ireland: Galway | collected 2018-01-01
CCGCTCGGCGACCCGCGCGGCGTCCGTATCGCCGAGATCACCACCCGCATCGTGCAGCTCATCGAGGTGCCGCGCCCGCAGCTCGACGTCTTCCTCGCCATGCCCGAGAGCGAGCAGGTGACGTTGTATTTCCTCTTCGGCCAGAGCGACGACGGCGCCGAGCCCAAGGTCTACATCGGCCAGACCGGCGACCTGCGCAAGCGCCTCGCCAGCCACAACAAGGACAAGGACTTCTGGCAGCGCGCGCTGGTGCTGATCTCGCGCACCGGCAGTCTCACTCAGACGCACGGGCTGTTCCTGGAATGGCAGTGCATCCAGACCGCCCGCCAGGCCGGGCGCTACGTCACCGAGAACGGCAACGCCGGCACCCGGCCGTACCCCCCCGCGCCGCTCGAAGCCGACTGCATGGAGATCTTCGACACCGGCCGCACGCACGGCGTGGTCGAGGGCGATGTCACCGTGTTCACCGAGGACGTGCTGTTCGCCTCGCCCAGCGGCGCGTCCGCGGTGGTGTGCGCGGCGGCGTCGAACGGGTGGCTGGACTGGAAGACGGCGCGCGGGGAGACGCTGAGCGAGGTGAAGCGCGGGGGGTGAATCCGGCGTGCTTGGCATATCGCCAGCACGCGCGTAACGTAGCCATACAAGCTTCGTATGAAGCTAAAAAGGCTACAATATGAATCTGCTCGATACCCTTTTCGGCGTCCAGCGCCAGCGCGCGCTCGGCTGGCTGCTACTCCACCCGGATGACGCGGTGCACGTCCGCGAACTCGCACGGCTCACCGGCACCAGCGCCGGTTCCCTGCACCGGGAGCTCGCCCGCCTGGCCGAGGCCGGGCTGCTCACCCGCAGCGAGCGCGGCAACCAGGTGCTGTACCAGGCAAACCGCGCGTGCCCGGTGTTCGCAGAGTTGGCCGGGCTGTTCCGCAAGACGGGCGGGCTGGCAGACGTGCTGCGTGCGGCGCTGCTGGGGCTGGCGGACCGAATGCGGTTTGCGCTGGTGTTCGGGTCGGTGGCGCGGGGTACCGAGACCAGCCTCTCCGACGTGGACGTTCTGGTGGTGGGGGAGGCCGACTTCGCCGAGGTCGTCATGGCGCTGCATCCGTGCCAGGAGGTCTTGGGGCGCGAGGTCAATCCGGTGCTGTATTCCGAGGCGGAGTGGCGCGCGCGCGTTGCACGCGACGACCCATTCGTTCGGGATATCTTGCAGAATCCGGTGGTGCTCTTGCTGGGAGTGATGGATGACGCTCGATAACCTGCTGGCGATCCACAAGCTCGTGCGACAGGCTCCGGACAAGGCCGGGATTGGCCGTTTGCTCGGCGCGGCCGACCGTAACCTTGCCGATGCGAAGCTGCAGGCGCTGAGCACCGACAACCGCTTCGATGCGGCATACAAGTCGATCATGCAATGCGCGATGGTGGCTTTGTGGGCCAAGGGCTACCGTACCTCGACCAGCCAGCCGGGCCACCACCAGACGGCCATCCAGACTCTTCCCAAGACATTGGGAGTGTCGGCGCAAACCGTGATCGTGCTCGATGCCTTGCGCAAGCAGCGCAATGCAAGCGACTACGAGGGCGATCCGGTGTCGGGGAAGGTATTGGATTCCTGCTTGCAGGAGGCGGGGAAGTTGCGGGCGATGTTGCAGCAGTGGCTGGAGAGCGAATACCCGGAGATCGTTGATTGAATCAGGGCTGCAGTGGAGAGGGGGGGGCACGGGCTCAGTTCGGCCACAAGCCGTCATTGGTCATCCAATCCGGATAGCGACCATCCGGGCGAGGCGGTATGCTCTCTGCCAATGTGCCAATGTGCCAGATGGGTCGCATCAGCCCACTAATCTGTCGGCTGCTATTCCTGTCATGGTATTCTGCCTTGCGCGTCGTTTCTATTTCTAAACAGTAACTTGCGGATCAGGTTATTCGGCATTCTGATGTTATGCATCAGAACTTTTGGCAGGAAACAAAGTTGACCTCTGACCATCCCCATCCGCTACTGCACGATATGCGCACTCTTGCCGGACGAGACTGGTATTACGATTTTCGAGAGATTGATGTCGCATTTACCGAGGCATCTTGTGCGAAAGTTGCCGCTCGACTTCTTGAGCGCTACTCAAAACTCACAAAGGCATGGAGCACGGAACTGAACTCCGAATGGACATGCCGACTTTTCATGGCGGCAAAACTCGTAATGTCCTCAACATTGCATGTGAACGCTGCATATTTTGCAGAGAACATGAACCTGAGAGTGGTAGTGCCATATTTACGGTACTACTCAGTTCTCTCCCTTCTGCGAGCTGTTTGCTACACGCTTCCTGAACATGAGTGGAAAGATGGGCAGCTGATTCAGATTTCCCACCCCGCGGCTATCGATGGTGCGCTTGAGCATTTGCGGCGTTTCGATAAAACCGTTGCAGCTTCTGCCGAAGCAGAGATACGTGAGTTGAAGGCGGAGCGTGAACTAATTTCGTATCGCGCGCCGTCGTCTGGGGACGACCGTATCTCCGAGAAGAACCGCTATTTGTCGTTGTGCATGCTGCTAGCGGAAGTCGCCCAATTTAATTCCGAACTGTTCGAATCCTCGATGCTTAAGCATGCCAATCCGACTCATTTTTTTCTCCTTTCCGAGTACGCGGCGAAGATTGCCAGTTTCGAGATTGACGGGCACTACTTCGGAGACAATGAAGATGCATACCGTCTTCGATACCTCGCACGCAAACAGCCCCATCCCGTCAATATTCAGCACCTCATGAAGGAAGGTTATGTCGACGATTTTTTCGGTGCGTGGGTTGCGAAGGATAAAAGCGACGAATTCTTCAACCCAGACGTTATGCATAGCATTATCTTTGATATCCCCTGACGTCTAACATGGCGGTTGACCTTGCTCCCTTCGGTCGCTGGACGCTGCGCGATAAAGCCGCGCAGCGCCGGTCACCTCTACGTTAGGCCTCAGAGGCGATGTATCCTTCGGTCGTGGAAATTGGGAGAACTCGAATGCGTCAATTCATGTTTGCGCTGGCAGCGGCACTTTCCGGATGCGCGACAACTTCCGTTCAGGAGTTTCAAGCGCCGGACGGTACGGTCCTGAAGACCGTCAAATGCACATCAGATCCCTCGAAGTGCTTTGTGCAAGCCTCCCAAAGTTGCCCAAACGGCGGCACCTACCGTGTAGTAGCGAGCGAAAGCCATGCAGGGGGAATTGCTGCTGACATAATTCCTGGCCCTGTTACTTGGTACAGCATGACCTACGCGTGCGGCCTGTCTGATGGAAAGCTCCCAACATTCGCTTGGCAAGGCCCGCAATACACACCCCCGCCAGCGCCCGTTGTCATCAAACAGAAGCCAACAACGACGAACTGCACGCAGATTGGGAACACGGTCAACTGCAACAGCTACTGAACACAAGTGCGCTCCTCGAAGAAGACTGAGGCCCAACCCCTAGGTGAACCGGACGCGCTATGGCGGGCCAAGCCGGCCTGTTGCAACGGGCCGGTCGCCTCGAACGTTGAACGTAAGCTTTCCCTGCGTGTCTACGACCGGATTGGGTCGAGACGACTCGTCGGCGAGCGGCTGCTTACGGGAGGCGAATATCCAGCGGCGGCTTTCCGGCGATGAACTCGAGTAGGCGTCGGTCGCAGACCGACCCTCAACGGCCATTCGGGTTTTTCGCCTCAATGACCGGAGTGCAGCGGATGCAGTCGGTCGTACCACCGATGCTGATGACGGGTGTCTGCTCTAAACGGGTCAGTAAAGTGATTCACATGCCCCTCGTGATACAAATCACGCCGCCTTCACGGTCCGCGCAACCTGTGCGACTCCCTTGTGCTTACTTACCTTGCGCTTCTGGCACGCGGCAAACACCTCGGGGCCTCGCTAAGCGATGATCGAACAAGAGAGAGACCTCCATGACTCCATACAGTAGTACGAGACCTTTGGCCATGGCATGCCCGCTGGATAGTGAACGAACCACTGCTTCAGCTCAGCTGCAATCGCGTTGTCACAGTGGCTTGCAATAGGCCGGGAAGCAAGTCAATCATGGCCTGATGGTAAGGACATCAGTTGATCAACTCTCGCCGCTCAGCGCGCAAGTGCAGGGCCTATTCGGGAATCGCCTGCACCTCGCCAGGCTTGAACCACTTGCTCTTCTGAGCGTATGCCAGCGCCTGGGCTGCATCTTTCGCCCAAAGCACCAGCGCCAGGCTCTCCTTTGCACGGCTGCAGGTCACGTAGAGGAGCCGGAGCGTCCGGTCAATTGACGTCTCCTTGCCCTCCTCCACGTTCTTAACGTCGGAAGCGCCGAGAGGGGCACCGAACAAGCGGTCGTAGGCAAATAGATTGCCAGCCGCATCCTCGTCGTCCATCACGACCATCACATGGCCGAACTCCGATCCCTTGACCACTTGGTGCGTCGCGAGATGAGACTTTCCGCTTAAGTAGGTCTTGAACCGACGAAGCTGAATCCAAGGCGACTCCAAGAGCCCGTGCCAACCGCGAGCCAATCTGTTCTCGAGGGCCTCCGGTTGCCTTGGCTTTGGGGCAGGCGGTGTTGGGCTCTTATCGTTAAATGCAGCCGCTAGTCGCTTGTCAGGCTCGAACAAACCAACCTGGAGCACGGGTGCGAGCACCTCGCGCACGGTCGCCTCAGGCTTGACGCACGCCTTGATGAAGTCTTCGACAGCCTGCTGGTATGTCTTAAGCAACTGCATGCGAGCTTCTCCGTCCTCAGGGAGCTGCTGTAGCCGGCCGTAGCGATGTAGCACTTCCGTGATGGCGAAGTCCGATGGGGCGCCGCCATCCCTGACGCAGTCGGCGAGGTCCATCACTTCCCGCAAAAGCATCTGAACCGCAGTTGGTCCGGAGACATCGCCATTTGCATCCGGACGGACCGAATCCGGGTCAAGGAGCGATAGCGCCTCAAAGGTCTCCAAGAAGTCGCCACGGCGGGCCACCAGAGAGTGCTCCAGGGCGAGCACCTTATGCCCCGGATTGCCTGGCTCCCAATCGATCAAGCCCGTCGCGACCTGCATCGCCGACTCGCAGAGTGCCTCGCGACGCAGCTTGTCCTCTGCCGAGGCAGATGCATTACCGATGAAAATACGGACTAGACCCGCTGACTTCTCTTCGCGCGGATGCTGGTGGACGGCCTTCTTGGACTGGGTTCGCCCCTCCAAATCGGATTCCCAAATGTCATTAATGAGATCAACGATGCGCCGTTGGCTTCTATGGTTCATCTCCAGCTTTGGCGTCGCCCACGTCTCTGGAAGCATGCTCGGAAGGTCCGCATGGCCATCCAAGTAGATGCGCTGGCGGTGGTCGCCGAGCAATCCCAGCATCAGCCTTGACGGGTCTTCGGCAACGACCTCCAGCAGCGCGTCTAGGATGTCCTTCATCGTGTCCTGCGACTCGTCGACGAGGATGACGGGATGCTGGTCGCGAAGGATGCGACGCAACGTAGGCCTCTGCTTGAGCAACCAGGAAGCCAAGGCCAGGACCTGCGAATGGTTCAGCGCTCCGTCGCCATGGCGTTTACGGTCCGGGCTGTAGGTGAATTGCGGTACCACGGCGAGAGCGGCTGCCTTGGTCTCTAGCTCCCCAATCTTCTCCTTGTCTTTGTCGGTCGGACCATTCTTTCGCCCAGCAGCGGCGTCGCGCATTTTCTGAAGTGCATCCGCATTCATGGCCAGAAGTGCTTCACGAATGTCGTCGTCGAAGCCTGCAATCAAGTCCCAGCAGAACGAGTGGATGGTGGCGATCTGAGTGAGGTCGTTCGTACCAAGACGACCCGTAACCACGAGCGCAGCGTTCTTCGTGTACGTGATGACACGAATCGTCTGAGCACGAGCCCTTAGCTCTCGCGCGAACCTGGTAGCAGGAGCATTTTCCGCAGGCGCAGGCTCTACCTGCACATCCCCTGTGTCGATCCCTGTGAGCTTACGAAGCACTGCCACCAATGTGCGCGTCTTGCCGGACCCAGCGCCGGCAAAGAGAAAGAAGCTCCGTGGTGGCGTGCTGGTGACGTAGCCAACGATTTCGTCGACGACACCAGCGTCTCGTTCATTGGGATCGTCCTTTACGGCAGCCATCAGTCCGACCTCTTCCTTGAAGGTGCCAGCTCCCTGTCGAGCCAAGCCAGTGCATCAGCGATGTATGCGGGGCAGACTACCTTGTCGCCCAAGCTGATGCGCTCGAACATGGTCGCAGCGAACTCAGCCTTGGCAAAGCTCTCCCGCAGCATTGCATGAAGGTCCTTACCGAGTGTAGCGAGGTCCGGCTGCGCGACAACGGTCTCAACGGCCACGCGCATCGGACCCACAAGCTTCGGCGGCGGGATCTCGCCTTTAGCTGGTTTCTGGTTTTTCTGTTGATCGATGCCCTTAAACCAGTCGAGGTTGGTCAGGATCAACGAATCTTCAAAAGAGCTCGGCCACGGGCCGCCCTTTGGTACGGGGACCTGCCACGCAAATCTGACCCGCCCGCCACTCCCGTTGCTCCAGACCTGGTCGGTTTCCTTCGGATCAGCCAAGAGGTGCAGTTCCTTCTGCTTTGGATGCCAGCCATTGAGCGTGTCGTTACCGCACTCAAGCAACTTGGGGTCGACGATCGCTGCAGCTTTGCGGACGGTCTTGTCTTTGGCGTCCTTCGTCACCTCTACAGGGTCCAAATCGGTGATGACCACCGTCGGGATGCCGAGCCTCTCAACGAGCGGGCGCAGCCGATGTGCGTGGCGCCCGCCAAGGTCTAAGAAGGAGATGTACCGCTTGTCGAGTTCGTGGAAGTCGCGCTCAATGAAAAGGGGCACGAGCATCCTCTCCGCAGCCCCTTCGACGAAAATCGCGGCGTCCGCGAATAAGAGGTCCGTATGCTGCACTCGGAAATACCGTTCCGCGAAGGTTCGGGTTTCTTTGTCGCTCCCGAATGCGGTGGCGAGGTCAATGACGTCTGAGCTTGGCATTCCGCCCGCCGCCGCAACGCGCCGTACATAGCGCAGCCGGTCAAAGTTTTCAGCGTGAGCCAAGTGACTCGCGTGGGTGCTGATGAGCAGTTGGCTACTCAGATGGGCATGCTCTGGCGCCACTGGGCTGATGAGCTCTGCCGCGCGTCGAGGGAAGATGCGCTGTACTTGAACATGCAGGTGCGCTTCTGGCTCCTCCACCAACACGACATGCACTGCGGCGGGACTGCCTTCGGCCGGCTTCAGCCTGGAGTCTCGGAACGAGACCAGTTGGTAGCTCAACGATTGCAGGTTCTGGTAACCGAGCCCGATTGAATATTCTGGAAGGTAGACATCCGCCTGCTGGCCGTCGAGGCGGTACTGCACCGCCGTACTGTGGTCAAGCAGGTCGCCGGTCTGGATTCGTGTTCTGAAATGAATCTCTTGGGGATCGTGAAGCGTCGGATACCCTAGCGTCTTCACATCCTCAATGGAGGGCGTCAGAGCGGCCTTGATGCGAGCGTCGAGGTCGAGTTGAGCACTGGCGATGGCTGCGACGAGTTCCGGTTGATGGCCCTGATCCGTCGTCGCAACGTTGAGGTGCTGCCGTGCGTACTTCAGCAACTGGTTGGAAAACAGGCCAACACGGTGGGTACCCGCCGTGGATCGAGTTTCTGCCTCCTCCGTACCGAGGCCGCGTTGCGCAGCGACGAAGTCTACGCGCAAGAGCTTGGAAAGCTTGGTGCGATCCACAGGCGCTGCCTGTGACGGCAAAACCTGCGGTGCAACAGCCGGCGGATTCGCAAATGGTCCTTGGGCCGGGTCGAGCTTGTAAACCAAGACACTTCCAAGATCGGCCGGGTAGCGAAGCCAGTAGTCAATGAGGTCGACCGGCCACGCATGAGCCTCCTTCGGAAGGGCCATCACTGGCTGTCTGGCCTCTCGGTACCGCCAGGCCAGCTTCTGGAGCGCCTCCACCGAAGAAGCGGGCTCAAGGCGCAGTCGAACGCCTACGGCTCCCCCGCTCCAGTGCAAGGAAGTGATGAAGGACGCGACCAAGTTGTAGGACCCCGACTGCGCATCGAACCATAGATCCAGCGTGGGCATGCAGGCCAGGAGCGCAGAAAGCTGCTCTTCCCATTTGGCAACGTCGCTCGCTGCCGAAGCGGGGTCGTCCGTGAGCTTTTCCCATTCCTCGCCGAGCGCCCGCAGCGCGGGCCACTGATCCAGACTGATATCGAAGGCGCCGAATGCCTGTCCCGTCGTTGCCAGGAAATTGCGGACGGCTATGAGGATTGACGTCTTGCCACTGTTGTTGGCACCGACCAGAACCGTCGTCTTCTTGTCGATCTGAACCCGGACCTGGGGCAAGCGCCGGAAACGGCTGATCTCAATGCACGACAGGCTGACGTTGGGAGTTTGTGGGGGCTTTGGCGGCTGCGCGCTCATCGGCATTCCTTCGAAGTGATAAGGCTTATTGAGTCGAAGCACCGAGTCCAGACTGCAATGCGCTGGCAGCCGTTGAATACTCTTCCATCGGAGGGAGGTCTCGCCAGGATGGACCACCCTTCGCGTGAGGGGCGCTCCAACATGAGCCAGAGCTGACGCTTGGCCAGCATCTCAGCTCCTCGCGAGTCCGCGCAGACGCACGCGAGATCATCGACCTCGCCGAAATGAGTTGCTTCACAACCCCCCCTTGTGCTCTAGACACTGTGTTCTTCTACTCTATACACATGACATTGCGTTTGACGTTGAATATAGCGCTTCGGCACCGCTGGTGGCTTCTTGTATCGCTATGCTGCGCAAAGCGGAGCCGCAGGCTGAACCCGGGTTCTCGGATGGCAGCTATTGGCGGCTGCCGTCATTCGACCACTCGGACCCGACTGGCTGCAACCAGTCTTAACCGGCCGGATAGGTTTGACCGACGAATGACTCTTGATGGCCGGAGTTGTGAGGTCACGAACGGCAGCTTCGTGGCAGCGAAACTCACGGAAGACCCCTGTGCTCAGCGGCGGCTTCGGGGAAGTTCGGATGCCCGGTCAGGGTCGAGTCCAGTCAATGACGGATGAGCAAAGGAAAGACCTGACCCGCGCAAACCCAATGCCTCACTGCCGCTTGTCGGTGGTGAAATCACTGGTCGAGGCGGCCAAGGTGCGCTCGACATCCTCGGCACGCGCCGGCGCGCTCGAACTCGGTCTGGAGCTGTCGGACATGCTGGCGGTGGTGTTGGCGCTGACGCCCGCTGATTTCTACAAGAGCATGACTACCCACGGCGATCACACAATCTGGCAGGACGTCTATAGGCCCATGACCTCTGTGGGTGATGTTTACCTGAAGCTGACGGTGATCGATGACGTGTTGATCGTTTCGTTCAAGGAGCTATGAACATGAAATGCCCTGTGTGTGGCGAAGCGGAAGTGATCCATGACACGCGTGACCTTCCCTATACGTACAAGGGCGAGTCCACCGTGATCGCTGCGGTGACGGGTGACTTCTGTCCGGCGTGTGCAGAGTCGATCCTGGATCTGGCGGAGTCGGAACGCGTTATGCGCGAGATGCGCACTTTCGCGAAGCAGGTGAACGCGGCAAGCGTCGACCCGGCCTTCATCGCCAGCGTGCGCAAGAAGCTCGCCCTCGATCAGCGCGAAGCCGCGGAGATTTTCGGCGGCGGCGTGAATGCGTTTTCCCGCTACGAGAACGGCAAGACCCGGCCGCCGCTGGCATTGGTGAAGTTGTTCAAGGTGCTTGATCGCCACCCCGACCTGCTCGATGAGGTAAGAGCAAGCTGACTCCAGGGAAGATCGGGGTAGGGCCCCGATTCTCAGCAGCGCGTCGCACCCGAGCGTCACGTGACCAGATGAGGGGGCAAGCATGAAGTGGGCGGTCTATGCAGCGCAGGTCCTGACCGGCATCGCCGGAATCGGGGCCGTCTTGGTGGCAGACGAGATCACGAGATTGCACATTCTCGTGGCCGCAGTCCTGGCAGCCTCCATTGCCGTGTCGCTTCTGGTGGTGGCCCGCGCCGAAGCCGACGCCGAACGCGACCGCGCACACCTCGATACGCTGCTGCGCGCAATGGAACTCCCGTTCTTCATCATCGAGGCGGTCAGCAAGGTGGTCGATGCGGTCGCCAGAAAGCGCGGCTGGCAGTGGACTCAGCAAGGAAACTTCGAGCGCGAGACCGTTTATCAGTTTCGGTCGACCGACGGCCAGTTGGGGCGCCTCGTCATCGGCGAGCAGGAGTTCAAGGACCTCTGGATTCTTGAGGAGGGCGAGCGCACCAAGGCGATCGAGGCACGGCTGTTCGGCGCCGGGCAGGGCACGGCCGCAGACGCTGCGATGGCTTATGCGGGTGCCGCGATCCGGGAGGCCATCGGCGAGCACATCAGCGGGCCCCATTGGGTTTCGCAGCCTGCGGATGCGGGCGGAGCAAGACGGTACGAAGTGCGCCTGCAGCAGCACGCCGCGCCGATCAAGACCCTGGTCCTGACCAAGGCGCGTGTCGATGAACTGCTCGCGATGCTGCCGATTCGCCGCTATCAGGAACTGGCCGAGGAGGTCGATCGCGTTTTCTCGGCGAACTCTTGACGATGGGGGTGCGATGGTTGACGCAGCGGCTTGCGGCAGCGCTTGAGTGCCTCACAGGCACGGATGGGCGCATCAAGTGATGCTAAAATCGTGTCGGGTAGCCTCAAGGAGTCCATCATGCGTACCACCCTCGCGCTCGACGACGAGCTGCTCGCCAAAGCCCAGGCGCTGACCGGGCTTACCGAGAAATCCACGCTGGTGCGGGAAGCCCTGGGTGCCCTGATCCAGCGCGAAAGTGCGCGGCGCCTGGCCCTGCTGGGTGGATCCGAACCTCAACTGAACGACATCCCGCGGCGGCAGCCGGATTCCGCTGCATGATCCTTGTCGATACCTCGATCTGGATCGATCACCTGCGCGGATCGGATGAACACCTGTCCGGGCTTCTCGCCGCGGGGAGGGTGTTGATGCATCCGTATGTGCTGGGCGAAGTCGCGCTGGGTAACCTGAAGAACCGTGCTGCCGTGCTGGGTGCGATGAGCGATCTGCCGCTGGCGGTGGCCGCGACGGACGATGAGGTGCGCCGCTTCATCGACGCTCGTGCGCTTTTCGGGCTGGGCATCGGCTACATCGATGCGCATCTGCTGGCTGCCGTGACGCTGGCGCCCGGAGCCAGTCTGTGGACGCGCGACAGGCGCCTTGGCGCTGCAAGCGCGCGTCTCGGTCTGGCCTATGCTCTGGCCCATTGACTCGCGTACCGGAATTCCGATGACCGCCCTCCACACCGAAAGAGCCCTGGAAGACGAGATCTGCCACGACCTCGACGCCGCCGACTGGCTGCACGACGAGGCCGACGCGGCGCGCTACGACCGCGCGCTGGCGCTGTTCCCCGACGACGTGGTGGGCTGGATCCAGACGACGCAGCCCGAGGCCTGGGCAACGATCGAGCAGACCCACGGTGCCAGCGCGCGCAAGGTGGTGTGCGAACGCCTGCGCCGCACGCTCGCCGACCACGGCACGCTGCACGTGCTGCGCCACGGCTTCGAGATGCTGGGGCTGCGGCGGCCGATCTTGATGGCGCAGTTTCGCCCGGCGCTGGCGATGAATGCCGAGCTGCAGGCCAAGTACGCCGCCAACCGCCTGCGCGTGGTGCGCCAGTTGCGCTATTCGCTGCACCACGAAAACTGCATCGACCTCGGGCTGTTCTTGAACGGCATCCCGGTGGCGACCTGCGAGATCAAGACCGACTACACCCAGGCGGTCGACGACGCCGTGCTGCAGTACCGCAAGGACCGCCCGCCGCGCGTGGCGGGCAGCAACGCGGTGGAGCCGCTGCTCGCCTTTCCGCAGGGCGCGCTGGTGCACTTCGCGCTGAGCAACTCGGCGGTGAGGATGACGACCAGGCTCGACGGCTTCGACACGGTGTTCCTGCCCTTCGATATGGGCGACGCCGGCGCTGCGGGCAACCCGCCCAACCCGCAGGGTTACGCCACTGATTACTTGTGGAAGCATGTGTGGGCGCGTGAGTCGTGGCTGGAGATCCTCGGCCGCTACATCGTGCCGCGCAAGAACGACGCCCGGCAGTTGGTGAACACCATCTTCCCGCGCTACCACCAGCTCGACGCCACTCGCGCCATCGTCGCCGCAGTGCGCCGCGACGGGCCGGGCGACAAGTACCTGATCCAGCACTCGGCCGGCTCGGGCAAGACCAACTCGATCGCGTGGACCGCGCACTTCCTCGCCGACCTGCACGACGCGGACAACCGCAAGGTGTTCGACACGGTAGTGGTGGTGTCGGACCGCACCGTGCTCGACGACCAGTTGCAGGAAGCCATCATGGGCTTCGAGCGCACCCAGGGCGTGGTCGCGGTGGTGAAGGGCGAGGGCGCGAGCAAGAGCCAGGAGCTGGCCGAGGCGCTCGCTGCCGGCAAGAAGATCGTGGTGTGCACGCTGCAGACCTTTCCCCGGGCGCTCGACAAGGTACGTGAGCTGGCGGCGACCGAGGGCAAGCGCTTCGCGGTGATCGCCGACGAGGCGCATTCGTCGCAGACCAACGAGACCGCGGCCAAGCTCAAGGAGGTGCTGTCGCCGGCCGAGCTCGCCGAGCTGGAGGACGGCGGCGAGATCAGCACCGAGGACATCCTCGCCGCGCAGATGCAGGCCAAGGCGGCGGGCAAGGAATTGGGCATCACCTTCGTCGCCTTCACCGCCACGCCCAAGGACAAGACGCTGCAGCTCTTCGGCACGCGGCCGGACCCTTCGCGCCCGCCTGCCGATGACAACCTCCCCGCGCCCTTCCAGGTGTATTCCATGCGGCAGGCGATCGAGGAGGGCTTCATCCTCGACGTGCTGCAGAACTACACCAGCTACAAGGTGGCGTTCAACCTGGCGCACGAAGGTGGCGCCAGGTACTCCGAAGTCGATCGCGACACCGCCATGAAGGGCATCATGGGCTGGGTGCGGCTGCACGAGTACAACATCGCCCAGCGCGTGCACATCGTGGTGGAGCACTTCCGCGCGCACGTGGCGCCGCTGCTCGGCGGCCAGGCCAAGGCCATGGTGGTGACCGCCAGCCGCAAGGAGGCGGTGCGCTGGCAACTGGCGATGCGCAAGTACATCGCCGAGCACGGCTACCGCATCGAGACCCTGGTGGCGTTCTCGGGCGAGGTGGAAGACCCGGAATCCGCCCCCGAGCCGCTCGCCGAGACCAGCGCGCTGATGAATCCGGGCCTGCGCGGCCGCGGCATCCGCGAGGCCTTCAAGGGCGGCGACTACGCCATCCTGCTGGTGGCCAACAAGTTCCAGACCGGCTTCGACGAGCCGCTGCTGTGCGGCATGTACGTTGACAAGCGCCTGGCCGGCATCCAGGCGGTGCAGACGCTGTCGCGCCTGAACCGCGCGCACCCCGGCAAGGACAGCACCTACGTGGTCGACTTCGTCAATGACCCGGACGAGATCCTCGCCGCCTTCCGCGTCTATCACACCACCGCCGAGCTCGCCGGCGTCAGCGACCCCGAGCAGATCTACACCCTGCGCGCCAAGCTCGACGGGCTGGGCTTCTACGACAGCTTCGAGGTCGATCGCGTGGTCGAGGTGGCGCTGCGCGGCAAGGACCAGTCCGCGCTCGACCGCGCCCTGGTGCCGGTGGCCGACCGCCTGCTCAAGCGCTACGCCGCGGCCCGGCGCCGCCTGCGCGACGCAGATGCCGGCAGTGCCGACGCCCACGCCGCCAAGCTCGAGCTCGACGCGCTCGTCCTCTTCAAGCGCGACATCGCCACCTTCGTGCGCCTGTACGGCTTCCTGTCGCAGATCTTCAACTACGGCAACACCGACATCGAGAAGCGCGCGATCTTCTTCCGCCTGCTGCACAAGCTGCTCGACTTCGGCCGCGAGAGCGAGACGGTGGACCTGTCCTCGCTCGCGCTCACCCACTACACGCTGAAGAACCTCGGCACCCGCCGCCTGGCGCTGGACGCGGGGCAGGGCGAGTACAAGCTCAAGCCCAGCGGCCCCGGCGGCGGCGAGGTGCGCGACAAGCAGAAGGCGGCGCTCGACGAGATCATCGCGCGGGTGAACCAGCTCTTCGTCGGCGAGCTCACCGAGGGCGACAAGCTGCTGTACGTGAACAACGCGATCAAGGGCAAGCTGCTCGAATGCGAGACCCTGATCGAGCAGGCGGTGAACAACACCAAGGAGCAGTTCGGCAACTCGCCCGATCTGGACGCGCGCATCCTGGACGCGGTGATGGACGCGCTCTCGGCATTCACCTCGATGAGCCGGCAGGCGCTGGAGTCGGAGCGCATCCGCGCCGAGATCAAGGCCATCCTGCTGGGCCCCGGGCGGCTATACGAATTGCTGCGCGAGGCCGGGCGGCGCGCAAGCTGAGGTGACTCGATGCGGCGTGCGGCTCAGGCCTTGCGGGGGACTGCGCACGCCGCAGCATGGTCATGATTCTGCCGTCGCGCCGATAGAGCCCTGGCGCTGCTTTTCGATTGCCGTGGCCTCGTGGAAGTGCAGCCGCAACGAGAGCACGGCGGCGGCTGCATTCGCGGTTTGCGCAGCGGTCAGGATCGGCCTCCCGCCTGCGAGGCGCAGGCTCACCGGGTGCAGGCCGGCGGCGAGGACATCGTCGATGGTCGCGCCGGCGCCGGAGCAGAACCATTCGGCGGCATGACGATTAGCCGCCATGTGCGCGCCATCGGGACGGAACAGGAGCACCACCTTTTCGAGCATGGCCTCGTTCTTCAACAGGTCGTACTCCCATTTCACCCCCGGCGAGTCGCTCGCCACCAGCACGATGGCCTGCGCCGAGCGGGCTGCGGCGGCCAGCGTGGCCTGCCAGTCGGCGTGGTCCGAGTAATGGCGCTGTGCGCCAAAGGGCGTGCGTTTGTCGTCCGGCCGTCCCAAGGCGATCACCGGACCGAACTGTGCGAGTTCATCGACCAAAGCCTCGTCCAGGTTCTGGCGGAACGACCAAAGGTCCAGCCAGCGCGCAAGCAGGTGCCAGGGCGAACGACGGAAGCTGCACTGATCGTCGTCGAAGCCGCGCAGGAAAAGGATCGGGCGATCCGTGGCCGGTGCCGCTCGAGGCCGCCAGATTTCGCGCGCGCTCAGTCGCTTGCCCGCATGGAAAAGCAGGTGACCGAACAGGATGACGACCGCACCGACCAATGCCCAGGAGCGCGCGAGCACGCCGCCGCTGTAGACGACGAAGCGCGCGGCAAATAGCGCCCAGAACGCCGGATTGACCAGAGCGCCACGGCGCCACGATGACGACGGCAGGCCCGAAGCGGCGGCCATCCGCACCCAGAAGCCCTTGTCCCGAAGAGCCCCGAACAGCAATTCGCGGGGACGGTCGCCCGCCAGCAACAGGCGCAGACGGATGAAGCCGCCCAGGGCGTAGGCGAGGAGGGCGATTCCGCCTGTCAGGAGGATCGCCTCGAGCACGGCCTGTGGTTCGAGGTCGTCGTCGATCGCCAGCCACGCAAGGCCGAATAGACACCCTGCGATGGCAAGTCCGCACAGGCTCAGGAAGAGGGGCCGCGCGATGCGGCGGTCGGTACCCGCGAGCAATCCTGATCCGGAAAGCAGGATGGGCAGTGCCAGGACACCTGCAATGACGAGCCGCTCCGCGCTGAACTCCTCGAACATCCCCGACACCATGAAGCCGAGCAGGCCGCCAAACACTTGCCACGCCAGTGCGCCGACCACGCTGCCGCTCACCAGTGCCAGCAGGCGCAGGCGGTCCTGGCGGTCGAGCCAGTCCCAGAACACAAAGGCGAGGGGCGCGAACGCGAGCAGGGCGGCGACCGCGTAGTGCCAGTCTTCGAGCATCGGTCCGCCGTCGAAGATGTCGCTCGTCTGCTCGACGAAGCGGTGCAGGCCATAGAGCTCGAAGAACTGCCAGAGCACCACGAAGGGTGCGGCCGCAACCAGGAACGAGCGCCAGGTAGCCGAGCGGTCGATCCGCTCGATCGTCTCGGCAAGCTGGGATACGCCGACCACGATGACCGTGCCCGCTGCCGATGGCACGCCCGCGGCGGCGCCCGCCTGGCCGAGCGGGGCGAGCTGGCGACTGATGGCGAGATATGCGCCGCAGAATGCGAACGGAAAGCTGACCAGTCCCATCGTCGCCAGCGCGTCGGCCGGGTTGCCTGCGGTGCCGGCCGGCGTGGCCGTCGCTGCAAGGAGCCACACAAACATCAGCAGCGGCGGCACGAAGACCAGGCTGCGTTCGCGCCACTGTGTCCCGGCGGCAAACGATAGGGCGGCAAGCAGCCACAATGCCGATCCATACCGCGGCACGCCGTAGCCAGTCAGCAGCGCAGTAAGCAGCAGCATCGCAGTCCACGCCAGCATCAAGCGCATGACCGCGCGTCCGTCCGGCAGTTCGAGCGCGCCATCCTGGAGGAAGGGGCGGAACACCTGACCCGCGAGCGCGGCGGCGAGGCTCCCGAACACGGTTTCCCACGAGAGCTGTTGCCAGTCCACGGCGAGGGTGAATGAGGCGGGCGACTCGCCGACGATCATGACCAGGAGTCGATCGATGACCAGGGCCACGATGAGCACGCCTGCGATCGCGCGCGGTCGGGCATGCCCAAGCACGACCGCGCCGAAACAGAGGATGGGGACCAGGGTCGCCAGGCTGTAGGAGCCGAAGCGAAGACTGACCGGCCCCATGGCAAGCGTGCCCTTGAACGCCAGGCCCGATAGCACCAATGCCGCGACGGCAATCGAGAGCACGCCCAAAGTTCGCCCGGAGCGTGCCGGCCAGACCGTTGCCGCCAGGGCTTCCCAGCGGATGGCAGCGAGGAAGATCAGGGCCGGAATGCAAGCGAGCGGATTGATCCGGAAGTCACCCACGCGAAATGTGCCGTTATCCAGCGCAGCGATGACGAGCAGGCAGAAACCCGCGATCGCCGGTACGTAGGTGTTTCCCCGAAGCCACTGCGTGGGCGGGGGCATCACGCACCGCGCGTCGACGGCTGCCGCGATGATCAGGGCGAGCAGCAGGCTTGGCAGCGGCGCCCCGAATCTGATTCCAATGCCGTCGTCAAGGCTTGCGCCGACGGCAGGCAGCACAAGGAGTGGCCACCAGGGATGCAGCACCGCGATGCCATGACGATACGTGAGCCAGGCGGCGAGCAGCGGCAGGAACCAGGTCAGGTCGAGCGCAAGCGGGAGGAATTCCACGACCTGGATCCCCAAGGACCCGGTCATCAGGAAGCCGAGAACCAGAACGAGGCGCGCTGACGGTCGGTCCGCGACTCCGCGAGTCGATGGGGCAATCATGGGACTCCCTGTGCAGGCGGGCGCCGTTCGGAATGCGGGAACTCAAGACGGGCACGAGGTGCTTGCCCGATTTCAATATAGGCGCGCGCAGGTTGGCGGCAAGGAAGCCAAGGATCTTTTCCCCACGGACGGCCGCCTGATCCCGGCGATGCGCATCAAGCAGGCAATCGGGTCAGGGCCGTCTCAGCCGTTCCGCTCACGCCCGCCGAAGCCTGCTCCAGAATCCGACCCAGGATCTCGGGCACCTCGAACAATGCCCGGTTGTCGATCTGCCTCACGCTCGCCTGGAATGCATCGAGACCACTCAGGAGCTGTGCCACCGCGCGGTCGATGGTGCGAAAGCTGCCGTGCACCACGCCCAGCCCGTTCTCGCGCACCCATTCGGCGTTGTAGCGCTCCTGCGGCATGGTCCACGCGTTGTCGACGACGATCACCGGCAGGCCCTGCTGCACGGCTTCGCTGATGCTGCCTGGTCCGGGCTTGCCGATGAAGAAATCCGCCAGGCGCATGTAGTAGGGGATGTCGGCGGTGAACTCCACCACCAGGCGCGGTGCGACTTGCGGGAGCTGGCGCAGGCGCGCGGCGAGCGCCTTGTTGTGGCCGCAGATCAGGATCAACTGCGTCGTCGCCGCCAGGCGCTGCGCGATGCCGAGCATCGCCTTCGAGCCGTGGCCG
>JAANMX010002535.1_pt1 | contig 17912 bp, 20 predicted proteins | sample 7279681 | NCBI WGS metagenome assembly JAANMX01 (sample SAMN14094542, study PRJNA606508) | bioreactor metagenome | isolation source: A lab-scale SPAN reactor treating ammonium-rich wastewater day 351 | place: Ireland: Galway | collected 2018-01-01
CCGGTCAAATGGAATCAGCGCCGCCGCTCCAGTTAATTGATTGAGCATCGGATTTATCCCGAAACCGGTTCCCACTTTCGGGTCCGATGCTCTAATGCGGCGCTCTATGATCGGGTGGAAGTGCTCAAGGGCGCGATCGGCCTGAGACCGGGACTGGCGATCCAAGCGCGACCATCAACATGGTCCGCAAGAAGCCGGCCTCCACGCTCCAGGGATACACCACGCTTGGGGCGGCTCCTGGGACGATTATCGAGGTGAACTGGACGTCTCGGGACCATATCCCGCTGCCTTATCGATGTATTTCTTGCCGCGCGGGAAGTTCGACAGTCTGGCCCACGACATCGATCGCCATCTTACCGCGAAGCCCACGGGAGCTTCCGCCTTCGAGCAATTCATGCGCTTCGCCGATGCGAGCCAGAGGAAGCACCGCGCCGATCACCGGCTTGATCAGGCCGCGTTCAATAAGGTTTGTCAGCGCGTCGAGCTTGCCTCGATTCTGACGGGTGAACACGAAATGGTAGGCGGCGTTCTTTCCCCAGGCCTCGATCAGGTTCTGCGGTTGTGCGATGTCGACAATGCTGACCACCCGTCCGGCATCCGCGAGGGCGAGGGCGCTTCTGGTCAGGGTGTCGCCGCCGATGGTATCGAATACGACGTTCACCCCTTGCCCCTGCGTCAGGTCCGCCACGGCTGAAACGTAGTCATCGGAGGTGTGGTCGATGACCTCGTCCGCTCCGAGCGAACGCACGAATTCATGGTTGCTGGAGCGCGCCGTCGTGATCACCCGCGCACCCATCGCCTTGGCAAGCTGGATTGCCACCGTACCCACGCCGCCGGCACCACCGTGGATCAGAATGGTCTCGTGAACGGCAAGCTGAGCACGGGCCACCAAAGCTTCCCAGACCGTACCTCCAACCAGCGTCAGGCTGGCAGCTTCCAGGTGGTTGATGTTATGCGGCTTGCGGGCGACCAGATCGACATCGGCAACGTGCTGCTCCGCATATGAGCCGGGGCCGCCGAAGATTTTTGGCGTGTAATAGACCTCGTCGCCTATGTCGAACTCGCTCACAGACGTACCCTTTTCCTCCACGACGCCGGAAACGTCGTGACCGATGATGGCGGGAAGTGGCACGTAGTCGGCGTAATCACCACGTCGGATTTGATAGTCCAGGGGATTGATGGCTGTAGCGTGAACGCGTACCCGGACCTGCCGAGGTCCGACAGCCGGTACGGAAACATCGCGCATCTCGAAAGCGTCGTAGCCACCGAACTTGCCGAGGACGACCGCCTTCATAGTGCCGGGCATGGTCTCACTTTCTCTCAAATCCAACTGATGGTAAGCACCCGATCAGCATACACACATCTTTGCTGTGATACGCATGAAACTTACCCTATAGCGTTCTCGATCGAAGCATGTCCTCGGGCTTGACCAGATGCGGATCGCCGGCGCAGGTCGAAAATCCAGCGATTGAATACATGTTCAACCGCGACGCGGAGACCTTGGGCTTCCACATCGGAAAGCGTATGGTCGAGCTTCAGGGGATATGCGCCACCTGCCGGATGGCTGCAGGTCGCTCACCACAACCTGCCTCGTCTGCTGACTCCATTTGCGAACGGCAGCCGGTTTCGCCGACCTCACTGATGACAACAGTTGTCTCGAGAGTGCGCTTGGCTTGAGCAGGCAGTGAAGCACGGTCGCCTTGGGAAACAGGCTTGTCGACAGACAACGGCTCCGCAGTTTCGCCACCATGAATGCGGAAAGCCCAGACCAGGCCTATAGCGTTTTCGAGCGAAGCATGTCCTCGGGCTTGAGCCCTAAGGATGGATACCGGTTCGCGTGAAGAAAACGGGTTAAATCAAGATCAGAGAGCTTCTCTTCTGATTATCAAAGCGAAGGCTCTAGCATAGTTCCAAAATCCGACTGGTCGTTCAGAGATTGGTGCCCCTGGCCGGAATCGAACCAGCACTCCTTGCGGAACTCGATTTTGAGTCGAGCGCGTCTACCAGTTCCGCCACAGGGGCATTCGCGAGTCACACCCGAATACGGTCATGATCTTGCGAAGCGAGGCGGACTATAGCGGCCGATCCTTGCCGGTCAACCCGGCCGCGCCAAGTGTCATGTGCGCCAGGGGGGCTTGGTCCGAATGACCCCGGAGTGAAAGCCGTCGGCTCGACAGCGGCAAGGCTCGCAGGCTATAGAGCATCTCCCGGCCAGAGCATTTCCGGCTAAGTGGAATCCGGTTCGGTGAAAACGACACGTCAGATCGAATGATAGAGCGCCGCTTCCGATTCCGTCAGAAGCGGGAAGGCGTCGGGATGCATGCCGCAGGCTGGGCGCTCAGCCGGAGGAAACCGTGACCCTCGACACCGTCGTGAAACCTGCCTCCGGAGCCGGCAACAGAAAAGCCGCTTTCGCTGCGGCGCTGGCCGTCGCCTTCATCGCTGCGGCGACCCTCGCAGGCGCATGGTTCTTTCAGCTCGTGCTGGAGATTCTGCCATGTCCGCTCTGCCTGCAGCAGCGCTATGCTTACTATTTTGCGTTCCCTTTCGCCCTGCTTTTGGCGTTTGCCATCGCGAAGGGCACGCCACGCTGCCTCATCATACCGCCTCTCGCTGTTCTCGCGCTGGCCGCGCTGGGTAACGCCGGGTTCGGCGCCTATCATGCCGGGGTGGAGTGGGGTTTCTGGCCGGGGCCTACCGAATGCAGCGGAGCGGTGCTCGATCTGGGCAAGGGAAGTTTGCTGGAAAATCTCGACAGAGTGAAGGTCGTGCGTTGTGACGAGGTGCAGTGGCGTTTCCTCGGCCTGTCACTCGCCGGCTACAACGCGCTGATCTCGCTGCTGATGGCGGCAATCGCAGGATGGGGGATCGCGGCTTTGGCGGGCAGGGTTCGGTAAACAAGAGTCAGGGACTCTGGGTAGACGGTCTTGGCTGACGGTCCTGATTGACAGACTTGGCTGGCGGAAGAAAAAAGCGGTGCAGCTTTCCGCCCGCATCCTGCTCCTAAAAAATGCTGGAATCGATCACGCGATGATTGTAGATCGATTTGATCCACAATCATCGCGATTGATCGAACGAGCGGGATCAGTTCGGCTGGGCCGCCTTGGCCTTGCACTCGGCGCGGAATTTCTTGCGTTCCTTGCCGCGCAGGCCCTTGGCGTCGGCCTCCTTCGTGCATTCGAGCGAAGCTGCGGAATTCGCCTTCTGGGCCTTCTGGGTTTTGTGAGCCTTCTTGGCGGTGGACGCCGCCTTTGAAGCCGCCGCAGGCGCTTCGGTTGCGGGGGCTTGTGCGAATGCCGTTGCGCCAAGCAGCAGCGATGCCGCGACGACCGCTATGGCGCGGGGAAACATGGTCATGGGAAATCCCTCAGGTTGATAACGGCCGCACCATCGCGGAGCCGGGCTGAACGGTGGGTGAACGGCGGCGGGCCGATTGTTGTTTTGAAGCGTTTCCTTCATGCGAACCGGTTTCCACTTCGCTGGAAAACGCTATAGGATTGACCCCACCATCCTCCAGGTCCCGGAAAGACAGAGTCATGACAGGTTATCTGAAACTGCTTGGCGCGGTGACGGCGTCAGGTCTGCTTGGGCTTTCGGCGTTGCCCGCGGACGCGCTGACGGCGCAGGAGTGCAGCGCGAAGTATCAGGCCGCGAAATCAGCGGGCACCCTCGACGGCCAGAAATGGAACGATTTCCGCAAGGCTCATTGCGGAGCGGCGGCGACGGCCCCGGCGGCGGCCGAAACGTCCGCGCCGAAAACTGCAGCAGTTCCTTCGGCCGCTTCAGCCGGCAACGCGGTTTTTCCTTCGGCGGTGTCGTCGAAATATTCCGGCGAAACCGCTGGCAAGGCGCGCAGGCATACCTGCCTCGATCAATACAAGGCCAACAAGTCCAGCAACGCCAATGGCGGGATGAAATGGATCATGAAGGGCGGCGGCTACTACAGCGAATGTACCAAGCGGCTGAAGGGCGCCTGATCGATCATGCCGGAATCGCGGGACCCGTCCGGCAACCCGACAAGGCGCGGGCTGCTGCGAGCCTTCGGCCTGGGAATGGTGACGGCGGGTCTGACGCACGCGCCGACACTGGCCGAGACGTCTGACGACGTTCTGACAGAAGCCCGCGTGTTGCGCGACCCGGAAATTCCGGCGGCGGGCAATGCGCAGGGCGACATCACGATCGTCGAATATCTCGATTACAACTGCTCCTACTGCCGCAAGCTCGCGCCGGGGCTCGCTCAGGTGGTGCGCGACGACGCCAAGGTCCGGCTGATCTTCAAGGATTGGCCGATCCTCGGCCCCGTATCGGTCTATGCGTCGCGTCTGGCGTTGGCGTCCAGGTATCAGGACAAATTCGTCGTCGCGCACGAAGCCCTGATCAATACGAGTTCACGCCTGACCGAACCGCGCGTTCGCGCGTTGATGGCGGATGCGAAGATCGATGTCGATCGCGCGCTCAAGGACATGATCGCCAACGCCGGCGCGATTGACGCCATTCTGAAGCGCAACAACGATCAGGCGGCCGCCTTCGGATTCAACGGGACGCCTTCGTTCATTGTCGGGAAGTTCCGCGTGCCCGGCGTATTGACCACGGCGCAATTCGTCCAGGCCATCGCGGACGCGCGCAAGGCTGTCGCCGAGAAGACCAAGTGAAAACATGAAGACCAAGTGAAAGCATACGGATCGGCGCGGGCGTCAGGTTCAGCGGGCTCACGTCGCGTTCGTGGAAGCCTGCGGCGGCCACGGCCGGTCAGGCCGGTAGAACACCGCGATCTTCAGACTTTCAGCGATGCGTTCGGCCTTTTCCATGAAGGCCGCGCGGATCGGCTCGCCGCACAATTCGCGGCAGGTTTCGTCGAAGAGCGCGAGCCATTGGGTGAACAGATCCGGCCTCATGCCCGGTATCGCCATGTGCTTCATCATGGGATTGCCCTTGTAGCGGCCGGTGGTCAGCATCACCGATGACCAGAACGCGTACATCTTCTCAAGATGGTGCGGCCAGTTATCCTTGATCTTGTTCTCGAAGACCGGGCCCAGCTCGGCGTCGGCGCGCACCTTCGCATAAAAGGCGTCGACGAGCCGGCGGATGCCGTCCTCGGTTACATGATCCATTTTGTCGGACACGAGTGTCATACGAGAAACGCCATTGCGATGACGCCGGCTACTGTCCAGATCAACGAGTTAACCAGCATACGGACCAGATGGGAATAGTCCCCGGAGTTATTGCGAATTCCGAGAGCATTGCAGACGGCCGTCCCCGGCAGCAGCAAAGGCTTTGCGATGGTGTCGCTGATCGTGGCGCTCTTGCTCATGAAAAGCTCCTCTACAAAGCCAGTGTTTCTATACATCGGCGGTTGCACAAAAGCAATATCTTTAATATAGCTTTTACGTGACCATCTCGCGGGGAAGTCTGCATGCGCCTCACCACCTATTCGGACTACGCGTTGCGGGTGCTGATGTATCTCGCGCTGAAGTCCGATGGGCTGTCGACCATCGCCGAGATCGCCGGAAGCTATGACGTTTCCGAGGCTCACCTGATGAAGGTGGTTCATCAGCTGGGGGTGGCGGGATATATCGAAACCGTGCGCGGTCGCGGCGGCGGACTGCGTCTCGCCCGGCCCGCCGAGGCGATCGGGCTGGCGGAAGTCATTCGCATGACCGAGCCGGATATGGCGGTCGTGTCGTGCCTGAAGCCGCTGAACGCGCCCTGCAAGATCAATCCCTGTTGCGTGCTCAAACGCGCAATGGAGCGGGCGCAGCAGGCTTTCATGGACGTTCTGGAAGGATATACGCTGGCCGATCTCGTGGTCCCCAGCGGGCGCCTTTCGAATCTGCTCGGCATCGCTCCAACCGCATCAACGCAATAGAGCCTTTTCGCTTCTGATGTAATCAGAAGCGAGGCTCTATATTATTGTTTTGACGCGTTTTCTTCACGCGAACCGGTATCCACTTCGCTTGAAAATGCTCTAAAAGCGACGTTGTGCTCAGTGGAGTCTCGGCTTCTTCAGCATCCGGTGGCGGTCGGTGGATGTCACCACCACGTCGAACGTGTCGCCCTCGCGATGAAGCGTCAGCGGCACGTCGACGCCCGCGGGGCCCAGCGCCCACAATTTCCGATAGAGCTGGGCTGCGTCCGTTACTTTTTCTCCCTTCAGCGCGAGGATCGCGTCGCCGGCGCGCAGTTCGGCGCGATCTGCCGGTCCTTTCGGTACGATGCCGACGGCGGTCACCCTGTTTTCGATCTCGGCGACGTAGATCCCGAGCCAGGGACGGGCGGGCCTGTTGACCTGTCCGAACTTCCGCAGGTCGTCGAGGACGGGCTTCAGCAGATCGATCGGCACGTTCATGTTGAGATGTTCGCTGCGGCCGGCTTCCTCCCGTTCGAGTTGCAGCGAGCCGATCCCGATCAGATCGCCGGAAGCCGAGATCAGGCCGGTGCCGCCCCAGTTGGGGTGCGCTGGGCGGGTGAAGATGGCTTGATCGATGAGGTACTCCCAGTAGCCGGCGAATTCCTCCCTTGATATGATCTGGCCGGCGAGCGAACGGGAGCGTCCGCCGACTCCGGCGACCACGACCGGGTCGTTGACTCTCGCCGCGGCCGACGAACCAAGCGGCAGCGGCTCGAGATCGAGATCACCGAGCGCCTGCACCAGGCCGAAGCCGCTTTCCCGATCGATGCCAACCGTGTCCGCCTGAACCACGCGGCCGTCCGCGAGATGCAGCCATACGGTTTCCGCTTCGGTGACGACGTAGCCAATCGTGAGAACAAGGCCGTCGTCGATTACGACGCCGTTCCCGGCGCGCTCGGTGCCGAGGGTGTCCGCCGTAAGGGCATCGGGCGGAACAAAGGAATGCAGTCCGACGACGGCGGACAGCGCGCGGTCCAGATCGAAATGGTAGTCCTCCGGGCGCGGCTGGGCGGAGCTTGGCACCTTCCATTGTGTCAATGAGGCCATGGGGGTACTCCGTAGCGGTGCGTATGCTAGAGTCAGTTTTCAACTGCGTTGAATCCGATTGAACCGCGTTGAATCAGACCAGTTGCTTATCTTTTTATTTGAGCATGATCTTCTCCTAAAACCGGTTTCCACTTTGCGCTGGCGCGGCCCTTCGGGTCGGGATCATGCTCTGGAGTATTATCGCTTCTGATTGAATCAGAAGCGAAGCTCTAGATTTTTGTTTTGACGCGTTTTCTTCACGCGAACAGGTTATCCATCCTTAGGGCTCAAGCCCGAGGACATGCTTCGCTCGATAACGCTCTAACGGCCGTATCAGGAGATTGTAGCAATCAGCCGATACGAGCAACGAACTTATGCGCCTGGCGTCGTCCGTGAAAGGGCAGGGCGTAGGTGCGGCCGGATCGCGATAATCTGGAACCGAAATAGATCCGACGTTGAAACAGAGCGGCTCTGAGAAGCGGGATGCTGGCGGAAAACCACGCCATGCTTTTCCTTTCTCGCTTCAGGGATCGAGTTCTGTGTCCCAATAGAGATAGTCCAACCAGCTCTCGTGTAGATAGTTCGGCGGGAACAACCTGCCGTTCCGGTGCAACTGATGCACGGTCGGCGCGAACGGCGCCTGGCGTGGAAACATCCCGGCCTGTTGCGGCGTCAGGCTGCCCTTGCGCAGATTGCAGGGCGAGCAGGCCGCGACGACGTTCTCCCAGGTGGTTTGACCGCCCTTGCTGCGTGGAATGATGTGGTCGAAGGTGAGGTCCTCGACGGCCGTGCAATACTGGCACATGAACCTGTCGCGCAGGAATACGTTAAAGCGGGTGAAGGCGGGGTGGGTCGACGGCTTCACGAAGGATTTTAACGACACCACGCTCGGAAGCTGGATTTCGAACGATGGGCTGCGCACCGCGCGATCGTAGCGTTCGACAATATTGACGCGATCAAGGAACACTGCCTTGATCGCGTCCTGCCACGACCAAAGAGACAGCGGATAGTAACTCAGCGGCCGGAAGTCTGCGTTCAGGACCAGCACCGGCCAGCCGCCCTGTGAGACATGCGCGTTCAAATAGCGCCTCCAGAGCACTTTCCTGGCAAAGTCATACGCCGGTTCGCCGCGGAAAATGCATCTAATATTATGCCTGAATAAACTCTGACCGCAAAACCAGCACTTTGCGGAGCACCCCCCGGTTCCATATTCGGCCGCATCGCCGCCGAGGCGGCCTACGACGACATACTACAGGCAGCGTGACGGGATTGTGAAGAGCGCAAGCCCTGCTTTTCGGGTGGGCCACGCTCGCAAGTGAGGCATGGGGGACTGCGCCCGAGATTAGATTGAGGATCCTGCTCGCGGCCAAACTCGATTGACTGCGGTTACGGAGTCGCCAGCTGTGGAGACAGCTTGGCGAGCGCCTGGCTCAATTCATGAATCGCGTAGGGTTTGCGCAGAACGTGAAAGTCCAGCGGGTGCCCGGCAAGCGTTTCGCTATAGCCGGTGGCCAGCAACACCGGCAGTTGCGGATGCGTCGCGCGGAGCATCTTCGCCAGACCGAGACCATCCATTTTTCCCGGCATGACGATGTCGGTGAAGACCAGGTCGATTGCGTTGCGCTCGATTTCCAGCAAGGCGGCCTCTGCATTGCTGGAAATCCGTACGCGATAGCCCAGTTGTTCAAGCAATCCCGCGCTCGCCTCGGCGACATCCGGATTATCTTCGACGAGCAGGACGGTGCCACCCTTGGCGCCGCGGCGGCTCGATCCGTTGTTCTCCACGCAAAGCATTTCAGTGCGCGGAAGGTAGAGCGTGACCGTGGTGCCCCGTCCGAGCTCGCTCTCGATTGCGACATGCCCGCCGGCTTGATGCGCGAAGCCATGCACCTGTGATAATCCGAGCCCCGTTCCTTTTCCGGCGGGTTTCGTCGTGAAGAATGGGTCGAACACCTTTGCAAGAACATCTTTTGGAATACCGTCACCGGTATCCTCGACTGAAATGGCGACATGGCACTCTTCGGCTTCGTCCTTATTGGCCGTGTTCTGCGCCTTCACGATAACCTGCCCGCCGTCGCTCATGGCGTCGCGCGCATTGATGACCAGGTTAAGCAGCGCCGTCTCGAATTCGGTTGCATCGATCGTGACCGGCCACAAGTCGTCGGCGGTGTCGATATGCAGAGTGATCGCATTGCCGAGGCCGCTCTGAAGAACCTCTGCAATCGAACGGATGCGTTGGGAGATATCGGTCGGCAAGGGATTGAGGCTTTGCCGGCGGGAGAACGTCAGCAGTTGCTTGGTGAGCGTGGCTCCGCGTTTCGTCGCCGTCTCGATGGCGTGAACCGCCCGCAGTGCTTTCGGATCGTCCTCGACAATTTTTTTCAAGGTCTGGATATTGCCGCTGACGATCATCAGCAGATTGTTGAAGTCGTGTGCGACTCCGCCTGTAAGCTGGCCGAGCGCGTCCATCTTTTGCGATTCCGCAAGCTGCCGTTGCACGCGCTCTAGCTTCTGCTGGGCCTCACGGCGCTCCGTGATGTCCCGCGTGACCTTGGCAAAGCCGATGAGGTTTCCGAAATCGTCGCGAATGGCGTCGATCACGACGCTGGCCCAGAAAAAGGAGCCGTCCTTGCGAACCCGCCAGCCCTCTTCGTCGTACCGGCCGGTCGTGCTCGCGATTTTCAGGGCCCGGGCGGGTCGCCCGGCTGTCCTGTCCGGATCGGTGTAAAAACGCGAGAAATGCTGGCCGATGATTTCGTCGGGTCGGTATCCCTTGATGCGTTCAGCACCTGCGTTCCAGTTGATGATGGTGCCCGTGGGATCAAGCATGAAGATCGCGTAGTCGATAACCCCCTGAACAAGAACGCGATGCTCGCTATCGAAAAGGCTCTTGTCGTTCTTGTGATTTTTCGACATTTCGCGGTGCTTGGTCCCACAGCCCAGCGTTATAATCGTCATACAATCGATAAGTTCCAACCGTGGACCCGGCACGGCTTCCCGCTTTGTCCGATGCCGCGTGTGTATCCGTCTATTTCGCTTGAGGCACGATACCTTCTCTGCGTTTGATGACCCTGTAGTATGCCCACCAAAGATGCGCCGCTGCGCCCCGCAGCGGTCGCCACGGCTCCGCCAGCGGCATCATCTGTTTCGGCGTGGGCCGGGTCGTCAGCCCGAATCCGGCCCTGATCGCCTCCTGAAGCGCCACGTCGCCTGCGGGCCAGGCGTCGCCATGGCCAAGGCAGAACAGCAGATAAACGTCGGCGGTCCACGGTCCGATGCCCCGATGCCGGACCAGCGTTGCATGGGCGGCGTCGGCATCCTCCTCGGCAAGCACATCCAGGTTGAGCCGGCTCGCCGAGATCTCGCGCGCGAGAAGCTTCAGCGTGGTGATCTTCGCCGCCGATAATCCCAGCCGGGCGAGCCGGTCGTCGCGCGCCTTGCGGATCGCATCGTGATGGAACGGCGTGAAGGCGGCGTTGAGCCGTCCCCAGATCGCGCCCGCGCTTGCGGTTGATAGTTGCTGGCCGCAGACGATGGCGGCGAGACCTTCGAAACCCGGCTCGCGCCGGCGCAGGGCGGGAAGGCCGGTGCGCGCGAGGATGGGTTTCAGGCGTGCATCCCGCTTCACCAGCGCGCCGACCGCGTCGTCGAGATCGGATTGGGTTTCCAGGCGGTGCGTCATTCGTTAGGACTTCAGCCGTCACGGCCGATTATGCAAGCAAGGATCAATGCCGCCACCCGTTTTCCGTTTCGCACCGTCACCGAACGGCTTTCTGCATCTCGGCCACGCCTTTTCGGCGCTCATGAACTTTGATTCCGCCCGGCGGAGCGAGGGCCGGTTCCTGCTGCGGATCGAGGATATTGATGCAACCCGGTGCCGTCCCGAGTTCGAAGCGGCGATCTATGAAGACCTCGCCTGGCTTGGCGTTTCATGGGAGACGCCGGTGCGGCGCCAGTCGGAGCACCTTGCCGACTATCGCGCGGCGCTCGACCGGCTGGCCGCGTTGGGATTGCTTTATCCGAGTTTCGAGAGCCGCGCCGAGATCGCGGCCCTGGTGAAGGCGCGGGACACGGATGGAGACTGGCCCCGAGACCCCGACGGCGCTCCGCTTTATCCGGGTACGGCGAAATCGCTTGCGGCCACCGAACGCGAACGGCGGCTGCGGTCCGGCGCGCCCTTCGCGCTGCGTCTGGATATGGAGGCGGCGCGCCGGCTCGCAGGCGATCTTACCTGGATCGAGCGGGGCTCCGGCCCGGACGGGGAGACCGGCGAAATTCTCGCCCGCCCGGAAGCCTGGGGTGACGTCATTCTCGCCCGCAAGGATATCCCGACCAGCTACCATTTGTCGGTCGTGATCGACGATGCGCTCCAGGGGGTGACCCAAGTGATGCGCGGGCAGGACCTGTTCAGGTCCACCGCCGTGCACCGGCTGCTGCAAGAGATCCTGCACCTGCCTCAGCCGGTTTACCACCACCACGATCTGATATGCGATGGTGATGGCAAGAAGCTGTCCAAATCATCAGGAGCGATCGGGTTGCGGAAGTTGCGGAGCGGAGGAATGACAACCGCGGAGCTTCGCAGCCTTGTCGGCCTGCCTTGAAACTGCCGCAACGCGCGCTGCGTTGGTGCGCCGTAAAGCATCTTCGCATGCAAACCCATCCACGACGTGACTCGCGCGTTCGAGCCGTGGCATGCTGGCGTGGGGTGGGGAAAGCAAGATCATGGCGCCGACATCGCGCGGGTTGCGCAAGCCGCGGAAGCCTACAAGGCGACCGGCGAAGAAGCATGTTCCGAAGACGTCGGCGAAGCCTGCGAAGGCGGGGCGGCCGCGTTCGCAATCAACATCCGGCGTCGTCGAGGACGCACTCGCCGCGTTCGCGCACGAGGTGCGGACGCCGCTCACCGGAATTCTCGCCGTCAGTGATCTGCTCGCCACCTCCGATCTCGGCGAGCGCGAGCGGCGCTGGGTCGAGACCATCAAGGCCGGTGCCGATCATCTCGCCAGCCTGGCGACGCTGTTCGTCGATGCGGCGCGAAGCCGCCGTTCGGCGCCGGGCGGACGGCAGGATTTCTTCGATCTGCGAGCGCTGGCGCGTAACGCCGGCGATTCATTGGCCGGCCGCGCAACCGCCAAGGGCCTGCGCTCCACTGTTGAAATTTCAGACGGGTTGCCCGCGTTCGTGACCGGCGATCCCGTCCGCCTGCGTGCGGCGCTGGAGAATCTCATCGACAATGCGGTCAAGTTCACCGAGCAGGGTGACGTCGTCCTCAAGGTTACGGCGTCGCGACCGTCAGGAGGAAAAACAGGCGTGACCTTCGTGGTCTCCGATAGCGGGATCGGCCTGTCGCTCGCCGAGATCAGGCGGCTGTTCCGGCCGTATTCGCAGGCCAATGTCTCGATCGCATCGCGCTTCGGCGGCGCCGGTCTCGGGCTCTCCTCGGTGAAGCAACTGGCGCGCGCGATGGGGGGAGATGTCACGGCGACGCAGCGGCGGGGCGGCGGCACCACGTTCACGTTCACCGTTCTGCTGACGCCAGCCGAGGGACCGGCAGCGATCGAATCCGGCGACGATCTCCACAGACCGTCGGATGTTTCGGGTGCGCTCCGGATTCTCAGCGTTGAAGATAATCCGTTCGGGCGCGTCGTGCTCAACACGATCCTTACCGAACTCGGCCATCAGGCGGAGTTCGTCGGACGGGGCGAGGATGCCGTCCAGCGTATCGCGCAGGGAGGATTCGATGCGGTGCTGATGGATATGGTGCTGCCTGGAATTACCGGCATCGAGGCGATCGGGCGGATCCGTGCGCTCGGGGCGCCGGTGGGGCGCGTTGCGATTATCGGCGTGTCCGGCAAGAGCGAGGATGAGGCGGCATCGCGCGCAGCCGGCGGCGATGCGTTTCTGGTCAAGCCTGTTTCTCCCCGGGCTCTAGCGACTGCGCTGCTTGAAGCGAAACACCGCGCGGCAATCGCGACTTGATGATCGCCGCGTTGAGTTCGCCGCCGAAAACGAAGATCGCGGCGATGAAATAGAGGAACACCAGCGCGATGATGACCGATGCGAGGCCGGCATACATCGTGACGTAATTGTTGGCGAAGCGTGCAAGATAAAGGCCGAAGCCGACGCCCGATATCAGCGAGGCCAGCATGGTGAAGATGATGCCGGGAATGATCTGCACGAAGGATCGCCGGCCCGCCGGTAGCCACGCGTGCAGGATCACGAGCGCGGTGAACATCGCGAGGATGGTGATGCCGTAGCGGGCGATGTTGAGCAGGCTTTCATTCGATTCGACGATCAGCGGGACGTGGCGTCTCGCGGCGGCGATGATCAACGGGCCGAGCACGATCAGGAACGCCATCGCCAGCGTCGTCACCGCGGCAACCAGCGTATATCCGATCGATTCCAGTCGCAGCCAGTACCAGCGACGCGGCTCGATCACCGCATAGGCGCGGTTCAGGGCGACACGCAGGCTTTCGACACCGTTCGACGCGAAGTAGACCGCGAGCACGAGACCGACTGTGAGCGCATCGCCGCGCGATGTCGTCAGCACGTCATGGATTTCTCGCGACAACGTACTGGCGACCTGATCCGGCCAAATTTGCAGCATCAGGTCCGCCGCCTGATCGGCGAGTTCCTTGGATCCGAAGAAGCCGGCCAAAGCCGTCAGGACGATCAGAAACGGGAATAGCGCCATCAGCGCCGATAGCGCGATATGGCTGGCGATCGCCCAGCCGTCATCGGCAAGAAACGTGTAGAGGGCGTCCGTTCCGATCGTATAGAGGTATCGGATCTGTCTCACGTTTCCACTCCGGCAACGTCAAGTGGCGCCTTATCGGCGCCGTTACTATCTGATATCAATACACAAAAGCCCAGATCAACGCGCGGGGCTGAATCTCGTTGCCGGCAATGGCGCCGCCGTGGTTGCGGTGATATGTATCCACCATGACAGTATTTCTGAGCATGATTTTGGTTCCCGTCGCGGTAGCCTCGGTCGCTACCGTCCTGATGATGGGTCTGGTCAACATGATGCGCGGCGGTAGTCCCAACCTATCGCAGAAGCTCATGCGATGGCGGGTTTTCCTGCAGTTCGTTGCGATCATCATCGCGATGGTTACGATCTGGATGCTGGGGCAGTGACGGATTGATGGCCTGGCGTCGGAGGATCGATGGTCGTTCTCAACCGAATCTACACGCGGACCGGTGACGACGGCACGACCGCGCTCGGCACCGGTGAGCGGCGTCCGAAATACGATCTCCGCGTCGGCGCCTACGGGACCGTTGATGAGACCAATGCCGCGATCGGCGTGGTCCGGCTGCATCTTTCCGCCGCGCCCGATCTCGATGGAATGTTGGGGCGCATTCAGAATGATCTGTTCGATCTCGGCGCTGACCTTGCGGTGCCCCAGCGCGAGGGCAAGGCCGAACGGCTTCGCGTGCTGACCAGCCAGGTCGCGCGCCTGGAGAATGAGATCGACGGCCTCAACGCGGGGCTCCCTGATCTGACATCATTCGTGCTGCCGGGAGGGACGCCCGCTGCGGCGCATCTCCATCTGGCCCGAACGATCTGCCGTCGCGCAGAACGCATGATGGTGGAACTTGCCGCGCGGCCCGGCGAGCCGGTCAGCGAAGCCGCCGTGAGATACATGAACCGGCTGTCCGATTTTCTGTTCGTCGCCAGCCGCTTTATGAACGCCGGGGGCGGGGGCGATGTGCTCTGGGTGCCCGGTCAAAACAGATGATCGCGAGGCGGTGGCTTCCTGGATGCGCGAGGGACGGTTGTGGACCGCGTTTTTTGGCCTTCCCGCGTTGACCACCGGAAACGGGACCTTTAGGTTCCGCGCCGAAGTTCACACTCGCGGTTGATCCAACCAACGCTCGGTTCGAGAGGGGTCGATGAAGATTCTGGTGCCGGTCAAGCGGGTTGTCGATTTCAATGTGAAGATTCGCCTCAAGGGCGACGGATCGGGCGTCGAGCTTGCCAACGTCAAGATGTCGATGAATCCGTTCGACGAGATCGCGGTCGAGGAAGCCCTGCGCCTTCAGGAGGCCGGCAAGGCCACCGAAGTCGTGCTGGTGTCGATCGGTCCCGCTGAAGCAGCGGAAACGATCCGCACCGGTCTTTCCATGGGCGCCGACCGAGGGATCCTCATCAAGTCCGAAACCCCGGTCGAGCCGTTGGCGGTCGCCAAGCTCCTCAAGGCGGTCGTCGAGGAGGAGGGACCCGGGCTCATTATTCTCGGCAAGCAGGCCATCGATGACGATTCAAACCAGACCGGCCAGATGCTGGCGGGGCTGCTCGGATGGTCGCAGGCAACCTTTGCGTCAAAGATCGAGGTCGATGACGCCCATTTCAATGTGACACGCGAAGTGGATGGCGGATTGCAGACGGTCAGGTTGAAAAAGCCGGCGATCGTGACGACGGACCTGCGGCTCAATGAGCCGCGCTATGCCAGTCTTCCGAACATCATGAAGGCGAAAAAGAAGCCGATCGTGGTGAGGGCCGCCCACCAGTATGGTGTTGATATCGCGCCTCGGCTCGAAATCCTCAGGACCACTGAACCTCCGGGCCGCAAGGCGGGCGTCAAGGTCAAGGATGTCGCCGAGCTGGTATCCAGGCTCAGGAACGAGGCCGGGGTAATCTGATGACCACGCTGCTGATTGCTGAACATGACAACGCCTCTCTCAAGGATGTGACGAGCAAGGCGCTGACCGCCGCTATTCAGCTCGGCTCGCCGGTCGAGGTGCTGGTCGCGGGTGAGAATGCCAGGGGCGCGGCCGAGAGCGTGGCGAAACTGGAAGGCGTCGCCAAAGTGCTGCTCGCGGATGACCCGGCCTATGCCCACGACCTCGCCGAGCCGCTCGCCGCGCTGATCCGCTCGCTGGCGTCGGGTTACGAGGCGTTGGTTGCGCCGGCAACCTCCCGTTTCAAGAATGTGATGCCGCGCGTTGCCGCGCTGCTCGACGTGATGCAGATCTCGGAAATCATCAAGGTGGTCGCGCCCGACACCTATGAACGGCCGATTTACGCGGGCAATGCGATCCAGACGGTCAGGTCCAGGGATGCCAGGAAGGTCATCACGGTGCGGACTTCGGCCTTTGCCGCGACCGGTGAGAGTGGCGGTGCCCCGGTGGAGACCGTCGCCGCGGTGGCCGATCCAGGGCTGTCGCGTTTCGTCGGTGAGCGGGTTGCCAGGAATAACCGTCCGGAATTGGCTTCGGCGAGGATCATCGTCTCCGGGGGCCGCGGCATGCGAAGCAGCGCGAACTTCACCAAATATATCGAGCCGCTGGCGGATAAGCTCGGCGCCGGCGTCGGTGCGTCGCGAGCCGCGGTGGACGCGGGTTTCGCGCCGAATGACTGGCAGGTCGGGCAGACGGGCAAGGTAGTGGCACCGGATCTTTACATCGCCGTCGGCATTTCCGGCGCGATCCAGCATCTCGCCGGGATGAAGGATTCCAGGGTGATCGTGGCGATCAACAAGGACGCGGATGCGCCTATTTTCCAGGTCGCGGATTACGGTCTGGTGGCGGACCTGTATGAGGCGGTTCCTGAACTCACGGAAGAGCTTGGAAAGCTGGACCGCTGACGATGATCCGGAGGAGTGCTGTCGGCGCAACGGACTCCCGCCGGTGGTTGTGCAAGAATGGGGTACGCCGCGATCTGCGCGGCTCGGGACCGGTGAGATGACGAGATGGCGGCAATGATCAGGAAAGTCGGCGTGATCGGCTCTGGCCAGATGGGCAACGGCATTGCGCATGTGGCCGCCCTCGCGGGGTTCGACGTCGTGCTCAACGATATTTCCGCCGATCAACTCAACGCGGCGCTGGCGACGATCAACGCGAACCTGTCCCGCCAGGTCACGAAGAAGATCATTACCGATGATGATCGCGAAAAAGCGCTTGCACGGATTTCGCAAACCGAGAATCTCGAAGGGCTGGCTGATTGCGATCTGGTGATCGAAACCGCCGTCGAGAAAGAGGACGTGAAGCGCAAGATTTTTCATAATCTGTGCGCGGTGCTCAAGCCCGAGGCCATCGTCGCGTCCAACACGTCATCGATCTCGATCACGCGGCTGGCCGCGTCGACCGATCGGCCGGAAAAGTTCATTGGCATTCATTTCATGAATCCGGTGCCGCTGATGGAGTTGGTCGAACTCATCCGGGGCATCGCGACCGGCGATGCGACCTTCGATGCGGCCAAGGAATTCGTCGCCAAGCTCGGCAAGCAGATTGCCGTTTCCGAGGATTTTCCTGCTTTCATCGTCAACCGCATTCTGCTGCCGATGATCAACGAGGCCATCTACACCCTGTACGAAGGCGTGGGGAACGTTGAGGCCATCGATGCCGCCATGCGGCTCGGCGCGCATCACCCGATGGGGCCGCTTGAACTCGCCGATTTCATCGGGCTCGACACCTGCCTGTCGATCATGCAGGTGCTGCACGAAGGGCTCGCGGACTCCAAATACCGGCCCTGTCCGCTGCTGGTGAAATATGTCGAGGCCGGTTGGCTGGGACGCAAGAGCCAGCGCGGTTTTTACGACTACCGCGGTGAAAAACCGGTTCCGACGCGCTGAATGCCAGAGAGCATTTCGCTTCTGATTGAATCAGGAGTGGAACTCTCTGGATTGTTGTTTGGACGGGTAGTCTTCACGCGAACCGGTATGCGCTTCGCCGCAGGAAATGCGACCGGACAGTAGCTTCCTATAGCGTTTTCCGGCTGAGTGGAATCCGGTTAACCGTAAGAAAACACGTTCAATCAAAAACTTGCGCGTATTCTGATCGCAAAACCGGTATCCACTTTTGCAGAATACGCGCTAGCATGGTCCGTTTCAACTTGGTCGGACCATGCTTCCGTGCGGCGCAGAGCGGTCGGGCTCGCCTAGGGCCGATCGACATTCAGGATTCCCAAGATGCGTAATCGCTGATTCATAGGGTTCCGTGACTTGCACGGAGCGTGTGATGGCGGCGAAGCGGTACG
>JAANMX010002539.1_pt1 | contig 17871 bp, 17 predicted proteins | sample 7279681 | NCBI WGS metagenome assembly JAANMX01 (sample SAMN14094542, study PRJNA606508) | bioreactor metagenome | isolation source: A lab-scale SPAN reactor treating ammonium-rich wastewater day 351 | place: Ireland: Galway | collected 2018-01-01
AAATAAGATAAAACAAGAACAGAAGCCAAAAAAAATAAAAACCAAGACACGGGTTTCTGCCTTCTTTTGAAAACTGTTATGGTTTTTGACAAAGTGTTCATTTTTTTAAATTTTTTCTATTACTCTTAATTTTGCGCTCCTACTTCTTGAATTGATTTTTATTTCTTCAAAACTTGCAGTTAGAGGTTTTTTTGTTATCAATTTGCCCTTACCGTTTTTTTCAAGTTCTTTAAAATTTTTCTTTACTATTCTGTCTTCCAAGCTATGAAATGATATGACTGCCAGCCGACCACCAACTCTCAACCTCTCAAACGCCTGACCTATCCCCTCTTTCAGCGATTCAAGTTCGTCGTTTACAGCTATCCGAATCGCTTGGAAAGTTTTAGTCGCCGGATGAATTCTTTTGTGTCGGTAAAATTTCGGGGTCGCATCTTCAATCACTTTGACCAAATCAAGGGTGGTTTTTATAGGCCCCTTCTTTCTTTCTTTCACAATCTGCTCGGCAATTTTTCTGGCAAAAGACTCTTCGCCGTAATCTCTAAGAATTTTTTCAATTTCATCTTTCGGCCAGCTGTTTACTATTTCATAGGCAGTCAATGATCCTTCCAACTCTTTTTTCATCGTCATGAGAAGCGGTTCGTCTTTTTGGAAACTAAATCCCCTGCCCGAAATATCAATGTGCATGGAGGACATTCCGATATCAAACAAAATCTTGTCAACTTTCTGAATACCCAATTCATCCATGGTCTTGGCAAGATTTCGGAAATTTTCAATCTTAACTTCAAACTGACAACCGCCGATTTTCAGATTTTCTTCCGCCAAACTTAGAGCTTCTTCATCCGCATCAATAGCAATTATCTGAAGCCAAGGGAACCGTTTGCAAATTTCCAAACTATGCCCGCCTGCTCCAACAGTCGCGTCTAGAAAAATCTTGTCTTTATCGGTAAATCCTAAGCAGTCTATTGTTTCTTTTAAAAGAACGGGGACGTGCATATTTAGTCTCTAGGCTCTAGGTCCTAGGCTCTAGAAATTAGAAATTGTCTAACGCCTAAAACCTAATTCCCTAACGCCTAATTAAAACGCTCCGATTTCTCCCAATTTTTCAGCTAAAATATCGGCTTCTTTGTCTATCCTGTTTTTGTATTCAGTCCAACGGTTTTCGTTCCAGACTTCTATTCTGTTTCCTACTCCGGCAAAAACAATTTTTCCTTTCAGATCAGCGAAATCTCTCAAATGCTCTGGGATAAGAAATCGCCCAGCGTTATCAACTTCCATTTCAACAGCCGAAGACAGGAAAAATCGGTCAAAGCTTCTTTTGTCAGCTCGTCCCATCCCTGAATCAGAAAGTTTCTGTGCGATTTTTTGCCATTCAGACAATTCGTAGATAAATAGACAATTATCAAGACCTCTTGTCGCGATTATTTTCCGACCAACCGCCTTCCTGAATTTGGAGGGTAAAGAGACCCGCTTTTTATCGTCCAGGGTGTGGATGTATTCGCCGATAAGTAACATATTTAAGCTCGTTTAACTTTGACCTTCCGGCCAATTTTCTTATTACAAAGAACCAGGAATTCAAGCGGGAGCTTGTTGTTTTTAAAATGGACAGTGTAAGTTTTCTTAACTATTTTCATATTTCCCACTTTATCCCACTTCAAGGGAAAATATACCACAAAATTCCAAAATACTGAAAAGAAAGTTATCCACAACTGTGCCTAACACCAAAAAACCGCCTTCTGGCGGTTTTTTGGTGTAGATTTAGGTTTCTTATTCTCTCGGCCTCATCAGAGGAAATAGTTGGGTTTCTCTAACTGGAAGTCCAGCCAATGTTGCAAAAAGTCTTTCTCCATAAGCAAAGCCAAAGGTTGGTGGCATACCGTATTCAAGCATTTCTACGAATTCCCAATCAGCCATCATCGCCTCTTCATCCCCTTCTTCAAGAAGTTTTTGTTGAATTTCAAATCTCTCTCTTTGGTCAAGCGGATCATTTAACTCCGAAAATCCATTTGTCATTTCCGCTCCGGCTAAAAGAAGCTGGACTCTTTCAGTTAACTTTGGGTTATCTTTTTTAGCTTTTGACAGCGGCGAGACTATTTTAGGATGATTGATAAGCCAGGCCGGACCGCTAATTTGCTTGCGACAATATTTCCACAACGTATCTGTTAACCTTTCCCTATTATCACCATCATATTTAACTTCCAATTCATCGAGTTTATCTTTCATTTCTTTTTCAGAAGCATTCAAAATATCAATCCCCGCCATTTTCTTTACCGTCTCAACATAATCTATTCTCGGCCACTTACTTTCCAAATTAAATTCATGACCTTTGGCGGAAAACTTGTAGGTTCCAAAAACTTTATAGACAACTGTTTTTATCATTTCTTCAGTTAAATTCATACCTTCTTCATAATCCATGTAAGCGGCATAAAATTCCACGTTGGTAAACTCTTGCAGATGTTCTGGACTCGTACCTTCATTTCTGTAAACCCGACCGATTTCAAAAGTTTTTGGAAAACCGGCGGCCATCAAGCGCTTCTGCCACAATTCACCAACAGAAATTCGGAGATAAACATCCAAGTCAAAGTCGTTATGGTGCGTTTGGAAAGGTCTGGCTTCAGCGCCACCCGTTGTTAATTCAAGTGTTGGGGTTTCAACTTCAAGAAAACCTCTTTCAATAAGAAAATTTCGAGTCTCATTCCAAAACTTAGCTTTTTTCTCAAATAAACTTCGAAGATTTTTATTCAAAAGCAAATCAAGAAATCGCTTTCGATACCTTTCATCTTCGTCTTTGAGGCCATACCATTCATCCGGAATCGGTAGCAAGCTTTTTGAAAGCATTGTCCAGAAATTGGCGGCTAAACTCTTGGCGCCGCGCTGGGTTTGAAAAGCTTTGCCTTTTACTTCGACAAAATCTCCAAGGTCTGTTGTGTGTTTGAAAAGCTCGTAAGATTTTTCTCCAACTTCGGCTTCTGAAAGAAATATTTGAACTTTTTCTGTACCATCAAAAATATCTAAAAAGGTTGAGCCCCCGTGGCTACGGATTGACATAATTCTGCCTGCTAAAACATGCTCCTCTGCCGAAGAAAGATATTGATCAAAATTTTCTATAAATTGAGAGATTTCAAGATCTCGCTCTGTTTTGGCCGGATAAGGATTAAGACCGTTTTCTTTTAAAATTTCTATTTTTTTAAGACGCTCTGATCTAATGTTTTCTAGAGTAGACATTGCCTTTAAAAATTTTAATTATGCTGATTATTTTAGCATACCTAAAGCCCCCGCCCAAAGGGCGGGGGCTTTTATGGAATAACTACTTCACCGAGATAATCTTGTATTTAGCGGCCCCGGTCGGAGTTTTAAAAGAAAATTCGTCCCCTTTCTTTCTTCCTAAAACAGATTCTCCGAATGGAGACCTAACAGAAATCTTGCCAACCGACATGTCGGCTTCTTCAGAACCAACTATAGTAAAAGTCTTAGATTCATTTTCTTTATCTCTTTGAACAACGACTGTAGAACCTATCGAGACTTCCTTTCCACCAGACGAAGATACTATGCTCGCGTTCTTCAAGAGATTTTCTATCTTCACGATCCTGTCTTCCAAATTTGCCTGTTCTTCTCGAGCTTCGTGGTATTCCGCGTTTTCGGACAAATCGCCGAGAGATCGAGCATACTCAAGCTGTTCGGCTATCTCTTTCCTTTTATCTTTTTTGAGATACTCCAACTCTTTTTGGAGCTCATCAAACTTTTCTTGAGTTAAATATTCTGTAACTTCCATCTTATTTTTGCTTAATTTTAGTGAGATGAATTGTATCAACAGGGTCAAAAAAGTCAACTAAAATTAGGGTTTAGCCACTAAGGTTTAGGGTGTATGGAAAATACAAATATCTAGACAATATGTAGAATCGAGAGTATAAATTAAACTAGAACTGTTCGAAGAGGAGTCCAAAATGGAAAAACTGGATCCAGACATCCGAAGAATGAGTTTTGGTGAGAGAGGCCGAGAACTCCAAAAATTAAGGAGGTTAATCCGCGCTCATAAGAGAGCGACAGGAAATGCTCGATGTTGGTGCAATGACAGAAACCTCTATGAAGAATCTCTTCCCGAAGGGCATCGAGGTATAGGCACCATGGTTGGCTTTCCAATCGAAGCACTTCTCCGCAACTGTCGGAGGTACATCGTAAGGCAACAGTGCCGAGCAAATGGCCGCTGCCCTTCCAGATCCAAATAACACGGAGAGAAAGGGGAGCAGCACGGAGAGAAAGGGGAGCAGCACAAGAACGAGAGTTCTGGTTCACGACAGCCCGCAACGCTCCGACACGCAGTCGGAGTGTTTTTTTATTTAAAATACTCCGGTGTATTCTGATTCATCCAATCCAACAACTGCCTCATCACATAAACCCCACCGGTGGTATTACTATACGGGCCCCTTTCCATAACTACAGCAAAAGCGTATTCCGGATTTTCAAACGGAAAAAATCCAACAATCCAAGAGTGGATAAAGGATCTGCCTATTTCAGCTGTTCCTGTTTTTGCCGCCACTGAAACGTAAGGCACATTTAACCCGGTCGCTGTTCCTTTTTCAACGGCCTGTCTCATTCCCAATCTTGTAATTTCAAAAGACTCCCTCGACAGTGACAGACTATGAGAGTCTTTATTCCCTTCTCCTCCCTTCAGTAAAGATGGTGTTAAAAGATTGCCACCATTAGCCAAAGCCGAAACGGCTCTTAAAATTTGAATTGGAGTAACCTGAAAACCGTATTGTCCGATTGAAGTATTATAGGTATCACCAAGTCTCCAGTCATCGTCAAAACGAGATTTCTTCCACTCTGGATTCGGAATGGTGCCGGAAACTTCGCCTGACAATTTAATTTTGGTTATTTCGCCAATCCCAAAGTCCGAAAGATATTTATTAATTTTACTGATTCCAAGACCCCTCTGTTCACCAAACCCACCGCCAATGTGGTAGAAATAAATATTTGAAGAAAAAGCTAGGGCGTCAATCATATCCACCCAACCATGCGCTTTCCAATCAGTAAAATATGAGAATTGTCCGGGGACGTATGGGTTCGGTACTGCCATTCGGTCAGTACTTAAAATCTGTTTTTTTGGATCGATAACTCCTTCATTCAAAGCAGCGACCGAGAGGAAGGGCTTGACTACTGAACCCGGAGCATAAAGACCGCCAATTAGTCGATAAAGAAAAGGGTTATTCTTGTCGTTCAAATAACTCTCAATCTCCTCCTGTTTACCGTTACTTAGAATCTCTGAACTATATTCTGGAAAACTTGTCGCGGCGATAAGCTCGCCGGTTTTGACATTCATAATCGCACCGGACCCACCTTGATAGTTAAAGGTCCCAGCGGTTTTAGAAATTATTTCAAATAATTTAGCTTGGATTCCAGCATCAATAGATAAATAAACATTATTGCCATCTTTCGGCGGTTTGGTAACAGCTTGAGAATGAATTTCATTAAAAGCATCGGTTTCAACAATCTTCAAACCATTTTCTCCAAGTAAGATTTCGTTAAAAGCAAGTTCAGCACCGCTCTTACCAACATAATTGGTTTCCCAGTAAAAACCGTGCTTGTCTTTACTTGGATATTTAACATAACCTAAAAGGTGAGAGAAACCCGGGATTTCAAGATACTTTCTTTTTGAAAAATCTTCAGTGTCATCCCTGACATTAAAGACCAACTCCTGACCGTTCCGGTCATAAATTATTCCGCGATTAGAAAATATAAAAGTGTAACGAAGGCGATTATTCTCGCTCCTTTCAAGAAAAGCTTCGCCCTGTTGGACCTGTAAAAACCAAGTTCGAGCAAAAAGTAAAATACTTATGGTAACAAAAAACACAAACACCAGCTTCAAAGATTTTTTGGAAATTGGTTTTTCAAGCCGACCTTCGAATTGATCAGTGTCAAAATTCGGCAGATTACTCGCATCCAAAAGTATCTCATCCGGAGTAATTTCAATGTTGTGCCTTCTCTTAAACCAGTATTTTATTTTTTTACTCCACCAGCTAATCATTGATAAATATTATTTTACGTTTCAAGAATTCTGATAATAAAAAAATTAGGAACATAACAAAAGTTACCCAATACATACCTAAAAACCAACTTTCAGTTGAATACAAAATATCAAAAAACCAAGCGGCTAAAACTGCTTCTAGATAAAGATGAAAATAAAATAGAAAAAAAATGGAAAGCAAAAAAAGCGTCCACCAAGGCAGAATAAAGACAGATGCCAAAACTAGCAAATTGGCTAGAATTCTTAAAAAATGTTTGTTGAGTAAAAAACTCATATCTTTAAATACAAACTAACAATGATTTAGTCCGCCCCTATTTCAACCGCTACCCACCTTATTTCTGAAAGATTGACCGGCAACCTGAAAAGTATTTTTTTAAAAGAACCAGTTTCGGTCTGTTCAACTTCCTCAATCTGACCCAGAAGTTTTTGTGGTAATCCGGGCACAACCAAAAAATCACCAACTTCCACCTCTACCTCTTGTGGTAGACTTGCCTGAAAATTTCCGCCACCTCGACCAACAACCACAACCGGCAGATTAACTCTCTCAATAAAAGCAGAGATTTCAAAACCGGGAGAAGAAACAATTTTAACTTTTGAAGTTTTGTTAAAAACCTCGTCAACAAACCCGAGTAAAACATTTTCAACAAAAACTTTTTCCCCGCCGACAAGCCCGTGCCTTCTGCCAATATCAATTATAAATACATCATAAAGCGACTGTGGGGGTCTGACCAAAACAGAAGCTGAAATCGCCTCTTGATTATCCTCACGATTCAAGAGGGCTTTCAGATTCCTGTTTTCCTCTGCCATTGATTCAAACTCTTTCAAGTTTAAATTTGCAAGCAGAAGTTCGTCTTTTAAAACTCTAATCTCTTCGGCTTGCTTAATCCTAGAACTGAAGAACGAACCGAGATAATAAAATTTTTCTGACGATGCAAGTCCGGCTTTCCAAACAGGAAAACCAAGTGAGTTTAAAAAGTTTTTGCCTAAGCTCCCGATTGCGCCGGAAAAAAAGAAAGCGATAAGTACAAGAAAAACCACCACAATCAAAAACTTCGTGGCTCTCTTCGGTCTTTTGTCAGCGGGCCGGAGGTAATTCATTGTCATTTACAATCAAGACCTCTTTATAATAATCCAAGTTCTCCAAAATTATTCCGGCGCCCCGAGCTACCGCCGTCATCGGCTCATCAGCAATAAAGACCGGAATTTTTAGCTGGCTTTTCAGAAGCTCTGACCATCCTCGTATAAGAGAACCGCCACCGACCAGGTAAACACCGCGTTGCATAACATCCGACAAGATTTCTGGCGGAGTTGTCTCTAAGACTTCCTTAATTGCGTCAAGAAGAGCGGCGATTGAAGATGAGATTGCCTCTCTTATGTCTGAACTGGTAATTATCACTTCTTTCGGCAGACCCGTCACCAAATCTCGGCCCTTTATGACAGATTCAATCGTCTCGCCATCGGCAACTGACCCGACTGCAATTTTCACAGCTTCAGCCGTTTTCTCACCAATTAAAATTTTAAATTCGCTCCTAATATAAGAAATTATGTCTGAATTTAATTTGTCTCCGGCAATCCTTAGATTTTTTGAACGAACAACACCGCCAAGAGAAATCACAGCGATGTCGGTTGTTCCTCCTCCGATATCAATAACCATTGAGCCAACCGGATCCATTACCGGTAGATGAATTCCGATAGCGGCTGCCACCGGTTCCTCAACAATGTGAACTTCTCTAGCGCCAGCGTTTTTAGTGGCATCTCTTACTGCCCGAATTTCAACCGAAGTGATTCCAGACGGTACACCAACAACCACTCGTGGACCAAAAAATTTCTGTGCACCCTTCTGCGCTTTATTAACAAGATAAGAAATCATTTCTTCGGTCACTTCAAAATCAGAGATAACTCCATCTACAAGTGGTCGGACGGCAGTAATATGAGCCGGTGTCCGGCCGAGCATTTGCTTGGCTTGTTCACCAACCGCGACCACCCTTCCAGTCTTTTGATTGAGAGCGACAACGGATGGCTCGTTTATGACAATTCCCTTACCACGCAAATAGACCAAGGTATTGGCTGTCCCAAGATCAATACCAATATCGTTTGAAAAAGTCCCACTAATCTTTTTAAAAAGATTATTCATCGAATTTTTTAAATAATTGACTCTCGGTTAGAAAACTTATTTTGCCACTTTTTCTTTCTTTGACCTCCAACTTTCCTGTCGCTTCAGTTTTTTCGCTGATAATAATTCGCCAAGGAATACCTATTAAATCTGCATCGGCAAACTTCTCTCCAGCCGTTGCCTCTCGATCGTCAAAAAGAACTTCAATGTTCTTTTTAACAAATTGATTGTAAATCACTTCAGCTTTTTTGCGTGTTTTTTTATTTGTACCTAAAACCAAAAGGTGGATTTTAAAAGGTGCGATTGTCTCGGGCCAAACTAGACCCCGACTGTCAGAAAGAGTTTCTGCAACAGTTGCCATAAGCCGTCCCAAACCAATCCCATAGCTTCCCATAATTACCGGTTTCTTTTCGCCTTTTTCATCAAGATACAAAAGGCCGAGTGGCTCAGAAAATTTAGTACCGAGAGAAAAAATGTTACCGATTTCTATGGACCGACGTTCTTCAAGAGATTCTCTTTCCAAACCAAGCTCGGCCAAAACTGAATCCTCCATAACCTCCTTATTTACGGCGATTTTCTTTTTTGAGTGAAGATAAATCGTATCTTCGCCAGCTTCCGAGAGCGCCTGAAATTCATGGCTGAATTTTGAAAAACTACCACCAGAAGCAAAAGTTAGATAGAATTCTTTCAGCCCGACTTTTTTAAAAATTTTCAAATAACCCTTCTTAACCTTTTCGTAAAATTTCTGATGCTCGGCTTCATCTCTGGAAAAAGAATATAGATCTTTCATTAAAAACTCTCTTCCCCTCATAAGACCGCTTTTCGCACGGATTTCGTTTCTAAATTTTGTCTGAATTTGAAAGACTGAAAATGGTAGATCTTTGTAAGAAGATAAGTGTTCTTTGAGAAGATTGGTCAAAGGCTCTTCATGAGTCGTCGCAAGACCAACATCCGCACCATTTTTAAATTTAGTCTTAAACCAAACATCAATCTCTTCCCAACGTCCGGTACTGTTCCAAATTGATGGCTCTTGAAGAGAGGTCAAAGATATTTCCTGTCCTCCGAGCATGTTCATTTCCTCTCTTATAATTCCGGTAATTTTGTTTAAGACTCTCAAGCCAAAAGGTAGAAGAGAATAAACTCCAGCCATCTCTTTGTGGACAAAACCAGCTCTAATTAAAAGAGCGGCGTTTTGAGAAACCTCGTCCTTGGGTGCTTCCTTTCTGGTTTTAGAAAATATAGCTGATTGGCGCATAGAACAATATTATATCAACAAGAATTCTAAAACAAATGAAAAACCCCGCCGGCGCTACAAATGCAACACACGACGGGGCGATGAGTCGACAGAGTCCCGGGGTAAAGACCCTGCCGAACATCAGATCTGAACATCTTTGTCCGGTTTCGAGAGCTGGGACATTATGTTGACAATAAGAAGAGCGTACTCGCCAAGATTTCCGACCTTCTCTAGGTCTTCGTACGGAATCGTCTCTTCCCCAAGAAATTCCCCTTCAATCGTGATGTTCACTTCAATCCTCTCGAGAGAATCAGCTCCGAGTTCTTCAAAGGTAGATTGGGGTTTAATGTCTGATTCCGGACAACCGAGTTCTTTAGCCACCACCTCCACGATTGTTGCCCAAATTTCCGGAGGCACACCGTCCGGAGCGGGATTGATGGTGTCGTCCATTATTTCCTCTCTCTGGTCCTCTAGGAACCTAATTGGATGTGGGGACAGTACAAAACTCTAATATGATTATACATAAATCTCAAATTCCGGCAACCCTTAGAAAAATCGAGAAATGTCGCTAATAGTTATTACAACCATGAGCAGAATCAAGAGAAGAAAGCCGATAGCATTCAGCGCGCCGGCAACTTTCGGATTAATACTTCTTCTTGTAATTGCTTCAATTGCCAAAAACAGTAGACGTCCACCATCAAGCGCTGGAAACGGTAAAAGATTTATCACCGCCAAATTCAAAGAAATAAAGGCCGTAAATTGCAAAAGATATATAAAGCCAAGACTCGTGGCATCACCAACAAGACCAACAATGCCAACCGGACCGGCAACCTGCGACAAATCAGCTTGTCCGACAATCGCCTGACTTAAAAAAGAAAACAAGCCGACAACAATAGCGCCAAGAAGATTTAGTGTTGTCTTCCCTCCTTCCCAAAAAGCCAAGTGGACGGGCAGACGCAAAGTGCCTATCATACCCATAGAAATCCCAATCGCCCGCCGGTCTTCTAAAATACCGACGGCTGGCTCAATTTCTTTTTCCAAAATTTCTTGCCCTCTTGAAATTTTTAATACCACCACCCCATCCTTATCACTTAAAAAATCTGAAAAACTCTCTGGGCTGATTTCTAACAACTCTTCTCCGGAAAAAGAAACTCCGGAGACTGTGTCTCCGACTTTCAAATCGGCTTCTTGGGCTGGAGAGTTAGGCAAGATAGAAGTTATAACAAGACGCGCATCAGAGACATTATCACTGTGGTCTATTGGCGTTGGCAGACCGTGCATAAAACCAAGAGAAATTAAAATCCAAGCAAATAAAATATTGAAGACTACGCCGGCGCTTAAAACCCAGGCCTGCACAATTTTCGACTTGTGAGAAAAATGTTTCTGTTTTTCTTCTTCTGAAGCCGGAGTTTCCAGTGGATTTTCTCCAAAAATTTTTACAAATCCGCCAAACGGCAAAGCATTAAGCGAAAATTTTGTCCCTTGCCAATTAAAAAGAGTCAATAAGCGTGGCGGAAAACCGATGCCAAATTCATCAACCCGAATTCCTGATTTCTTGGCAGAGATAAAATGCCCAAATTCATGAACGAGAATTAAAACGGCCAGAACTATTACAAAAATAAGAATAGTCATAGTAGTCTAATTAGAAATTTCTTTTTCTTTGGATTCTGCCATTTCTTCAAGCCTTTTATTTGTCTCGTCAATAATCTTTTGCATGTCATTTTTCAATCGAAACTTATCGTCTTCACTAATCACCCCATCTTTTTCCTTTTTTTGTATTTCTTCCCAAGTTTTTTCCCTCTCCGCTTTTACACTAATTCTGGCCTCCTCAAGCTTTTGTTTGCAAAGTTTTATGAGAGTAGCTCGTCGTTCGTCTGATAATTCCGGAAAATGAACTCGCACCCCACGATCGTCAGAAGTCACCGACAATCCCAAACCAGAATCTTGAATGGCCTTCTCTATCGCCTTACTCTGGCTCATATCCCAAGGCGAAACTCTAAGCGTCTTCGGATCTTCGCCGGTTATCGTTGACATCTGGCTTATCGGCATCCGCGAGCCATAGGCCTCCACTCGCACACCATCCAAGATCGCTGGAGTTGCCCGACTGGTACGAATTAGTTGAAATTCTTTTTTTAACCAATCTACGACCTCTTGAGTTTTGATTTTTAAATTTGAAAAATTATACATTTGTTAAACATCATAAACTACGAACCCTAAAATTCCAAGCTTTAATTCAGACTTTCGGCAAAACCAAGCATAGATTTTCTAGAACGAGCTTTATTGAACCACCACGGCTTCGCAAATAATTCCGACTTTCAGCAAATATTTTAAATATTTCGGCTTGTTTTAAATCTAAAGACAGCCAATCAACTTTTCTATAAAGACAGGTTTCCAAGGCATCAATTGCTTTTTCGGCCACCGCTCTGTCTTTAACTGCAATAATTTTAGCTACTGATTTTAATCTAGCCGGAACACTTAAACTCAAAAAAATCTCTGGCTCGAGTGGGGGTTTTTCTTCTTCTCCCACTATCGCTTTTTCCAAAACCATAAAACGCGACAACAAAGTCGGGATAAGACCTTCTTTTGAGGGCATCAAAAAAAAGAAAAAGGTCTGCGGACTGGGATCCTCAAGAATTTTCAAAAGCGCATTTTGAGCTTCAGTAGTTATAAAAGAAGTCTTTACCAAAATAACCTTAGGGTTGTTTTCTTTTAAAGCCCGACTTAAATATATCCTTTTCAAATCTCGGCTATCATCTATACCAAAAGTTTCAATTTGTTTTTCCCAATAGTCAGGATTACCAGTAGTCTCAATATCCAAACCAGACTGAACAATTTTTTTCAACAACTCCAAACCATTGCCGTTTGCCGACAAAATCAAATAAGCATGGTGTTTTTTCAAGTTTAAAACCGAAGACATTATTTCTACTTTTTAGAAATTATTGATTTTTTATAGACATTCAAATGATCCAGAGCAATGCCAGTGCCACGCGCCACGCAATAGACCGGATTGTCAGCCAGAATCGCTTTGACTCCCGTTCGACGATATATCAATTCTGGCAAATTTCGTAGTTGAGAGGTCCCGCCAGTCATAATTATTCCTTGGTCAATAATGTCCGAAGCAAGTTCGGGCGGAGTTTCTTGAAAAACATCTTTAATGGCTTTAACTATTTCTTTTAATTCACGATGAATAGCTTTAACTATTTCATTAGTTTTGATTTCAATAGAACGCGGGAGACCGGTTATAAAATCTCGGCCTTTTATATTCATTGAAAGTTCTTCGTCTAGCGGAATAGCCGATCCGATTGTAATTTTTATATCCTCGGCGGTCTTATCGCCAATCGCCAAATTAAAAGTCTTTTTGACATAGTCCGCAATCGCGGTATCAATTTTGTTACCGGCGCATTTTACGGAAGTTGCGGCAACGATTCCACCTAAAGAAATAACCGCTACGTCAGTTGTGCCTCCACCAATGTCCACAATCATATGCCCCATTGATTCATAAATCGGAATACCAGCACCAATCGCCGCCAAAATCGGCTCTTTGACAATGTAGGCGTTTTTGGCGCCGGCCTTAAGTGCTGCCTCCACCACCGCTCGCCTTTCGGTAGAAGTAACGCCAGCCGGAACTGAAACCAAAACATCCGGCTTTGCGATATTAAAACGACCAAGAGCTTTCCTGATGTAGTAGCGCAACATAGCTTCTGTAACTCGATAGTCGGCAATTACTCCATCTTTCATCGGCCGGTAAGCAATAATATTTTCCGGCGTCTTACCTATCATCTTCTTGGCCTCAACACCGATCGCCAAAATTTTATTGTCATCTTCTGACACCGCGACCACAGAAGGCTCATTCAAAACCACTCCTTTCCCCGGAACATAAACGAGAACGCTTGTCGTCCCAAGGTCAATTCCAAGTTTTTTTGTAAAAATACTCATTTTTTTGTAATCTTACGAGCCAATTCTTTCAATATTTACTTTTATTTTTCTTAATCTTTCCTCTATTTTCTCATATCCACGGTCAATATAGTATATGTTGTTTATAGTCGAATTACCTCTTCCAACAATTGCCGCAATGACAAATGCCAGACCAGCCCTGATGTCGGGCCCATCAAGCTCGCGCCCCTTTAGCGGAGTCGGCCCTTTTACCATTGCCCGATGAGCATCCCAGAGAGTAATGTCCGCGCCCATTTTAATTAAATCGGCGGTGTAGTTTAAACGGCTATCAAAAAGTGTTTCAAAAACAACAGATGAGCCGTTTGCTTGTGTCAAAAATACGGTAATCGGCGCCTGCAAGTCAGTTGGAAAACCCGGATATTCATGAGTCTTAATATTAAAACCTGAAAAACTTTTTGACAAAATGTCATTTTTAACACGAATCCAATTTTCTCCAATTTCAATATTTACTCCAGAAGAACCCAGAAGCGCGATCAGGGCTTCAAGATGATTCGGTTCACAATTTTTGATTAAAAGATCAGTGGCAGAAAGAGCACCAAGAATCAAGAAACAGCCGGCCTCAATCCGGTCCGGAATAATTTTATGCTCGCGCTTGTTACTTTTTAAAAGTCCCCCGCCTTCTATTTCAAGAGTTGTTGTCCCAAGACCCTTTATTTTTGCACCACAAGAAGAAAGAAATTTGCCAAGTGATACAACTTCCGGCTCCAAAGCCACATTTTTCAAAATAGTCTTTCCTTTGGCTAAAACAGCTGCCATCATAAGAGTTTCAGTTGCCCCAACGCTCTGAAAAGGGAAAAAGATTTCCGCCCCCTTAAGACCTCCTCTGCCGGCTTTCAAAAAATATTTGCCGTTTTTTTCTTCAACACTTGCGCCCATTTTCTCAAAACCAAAGAGAAAAAGATCGATTGGCCTCTCACCGATAACACATCCTCCTGGATGTGGAAAAGATACCGCTCCTACTCTGGAGAGCAAAGGCCCGATTAAAAAAATAGAGGCGCGCATTCTTTTTGATATTTCCTCGTCCAAGTCTCCGGATATTTCCTTACTAAAGCTAATATTCATCTGGTCTTCGCTAGAATCAATCTTAGCGCCGAGATTTTCTAAAAGTTCAGACATCCTGGACACATCTTCAATTTTTGGAACATTAGAAATAGAAATTCCACCCTCAAAAAGCAAGGATGACGCCATGACAGGCAAGCAAGCATTTTTTGCGCCATTGACCACAATTTCGCCACTCAATTTTCTTTTCCCAGCCAGGCCTTTTATGAAAAAACTTTCTTTCTTCATTTATACTCATATTAAGGGTACAGCCGTTTTTTTACAAATTGAAAATCAGCAGAAGTAAGAATTGGTCTTAAAGACGAGCTTGATGATAATATTAACTAATGTATACGATCGAAGTCATTCCCATCGCCAAAGGCATCTTAAAAGAGAAATTAACCTACTTTAGCAACAAAGATATTCCACTTGGAGCAATCGTTGAAGTTCCCTTAAGAAGGAAAACAGTGAAAGCTTTGGTTTCCGGCAAAACGAAGGTAATTGAAATAAAAAGCCAACTTAAAAAAGCTGATTTTGCGGTAAAAAAAATAAAATCGGTAAAAGTAAAGAAATTTTTACCGACGGCTTTTGTAGAAAGTGTGGAAGAAGCCGGTAATTATTTCGCATCTTCAACCGGCGCGATTTTAAACAACCTTGTCTCAAAACAAACATTAGAAAGAGCCGATAAGTTGAAAATTTTAAACACCAACAAAGACAGTCCGAAAGACCGTCATGAAAAACTGCTACTGCAAGCCGGCGAAGATGAAAGATTTTCAACTTACAGAAATTTGATACGAGAAGAGTTTGCCAAAAATCTTTCTGTAATTTTTATCGTCCCCACCATAGAAGAGTTGAATCGCTCTAAAAAAATTCTTGAAAAAGGCATAGAGAACTTTGTTTTTTGTTTCAACGGCTCAATGACAGGCAAAGAAATTGAAAAGAATTGGAACACAGCAGTGTCTTTAAAACACCCGGTTCTAATCATAACCACTGCGCAATTTATGTATCTACCGAGAAGTGATTTTGGAACCATGATTGTTGAGAGGGAGAACTCTTCGGCATACAAAGACCTGCGTCGGCCGTATCTTGATATCAGAACTTTTGCCGAGATTTTTTCAAAAAAGCTTGGAATACGGCTTTTGTTCGGCGATTTTTTCTTAAGAACTGAAACTCTCTGGCGACAAGAAAATTTGGATTTTTCAGAATTGATACCGCTTAAATTTAGAATTTTAACCAATGCCAATCAAAACCTTGTGGATTTAAGAGATAGAGAAAAAGAGACAAAAGAGAAAGAGTTTTCTCTTTTGTCTAATACAGCTAAAGATATCCTTGAAGAATCACAAAAAAACAAAGAAACAACTTTCGTCTTCGGCGCGCGCAAGGGTCTGTCTCCGCTTTTGTCCTGTCTTGACTGCGGTCAAATAATGGAGTGCTCCAACTGCTCGGCTCCAATTGTTCTTCATGAAGAAAATAATGAAAGAAAGATTTCTTGCCACAAATGCGGGCTAAAAAAGAAAGCGGTGGACAAATGCAAAAATTGCGGAGGGTGGAGAATCCAGGGCTTTGGTGTCGGGCTGGAAGCTTTGGAGAAAGAAATAAAAAAAACCTACCCCAAAGCTTCGGTTTTCCGACTAGACAAAGAAAAAGCCAAAACTGGCAAACAAGCGGTAAAAATAATATCTGATTTCTTGAAAACTCCAGGTAGTATTCTTGTTAGTAATGAAATGGCGGTATTTTATCTCAATAAAAAAATTGATAATGTAATTTGTGCTTCAACTGATTCCCTATTTTCCATACCTGATTTTCGCATCAATGAAAGAATTTTTTCACTACTCTTGCGCTTGAAAAATTTATCAGCAAAGAAATTTTTGATCCAGACCAGACTTCCGGATTTACCACTCTGGCAATATTTGCTTTCCGGAAATTTAATTGATTTTTACAGAAGTGAACTTGAGGCACGTCGAGAATTCAATTACCCACCCTTCTCACTTTTTATAAAAATAACCATTCAAAGCGCGCAAAAATCGGTGGCAGAAAAAGAAGCGGAAAAAATAAAAGAAAAAATGGCTGAATATCAATCAGTTTCCTATCCGGCCTTTACTTCAAAAATTAAAGGCAAACACTTAATTAATGTGCTCCTAAAGATAGATCCGAAAAAGTGGCCTGATGGCGAACTTGTGGAAAAACTGCGCGAGTTACCACCTAATTTTTTGGTCAAGGTAGATCCGGAGAACATTCTGTGATTTTGTTTGAGATTTTTGATTTCAAATTTCAAACTTCGGGTCATAAATTTTTACAAAATTAAATTTGACAACACGTATAACATCTATTAAAATCTTAAGTGGAAAATGTTCCGAAATCATGTGATTTCGGCAATGATAAAAAAAGAAAGGGAGAACGAAATGAAGAAGCTGTGGATCTATACGACGTTCGTACTCGGCCTTCAGTGTATCGTAGGGGGCGGCGTATACGCCATTACCGGCGATTTCAGAACTGCCTCTACCTCCGCCGCCCTCGCCGCCTTCGCCGCCGCCTTCGCCCTCTTCGTCGCCGACTTCATCTCCTGCGCCTTCACCTCTCGCGTCTTCGCCCTCATCATCCCCGCCGCCTTTGCTGCCTTTGCTGCCGCAATCGCCGTTCTCGCCCTCCGCACCGCAACCTCCAGTGTGGTCTCCACCGTCTCCCTCCTCGTCCTCGTTGCCCTCATGACTGCTGTCGCCTCCAGCACCGCCAAGGACGAAGGAGCCAAGGAGCCGTTCTGGGTTCTGTGGCTTACGTTGTTGCCGGGGGTCGGCACGGTCTGGGGAATCGGGTTCTTCTCAACCCGATTCCTTCTGGGTCTGATCCGACGACAGAACCGAGCAACTGCTTGATGAGCCGTACCCCCGCGCTAGTCGCTCACAAGAGCCGGCCAGCGCGGGTTTTTTCTTTTTTAATATTAAGGACATCGCAAGTCCTTAATATTATAAGGGACGTCTGACATCCCTTATTAAATTTAGATGATATTTGTTTGTGATATATTTATCTTATGATCAAAATTTTACAGAAAGAAAGCCCCGTCTTGAGACAAAAATCAAAAGAGGTTCCGACTTCCGAAATCTCATCCGAAAAAATAAAGAAGGTTTTAAAAAAAATGCAAGACGCTCTTGATTCTCAAGATGACGGCGTTGCTATCGCCGCCCCGCAGATCGGTGAACTTTGGCGGATTTTTATCGTCTCCGGAAAAGTTAAGCAAATTTTGGAACTCTCAAAAAAAAATCCGGATTTGGAAACCGATTTTACAAAAATAAAAAAAGAAAAACCGGATGAAATTTATATAAATCCGGTCATAATTAAAAAATCCAGAAAAACAGAAATGATGGAAGAGGGGTGTCTTTCTGTTCGCTGGCTTTACGGCGAAGTTAAAAGAGCTGAAAAAGTCAGTATAGAGGCCTACAACGAAAAAGGTGAAAAAATCAAACGCGGCGCTTCCGGACTTTTAGCCCAGATTTTCCAGCACGAAATTGACCA
>JAANMX010002541.1_pt1 | contig 17866 bp, 17 predicted proteins | sample 7279681 | NCBI WGS metagenome assembly JAANMX01 (sample SAMN14094542, study PRJNA606508) | bioreactor metagenome | isolation source: A lab-scale SPAN reactor treating ammonium-rich wastewater day 351 | place: Ireland: Galway | collected 2018-01-01
GGGCGACGTGCTGGCGATGATCGCCGCCGACGGCCGCGGCGTGCTGGTGCTGCTGGGCGATGCGCCCGACGCCGAGGCCACCCTGGCGCGCATCCGCGAGCAGCCGGCGCCGCCCGCCAGCAAGGCCGGCGCGCTGGCGCAGTGGCGGCGCAACGGGGCCGGCTCGCAGATCCTGGCCGCGCTGGGCGTGCGCCACCTGCGCGTGCTCGGCACGCCCCGCCGGCAGGTCGGGCTGGCCGGGTTCGGGCTGGAGGTGGTGGAATACGTGGTGCTGCCGGCGCGGTAAACTGCCCAGCCCACGCATCCGCCCAAGCCCATGCCGCACCACGAAGGCGATCTGCGCGTCCATCCCGACGCGCGCTTCGCGATCCTCGCCAGCCGCTGGAACCCGCGCATCGTCGATGCGCTGGTGGAATCGGCGCGCGCGACCTTCCTCGCCAACGGCGTGCTTGATGCCGCCATCGACGTGGTGCGCGTGCCCGGCGCGTGGGAGCTGCCGGTGATCGCGCGCGACCTTGCGCACGCCGGCCGGCACGCCGCCATCGTCGCGCTGGGTTGCGTGGTGCGCGGCGACACCCGCCACTACGAGCAGGTGGCCGACGGCGCGTCCGACGGTCTGATGCGCGTCGCGCTGGACACCGGTGTGCCGGTGCTGAACGGCGTGCTGGCAGTTGAACGATTCGAGGATGCGCTGGCGCGTGCCGGCGGCAGCCACGGCAACAAGGGCGAAGAAGCGGCGCTGGTGGCGATCGAAATGGCCGATCTGCGCCGCAAGCTGCAGGAGCAAGCATGAACAAGCACCCCCCGCGCAACCAGCACCGTCGCCCCGACGGCATCGACCCCGTGGCCCGTTCGCGCTCGCGCCGGCGCGCGCTGCAGGCGATCTATGCCTGGCAGATCAACCACGCCGACGAGCGCGCGCTGATCGCCCAGTTCGCCCACGAACAGGCGCACGAGATCGCCGACCTCGAATACTTCGAGGACCTGGTGCGCGGCGTGCTGCGCCACACCGCCGAGCTGGACGCGGCGCTGGCCGGCCACCTGGACCGCGGCATCGAGGAGGTGGACCAGATCGAGCGCGCCGCGCTGCGGATCGCCGCCTACGAGCTGACCCATCGCCCGGACGTGCCGTACCGGGTGGTCATCAACGAGGCCATCGACTCCACCAAGCGCTTCGGTTCCGAGCACGGCCACACCTACGTCAACGGGGTGCTGGACAAGGCCGCCGCGCTGCTGCGCGGCGTGGAAGCGAAGAAGTAACCTGCCGGCGCGAACGGGCGGGGCCGCCAACCGCATGTCCGAAGGCGAATTCGACCTGATCGCCCGCATCCGCCGCCGCGTGCCGGCGCGCGATGACGTGGCGCTGGGCATCGGCGACGACTGCGCGCTGCTGCAGCCGCCACCGGGTCTGCAGCTGGCGGTGACGATGGACACGCTCAACGCGGGCGTGCACTTCCCGCCGGAAACAGCGCCCGCCGACATCGGCTGGAAGGCGCTGGCGGTGAACCTGTCCGATCTCGCCGCGATGGGCGCGCAGCCGGCGTGGTGCACGCTGTCGCTGACCCTGCCGCAGGCGGACGAAGCCTTCGTCGATGCGTTCTGCGATGGCTTCTTCGCGCTCGCGCAGCAGCACGGCATCGCGCTGGTCGGCGGCGACACCACGCGTGGGCCGCTGTCGGTGGGCATTGCCGCACACGGTTTTGTCGAACCGGGCATGGCCCTGCGCCGTGACGGCGCGCGCGTCGGCGACGAGGTCTGGGTCAGCGGCACGCTGGGCGATGCCGCCGGCGCGCTGCGGCAGTGGCAAGAACGAAAAGGGGGTCAGAGTGGCCTTTTGCAAGCAAAAGGCCACTCTGACCCCCTTTTCGACTCCCTTTTCGCGCGGCTGGATCGGCCGACGCCACGCGTCGCGCTGGGACGCGCGCTGCGCGGGCTGGCCACGGCCTGTATCGACGTGTCCGACGGCCTGCTGGCCGATTTCGCCCACATCTGCCGGGCCAGCGGCGTCGGCGCGGACATCGATACTGAGGCGCTGCCGGCCAGCGCGGCATTGCGCGCTGCGTTCGATGGCGATGCGCGGCGCGTGCTGCAGGCCACCGGTGGCGACGATTACGAGCTGTGCTTCACCGCGCCGCCTGCGCAGCGCGACGCATTGCAGGCCGTGGCCGCGCGGCTGGCGCTGCCGCTGACGTGCATCGGCGTCATCGTCGAAGGCGGCGGCGTCACCTGCGACGGCATCGGGCCGGATGCGCGTGGCTACCAGCACTTCGCCTGAGCGGCGCTGTCGGTGGTGGCCCGCATCTGCGTGATCGCTGCGGCGGGTTACCGCTTCGGCAAGCATTTGCGGCAGGGCGAGCAAGCGCAATCGTCGGCCGCTTGGCTGGCCCCTGTAGGAGCGGCTTCAGCCGCGACCGCCAATGCCTTGGTCGCGGCTGAAGCCGCTCCTACGGGTTGGAACAGGGGCGGTCTCCGATCTCCGCGTCCGGCAGCAGCTTGCCCGGATTGAGGATGCCGTTCGGGTCGAGCGCGCGCTTGACCGCGCGCATCGCATCGAGCGTGGCGGGGTCGAAGGCGCAGGCCATGAAGTCGCGCTTGGACAGGCCGATGCCATGTTCGCCGGATAGCGCGCCGCCCAGTACCAGCGCAAGTTCGAAGATGCGCGGCAGCGCCGCCTGCGCGCGCGCGGTTTCGTCGGCGTCGTCCGGGTGGTAGAGGATGTTGACGTGCAGGTTGCCGTTGCCGGCGTGGCCGAAGCAGACGATGGTCAGCGCGCATTCGTCCGCCAGCGCTTCCACGCCGGCCACCAGCGCGGGAATGCGCGACACCGGCACCACCACGTCCTCGTTGATCTTGCCGGGCGCAATGCTGCGCAGCGCCGGCGACAGCGCGCGCCGCGCCGCCCACAGTTTGTCGCGCGCCATGCCGTCCTGCGCCACGTCCATGTCCAGCAGGCCGTCGCCGTCGGCGGCGGCGCCGAGCGCGACGAGGATGTCGGGCAGCGCATCAACGCTGCCGTCGGCTTCGACCAGCAGCATCGCACCGGCCTCGGGCACGTCGCTGCCGTTGCGGCGCAGCAGTTCTATGCTGCGGCGATCCATGAACTCCAGCATCGCCGGCACCACCGGCTGCGCCATCAGCCGCGCGACTGCGGCGGCGGCGCTGGCGGCGTCGCGGTAGAACGCGCGCAATCCGGCCTGCGCCTGCGGGCGCGGTGCGAGTTTCAACGTGGCTTCCACGATCAGCGCCAGCGTGCCTTCGCTGCCGACGATCAATCGGGTGAGGTCGAAGCCGGACGAACACTTGCTGTACGCGCCGCCGCAGTGGATCAGTTCGCCCGCGCCGGTGACGGCGACCAGTCCGAGCACGTTGTCGCGGGTGGCGCCGTACTTCACCGCGCGCGGGCCGCCGGCATTGGTGGCGAGGTTGCCACCGATGCTGCACAGGTCGGCGCTGGACGGGTCCGGCGGCCAGAACAGGCCGTGCGGCTGCAGCGCGGTTTGCAGATCGCCGTTGAGCAGGCCGGGTTCCACCACCGCGCAGCGATCGGCGGCGCGGATTTCGAGGAGGCGGTTCATCCGCGCGAACGACACCGCGATGCCGCCCTGCGTCGGCACCGCCGCGCCGGTGGTGCCGGTGCCCGCGCCGCGCGCAATGATCGGCACCTTATGCGCGCGGCAGGCGCGCACCAGGGCGACCACCTGCTCGCGGGTCCGCGGCAGCGCCACCGCATCCGGCAGCGCGGAGCGGCGCGAATCGTCGCTGGCGTGGGCGCCGCGAGCGGCATCGTCGGTGCGCCAGCCATCGCCCAGCAGCGCGGACAGGTCGGTGGCGAGGGCGGTGGGCAAGGTCATGCGATTCAGCAGTCGTCGGCGCGGAAGGCGTCGCGCAGCCAGTCGAGCGCGGGCGCCGCCGGGTCGCCGCTGGCGGCAATCACGTCGAAGCGGCAGGGCGCATCGGCGTGTCGCGGATGCCGCAGCAGGTAGGCCTGCGCCGCGCGCACCAGCCGGCGCCGCTTGCCGGCATCCACCGAGGCCGCGCCGCCGCCGAATGCTTCGCTGCCGCGATAGCGCACTTCCACGAATACCAGTGCGATGCCGTCCTGCATCACCAGGTCGAGCTCGCCGCCGCGGGCGCTGGCATTGCGCGCCAGCAGCTGCAACCCCTGCGTTTCGAGGAAGGCCAGCGCCGCGGTTTCCACCGCGTCGCCGCGCGCGCGCCGATCCGGTTCAGCGCGCGCCATCGGCCAGCGGCACCGGCACGCCGCCGCTGAAGCGCGACCAGCCGGGCCGGCGCAGCACGTTGCCGAAGCCGTCCAGGCTCAGGCGGCCGGTGGCGCCACTGATGCCGGCATTCGGCGACAGCGCCAGATATTCCAGATAGGCGGTCAGCCGCCAGGCATCGAGGCCGAATGCGAACAACCGCGCGGCCGGGCCTTTCGCGGTGTCCACGCGGGCGGCGGCGCTGGCCTGCGGCGGCAGGCCGTCCACGCGCTGCACCAGCCAGGGTTCGGTGGGGAAGACGATGCCGTCCAGCGCGATGTCCTCGGCGGGCTTGCCGGTGCCGGACACGATCTGAGAGCTGGCCACGCGCGGCAGGCCGGCCAGTCCGGCCGCTGCCAGCTGCGGCGCCACGATCCGCGCCTGCGCGCCCTTCAGCACCAGCAGCACGGCGTCGGGTGCCTCTGCCTGCGCCAGCTGGCGCAGCGCGTCGGTCATCTGCTCGCTGACGCCGAGACGGGCGACGATCTTCACGCCGCGGCTTTCCAGCTGCTTGCGGGCGGTGTCGGCGGTGCGGCGCTGGGTGTCGTCGCCGCCGGCGATCAGCAGCACGCGCTTGCTGTGGCGCTCGTCGATCAGATGCTGCGCCAGGCTGATGCCCTCGTCTTCCGGCGACAGCGAGAACGCCGCGCTGCCCGGCGGCGGCGTGCGGCCGCCGCGGTTGAGCGCGAGCAGCGGCACGGCGGGTTCGCCGGCAAACGCCGCATCGACTTCGTCGCGGCCCAGCGGGCCGACCACGAAGTCGTTGCCGTCGCTGGCGGCGCGGGCCAGCGCCGCCTTGGTGCCCGCGGCGGTGTCGTAGAAGCGCAGCAGCGGGCGGCGGCGGGTTTCGTTGTAGTAGCCGGCCAGATAGCCATCGCGCACTGCGGCGGCGGCCGGGGACTGGCTGCCGGACAGCGGCAGCAGCACGCCGACCTTCAGCGGCGGGCGGTAGCCATCGCGGTCGGCGGCCGGCCGATCCGCCGCGCCGAAGTTCGCGTCGCCGCGGTCGAATCCGCGCGGCAGCGGCAGGCCGCGCCGCAGCAGGGTGCGGCCGGCGAAGTTGTACAGCGGATCACCGGCCGGCAGGCGGGCGGCGTCGCGCGCCAGGGTGGCGTCGTCCAGCTGGGACAGCAGGCGTTCGATGGCATCGGCGTTGTCGCGGCGCGCCTGCCCCGCCAGCGCGGCATGGCCGGCCGCCAGCGTCTGCGCCTGCACGGTGGCGGCGGCATAGGCGGGCGGCGGCGGCGCCTGGGTGGCCACGTTGGCGCAGCCCGCCAGGGCGAACAGCAGGACGAGGACGGCGGATCGCATCAGGGCCACGGGTTGGGCGCTCGTTCGGGAACCGGCTAGGATTCTACCTGCGCACACGTTGAAGACAGGCATGCAGGGTTCCGGAACGCTTTTCGTCGTCGCCACGCCCATCGGCAATCTCGGCGACATCGGCCCGCGCGCGCTTGACACGCTGCGCGGCGTCGTCGCCATCTGCGCGGAGGACACCCGCCGCAGCGGCCAGCTGCTGGCGCATTTCGGCATCGCCACGCCGCTGCTGGCGCTGCACGAGCACAACGAGGATGCCATCGCGCAGCGGGTCGTCGCCCGCCTGCTGGCCGGCGAATCGCTGGCACTGGTGAGCGATGCCGGCACGCCGCTGGTCTCCGATCCCGGCTTCCGGCTGGTGCGCGCGGCGCGCGCGGCGGGGGTCAAGGTCAGCCCGGTGCCGGGCGCGTCGGCGCTGATCGCGGCATTGAGCGTGGCCGGGTTGCCCAGCGACCGCTTCGCGTTCGAGGGCTTCCTGCCGGCGAAGGCGTCGGCGCGGCGCGAGCGCTTGCAGGGCCTGGTGGCCGAGCCGCGCACGCTGATCTTCTACGAGTCCTCGCACCGCATCGTCGAAGCGCTGGCCGACATGGCGCAGGCGTTCGGCGATGAGCGCCCGGCGGTGCTGGCGCGCGAGCTGACCAAGCTGTTCGAAACCGTACTGGACGGCACGCTGGCGCAGCTGCGCGCGAAGGTCGAGGCGGATGCCGACCAGCGCAAGGGCGAATTCGTGGTGATGGTGCAGGGCGCCGGCGAGGATGCCGACGCCAAGGTCGCGGAAGGCCTGCGCCTGTACGCGAAGCTCAAGGAGCACCTGCCGCCCTCGACCGCGGCCAAGCTGGCGGCGGAGCTGTCCGGTGCTCCGCGCAAGGCGCTGTACGGCGCCGAGTAGCTTCAATTTTGCGGGATAACCCGCGTGCCATAGCCCCCGTTGGTAAAGGGGGCGCGCCGACAGGCGCGGGGATTCGGGAGAACCTGAGCGGGGCCCGAAGTTTGCGCGGCAAACTTTGGGGTATTCGCAGGCGAAGCCGTAGAATACGCATCGGCGGAGTCGGCCAGGCAGTCGCGTCACTCGCAAGGGTGCCGAGGAAAGTCCGGGCTCCACAGGGCACGGTGCCAGGTAACGCCTGGGCGGCGCGAGCCGACGGAAAGTGCAACAGAAAGATACCGCCGAACGGCATCGCAAGATGGGCGTGGCAAGGGTGAAATGGTGCGGTAAGAGCGCACCGCGAGCCTGGCAACAGGCCGGCACGGCAAACCCCACCGGGAGCAAGACCAAATAGGGAGGCGTTGATGCGGCCCGCAGAGCCTCCGGGTAGGTTGCTTGAGCGCATGGGTGACCATGCGCCTAGAGGAATGACTGCCGCGGCGCGCAAGCGCCGGACAGAACCCGGCTTACCGGCCGGCTCCGCCACCAGCTTCATTGCGCTTGGCGCAATGAAGCTCCCAACGTTCGCTGCGCAAACTTCGGGCCCCGGGCCTTTGCCCTCCGAATCCCCGCGCCTGTCGGCGCACCCTCTTTACCAAAGGGGGCTGTTCCTCCGTGCGGGGATCAGGCGTCGTTGTGCAGCACCGTTTCGCCATCAAACACGCCTTCCGGACCGAACCGACGCTCGTGGATGCGGGTGCGGCCGTCGTGGCCGACCAGGATCAGCGTGCTGGCGCGGGTGCCGTACTCGCGCTGGCGGATGAAGGCCGGGGACAGCCGGCGTTCGAGTTCCAGGCCGACGCCGGTATCGGGCAGGGCGTCGTCCGCCGCGACGCGCTCGTCGGCCAGCGCGTTCCATAGCGGCTGCGGGTCGTCGCCGCCGGCCAGCGCCCATTGCAGCAGGACGTCGCGCAGCCGCTGCGTCTTCGGCCAGGGCGCATCGAAGGCGCCGTTGGACAGCCCGTGCACGCCGGGCGCGATCGCGTGCGCGCCACTGCCCGGATGGTTGCCCACGTAGGCGCAGCCATCGGCATCGGCCAGCACCAGATTGAAGGGCGCGTAGCGTCCGGCGCGGGTCGCCAGCGCGGCCGCGTGGGCGGTGGCGGCGTCGGTTCCGGCCAGGAACGCGACCGGCAAGGCGCCGCGCGAGGGGCCGTCGAAGGGTTGCGCCAGGCCGTCGCGCACGTTGGTGACCACCGCCACCCGGCCCGCCGGCCCCAGTCCCATCCAGGTGCCGCCCGAGCGCAGGTCGCGTCCGGCCAGCACGAGGGCCTCGGCCCAGGCGGCCAGCGGGGCAGTGGGGCGGGCGTGCAGTTCGTCGCGGTTGCCGGCCACGACCAGCCGCCAGCGGGGATGGGTATTCCAGGCGAGGGCGACCAGGCACATGCCGGCATTGTGCCCGGCGCTTGCCCATTCATTATTTTGCGGCGCAGCATGCGCGATGCCGGGGCGGATGCGCTGGCCGAACGCCACCACGGATCGTGATCAGTCTCAAAAATTGAGACAGAACATAAGCTTGTGGATAAAGCTTGAACAATTCTCTGAAGTTTCCTGCAAGTCCTTGACCGGCCGAAGGAAATTTCCTCCGCCCCCTTGTTGACATAGGTCAATTGCCTGCTAATGTGGCGCTTCGTGGGAAAACCGGGAAAAACGTGGTTTTCTTGTAGTGAACTCCGCAGCAGACGGGGGCGACAAGGGCAGCATGTTCCAGGGCGAGACCGCCATCACCATCGACGACAAGGGCCGGCTGGCGATTCCGACCGGCTACCGGGAGCTTGTCGCGCGTGAGTGCGGCAATCGCCTGGTGCTGACCTACAGCCCGTTCGATGCCGGCTGCCTGTACCTGTACCCGCATGCGGTCTGGGAGCGCGTGCGCGACCAGGTCAACGCGCTGCCGCGCATCAAGAGCGACAGCCGCCTGCTGCAGCGCAAGCTGGTCGGCGCGGCGGCGTTCGTGGAGCCGGATGGCAGCGGGCGGATTTCGCTGCCGGCCAGCCAGCGCTCGGCCACCGGCATCGACCGCAAGGCGGTGCTGCTGGGCGTGGGCGACAAGTTCGAACTGTGGAGCGAGCAGGCCCATCACGAACAGGTGCGGTTGACCTTCGGGGACGCCGAACTGGGCGAGCATCTGCTGGGCCTCGAGTTGTGAGTGGCGGTGGCGCGGGCATCGCGTCCGCCCACCTCCCGGTGCTGTTTGCCGAGGTCATGGACGGTCTGGCGGTGAAGAAGGACGGAACCTACCTGGACGGGACGTTCGGGCGCGGTGGGCATGCCCGCGGGGTATTGCAGCGGCTTGACGAAAAGGGGCGTTTGCTGGCGATGGACAAGGATCCGGACGCGATCGCGGTGGCCATGCAGATGGCCGACGCCGACCCGCGCCTGTCCTGGTACCGGGGCAGCTTCGCCAGCCTGGCCGACTGGCCGGCGACGACGGACGGTCTCGACGGCGTGCTGCTGGACCTGGGCGTGTCCTCGCCGCAGCTCGACGTGGCCGAGCGCGGCTTCTCTTTCGGCAAGGACGGCCCGCTGGACATGCGCATGGATCCGGAGTCCGGCGAAAGCGCTGCCGACTGGCTGGCGCGCGCGCCCGAGAAAGAAATCGCCGACGTGCTGTGGACCTACGGCGAGGAGCGCCAGAGCCGGCGCATCGCCCGCGCGATCGTGGCCCGGCGCGCCGAACAGCCGCTGGTGCGCACCGCGCAGCTGGCCGAACTCATCGCCTCGGTCATGCCGCGCGGTGACAGCAAGACCCATCCGGCGACGCGCAGCTTCCAGGCGATCCGCATCCACATCAACCGCGAGCTGGCCGACCTCGAAACCGGCCTCGACGCCGCGATGGCGCGGCTGAAGCCCGGCGGGCGGCTGGCGGTGATCAGCTTCCATTCGCTGGAAGACCGCATCGTCAAGCAGTTCATGAACCGGCATGCGAAGGCGCCGCCGGCGAACCGGCGCATGCCGGTGGAAATCGCATTCACGCCGACGCTGCGGCTGGTCGGCGGCGCGCAGAAGGCCGGCGAAGCCGAGCTGGCCGCCAATCCGCGCGCGCGCAGCGCGGTGCTGCGGGTGGCGGAGAAGCTGGCGGAGGTGGCGGCATGAACCGTCATTTCCTGCTCGCGGTGCTGGTGCTTGCCAACGTCGCGACCGCGCTGCTGATCGTGCGCGACCGCCACGACCATCGCCAGGCCTTCATCGAACTGAGCCGGCTGGAGAAGGCGCGCGACGCGCTCAACATCGAGTTCGGCCGGCTGCAGCTGGAGCAGGCCACCTGGGCGGAAAGCACGCGCGTGGACCAGGTCGCGCGCACCCGTCTGGGCATGGCGTTCCCGCGCACCGAAGACGTCGTGGTGCTGCGCCGATGAAACATTTCGGAAAGCGCCTGCGCTGGCTGGGAACCGAGGAGCGCCGCGAGCGCGGTGGCGCAGGCCATCCGCGCGTGCGCGCGCAGTTCGACCTGCGCCGGCGGATGCTGCTGGTCTGCGGTTTCCTCGGGCTGGGGTCGGCGGCGCTGCTGGCGCGCGCGCTGGACCTGCAGGTCATCGACAACGCCTTCTATCAGCGCCAGGGCGACGCGCGCTTCCTGCGCGAAATCCCGATCGCCACCTCGCGCGGCATGATCACCGACCGCAACGGCGAGCCGCTGGCGATCTCCTCGCCGGTGGAGTCCGTGTGGGGCAATCCGAAGGAGCTGCTGAAGGTGCCGGCGCGGCTGCCGGAGCTGGCGCGCGCGCTGGGCATGCCGCAGGACGAGCTGGCCAGCCGGCTGAGTGCGCGTGCCGACAAGGAATTCGTCTACCTCAAGCGCCGCATCAACCCGGACGAAGCCGCGCGCATCCTCGCGCTGGACATTCCGGGCGTGGCCAGCCAGCGCGAATACCGCCGCTTCTACCCGCAGGGTGAGGCGCTGGCGCATGTGCTCGGCTTCACCAACATCGACGACCGCGGCCAGGAAGGGCTGGAGCTGGCCTTCGACGAATGGCTGCGCGGCACGCCGGGCGCGAAGCGCGTCATCCGCGACAACAAGGGCCGGATCGTCGAGAACGTGGACCTGGTGCGCGCGGCGCAGCCGGGCCACGACCTTGCCCTGAGCATCGACCGGCGCATCCAGTACCTGACCCACCGCGAGCTGCGCAACGCGATCCTCGAAACCGGCGCCAGCAGCGGCTCGGCGGTGGTGCTGGACGTCGCCACCGGCGAAGTGCTGGCGATGGCCAACCTGCCCACCTTCAACCCGAATGCGGTCGGCAGCAGCCCGCGCGATGCCCACCGCAACCGCGCGGTGACCGACCTGCTGGAGCCGGGCTCGACGATGAAGCCGCTGACCGTGGCGGCGGGCCTGGAGGCCGGCGTCATCACCCCGGCCACGCTGTTCAACACCAATCCGGGCTGGATCGCCAACGGCAAGTACCGCACCAACGACACCCACAACTACGGCGTGCTGGACACCACCGGCATCATCCGCAAGAGCTCCAACGTCGGCGCGGCGCTGGTGGCGAAGCGGCTGGGCGATGCGCAGTTCTATGCGTTCATGCGCCGCTTCGGCTACGGCCAGCGCACCGGCAGCGGCTTTCCGGGTGAAGCGGCGGGCCTGTTCCCGGCGCCGGGCAGCCCCGGCTGGAGCGGCACGTCCAAGCAGACCATGAGCTACGGCTACGGCCTCAACGCCACGCCGCTGCAGATCGCCACCGCCTACGCGGCGCTGGGCAACGGCGGCCTGCTGCACCAGCCCAGCTTCGTGAAGGGCCAGCACAACCCGCCCAAGCGGGTGCTGGACGCGAAGATCGCCAATGAAGTGCTGCACATGATGCAGACCGTCACCGAGCCGGGCGGCACCGCCACGCAGGCGGCGATCCTGGGCTACCACGTCGCCGGCAAGACCGGCACCTCGCGCAAGGCCAGCGCCGGTGGCTATTCGCGCCGTTACATCGGTTACTTCGCCGGGCTGGTGCCGGTGGAGCATCCGCGCTTCGCGATGGTGGTGGCGGTCAACGATCCCGATCCCACCCGCAAGGGCTACTACGGCGGCGTGATCGCCGGGCCGGTGTTCCGCAACACGATGGAAGGCGCGCTGCGCCTGATGGACGTCTCGCCGGACGACCTCGACGCCTGGCTGGCGGTGCAGCAGACCGCCGAGGCCAAGCGCCAGAAGGCGGAAGGCCGCGCCGCGCCGGCACCGGTCAGCGTGCCGGCCATTCCCGCGGGGGCGCCGCAATGACCCGCGCCATGCTGCTGGGCGAACTGCTGCCGGAGCTGGAAGGCCTGTCCGCGGATCTGGCCATCACCGGGCTGGTGCAGGATAGCCGCGAGATCCAGCCGGGCGATGCGTTCGTCGCCATCGCCGGCTTCGGCGCGCACGGGCTGAACTTCGTCGATGCCGCGCGCGATGCGGGCGTCGCCGCGATCCTGTACGAGCCGCCGGCGCCCGCCGACCTGCCGGCGCCCGCCGACGCGATTCCGGTGGCGGGGCTGCGCGCGCGCATGGGCGCGATGGCCGACGCGTTCCACGACCATCCCAGCGCGGCAATGACCACGGTCGGCGTCACCGGCACCAACGGCAAGACCTCCACCGTGCAGCTGCTGGCGCAGGCGTGGACGCTGCGCGGGCAGAGCGCCGGCACCGTCGGCACGCTGGGCAGCGGCGTGTATCCGAAGATCGTGCCGACCGGTTTCACCACCCCGCTGGTGTTGCGCATGCACGCGCTGCTGGCCGAACTGCGCGACGAAGGCGCGGCGGCGGTGGCGATGGAAGTGTCCTCGCACGCGCTCGACCAGGGCCGCGTCGATGGCGTGCATTTCGACGTGGCGGTGTTCACCAACCTCACCCGCGACCATCTCGACTACCACGGCGACATGGCCCGCTACGGTGCGGCCAAGGCGCGGCTGTTCGATTGGCCGGGCCTGCGCGCCGCTGCGGTCAACCTGGACGATGCCTTTGGCCGCGAGCTGTTCGAGGCGGTCGGTGGCAAGGTGCGCGCGCTGGGCTTTTCCTCGCGCGGCGCGGCCGGCGCCGGCGTGCGCGCCGAGGACATCGTGCTGGACGGCGGCGGCATCCGCTTCCTGCTGCACGCGGGCGGGCAGGCGCATCCGGTGCGTTCGCCGCTGCTGGGCCGTTTCAACGTCGACAACCTGCTGGGCGTGGCGACCACGCTGTTCGCGCTGGGCATGGCGCCGGCGCTGATCGCCGAGACGCTGTCGCAGTTGTCGCCGGTGGACGGCCGCATGAACCGCCTCGGCGGCAGCGTGTCGGACAACGGCGTGGCCTTGCCGCTGGTGGTGATCGACTACGCGCACACGCCGGACGCGCTGGAACAGGCGCTGGCCTCGCTGCGCGCGCATACCGTCGGCACGCTGACCTGCGTGTTCGGCTGCGGTGGCGAGCGCGACACCGGCAAGCGTCCGCAGATGGCCGCCATCGCCGAACGGCTGGCGGACCGGGTGATCGTCACCGACGACAACCCGCGCAACGAGGACGGCGACGCCATCGTTCGCGACATCGTGGCCGGCTTCGCGGCACCTGAGCGCGCCGTCGTGCAGCGTGACCGCGCCGCGGCGATTGCCGCGGCGATCGCGCAGGCCGGTGAGGACGACGTGGTGCTGGTCGCCGGCAAGGGCCACGAGCCCTACCAGGACGTGGGCGGCGTGAAGCATCCGTTCGAGGACGCGGCGGTGGCGCGCGAATGCCTGCGCCGTTACGCCAATGGAGGGCAGCCATGAGCCCGCGCATGCTGTCGTGGATCGCGCAGGCCACCGGCGGCCGCCTGGTCGGCGCCGATCGTGCGATCGACGCCATCGCCACCGACACTCGCGCGCTGCCGCCCGGCAACGCGCTGTTCATCGCCCTGAAGGGCGAGCGCTTCGATGGCCATGCGCACGTGCGGGCCGCGGTCGACGGCGGCTGCGTGGCGGCGCTGGTGTCGCACGCGCTGGATCTCGACCTGCCGCAGGTCGTCGTGGCCGACACCGAGCGCGCGCTGGCCAGCCTGGCCGCCGCGGTGCAGCGCGATCGCGCCACCAAGGTGCTGGCGCTGACCGGCAGCAACGGCAAGACCACGGTCAAGACCCTGCTGCATTCGATCCTGCGCCAGCTTGGCGGTGCCTACGCCAATCCCGGCAACCGCAACAACGAGATCGGCCTGCCGCTCGCCGTGCTGGAGGCGCCGGACGACGCGCGCTTCGCGGTGTACGAGATGGGCGCCGGCAAGCCGGGCGACATCGCCTACCTGACCGCGGTCGCGCGGCCCGACGTGGCGCTGGTCAACAACATCGCCTCGGCGCACCTGGAGCGGATGGGCAGCCTGCTCGGCGTGGCCCAGACCAAGGGCGCGATCTACCAGGCATTGGCGGACGACGGCGTGGCGGTGATCAATGCCGACGATGCGTTCGCCCTGTATTTCCTCGAACGCCTGCGCGGCCGCAAGGCGCTGCGCTTCGGCATCGAGGCCGAAGCGGAAGTGCGCGCGCGCGCGATCAGCGCCGACATCGATGGCTCGCAGTTCACCCTGGTCACGCCGCAGGGCGAGATCGGCGTGCGCGTTCCGCTGCCGGGCTGGCACAACGTGCGCAACGCGCTGGCCGCCGCGTCGATGGCGCTGGCGGTGGGGGCGTCGCTGGAACAGATCCGCGCCGGACTGGAATCGGCGGAAGGCGTGGCCGGGCGACTGGCCACGCATCGCCTGCGCAACGGCGCGGTGCTGATCGACGACAGCTACAACGCCAATCCCGGCTCGCTGGCGGCCGCCATCGACACGCTGGCAAGCCGCGGTGGCGACACCTGGCTGGTGCTGGGCGACATGCGCGAACTGGGCGCCGGCGAGGCCGAGCTGCACGCCGATGCCGGCCGTTACGCCAAGCGTGCCGGCATTGCCCGCCTGTACGCATTGGGCGAGTTGAGCGGGCATGCGGCGCAGGCCTTCGGCGAAGGCGCGCGGCAGTTCGCCTCGCACGAGGCGCTGGCCGAGGCGCTGGGCGCGGAATTGCAGGCCGGCACCACCGTGCTGGTCAAGGGGTCGCGCGGCAGCGCGATGGACAGGATTGTGGGCGCGCTGCTGCAGCGCGATGCCGGAAGCGGCGGGGAGACGATCGATGCTGCTTGAACTCACGCGCTGGCTGGAACAGCTGCAGGGCCATTTCAACCTGTTCAACTACCTCACCTTCCGCGCCATCCTCGGCGCGCTGACCGCGCTGGCGCTGTCGCTGTGGTGGGGGCCGGCGATGATCCGCTACCTCGGCACGCTCAAGGGCGGCCAGCCGATCCGCAAGGACGGCCCGCAGTCGCATTTCTCCAAGGCCGGCACGCCGACCATGGGCGGCATGCTGATCCTGCTGACCGTGGCGGCCTCGGTGCTGCTGTGGGGCGACCTGCGCAACAAGTACGTATGGGTGGTGCTGGTGGTGATGCTGGGTTTCGGCGCCATCGGTTGGGCCGACGACTGGATCAAGATCGTCAAGCGCGACCCCAACGGCATGCGTTCGCGCACCAAGTACGCGCTGCAGTCGCTGCTGGGCTTTGCCGCCGGCATCTACCTGTTCGCGTTCGCCGACGTGCCGGCGGCGACCACCTTCTACGTGCCGTTCTTCAAGTCGATCGCGCTGCCGCTGGGCGGCATCGGCTTCGTCGCCATCGCCTATTTCTGGATCGTCGGCTTCTCCAACGCGGTCAACCTGACCGACGGCCTCGACGGCCTCGCCATCATGCCCACCGTGCTGGTGGCCTGCGCGCTGGGCGTGTTCGCCTACGTCTCGGGCCACGCCGAGTTCTCGCGCTACCTGCAGATCCCGCAGGTGCCGGGCGCGGGCGAGCTGACCATCATCTGCGCCGCCATCGCCGGCGCGGGCCTGGGCTTCCTGTGGTTCAACACCTATCCGGCGATGGTGTTCATGGGCGACATCGGCGCGCTGGCGCTGGGCGCGGTGCTCGGCACCGTCGCGGTGATCGTGCGCCAGGAACTGGTGCTGGTGCTGATGGGCGGCATCTTCGTGATCGAAACGCTGTCGGTGATGATCCAGGTCGCCAGCTTCAAGCTCACCGGCAAGCGCGTGTTCCGGATGGCGCCGATCCACCACCACTTCGAGCTGAAGGGCTGGCCGGAGCCGCGGGTGATCGTGCGCTTCTGGATCATCAGTGTGGTGCTGGTGCTGGTCGGGCTTGCCACGTTGAAGGTGCGCTGATGAGCGCGACCGGCATCGACAGCCTGCGCCAGGCCACCCGCGTCGACGAGATCGACGGGCGCTTCGACCCGTGGCTGCTGGGCGTGTCGATCGCGCTGGCCTGCCTGGGCGTGGTGATGGTCGGCTCGGCGGCGATCGCCGGCGGCGGCGTCGATGCCGGGCCGTGGTATTTCCTGACCCGCCACCTGATGTTCCTCGCGGTTGGGCTGGGGCTGGCCGCGGTGGCGATGCGCACCGAGCTGAAGACCATCGAGAAGCACAGCCAGTGGCTGCTGCTGGCCTGCGTCGTGCTGCTGCTGCTGGTGTTCGTGCCCGGCGTCGGCAAGTCGGTGAACGGCGCGCGGCGCTGGCTCAACCTCGGCGTGTCCAACTTCCAGGTCGTGGAAGCGGTGAAGGTGCTGTACATCGTCTGGCTGGCGAGCTACCTGAAGCGCTACAGCGAAGATGTGGCGGTCACCCTGACCGCGATGTTCAAGCCGCTCGGCGTGGTCGGCGTGCTGGTGCTGCTGTTGCTGCTGCAGCCGGACTTCGGCTCCTCGGTGCTGCTGCTCGGCATCACCACCTGCATGCTGCTGCTGGGTGGCGCGCCGATCCGGCGGATCGCGCTGCCGATCCTGCTGATGGTGCCGGCGCTGGTGATGCTGGTGGTGTTCGAACCCTATCGGATGCGCCGCGTCACCTCGTTCATGGATCCGTGGCAGGACCAGCTCGGCGCCGGCTACCAGCTCAGCAACGCATTGATGGCGATCGGCCGCGGCGAATGGCTGGGCGTGGGCCTGGGCGCGTCGGTGCAGAAGCTCAGCTACCTGCCGGAAGCGCATACCGATTTCATCTTCTCGGTGATTGCCGAGGAGCTCGGTTTCGCCGGCACCTGCGCGGTGGTGGCGATGTACGCGCTGCTGGCCGGGCGCGCGTTCTGGCTGGGCCTGAAGTGCGTGGAGATGAAGCGGCACTTCTCCGGCTACATCGCGTTCGGCATCGCGCTGTGGATGGCGCTGCAGAGCTTCGTCTCGATCGGCGTGAACCTGGGCATGCTGCCGACCAAGGGCCTGACCCTGCCGCTGGTGTCCTCCGGCGGCTCCAGCGTGCTGATGACCTGCGTGGCGCTGGGCCTGCTGCTGCGGGTGTCGTGGGAATACAACCGCGCCGCGCGCCAGGTGGCGAAGCTGCGCGGTGTCGCCAGCGGCCCGTCGGTGGGCAGCGCGCCGCAGGCCGCGCAGCCGCCGATGCCGGTCGATGCCGGCAATCGCGGCACCAGCCGGCTGCGTCAGCGCATCGAACCCGGCATGGGCAAGCCGAGCGCCGAATCGGCCGCATTGGCGGCACTGCGGAGGTCGCGTTGAACGCAGGCACGCCCCTCGTGGTGGTGATGGCCGGCGGCACCGGTGGCCACATCTTCCCCGGCCTCGCGGTCGCGCAGGCGCTGCGCGAGCGCGGCGCGGAGGTGCGTTGGCTGGGCGCGGACGGCGGCATGGAAACGCGGCTGGTGCCGCAGCATGGCATCGCCATCGACACCATCGCGGTCAAGGGCGTGCGCGGCAAGGGCATCGCCACGCTGCTGGGCGCGCCGCTGCGCGTGCTGGCGGCGGTGCGCGCGGCAGCAGGCGTGCTGCGCGCGCGCCGGCCCGACGCGGTGGTCAGCTTCGGCGGCTACGCGGCCGGGCCCGGCGGTATTGCGGCCTGGCTCAAGCGCATCCCGCTGCTGGTGCACGAGCAGAACCGTGCCGCCGGCCTGACCAACAAGACGCTGGCGAGGGTGGCCCGGCAGGTGCTGGTCGGTTTCCCGCAGACCTTCGCGAAGGAGATCCACGTCGGCAATCCGGTGCGTGCGCAGATTGCGCAGGTGGCGCCGCCGGAGCAGCGTGGGCTCGATCATGGCGGCGCATTGCGCCTGCTGGTACTCGGCGGAAGTCAGGGCGCGCGCGCGTTGAACAACGCCGTGCCGCAGGCCGTCGCGGCACTCGGCCTGCCGGTGGAGATCCTCCATCAGGCCGGTGAAAGGATGCTGGACGACGCGCGCAAGGCCTATGCCGATGCCGGTGTCGAGGCCTCAGTCGAACCCTTCATCGCCGACATGGCCGCTGCCTATGCACATGCCGATCTGGTGGTCTGCCGCGCCGGTGCGCTGACCCTGGCCGAGCTGTGCGCGGTCGGCGTCGGCAGCGTGCTGGTGCCGTTCCCGCAGGCGGTGGACGACCAC
>JAANMX010002543.1_pt1 | contig 17853 bp, 15 predicted proteins | sample 7279681 | NCBI WGS metagenome assembly JAANMX01 (sample SAMN14094542, study PRJNA606508) | bioreactor metagenome | isolation source: A lab-scale SPAN reactor treating ammonium-rich wastewater day 351 | place: Ireland: Galway | collected 2018-01-01
GCCCTCCATCCGCGTTCCTGGCCGGCGACGCGGGAGCGCGGTCAATCGCAAGGCGGTGGGCGCGATGCTCGCGCCAGCGCCAAAATCCAGGCGAAAAAAATCCCGGCCTGTGAGGACCGGGATCTTGCGGATTGGTGGAGGTGGGCGGAATCGAACCGCCGTCCGAAGACCCTACGCAGTCGGGACTACATGCTTAGCCGTGTCGATTGGATCTCGCCCCCTCGCCGCCGGCCGGCAGGCTGCGGGGGAGCCAGTCACCTTGATTTGACGCCTCGACCAAGTGACCCGGCCGGGCGCGATCGTCCAGAATGTCCTCGCTGCGGCTCGCGGTTACCCGCTCACCGCCCGGGCCGGACGCTGCCCGGAGCGAGGTCCGGCGGGTTTAGGCCGCCAGAGCGTAGGTTTCGTCGTTCGCAGTTAAGTTTGCGAGTGCCCGTTTTTTACGAGGACGAACGCCTCGGCATGCCCCGCGCTGTTTCGATGCCCCCGTCGAGACCAGGTCACCCCCGGTGATCGGGCGGACGTCGGCGGCCCGCACTGCGTGTGCGATGCCGCGGCGCCGAGAGATTCATTGTAGCATCGGCCTGCGCACCTCTTCCTTCCCGCGCCGATGACCACCTCCCCGATATGGGGCAGGAGGGGCTCCGATGCAAGCGACCTGGCTTCGGAAGTTCGCCGCGCCGCTCCGACGGACGCCGCGGCTCACGCTCGCCGCCGTCGCCGCGCTCGCCGTCCTCGCGCCGACCATCGCGCCGGCGCGCGCCCAGCCGCTCGAGACCGTGCGCCGCGTCGACGCCGAGCGCTACGCCGGCGTCTGGCACGAGATCGCGCGGCTGCCCTACAGGATGGAGGAGCGCTGCGTCGCCGACGTCACCACCGCGTTCGTGCGCCGCGGCATGACGACCTTCGACATCGAGACGCGTTGCCGGCGCGCCGACGGTTCGTGGGAAACCGACGCCGGCATCGTGCGCATCCAGGACACGGCGACCAACGCGAAGATGGAGATCCGATTCCTGCCGCTCGCGCTCGCGTGGTGGCCGTTCGCGTGGTCCGACTACTGGATCCTCGATCTCGCGCCCGACTACTCGTACGCGCTCGTCGGCGCGCCAGCGCGCGACGCGCTGTGGATCCTCGCGCGCCATCCGGTCCTCGAGACCGTGGTGGTCGAGCGGCTCGTCGCGAAGGCGCGCGCGCTCGGCTTCCCGGTCGACAAGCTCATCCGTTCGCAGTCCGCGGCGGGCTGAGCGTCCGGTTCGGGCGCCGCGCACCGACGGCGTTCGTCCGTCGGACACGCGCGGTATAGTCGCCCCATGGCCGCGCGCGCCCGACGCATGCCGATGCTGATCGCCCTGCCGCTCACGCTCGGCATCCTTTCCGCGCTCGCCCTGCTCGTGTTCGCGGAACTGGGCTACCAGCGGCTCGAATCGGCGACGCAGCGCGTGGCGACCGCACTCGAACTCCAGGCGACGATCAACGAGATCCAGGCGCACATCGTCGATGCCGAGACCGGCCAGCGCGGCTTCCTCCTGACCGGCAACGACAGCTACCTGCAGCCCTACCGCGACGCGCTCCCGCAGATCGAGAAGACGCACGACCGCCTGCGCGAACTGGTCGCGGCGATCGGCTCGCCCGAGCTGTCGCAGTCGGCGGCGCGTCTCAACAACCTGATCGGCCGCAAGATCTCGGACATCGAGGCGACGCTCGCGCTGTACGAACGCGGAGGACCGGTCGCGGCGTCCGAACTCATCAACACCGGCGTCGGCAAGCGCTCGATGGACGACATCCGGGCGCAGGTCGCTCTGATGAGCCGCCAGCAGCGCGACATCTGGACCGAGGGCGCGGCGCGCTGGTCGCGGGACCTCGAACTGCTCCGCGTCGGCCTGCAGGTGATGACGGTGCTCGCGATCCTGCTGCTCGCCACCGTCTGGATGCTGTTCCGCCGCGACCAGAAGCGCCGCGACGCGGAGATCGCGCGCCGCGCCGAGGAGCAGTCGCGCCTCGCGGGCATCGTCGACGACCGCACCGCCGAGCTCTCCGAACTCTCCAACTACCTGCAGACGGTGCGCGAGGACGAGAAGGCGCGGATCGCGCGCGACCTGCACGACGAGATGGGCGGCATCCTGGTCAGCACGAAGATGGACATGACCGCGGCGATGAAACGGATCGGCGAGTCGAACCCCGAGGCCGCCGCGCGGCTCGCCCGCGCGCTCAAGTCGCTCGACGAGGGGATCACGGTCAAGCGCCGGATCATCGAGGACCTGCGCCCGACGCTGCTCGACAACCTCGGACTCGCCGCCGCGCTCGACTGGCTCGTGCGCGGTACCTGCGAGCGCGCCGGTCTCGGGTGCACGCTCAACCTCGACGAGGGCGACGGCGACCTGCCGCCCGAGGTGTCGATCGCGATCTACCGCATCGTGCAGGAGGCGATGACCAACGTGGTCCGCTACGCGAAGGCGAACCAGGTGACGGTGGACCTCGTGCGCTCGGCCGGCCGCATGTCGCTCTCGTTCCGCGACGACGGCGTGGGCCTGCCGCAGAGCGTCTCCGCGAGCCGGCTGTCGCACGGGATCGCCGGCATGCGCCAGCGCGTGCGGGCGCTGAACGGCGAGTTCCGCATCGAGGGCGCGCCCGGCGCGGGCACGACGCTCGAAGTCCACCTCCCGGTCGCGAGCGGCTGAACCGCGCCGCGTCAGGAGGCTGCGGGACGCGCCTGCGCGAAGTCGACGAGGTAGTCCACCGCGCGATCGTACTCGTAGGCCTTGTCCATGAACGCGTCGGCGCCGAGCGCGAGGCTCCGGTCGCGCAGCATCGGAATCGCGTAGGTCGTGAGCACGACGATCTTCGCGCCCTCGGGACGCGACCGGCCGATCGCGCGCAGCACGCCGAAACCGGTTCCGTGGCGCAACTGCAGGTCGAGCACCAGCGCGTCCCACGGCGTGTTGCCGAGCGCCTCGACCGCCTCGTACTCGGTGTCGGCCTGCCCGACGACGTCGATGCGCCCGGTGGCGGTCAGCGACTCGACCAGCCGTTCGCGAATCAGCGGATTGTCCTCGACGACGAAGACACGGAGGCGTGCGGTGTCGTTCACGGGGCGCGGACGCGCGGAAGAGGAACGGCGCGCCGGCGCGCCCTCGACGCGGCGCCCCGGGCACCGGAGTCCGGTCACTCGATCAGCGTGTTCTTGATGGCGTAGTAGGTGAGGTCCGCGTTGGTCTTCATGCCCATCTTCTCGAGCACCCGCGACCGGTAGGTCGACACCGTCTTCACCGACAGGAACAGTTCCTTCGCGATCTTCGACACCGGCATGCCGGCCGCGAGCTTGCAGAAGATCTGGAACTCGCGCTGCGACAATCGCGCGTGCAGCGGCTCGTCGCCGTCGCCGGCGAGGCCGTCGGCGAGCTGCTGCGCGAGGTCCTGGCTCACGTACTTGCGCCCGTGCGCGACGGTGCGGATCGCCGAGACGAGCTGCGCGGAGGCCGAGTCCTTGCCGACGTAGCCGGCCGCACCGGCGCGCAACAGGTTCACCGCGTACTGCTCCTCGGCGTGCGCCGAGAGCATCAGCACCGGCATCTCCGGCCGGATCTGCTTCAACTGCTTCAGCGTGTCGACGCCGTTGCGGTCGGGCATCGAGATGTCGAGGAGCACGACGTCGTAGGGCTCGGCGCGGACGAGCGACACCGTCTCGGCGCCGGTGGCGGCTTCGCCCGCGACCGACATGTCGGCCTGGTCGGCGATGAACTGCCGCAACCCCGCGCGCACGATCGCGTGGTCGTCGGCGATCAGGATGCGGATCATCGCCCGCCCGTCCGAGGGTTTCGCGCCGCGCTCATCGCGCGATCCCGTCCGCGTCCGCCTTCCGGTAGGCCGCGAGACGGTTGTACAGCGTCTTGAGGCTCACGCCGCACAATTCCGCGCACCGCTTCTTGTTGCCGTCGCAGAAGTCGAGCGTGGCGAGCAGCGCGCGCCGTTCGAGATCGGCGAGCGGGGTGCCGATCTCGAACTCGATGCGGCCGTCCATCGCCGCGGCGGACGACGAAGGCACGCGCCCGCGCGCACGGGCGCCGAGGTCGACGACGTTGGGCGGTCGCGCGGCAACGTCGCGCACGTCGGGCAGGGACAGGAGTTCGGCCATCGGGTGCATCGAAACCTCGGGCGGCAACAGGCGCAAGGGCCGATCGTAGGGGGCGCGAAGCATCGCCCGGATCGGCCCGGCGACGATATCCCTGTCGGAGAGCGTCCTACAATGCGCCTCGGCGATCAAGGCCCGCGGGGCCTGCAGTGCCCGCTTGGTAGAGTAGCGCCCAGCCGCGCGCCGTCCGATGACCATTCCGACCGTCGTTCCCCTGATCCTCTCCGGCGGTGCCGGGACTCGGCTGTGGCCGCTGTCCCGCGACGCCGCGCCCAAGCCGCTGATGCGCCTGCCGCAAGGCGGCACGCTGATCGGGCGCACCGCCGCGCGGGCGCTGGCGGTACCCGGGGCCGGACCGCTCGTGACGGTCACGCGCGACGAGCACTACTTCGCGACGCGCGACGCGTTCGCGGACCTGCCCGCCCACGCGCGCGAGCGCGCCGTGTTCCTGCTCGAGCCGTTCGGCCGCAACACCGCGCCCGCGATCGCGCTCTCCGCGCTGTGGGCCTCCCGGCATGTCGGCGACGACGTGCCGCTCCTCGTCCTCCCGGCGGATCACCTGATCCACGACGTCGCGGCGTTCGTCGCGGCGGTCGAGCGCGCGCGGCTGTGGGCCGCCCGCGGACGGCTGGTCACCTTCGGCGTGGCGCCCACGCGCCCCGAGACCGGCTACGGCTACCTCGAATGCGGCGCGCCGCTCGACGCGGAGCATCCGGGCGTGGTCGCCGTCGAGCGTTTCGTCGAGAAGCCGCCGCGCGCGACCGCGGAGCGTTACGCGGTGTCGGGTCGGCACCTGTGGAACTCGGGCATGTTCTGCTTCACCCCGAGGTCGATCCTCGCCGCGTTCGCGGCGCATGCGCCCGACATCGAACGCGCCGCGCGCGCGACCTTCGCGCTATTGCCGCCCGATGCGCGGCAGGGGCGGATCGCGTTCGATCCGACCGCGTTCGACGCGATGCCGGAGCGCTCGATCGACTACGCGGTGATGGAGAAGGCCGACGGCGTCGTCGCGGTGCGCGGCGCCTTCGACTGGAGCGACATCGGTTCCTGGCAGGCGGTGGGCGAACTGGTCGCCGCCGACGCCGAGGGCAACCGGCGCCAGGGCACGAGCGTCGCGATCGGCACGCGCGACACGATGGTCCACGCCGAGGACCGTGTCGTCGCCACCGTCGGGGTGCGTGACCTCGTCATCGTCGACACCGCCGATGCCACGCTCGTCGCGCACCGCGATCACCTGCAGGACGTGAAGGAGGTCGTCGCGGCGCTGAAGGCGCTCGGCCACGAGGCGTGGCGCAACCACCGCACCGTCGCGCGCCCCTGGGGGGCCTACACGGTGCTGCTCGACGCGCCGCAGTTCAAGATCAAGCGCATCGAGGTGTCGCCGGGCCACGCGCTCTCGCTGCAGCGGCACCGCCACCGTTCCGAGCACTGGGTCGTCGTGCAGGGACGCGCGAGCGTGACGCGCGGCGACGAACGCTTCGAGGTCGGGACGAACGAGTCGACGTTCGTGCCCGCATCGACGATGCACCGGCTCGAGAACGAGGGCGAGTCGCCGCTCGTGGTGATCGAGGTGCAGTGCGGCGACTACCTGGGCGAGGACGACATCGAGCGGTTCGACGACCGCTACGGCCGCTGACGGGTGCGCGGCGCCGGCACGCGCCGGGGTGGCGAGTCCGGCGATCGCGCCGGTCAGCGCGTGGCGGGCCGCGCCGCGCCGCGGCTCGTGATCGCGATGCCGGCGAGGATCAGCGCGATGCCGGCGACGTGGTGGAGACCGAGCGTCTCACCGAGGAACAGCCACGCGAGCAGCACGCCGTAGACCGGCATCAGGTGCACGAAGAGCCCCGCGACCGGTGCGCCGACTTCCTCGACGCCGCGGTTCCAGAAGATGTACGCGAGTACCGAACTGAACAGCGCCACCGACGCGAGCGCGAGGAGCGCCTGCCACGACCACGCGATGACGTGCCCGAGCGCCATCTCGCCGAGCCACAGCGGCAGCATGCACAGGTCGCCCACCAGCGCGATCGTGAAGAGGAACGACAGCGGATGGAGTCCCGAGGGCCGCCAGCGCAGCGCGATCGTGTAGACCGACCACATCGCCATCGACAGGATCACGAACAGGTCGCCTGCGTTCAGCCGGAACGCGACGAGCGTCGCGAGCGAGCCCTGCGACAGGATCGCGAGCACGCCGCCAAGCGAGATCGCGACGCCGGCGATCTGCACCGGCCTCAGGCGCTCGCGCAGGAAGATCCAGGAGAACGTGACGATCATCACCGGGATGAACGAGTTGAGGATGAGCCCGTTGGTCGCGGTGGTGAAGTTGAGGCCGAGGTAGGCGAGCGCGTTGTGCGTGCCGATGCCGATCGCGCCCAGCCCGAGCATCGTGCGCGCGTTGGCGCGCACGATCGGCCAGTCGCGGCGCAGGTGCGGCAGCGCGAACGGCGCGAGGATCAGCACCGCGAAGAACCAGCGGAAGAACGTCATCCCCATCGGCGGGATGTCGTGGTGCAGTCCGCGCCCGATCACCCAGTTGCACGCCCACAGGAACGGCGTGAGCGCGAGGAGCGCGTAGGGCGACACGCCGCGGTGCGGCGAGGCCGCCGCGCCGGGCGATGCGTCGGTGGCGCGCCGGGCCATCGCGCGATTGTCGCATGCGCGGGTCGCGGGCCCGCCCGATGCGGGCACGTATACTGGCGGAGCCCTCGCGGCGGTCGGCGCGATGCGCCCGGCGGACGCGATTCCCCCGGCGGCCGGCCACCGGCACATCCGCGTCCCGGTCGCGGGGCGCTGCGCCCGCCCCTGCGGCAGGCGCTCCGCTGCTTCGTGAATGAACGCCCCTGACGCTCCCGTTTCGGCCGCCCCGACGCCGCCCGCGTCGGTGCCGCGCCTCGGCCCTCCGGTGCCCGCGCCGGGCCGGCGCGCCGCCCTCCCGGCGCTCGCGGGCTCCGCCGACGCGCTCGCGCTCGCGCAACTCGCGCTCGAATGCGCGCGCGAGGGCCGCGTGCTCTCGGTGCTCGCCGCCGACGCCCAGGCAGCGCAGCGCCTGGCCGAAGAGATCCCGTGGTTCGCACCGGGCGTCGACTGCGCGTACTTCCCCGACTGGGAGACGCTGCCCTACGACCCGATCTCGCCGCACGAAGATCTCGTCTCCGCGCGTTTGGCGACGCTCTACCGGCTCGCGCAGGGCGAGGCGCGCGTCGTGGTCGCGGCGGCATCCACCGCCATGCACCGCCTGCCGCCGGCGTCGTTCCTCGCCGGACGCGCGTTCTTCCTGAAGCAGGGCCAGCGCCTCGACGCGGAGAAGCTCCGCGCGCAGCTCGCGCTCGCCGGCTACGCGAACGTCACGCAGGTCGTCTCGCCGGGCGAGTACTCGGTGCGCGGGGGGCTGATCGACCTCTTCCCGATGGGCGCGTCGCTGCCCTACCGGCTCGACCTCTTCGGCGACGAACTGGAGAGCATCAAGACCTTCGACGCGGACACGCAGCGAACGGTGTTCCCGGTGCCCGAGGTGCGCCTCCTGCCCGCGCGCGAGTTCCCGCAGGACGACGAGGGCCGCACGCGCTTCCGGTCGCGCTTCCGCGAGGTGTTCGAGGGCGACCCCTCGCGCTCCGCGCTCTACAAGGACGTGAGCAACGGCGTGTTCGCCGGCGGCATCGAGTACTTCCTGCCGCTCTTCTTCGAGGCCACCGCGGCGTTCGCCGACTACCTGCCCGCGGACAGCGTCGTCGCGCTGCACGGCGATGTGCATGCCGCCGCGGAACGCTTCTTCACCGAGGCGGAAGGCCGCTACCGCCTGCTGCGCGGCGAGAAGGCGCGCCCGCTCTTGCCGCCGCGCGAGGTCTTCCTGCCCGCGGACGAGTTCGCCGGCCGCCTGAAGGCGTTCGGGCGCGTCGACCTGCCGGTGCCTGCCGCCGGCGCGGCGTTCCCGGTCGACGCTCCGGCCGTGACGCTGCCGAACGTCGCGGTGGACCGGCGCGCCGACGATCCGCTCGCGGCGTTGAAGGCGCTCGTCGCGACCCCGGAGGTGCGCGTCCTCGTGTGCGCCGAGAGCGCGGGCCGGCGCGAGACCATGCACTCGTACTTCCTCGAGTACGGATTGAAGCTGCCGGTCGCCGAGGGTTTCGCCGCGTTCGCCGCGAGTGAAGCGCCCGCGGCGATCGCGATCTCGCCGCTGCACGCGGGCTTCGCCTGGCGCGAGGCGCGCATCGCGTTCGTCACCGAGGCCGAGCTCTACGCCGGCGTCGTGCGCCGCGCGCGTCGCGACGCGGGGCGCCGGTCGAACGTCGACGCGATGGTGCGCGACCTCTCGGAGGTGCGCGTCGGCGACCCGGTCGTCCACGAGCAGCACGGCATCGGCCGCTACCTCGGCCTCACCCACCTCGACCTGGGCGACGGACCTTCCGAGTTCCTCGAACTCGTCTACGCCAACGACGCGAAGCTCTACGTCCCGGTGTCGAGCCTGCATCTCATCTCGCGCTACAGCGGCGCGTCGCCCGAGAGCGCGCCGCTGCACGAACTGGGCAGCGGCCAGTGGGAGAAGGCGAAGCGGCGCGCCGCGCAGAAGGCGCACGACACCGCCGCGGAACTCCTGAATCTCTACGCGCAGCGCGCCGCGCGCAAGGGCCACGCCTTCGCGTTCCAGTCGCACGACTACGAGGCGTTCGCCGAAGGCTTCGGTTTCGACGAGACCCCCGACCAGCAGGCGGCGATCGAGGCCGTGATCGGGGATCTCAAATCCGGCAAGCCGATGGACCGGCTCGTCTGCGGCGACGTCGGCTTCGGCAAGACCGAGGTCGCGCTGCGCGCGGCGTTCGTCGCGCTCGCCGACGGCAAGCAGGTCGCGGTGCTGGTGCCGACGACGCTCCTCGCCGAGCAGCACTTCCAGGTGTTCTCCGACCGCTTCGCCGACTGGCCGGTGAAACTCGCCGAGCTGTCGCGCTTCCGCACCGCGAAGGAGGCGAAGGCCGCCCTCGACGGCCTCGCGCGCGGGGCGATCGACCTCGTGATCGGCACCCACCGGCTGATCCAGCCCGACGTGAAGTTCGCGAACCTCGGGCTCGTCATCATCGACGAGGAGCATCGCTTCGGCGTGCGCCAGAAGGAGCGGTTGAAGCGCCTGCGCGCCGAGGTGGACGTGCTGACGCTCACCGCGACGCCGATCCCGCGCACGCTCGCGATGTCGCTCGAAGGCATTCGCGACTTCTCGGTCATCGCGACCGCGCCGCAGAGGCGCCTCGCGATCCGGACGATCGTCACCGCGTACTCGTCGGGCATCGTGCGCGAGGCGGCGCTGCGCGAGCTGAAGCGCGGCGGCCAGGTCTACTTCCTGCACAACGACGTCGACACGATCCGGTCGGCGGCGGAGCGGCTCGCCGCGCTCGTGCCCGAGGCGCGCGTGGCGATCGCGCACGGCCAGATGGGCGAGCGCGAGCTCGAGCACGTGATGCGCGACTTCTACGCCCGGCGCGTGAACCTCCTGGTGTGCTCGACCATCATCGAGACCGGCATCGACGTGCCGTCCGCGAACACCATCATCATCGAACGGGCCGACCGCTTCGGCCTCGCGCAGCTCCACCAGCTCCGCGGGCGCGTCGGCCGCTCGCACCACCAGGCCTACGCCTACCTCCTGACGCCGCCAGAGGAGGCGCTGTCGGCGCAGGCGAAGAAGCGCCTCGAGGCGATCCAGCTCATGGAGGACCTGGGTTCGGGCTTCTACCTCGCGATGCACGACCTCGAGATCCGCGGCGCGGGCGAGGTGCTGGGCGACGAGCAGTCGGGCGAGATGGCGGAAGTCGGCTTCCAGCTCTACGCCGACATGCTGAAGTCGGCGGTGTCGGCGCTCAAGGCCGGCCGCGAGCCCAACCTCGCCGAGCCGCTCGGCGTCACGACCGAGATCCAGCTCCACGTGCCCGCGCGACTGCCGGAGCAGTACTGCAACGACGTGCACGAGCGCCTCGTCCTCTACAAGCGGCTCGCCACGGCCGAGGACGCCGCCGGAATCGACGCGATCGTCGAGGAACTGGCCGACCGCTTCGGCCCGCTGCCCGAGCCGGCGCTCGCGCTCGTCGCGTCGCACCGGCTGCGGCTCGCCGCGAAGCCGCTCGGCGTGCGCAAGGTCGACGCCGGCCCCGAGCGCACGACGATCCAGTTCGTCCCCGATCCGCCGTTCGATCCCGGGAAACTCGTCGCGCGCATGCAGCGCGACGGGCGCTCGCGCTTCGCCGGGCCGGACCGGGTGCGCATCGACCGCGCCGCGCCGCTGCTCGAGGAGCGTATTGCGCTGGTGCGGGAGTTCCTGGGGACGCTGGCGTGAAGGGGACCAGACTCGACTGAACGTCTGATGGCGATCGCCGTCCGTCGAGCCGCCTGCCGCGGACTCTCTTGCAGCGGCATCCCCGAAGCCGACCTGTGCCTCATTCGCGACGCGGCTCAACACGCATGGGTGCCCGGGGCGCCGTTTTCCTCTCGAACGTCGATGCCTCGGGCGGACGAGCCGTGCGGCTCCCTCTTGGCGGAGGCAGGAAATCGACTCGATCCGGCAATCGAGTCCGACCCCTTCGACCTTCGATCAGGCGCGCAGCGCGTGCACCAGCCCGCGAATTTCGGGTTGAGCTTCGGCGAGCGCGGCAACGAGCTGCGGGTCCGGCGGCGTCACGGCGGTCTTCGACAGGCGGACCGGATTGGTCGGCGCGCAGAACTGATTGGCGAGCGTGATGACATCGAGCAGCGTCCGCGGCGGCGTGTGCGCCCGTCCGTCCTCGTGCTCGGCGATCGCAGTCAACGCGGCGTCGCTCAACCCGAACGTGTGGAGCACCGACTGGCCGATCGGCGCGTGCCAATCGGCGAGGCCCGCGTCGAGGGCCTCGGGGCTCGCTTCGAGCTCCGGATAGCGGCCCGCCTTCGACAACAGATAGAAATAGCCGATGTCGTGGACCAGTCCGACGAACAGCGCCTCGTCGGCATTGAGCCGCGTCATCCTGTTCGCGATGAAGTACGCGTGCGCAGCGACTTCGACACTGTGGTACCACGCGAGTTCGGCGCGGTGCGAGTACTTCGCGAGTTCGTTCGACGAGCGGAGTTGCTGGACCGCAACGGCGGCGGCGACCGTTCGGACGGTGACGAATCCGACTCGCGCGATCGCGCTCCGCACGTCTGCAACCGGCTTGCCGCCCCGGCTGACCGCCGCCGAGTTGGCGACCTGGACGATCTTGGCGCAGACCATCGGCTCGGCGCAGACGGCCCGCGCGACCGTGACGGTATCGACCGAGGGGTCGTCGACGGCGTGGCGTATCCGCAGGGTCGCGTCCAGGAACGTCGGAAAAGTGATCTCGCCTGCAGACAGATCGGCGGCGATATCCTTGAGGAATCGGAAGGCAACGTCGGCGGCGGCCGCGTTGGTCATGGGCGATGATCCGTCGAAGGTCGGCGAACGCCAGCATGGGGTGCGCCCCGGCCGCTCGATCCTCCGATCAGCGGTCGAAACCCCCCGTTGTTCGCGACGACGGCCCGATGCGGCATGGCGGGCTCACTCGCCCAGGTGCGATGGACGCCCCCGAGAGCCCGCATGCCGCGAGGCGCCCGGCCGACACTCCACCCTGTGGTACGGTATGGCCGCGCAACGCCGCATGGCGGTCGGTTCCGCCGCGAACGATCGAGCGGTTATCCGACTCGGCAGACCAGACTGAACCGATGTCGGCCTTCAGATCGGAGCTTCTTTCGCTCCCTCCCTCCATCCACGTCTTCGTGCGCGACTGGCTGTCCGCGAACCACGTGCTGCTGAAGAGCCGCGACGGCCACGTGCTCATCGACACCGGGTACTCGCGCCACGTTCCGCTGACGCTCGCGCTCGTCGCCGGGCGCCGCGGGCTCGCCGGCGAACCGCTCGCGAAGATCGTCAACACGCACGGACACTCGGACCACGTCGGCGGCAACGCGGCGTTCGCCGCGCGCTACGGCTGTCCGATCGCGGTGCCCGCGGCCGAGGCGGCGCTGTTCCGCGCATGGGACGAGAAGGCGCTCCTCTACGGCTACGCCGACCAGCGGGTCGACCGCTTCGAGGTCGGGGAGACGATCGACGCGGGCAGCACGGCCGTCTGGGGCGATCTCGAATGGCGCGCACTCGCGGCGCCCGGCCACGACATGGGCGCGCTCGTGTTCTTCAATCCGGAGCACCGCATCCTGATCTCGGGCGACGCGCTGTGGCAGCGCGGCTTCGGATTCCTGATGCCGCGGGCACTCGATCCGCGCGCGATGCCGGCCGCACGCGCGACGCTTGACCTGATCGCCTCGCTCGACCCGCGCGTCGTGATCCCCGGCCACGGCGAGCCGTTCGGCGAGGTCGGCGCCGCGCTCGAGTTCGCCTACGCCCGCCTGGCGTCGCTCGAAGCCGACGACGAGCGCGTCGCGCGCTACGCGGTCAAGGCGATCTTCGGGTTCGCCCTGCTCGACCGGCGGCGCTTCCCCGAGGCGGCGCTGCCGGACTACGTGCGCGATGTCGGCCTGTACCGCGACGTGAACGACGCGGTGCTCCGTCTCGCGCCCGAGGCGCTCGCGTCGCTCGTCATCGACGAACTGCTCCGCGCCGGGGCGATCCGCCGGGAGGGCGGCGACCTCGTGTCCACCGCGGTCGAGGCCGGGTGACGGGGTCGTGGAATAACCCGCGCGCAGCCCGTGTTGTCGTCCAGTGCCGCGGGGAGCCGCGGCGCGCCCCGCCACCCCACCCGAGAGGAACTGAATGAAGCCCGTCGTACCCGTCGTGATCGCGCTGGCCGTGGCCGGCGCCTTCTCCGCAGCCGTCGCCGCGCAAACCCCCGCCGACCGGGCGATCAAGTACCGCCAGTCCGCCCTGTCCACGATGGGGTTCCACTTCTTCGGCATCCTCGCGCCGATGGCCAAAGGCGATCGACCCTACGACGCGCAGGTCGCCGCCCGCAGCGCGAAGTTCGTCGCCGAACTCTCCGAGATGCCGTGGCACGACGGCTTCCCCGCCGGCTCGGAAACCGGCGCGCCGACCAAGGCGAAACCGGAGATCTGGAAGGACAAGGCGAAGTTCGAAGACCTCGCGAAAGCGATGCAGGCGGAAGCGGTCAAGCTCGGGCAGGTCGCCGGCACCGACCTCGCCACGATGCGCGCGCAGGTGCAGGCCACCGCGAAGGCGTGCACCAATTGCCACGACCAGTTCCGCGCGCGCTGACCGGGCTGCGCACGCAGTCACGAAGGCCGGGGCATTCCCGGCCTTCGCCGTTTCAGCCGGCCGAAGGTGTCGTTCGCACGATCCACCAGACGACCGCGGCGCACAGGATCAGGAGCGCGATCGCCTTCGCCGACGAGGCGCGGGCCGCCTCCGGCGTGCCGAAGCCCGCGGGCAGGCGCTTGCTGCCGACGAACATCGGGCGGATCAGGTTCTCGCGGAACGCGACGAGGTAGACGAACACCGCGAGGATGTGGAACGCGGCCAGCCCGACGACGACCCACGCGAGGCGGCGGTGGATCGACGACAGCAGGTCGGAGGTTTCCTTCGCGACCGTCTTCGCGAGCGGACCGTCCCAGAACACGTCGTCGTTCGCGTAGAGCCCGAGCGTGGCCTGCAGGAGCATCGCGACGAGCAGCGCGACGACCATCCAGCCACCGACCGGATTGTGCGTGACGTGGATCTCGTGCGGCGGCTTCAGCCGAGAGCGCACGTAGCGGGCGGCCGCGCGCGGCCCGCGCAGGAACGACGCGAAGCGCGCGTTGCCGCTCCCGGCGAAGCCCCACAGGATGCGGAACAGCACCAGCGCGAGCAGCACCTCGCCGAGGCGCATGTGCCAGGCCATCGCGTCGCCCTTGCGCAGCCCGGTGACCACCAGTCCGACGAGGCAGACCACCATCGCCCAATGGACCACCCGCACCGGCCAGTCCCAGACCGGCACCGCCGCGCGGTCGACCATGGGCGCGGGAAAACTCGTCGACGGCTTGCTCATCGCCGGTCGCTCCGCGACGCCGCATCGGCGATCCACACGACCGCCGGCGGAACGTTGCGCCAGATCCGCTCCGCCCGCCGCCAGGCGATCGACGGCGCGGAAAACGCGAACGGCGGCCTCAGGCCGTAGCTGTATTGCACCAGCCGGCGGGCGGGATCGTCGAGGAGGAAGCGTTCGATCACCGCCACCGTGGGCCGCACGAGGTCCTCGGGGAGCGAGCGGAACGGCAGCGACGACACGGCGACCGAGCCCGGCGGCTGCGCGAGGAGCGCGTCGGGACGCTCGTGCACGCAGGCCGACACGACGCGCGCGCGCGGCCAGCGCCGCACGATGCGCCGGGCCATCGCGCCATCGCGCTCGACGATCGTGAGCCGCGCACGCGGGTGGTCGACCGCGAGCCAGCGCGTCACCGAGCCCGCGCCCGCGCCGAGTTCGACGATGCTCTCGAAGCCGGCCGCATGGCGCGACAGCGCGCGCGCGAGCACGCGCGACGACGGGACGATGCCGCCGACGAGCGCGGGGGCGCGCAGGAAATGGACGAGGAAGCTCTCGGCGAACACGCCGGACGCCTCCGGCGAACGGGCCGGGGATCGCATGCCGGCGACGCCGGACGGGACGCGGCCGTCGTCGAGCGCGCGGGCCTGCGAAGCGTACGGGTCGGGACGGGTGTCGGGAGGCGGCATGAGGGTCAGTGGGGCAAGGCTGCGACGAAGGTGCGCACGCCGGACAGGAGCATCTCCACGGCGAGCGCGGTCAACACGAGGCCCATCAGGCGCTCGAGCGCGAGCACGCCGCGTTCGCCGATCACCCGCTGCACGCGATCCGCGCCGGCGAGCACGACGAGCGTCACGAGCATCGCGATCGTGACGGCGGCGACCATCGCCGGCATGGTGCCGGGGCCACGCGATGCCATCAGCATCACCGTCGCGAGCGCGGACGGCCCGGCGATGGCGGGGATCGCGAGCGGGACGATGAACGGCTCGGAGGTCGATGCGTCGCCGAACACGCCGTCCGGGTGCGAGAACACCATCCGCAACGCGATCAGGAACAGGATGACGCCGCCGGCGATCTCGATCGAGGTGGGGGTGAGGTGCATCAGCGACAGGAAGGCCTTGCCCCCGTACAGGAACACGACGAGGAGCGCGTAGGCGATCGCACACTCGCGCACGATCACCCGCCGGCGCCGTTCGGTGGGCACGCCGCGCATCGCCGCGACCACGAGGGGCACGTTGCCGAAGGGATCGAGCACGAGGACCAGCAGGACGACCGCGGAGATGAGCTCGGGGGTCATGACGGGCCGTCCGAGTATAACCGCGCGGACCCTCGGGCGCCTCAGTGCAGCTTGACGCGCGGTGCCACGCCGCCGCGCAGGAACCGGCCGGCCGTATCGAGAATCACTTGCGGGATCCCGTGCAGCGCGACCTGGTGCGCCTTGTAGAGCGAGGCGTACATCGCCCGCGCGACGAGCCCCTGCACGACGAGGCTGCCGCCGATCAGCGCGCCCATCAGCGTGCCGACCGCGGAGAGTTCGCCCAGCGACACGAGCGAGCCGTAGTCGCGGAAGCGGAACTCCGGCAACGGCCGGCCCTCGAGACGCGCGCGCATCGCATTCGCGAGCAGGTTCGCCTGCTGGTGCGCGACCTGCGCGCGCGGCGGCAGGATCGCGCCCTCCCCATGCCGCGGCCACGGACAGGCCGCGCAGTCGCCGAACGCGAACACATCGGCGTCGCGCGTCGCCTGCAGGGTCTCGCGCACGACGAGTTGATGGGCGCGGTTGGTCTCGAGGCCGTCGAGTTCCGCGAGCCAGCGTGGGGCGCGGATGCCCGCCGCCCACACGACGAGGTCCGCGGGGAAGCGCCTGCCGCCCGCGGTGCGTACCTCGGCGTCCGTCACTTCGACGACGCGCTCGCCGGTGTGCACGTCCACGCCGAGCTCGGCGAGCAGGCGCGTCGCCGCATCCGCGATGTCCGCAGACAACGGCGGCAGGATGCGCGGGGCCGCCTCGACCAGCGCGATGCGGAGGTCGCGGTCCGGCTCGAGATGGTCGAGGCCGTAGGCCGCGTGCTCGCGCGCCGTCTGCCGGATCTCGGCGGCGAGTTCGACGCCGGTGGCGCCCGCGCCGATGATCACGACGTCGATGCGTCCTTCGCCTCCTTCGGCCTTGCGCGCGTCCGCGCGCACCGACGCCGCGAGCAGGCGGCGGTGGAAGCGTTCCGCCTGCGGCGGCGTGTCGAGCGCTATCGCGTGCCCGGCGACCCCGGGAACGCCGAAGTCGTTCGACTCGGAACCGACGGCGATGATCAGCGTGTCGTAGCGGAGGTCACGGGCCGGCAGGATCTCCGCGCCTTCATCGTCGACGACGGCCGCGACGCGGATCGTGCGCGCCGCGCGATCGAGGCCGGTCATCGCGCCCTGCCGGAAGCGGAAGCCGTGCCGGTGCGCGAGCGCGGGGTAGTCGACGCCGTGCAGGTCCGCGTCCATGCGGCCGGCGGCGACCTCGTGGAGGAGCGGCTTCCAGACGTGCGTCGGGAACGGGTCGACGAGCGTGACCTCAGCGCGAGCGCGCCGGCCGAGGCTCCGTCCGAGCGAACACGCGAGCGGCAGTCCGCCCGCTCCGCCGCCGACGATCACGATACGGTGCGCCGCCATGGGGCTCCGGCGCGGCGCGTCAGCGCCCACGCACCGTGCCTTCGCGCCGCGGGTCGGCTCCGCCGACGAGGCCCTCGCGCGTTCTGACGATCGCCTGCGTGCCGCTCGTCATCGGGATCACGGCGACTTCGTGCCCCATCGCGCGAAGCTTCGGCGCGAGTCCCGCGGCCTTCGTGCCGGCCTCGAGTTCGGTCGGGCCGTTGCGGCTGCCGACGTTGGGCAGCGCGACCGCGGCCTGCGGGTCGAGACCCCAGTCGAGGACCGCGACGATCGTCTTCGCGACGTAGTTGATGATCGACGATCCGCCCGGCGAGCCGACGACGAGGCGCACGCGCCCCGAAGGATCGTAGACGATCGTCGGCGCCATCGACGAGCGCGGGCGCTTGCCGGGCTCGACGCGGTTGGCGAAGGCGCGACCGTCGACCTGCGGCGCGAACGAGAAATCGGTGAGCTGATTGTTGAGCAGGAACCCGCCCTCGGTCATCAGGCGCGAGCCGAAGCCGTCCTCGATCGTCGTGGTCATCGACACCGCGCCGCCCTGCGCATCGACGATCGACAGGTGCGACGTGGAGGGCAGTTCGAGCGCATCGGCCGCTGCGCGCGCGACCTTGCGCACCCGCGCATCGCGCGGCGGGTCGCCGGCTTTCGCGCGGCCGAGGCTCCCCGTCGTCGGGATCAGCCGCGAGCGCTCGCGCAGGTAGGCCGGATCGACGATGCCCGACGGCATGTCGACGAACGCCGGATCGCCGATGAACGCGTTGCGATCCGCGTAGGCGAGCCTTCCGGCCTCGCTCGCGAAGTGGACGCTCCAGAAGGACTCGACGCCCATCGCCGCGAGGTCGTAGGGTTCGAGCATGCCGAGGATCGCGAGCACCGTCGTGCCTCCGGACGACGGCGGCGGCATCCCGCACACGCGATGGCGGCGGTACGTTCCGCAGACCGGCTCACGGTCGATCGCCCGATACGCCGCGAGATCGGCGAGCGTCATGTCGCCCGGCCGCCGCGGGTGCGAATGCACCGTCGCCACGATGTCGCGGGCGATCGCTCCACGGTAGAACGCGTCGGCCCCTTCGCGCGCGAGCGTGCGCAACGTGGCCGCATAGGCGGGATTCT
>JAANMX010002544.1_pt1 | contig 17849 bp, 14 predicted proteins | sample 7279681 | NCBI WGS metagenome assembly JAANMX01 (sample SAMN14094542, study PRJNA606508) | bioreactor metagenome | isolation source: A lab-scale SPAN reactor treating ammonium-rich wastewater day 351 | place: Ireland: Galway | collected 2018-01-01
GTTAAACTTGGTGCCCAGGAGAGGACTCGAACCTCCACGATGTTACTCGCTAGTACCTGAAACTAGTGCGTCTACCAATTCCGCCACCTGGGCATTTCAGGAAAGTCTAAGATTGTACAACAAAAAAATGAACCCCAGCACGACCGCCTCGCATTCTTCAGATGAAATTGAAGGCAGCGTGCAGGGGCACCGCGACGGCCATGGGTACGTCATCCGCGACGACGGCCAGACCGATATTTTTCTGCCACCCAACGAAATGCGCGCCGTGCTGCACAAGGACCGTGTGCGCGCCCGCATCGTGCGGCAGGACCGCCGGGGCCGGCCCGAGGGCCGCGTGGTCGAGATCATCGAACGCCCACCGCAGCCCATCATCGGCCGCCTGTTGCAGGAAAGTGGCGTCTGGATCGTGGCCCCCGAAGACAAGCGCTACGGCCAGGATATTTTGATCCCCGGCGGCGCGCTGGCGCTGGCCAAGCCGGGCCAGGTGGTCGTGGTTGAACTCACCGAGCCGCCGGCGCTGTTCGGCCAGCCCGTGGGGCGCATCACCGAAGTGCTTGGTGAAGTGGACGACCCGGGCATGGAGATCGAAATTGCCGTGCGCAAGTACGGTGTGCCGCATGAGTTTTCCGAGGACTGCCTAGCCGAGGCCGGCGCCTTGCCCGACAAGGTGCGCGCACAGGACAAGAAGCAGCGCATCGACCTGACCGATGTGCCGCTGGTCACCATCGACGGCGAGGACGCTCGCGACTTCGACGATGCCGTGTACTGCGAGCCTGCCAAGGTGGGGCGCAGCAAGGGCTGGCGCCTGTTGGTGGCCATCGCCGACGTGAGCCACTATGTACAGACGGGCAGTGCCATCGACATCGATGCCTACGACCGGGCCACCAGCGTGTACTTCCCGCGCCGCGTCATCCCCATGCTGCCCGAGAAGCTCAGCAACGGACTGTGCTCGCTTAACCCCGAGGTCGAGCGCCTGTGCATGGTCTGCGACATGCTCGTCACGGCCAAGGGCGAGGTGCATGCGTACCAGTTCTACCCGGCGGTGATGTTCAGTCACGCGCGCTTCACCTACACCGAGGTGGCCGCCATTCTGGCCAACACGCGCGGCCCCGAGGCCGCCAAGCGCAAGGAGCGCGTGCCCGACCTGCTGAATCTGCACGACGTGTACCGCGCGCTGCTGCTGGCACGGCGCGAGCGCGGCGCGGTTGATTTCGAGACCACCGAGACACAGATCGTCTGCGACGAGAACGGCCGCATCGAGAAGATCGTGCCGCGCACGCGCAACGATGCGCACAAGCTGATCGAGGAGGCCATGCTGGCGGCCAACGTCTGCAGCGCCGATTTCATTGCGCAGGGCAAGCAGCACGGGCTGTACCGTGTGCACGAGGGCCCCACGCCTGAAAAGCAGGACATTCTGCGCAACTATCTCAAGGCCATGGCTGTGGGCCTGTCGATCAGCGACAACCCGCAGCCGTCCGAGTTTCAGGCCATCGCCGAGGCCACCAAGGACCGCCCGGATGCGCAGCAGATCCACACCATGCTGCTGCGCTCGATGCAGCAGGCGATCTACACGCCCATCAACAGCGGGCACTTCGGCTTGGCGTTCGAGGCCTACACGCACTTCACCAGCCCCATCCGGCGCTACCCCGACCTGCTGGTGCACCGCGTCATCAAGGCCATTCTGGGCAACACCAAGTACCGCCTGCCCCTGCTGCCCACGCCGGGCGAGGCGCACGCCAAACTGAGCAAGCGCCTGGCCAGCCGCGTGGCCCCGCCGGGCAAGGAGCCGCGCAAGAAGGAGACGGGCGTCGCCTTGGCCGAAACCCAGTCCTGGGAGGCGGCCGGCCTGCACTGCAGCGCCAACGAGCGCCGTGCCGATGAGGCCAGCCGCGACGTCGAGGCCTGGCTCAAGTGCAAGTACATGCGCGAGCACCTGGGCGAGGAATACGGAGGCGTCGTGTCTTCGGCCACGAGCTTCGGCATCTTTGTCACGCTTGACGCCATGTATGTCGAGGGCCTCGTGCACATCACCGAATTGGGCGGTGAGTACTTCAAGTTCGATGAGGCACGCCAGGAACTGCGCGGCGAGCGCAGCGGTATCCGTTACGCCATCGGCTCGCGGGTGCGCGTGCAGGTCAGCCGTGTGGACCTGGATGGGCGCCGCATCGATTTCCGCCTGGTGACCGAGGGTGAGGAACTGGGCGCGGCGCGGCCTGCCCGCGACAAGGGCGGTGCGCGCCCGGCCCCCGGTGGTGCAACGGCGGCCCCGGGCAAGCGTCGCGCGGCACCCGAAGACGATGCACCTCGCCGCAGCACGGCGCGCGAACCCGTCGGTGGCCGCAAGGGCACTGGAAAGTCCACCCAGAAAGCGGCGCTGCTCACCAAGGCGCAGTCTGGAGACAAGTCCGCCAAGGGCAAAGGGCGTTCTTCCAGGCGTTCCTGATGTGCTTCTGAATCCATAGCGCGAGGCGCTTGATACAAGGGCGTTGGGCGCTTTTTTATGTGTTTTCAGCGGTTGCCAGGGGCTACCGGCTGTGCCAGGCTTTGCAGAAATCCCGCGTACCGGTGTGCGGCGTCTCCGGGGGCCTCCATCATCGGCAGATGCCCCAGGTCCGGCAGCACCGAGATGTGTGCCTGGGGCAGATGGGTGCGCAGCACTTCTGCGCCTGTGGCATCAAATACGTGGTCCCGGCCACCCCAGAGCACCAGCGTCGGCGCCCGGAGCGCGCCGACGCGCTCTTGCAGCAGGTAGCGGTCCTTCAGTTGCGCCTGCCACAAGCGCATGTTCGAGGGGGCGTTGCGCAGGGCTTCGGCCTGCGCGGCATGCACGATGGGGTAGGGCAGAAACGGGCGTTTTTCAAACACCAGGTCCATCATGGCCTCGAAAGACGCTGCGTCGTGCGCGACCAGCGGGGCCTGGCCTTGATCGATCAGGCGGTCCATGGCGCTGGGCCTGGCTGAGCGAATGCCGTGTGGCGCACCCACGAAGGCCACGCTGGCCACGCGTTCGGGGTGCTGCAGGGCCAGCAGCGCCGCCAGCGTGCCCCCCATCGAACTGCCAGCCAGGTGCACGCGCGCCAGGCCCAGTGCATCGAGCAGGGCCCGCAGGCGTTCGGTCTGTGCGGCGTAGTCGTAGGCTTCGCCCTCGTGCCGGCTGCTCTCGCCAAAGCCGGGCAGGTCGGGGGCCAGGATGCGGTGCTGGCCGGTCAGCGAACGTGCGAAGTCCGTCCAGTGGTCCTTCTCTGCAAAAATACCGTGCAGCAGCACGATGGGCGTCTCGCCCTGGCCGCCCTCCAGGTAGTGGATGTCATGCCCTGCAACCCGGATCGTTTTTTCTTCCAGGCCCGAAAGTGCGCGGTTCATCTGTAGCAGCGGCTCCTTGAACAGGCCCGGCAAGGCATGGTAGGCGCCTGCGGTGCAGGCCAGCAGCAGGGAGCAGAGGGCGAGAAGAGTGCGTTTCAAAGAAGTCTCCATCAAGGGTATCGGGGGTGGCGGTGGTGCCCGGCGGCGCCGTGTCCGGTTTGCTGGAGGGTATGGGCAGGCGTGCCGAAATGCTTGTATGTTTGGGCTATGTCCGCGACGAACACTTTGACCCTGGGCGCCAACCGTGCCCTGTATGTGGGAGAGCTTCCGGCTACCGGCTGGCACCGCCATGCCGCGCCTGTGCTGCTGCTGGGGCTGTCGGGGCGCTTCGCGGTGCACCTGGCGCACGGGCGCACGGAAACCTGCCACAGCGTACTCATCGACACGGGTGTCTGGCATCTGTTCGATCCGTGCGGTGAGCGCGTGGCATTGGTGTACCTGGAGCCCGATTGCGCCGAGGCCCGCAGTCTGCGACCGCACTTGCAGCGGCTGGGGGGCGTGGTTTTCGACCCCGCCGTGCGGACCGGCGCACGCAGCGCCATGGAGGCCCGCCTGCGCAGCTTTGACCTGCAGGCCCTGCTGCATTGGCGCTTCGAGGCGGCCGCCGAACTGGATGCGCGCGTGCTGTGCAGTCTGCAGCACCTGCGCATGGCGCGCGATGGCGCCTTGATGCGCGGGCAGGTGGCGCAGGCTGCTCATCTTTCCGCCTCGCGGTTCAACCACCTGTTCCGCGAGGAGATGGGAGTGAGTTTTCGCAGCTACCGCGTGTGGTCGCAGGTGCGGGCCGCCATGGCGGGGCTGGCCACGCAAACGCGGCTGACCGATGCAGCGCTGCACGGTGCGTTCAGCGATTCAGCGCATTTCAGCCGCACCTTCCGCCAGACGTTTGGCATGACACCGTCGAGTGTGCTCAAGCCGCTGCGCGAGGTCACACTGGTCTGACCAAGCCCCGTGCCAGGGCGCCGGCGGTCAACACCTGCCCGGTGGGCCAGGCCTCGGCGGCTTGGCCATGGGTGTACACGGCTTCGATGGCCGCGCGCAGGGGATCCGCGCCGGCGGCCCAGCGTGCCCCGATCAGGCCGGCGAGCACATCGCCTGTGCCGGCTGTGGCCAGCCGCGCATTGCCTGTGGGGTTGATGGTGGGCGGTTGGCCGGGCGCGGCGATCACGCTGCCCGACCCCTTGAGCACCACCACGCAGCCGAACCGGGTTGACAGTTGTTCGGCGGCCACCAGACGGTGCGCCTGTACCGCGCCGGTGTCCCTGCCCAGCAGCCTGGCCGCCTCCAGCGGGTGCGGAGTCAGCACGGTGGCCTGGCCCTGGTGTGCACGGGCCGCCAGGGCCTGCTGGAGCGCCGCATCGGCGGCCACGGCGTTGAGCGCATCGGCATCGAGCACCAGGCGCGGCGCCTGCGCCAGCACCCGGGGCAGCATGGCGCGCACGGCCTCGCCGCCGCCGCAGCCGCACACCACAGTGAGCTGTGCCATGGGCAGCACATCGACATGGCGGAACATCAGTTCGGGTTGCAGCACATCGAGCTCCAGCGCGCTGCCCCCCAGCAGAGAAACCAGCACGCGCCCCGCACCGCCGTGCAGGGCCGCGCTGGCGGCCAGCAGTGCGGCCCCGGTCATGCCCATGCCGCGCGCCTGCAGGCCTTCGCCGCCGATGACGGCCACGTCGCCATAGCTGCCCTTGTGGCTGGAGTGCGCGCGTACCCGTGACTCCGGCGGGCCTGACAGCCATGCGCCGGGAGGCTCGCTGGAGGTGTCGCATTCCAGACCGTCGAGCCAGACGGTGCCGGCTGCATCGCGCCCGGCGCCGGTGAAGAGTCCGGGCTTGAGCGTGAGCAGGGCCAGGGTGTGGCGCTCAGCCCTGTAGCCTGCATCGGAGCGAGGAGCAAAACCAGGCGCGTACTGGCCGGTGTCGCCCTGCAGCCCCGTGGGCAGGTCCACCGCCAGCAGCGTGGCCGGGCTGCAACGCAACTGCGCCAGGAGCGTGGTCAGGCGGCCCTGGGGTGCGGGACGGGTGTCGCCGGGCGCCAGGCCGATACCCAGCAAGGCATCGATGCACAGGTCGTTCGGCCCCAGCCCGGAGGGCGCTTCATGGGTGAACTGCACGCCTGCGTCCTGGGCGCGCTGCCAGGAGCGCAGGGCGTCTGCTGGCGCGCTTTCGGGTACGCCCAGCCAGGTCACGACCACGGGCAGGCCCTGCTGGTGCAGGTGCATCGCGGCCTCCAGCCCATCGCCGCCGTTGTTGCCCGGGCCGCAGGCGATCCAGATGGTGCGCGCGTGGGGTGCCAGCGCGCGTGCCAGCCGGGCCACGGCCAGCCCGGCGCGCTGCATGAGCGTGTGCGCGGGCAGAAGGGCGGCGGCGGCCTGCTCGAGGCGGCGCGTGGCGGCAGTGTCGTGGAGCGGGTGCGGCTGGTCTGGGCAGATGCGGTGCATGACGGCAGGCGGCTGGGCCCCAGGCGGGGCGATGGGCCATTGTGCGCGAGTGTAGTGATCAGAAACGCTGTGCGCCCAGTCCTTCGAGGTCAATGTCCGGGGTCTTGCCGGCGATCTGGTCGGCCAGTGCGCGCGCACTGCCGCAGGCCAGGGACCAGCCGCTGGCGCCATGGCCGAGGTTGAGCCACAGGCCCGGCACGGTGGTGGCGCCGACTGCAGGCGGCCCGTCGGGCAGCATGGGGCGGGCGCCGCGCCATACCTGCAGGCCGCTGGAGTGCGTGACGCCGCCGGGGAAGCATTCACCGAGCACCCGGTACAGCGTGTTCAGCGTCTGCGGATGGGCCTGTGCCGTGCCGCGGCCCAGTTCGGCTCCGCCCGAGACGCGCACGCGCTGGCCCAGGCGGGCGATGGTGGTCTGGGTCTGCACGTCCACCACCACGCCCTGGGGGGCGTGCAATTCTTCGCGCAGGGGGGCGCTGACCGAGCTGCCATGCAGCGCCACCAGGGGCAGGCGCTGGCCCAGTGGCTGCAGCAGGGCTGCGCTTTGCACGCCTGCGCACAGCACCACGGCATCGAAGGGGCGGGGCTCGGGTTCGCCATCCAGCTGCACGCCGGCCGGGTGGCTGGCCAGCCGGGCGACGCGGGTGCCGAAATGGAATTGCGCGCCGTGCTGCTGCGCGGCCTGGCGCAGCAGCAGCGCGAACTGGCGGCAGTTGCCGGACAGCCCGTCGGGCAGGTGCAGGGCGCCGGCCAGCGCGAGAGAGGGGGACAGCCCCGGCTCGATGCGGCGGGCCGTGTCGGCGTCCACCTCATGGATGGTGCTGCCCGCGTCGCGCAGGGCCTTGAGCGCCGGTGTCAGCGCCTCGGCATCGTGGGGTGTGCGCAGCAGGAGCAGGGTGCCTGCGCTGTGCTCGAAGTGCAGATCGAGTGATTCGGTCAGGTGCTGCAGACGGGCATGGCTGTAACGTGCCAGCCTTTCCAGAGCCCTCAGAGGGGGCAGGGGTTCGCCGCTCCTGGCGCAAGCGCGTGCGGCACGGCGCCAGCGCCGCAGCCAGGACAGCTCGGACAGCGTGAGCGCGCTGCCCAGGCGCAAGGGCGCCTGACTGCCGAAGTAGCTGGGCATCTGCATGGTGCCGGGGGCCGACCAGGGAGAGAGCACTCCGGGGGCCAGCAGGCCGCCGGTGGCAAAGCTGGCTTCCTCGGCGGCGGCGCTGCGCTGTTCGAATACGGTGACGGCGTGGCCGTCCTGCGCCAATTCATACGCGGTGGTGACGCCGACAATGCCGGCGCCCACGATGGCTATCTTCATGAATTCAGAGAGTTTTTGGCATCTAGCGCAATGTGGATAAGCGCTAGCAGCTATTGTTTTTGTAGTGTTTCTTCGATCCGCAGGCCGATATTGAGCACGGCATCATCGTGCAGTGCAGCATGCCACACCATCAGCCCGACCGGCAGTTCCCCTGCGCCGTGGCAGGGCAAAGACAGCGCGCAGCCATCGAGCATGTTGACGATGCTCGTGTTGCGCAGCAGCAGGCCGTTGACGCGGAAGAATTCGGCGTCGCGTGCGGCGTCCTGTGCGGCATCGCGACCGTCGGCGGGCGCGACGCTGGCAAGAGTGGGTGCCACGATGGGTACGGTGGGCGAGAGCAGGGCGTCATACCCGTCGATGGCAGCCTCGACGCTGGCGATCCAGCGCTGGCGCGCTTGCAGCAGATCGATGTATTCATAGGCCGCCATGGCGGCGCCGCGCTCGATGCGGGTGCGCACGCGCGGGTCGTAGCGCCGGGCATCGCGGGCCAGCAGGGGACGATGCCAGGCGTAGCTTTCGGCCGCCGAGAAGCCGCCGGTGGCCTGGATGCCGGCCAGGTCGGCCACCTGGGGCAGGTCGATGGTGTCGATGCGGGCACCGGCCTGGCGCAGCGCCGCCAGTGTGCGCTCGAAAGCGCTTGCCACTGCTGGCTCCAGGCCGTCGAGGAAGGTGCGTGTGGGCACGGCCAGGCGCCAGGCCGACAGCGGTGCCGGGCTGCGGGTGACACGGCGCGCGGCCAGGATCTCATGCGTGAGCACCGCGTCGCGCACGGTGCGCGTGAGCGCGCAGGCGGTGTCGAGCGTGGTCGACAGCGGCACGGCCCCCGTGGTGGGTACCAGGCGTGCGGTGTTCTTGAAGCCCACGATGCCGCACAGGGCCGCCGGGATGCGGATCGAGCCACCGGTATCCGAGCCCAGGCCGATGAAGGCCGCGCCCGTGGCCACTGAAACAGCGGCGCCCGATGACGACCCGCCGGGCACACGCGCCGGGCCGCTCAGGGCGTCAAAGCGTCCGTCCCAGGCAGCGGGCGTGCCGTGGTGCGGGTTGGTGCCCACGCCGGAAAACGCGAACTCGACCATGTTCGTGCGGCCCACGATGGCCGCGCCGGCTGCCCGCAGCCGCGCCACGGCAGGGCTGTCGCACGGGGCGGGCGGGGCGTCGGCCAGCACCAGCGAACCGGCCGGCGTGGGCTGTCCCTGGATATCGAAAAGGTCCTTCACCGAAACGGCCAGGCCGGCCAGTGGCAGCTGCTCCAGGCCGGGCCGCGCGGCGCAGGCCAGGGCTTCGTCGAACAAGGTGCGGGTGAAAACCTGGGCGCAGGCCGCAGAGCGGGCGGCGGCCAGCGCCCTGTCCATCTCGGCAGGGGAGCTGGTCTGGCCGGCCTGCAGCATGCGCCGCGTGGTGTCAAGGTCTTTGGGCATGCTTGTGCTAGAATCTTTGGGTTTTGCCGGGTGTAAGAACCGGGCAAGACAAATCGCAAACCAGTCCCATCAAGGTGTTGCGGCCCGGAAGGCCGCAAATGTCGGGCTGGATTTTAGACCCAACCTTTGGAGAATTCTCATGTCCGTCACCATGCGCGAAATGCTGGAAGCCGGTGTCCACTTCGGCCACCAGACCCGCTTCTGGAACCCCAAGATGGCCCCGTACATCTTCGGTCACCGCAACAAGATCCACATCATCAATCTGGAAAAGTCGCTGCCGCTGCTCCAGAGCGCCACCAAGTTCGCCACGCAACTGTCGGCCAACCGCGGCACCATCCTGATTGTCGGCACCAAGCGCCAGGCCCGTGACACCGTCGCCGCCGAAGCCGCCCGTGCAGGCGTGCCCTTCGTGAACCAGCGCTGGCTGGGCGGCATGCTGACGAACTTCAAGACCGTGAAGACCTCGATCAAGCGCCTCAAGGACATGAAGGCCCAGCAGGAAGCTGGCCTGGAGTCCCTGAGCAAGAAAGAACAGCTGATGTTCACCCGCGAGATCGAAAAGCTCGAGAAGGACATCGGCGGCATTCAGGACATGAACGCCCTGCCTGACGCCATTTTCGTGGTCGATGTGGGCTTCCACAAGATCGCCATCGCCGAAGCCAAGAAGCTGGGCATTCCGCTGATCGGTGTGGTCGATACCAACCACTCGCCCGAAGGCATTGACTACGTCATCCCCGGCAACGACGACTCGGCCAAGGCCGTGGACCTGTACGTGCGCGCCATGGCTGACGCAATCATCGAAGGCCGCAACAACGCCGTGACCGAAGTGGTCAAGGCCGCTGCCGGTGAAGGCGCTGACGAGTTCGTGGAAGTGGAAGAGTCCGCTGCCTGAAGTCCCGGGCCCGCGCGATGCGTCGCGGAGAAAAAGAGGGGCTTGATGGGCCCCCTTTTTTTATCTAGAAACGATTGAACTGAATACGGAGAAATAAGAAATGGCTGCAATTACCGCAAGCATGGTCGCTGAACTGCGTGGCAAGACCGACGCCCCCATGATGGAATGCAAGAAAGCCCTGACCGAAGCCGATGGCGACATGGCCAAGGCCGAGGAGCTGCTGCGCGTCAAACTCGGCACCAAGGCTGGCAAGGCCGCTTCGCGCATCACCGCCGAAGGCGTTGTTGCTTGCTACATCGCTGGCAACACCGGCGGTTTGATCGAAGTGAACAGCGAAACCGACTTCGTGAGCAAGAACGACAGCTTCATCGCATTGGCCAAGGCTGCGGCTGAACTGGTGGCCAAGCACAACCCTGCCGACATCGCTGCCCTGGGCGCGCTGCCCTACAGCCAGGACAGCTTTGGTCCCACGCTGGAAGATGTGCGCAAGGGTCTGATCGGCAAGATTGGCGAGAACATGTCGTTCCGCCGCTTCAAGTACTTCGGTGGCAGCAACAAGCTGGCCTCCTACCTGCACGGCACGCGCATCGGTGTGGTGGTGGAGTTCGACGGCGACGAGGCCGCAGCCAAGGACGTGGCCATGCACATCGCCGCGATGAAGCCCGTGGCCCTGACCAGCGCGGAAGTGCCCGCCGAACTGATCGAAAAAGAGCGCTCGGTGGCTGCTGCCAAGGCGGCTGAAGATGCAGCCAAGGCCACGGCCGAAGGCAAGCCCGTACAGTCCGACGAAATCGTTGCCAAGCGCATCGAAGGCGGCGTGCAGAAGTACCTGAAGGAAGTCTCGCTGTTCAACCAGGCTTTCGTGAAGAACGACAAGCAGACCGTCGAGCAGATGCTCAAGGCCGCTGGCACCACGGTCAAGGGCTTCACGCTCTTCGTCGTGGGCGAAGGCATCGAGAAGAAGGTGGACGACTTCGCTGCCGAGGTGGCTGCCCAGGTGGCTGCTGCCAAGGCTGCCGCCTGATTTCCTTTCCTGCCTGCTCGCCGCGTACCATTCATCCCACTTACGGAGATCTCCCATGACCATCGCCACGCCAGCCTACAAGCGCATCCTGCTCAAGCTGTCGGGTGAGGCGCTCATGGGCGACGACGCCTTCGGCATCAACCGCGCGACCATCGTGCGCATGGTGCAGGAGGTGGCCGAGGTCACCCGCATGGGGGTCGAGGTGGCGGTGGTGATCGGTGGTGGAAACATCTTCCGCGGTGTCGCGGGAGGTGCCGAGGGCATGGACCGCGCCACTGCGGACTACATGGGCATGCTGGCCACCGTGATGAACGCGCTGGCCCTGGCCGACGCCATGGACAAGCAGGGACTGACGGCGCGCGTGATGTCGGCCATCTCGATCGAACAGGTGGTCGAGCCCTATGTGCGTCCCAAGGCCTTGCAGTACCTCGAAGAGGGCAAGGTGGTGGTGTTTGCCGCCGGGACCGGCAACCCGTTCTTTACCACCGATACCGCGGCTGCTCTGCGCGGTGCCGAGATCGGTGCCGAACTGGTGCTCAAGGCCACCAAGGTCGATGGCGTCTATACGGCGGATCCGCACAAGGATCCTTCGGCCACGCGATATACCCAGCTCAGTTTCGACGAGGCCATGGTTCGCAATCTGGGCATCATGGATGCCACGGCATTTGCCCTGTGTCGTGACCAGAAGCTGCCCGTGAAGGTGTTTTCCATCTTCAAGCCCGGTGCGCTCAAGCGCGTGGTGATGGGCGAAGACGAAGGCACCCTGGTTTACGCTTGATGGTGGGTGGCGGCAGGGCGCTGCAACCCGACTCCAGAGGAAACAACATGACTGCCGATATCAAGAAAAACATGGAAGGCAAGATGGACCAGTCCATCGTGGCTTTCAAGAACAACCTGCAGAAAATCCGCACCGGCCGTGCCAATCCAGCCTTGCTGGACACCGTGCATGTGGAATATTACGGTTCGATGGTGCCGCTGAGCCAGGTGGCCAACGTGGCGCTGCTGGATTCGCGCACCATCAGCGTGCAGCCCTGGGAAAAGGGCATGGGCGCCAAGATCGAAAAAGCCATTCGCGAGAGCGACCTGGGTCTGAACCCGGCCTCCATGGGGGACCTGATCCGTGTGCCCATGCCGCCCATGAGCGAGGAGCGCCGCAAGGAAATGACCAAACTCGCCCGCAATGAAGGCGAGTCGGCCAAGATCGCCGTGCGCAACCTGCGCCGCGACGCCAATGAGGCGGTCAAGAAACTGGTCAAGGACAAGCTGGCCTCGGAGGACGATCAGAAGCGCGCCGAAGCCGACATCCAGAAGGTGACCGACCGGCACATTGCCGAGATCGATGCGCTGGTGACCGCCAAGGAACAGGAAATCATGGCGGTTTGAACCCCGCTGTGACTACTCACTTTATGGCCCAGAACCCGGCGCCCCCGCGCCATATCGCCATCGTCATGGATGGCAATGGCCGCTGGGCCAAGCGCCGTTTTCTGCCGCGCCTGGCGGGCCACAAGCAGGGCGTCGATGTCCTGCGCCGTTGCGTGCAGGCCTGCGCCCAGCGCGGTGTCGGTGTGCTGACCGTTTTTGCTTTCTCTTCAGAGAACTGGAACCGCCCGCAGGACGAGGTGTCTGGCCTCATGGAACTGCTGGCCAAGGCGCTGACGCGCGAGGTACCGCAACTGTTGCGCGATGGCGTGCAGCTGCACTTCGTGGGCGAGCGCGCCGGGCTGTCGGACAAGGTACGCGAGGGGCTGGCACAGGCCGAGTCGGCCACGGCGCACAACACGCGCCTGATACTCAACGTGTGCTTCAACTACGGTGGCCGCTGGGACGTGGCGCAGGCCGCAGCCCGGCTCGCCGAGCGCGGCGAGCCCATCACCGAAACCAGTCTCAATGCCGCCATGGCACTGGCCCATGTGCCCGATCCGGACCTGCTGATCCGCACCGGCGGTGAGATGCGCCTGAGCAATTTCCTGCTCTGGCAGGCCGCCTATGCCGAGCTGTACTTCAGCGACAAGCTCTGGCCTGATTTCGACGACACGGCACTGGACGAAGCCCTTGCGGCTTTTCATGGGCGTGAACGCCGCTTCGGCAAGACTTCGGAGCAAATCCTGACCGAGCCTCCCGCACAGGCACACGCCTGAGTGCCGGTCTGAAAGGGTCTTCATGCTGAAACAGCGCATCATCACTGCCTTGGTCCTGCTGGCCATCCTGCTGCCGGCCCTGTTCTATCCATCGCCCGAGCCCTTCACCGCCGTGGTGCTGGTGCTCATGGCGGGCGCCGCATGGGAATGGGGGCGTCTCAATGGCGCGGGGGCTGTGGGTTCCGTGGTTGTGGGCGCCGTGTGCGTAGCGTTGTGCGCCGCCTCCTGGATGTTCGGGCTGCCGACCCGTACGCTGACCCCCCTGTGGGTGGCCGCAGGCGCGTTCTGGGTGCTCGGCAGCGCCTGGCTGTTGCACGCGGGCGTGGCCGGCTGGCCGCGCATTCCCGCAGCACTGCGTCTGGTGGTGGGTGTGCTTGCGCTGTGGCTGGCCTGGCTGGCGGTGGTGCAGGCGCACGCCGTGGGTATCAATTTCCTGCTGTCGGTGATGACACTGGTCTGGATGGCGGACATCGCTGCCTACTTCGCGGGTCGGACGTTCGGCCTGCGTTTTACCAAGAACAAGCTGGCTCCCTCGATCAGTCCCGGCAAGAGCTGGGAAGGTGTGTGGGGTGGTGTGGCCGGGGTGCTGCTGCTGGCGCTGTGCTGGGTAGCGGCCGATGCGCGCTTTCAGGCACCGGTGGCCAGTTTCTATACCCGTCTGGCGAGCCAGGGCTGGTGGCTTTTGCTGCTGGGGGTTTTGTTCATGGCGGCCATGAGCGTGGTGGGGGATCTCATTGAATCGCTCATCAAGCGCAGCGCGGGCGTGAAGGACAGCAGCAATCTTTTGCCTGGCCATGGCGGGGTGCTCGATCGGGTCGATGCACTTCTGCCCACCCTGCCGCTGGCCATGATGCTCTCTACACTGGTAACGACATGAAGCAACGGATCACGGTGCTCGGCTCCACAGGGTCGATTGGCACCAGCACGCTGGACGTGGTGGCACGCCACCCGGAGCGATTCGAGGTGTTTGCTCTCAGCGCGGCCACGCAGGTGGAGCTGATGCTGGAGCAATGCGCGCGCTTTCGTCCGCGCTACGCCGCCATGGCCAGCGCACCCCACGCCCGGTTGCTGGCCGAAAAAATAGAGAAAAATGACCTTCAAACCAAGGTCCTGCAAGCGCCAGAAGCTATTGAAACAATAGCGTCTCACCCAGATGTGGACGCCGTCATGGCGGCCATCGTCGGCGCAGCCGGGCTGGCACCGTGCCTGGCGGCAGCGCGCGCGGGCAAGCGCCTGCTGCTGGCCAACAAGGAGGCGCTGGTGGTCGGTGGCGAGGTGTTCCTGCGCGCCGTGCGCGAGGGCGGCGCCACGCTGCTGCCGATCGACAGCGAGCACTCGGCCATCTTCCAGTCGCTGCCCGAAGATCCAGCCACATGGCAGCGGCGCGTGGACAAGATCATTCTCACCGCATCGGGCGGCCCGTTCCGCCAGCGTGATCCGCGCCTGCTTTGCGAGGTCACGCCCGAGCAGGCCTGCGCCCATCCCAACTGGGTCATGGGTCGCAAGATTTCGGTCGATTCGGCCACGATGATGAACAAGGCGCTGGAGGTGATCGAGGCGCGTTACCTGTTCGGCCTAGCGCCGCGCCAGATCGACGTGGTCATCCATCCGCAGAGCGTCATCCACTCCATGGTGCAGTACCGCGACACCTCGGTGGTCGCCCAACTGGGTACACCCGACATGCGCGTGCCGATCGCCTACGGGCTGGCCTGGCCCGAACGCGTGGCGTCGGGCGCTGCCACGCTCGACTTTCATGCCCTGAGCGCCATGACCTTCGAGGCCATCGATGACCACGGCCATCCCGAGCGCTTTCCCGGGCTGCGCCTGGCCTGGGAGGCGCTGGAATCACCGGCAGGCACCACGGCCGTTCTCAATGCCGCCAACGAAGTGGCCGTGGCGGCCTTTCTGGAGCGGCGCATCCGGTTTGACCAGATCCATGTGCTGAACCTGGAAACTTTGTCTGCGGTGACGCCCTCCAACCCCGATTCGCTCGGGGATCTGCTGGCACTGGATGCGACGGCGCGCGCAACAGCGCAGCGCATCGCGGCCCGACTGGCCCCCTGAGCGCCGACCGATTTCACGGGAGCTTGAATGCTGACCATTGTTGCCTTTCTCGTTGCATTGGGATTGCTGATTGCGGTGCATGAGTACGGTCACTACCGTGTGGCGGTCGCCTGTGGGGTGAAGGTGTTGCGTTTTTCGGTGGGCTTTGGCAAGCCCCTGCTGCGCTGGCAGCCCCAAGGCTCTCCCACCGAATTTGTGCTGGGGGCGTTCCCGCTGGGCGGCTATGTGCGCATGCTCGACGAGCGTGAGGCTCCCGTGGCGCCCGAGGAGCGGCATCTGGCCTTCAACACCCAGCGGCTGCGTTCGCGTGCCCTCATCGTGGCGGCAGGGCCGGTGGCCAATCTGGCGCTGGCGATGCTGCTGTATGCGGCGGTCAACTGGATGGGGGTGCAGGAGCCCATGGCCTATCTGGCCCGCCCGGTGCCCGGTTCGGTGGCCGAGACCGCAGGGCTGCGCGGCGGAGAACTGGTGCACAACGCCGCCATGGGGGATGAAGCATTGAACCCCGTGCGATCGTTCGAGGATCTGCGCTGGCTGCTCACGCGAGGTGCGCTGGAAGGCACGTCCGTGCAGCTGGAGGTCGAGCCATCCCCCGGAGCCCTGCGGCGCACGGTGGTGCTAGCGTTCGAGGCGCTTGACACCCGTGAGGCCGATGCACGTCTGATGCACCACATCGGCATCGTCGGGCCGTGGACGCGTCCGGTCATGGGCGAGGTGATGCCCGGTGGCGTGGCCGACCGGGCCGGATTGCGTGAAGGGGACGAGGTGCTACGCATCGGCGCGACCGAGGTGGTGGACGGGCAGCAACTGCGCTCGTTGATCCGCGCGTCGGTGCGCGATGGGCAGGCGGTATCGCAGCCCTGGCGCATTGCCCGGGGCGGGCAGACCCTGACGCTCGATGTTCAGCCCGAAGTGCAGCAGGACCAGGGCGAAGCAGTGGGGCGCATCGGTGCCTATGTGGGTGCCCGGCCCCAGTTCACCACCGTGCAGTATGGGCCGCTGGAGGGCTTGTGGAGTGGTGTGACCCGCACCTGGCAGGTGTCGGTGCTGACACTCAAGATGATGGGCCGCATGGTCATTGGGGAGGCCTCCCTGAAAAATCTCAGCGGGCCGCTGACGATTGCCGACTATGCCGGACGCTCCGCCAGCCTGGGCCTGACCCATTACCTCACTTTTCTGGCACTGATCAGTGTCAGCTTGGGGGTGCTGAACCTGCTGCCGCTTCCCGTTCTCGACGGCGGGCACCTGATGTATTATCTTTGGGAGGGCGTGACGGGCAAGGGCGTTTCGGACGTCTGGATGGAGCGTCTTCAGCGCGGCGGTATCGCTGTGCTGTTCCTGATGATGTCCATCGCCTTGTTCAACGATATCTCCCGGCTATTTGGCTAACCTTATGACCGCCATGCTTGCGCAACGGTGGCACCGGCTTCATTCATGAAAAAACATCTCAATCGCTTCGGTGCGCGCACCGCGACGGCCGTTGCAGCCATGGTTTTTGCTGCCCAGGCAGCCTGGGCGCTCGAACCGTTCAAGGTGCAGGACATTCGCGTCGAGGGCCTGCAGCGGGTCGAACCCGGCACGGTGTTCGCGTCCATGCCCCTGCGTGTCGGCGATGACTACAACGACGACAAAGGCGCTGCCGCCATTCGGGCGTTGTTTGGTCTGGGCCTGTTCAAAGATGTGCGCCTGGAAGCGGTGGGCGGCGTTCTGGTGGTGGTCGTGGAAGAGCGACCCACCATCGCCGATGTCGATTTCGTGGGTTCGAAGGAGTTCGACAAAGACCTGCTCAAGAAGACCATGCGCGATATTGGTCTGACCGATGGCCGACCCTACGACAAGGCGCTGACCGATCGCGCCGAGCAGGAACTCAAGCGCCAGTACATCAACAAGAGCTTCTACGGCGCCGAGGTGGTGACCACGGTGACGCCCATCGAGCGCAACCGCGTCAACCTCACCTTCTCGGTGGTCGAGGGCGAAACCGCGCGCATCAAGGATATCCGCATCGTCGGCAACAAGGCCTTCAGCGAGTCCACGCTCAAGGGGTTGTTCGATCAGGACACCGGTGGCTGGCTGAGCTGGTACACCAAGTCGGACCGCTACGCGCGCACCAAGCTGAATGCCGACCTCGAAACCCTGCGCTCGTATTACCTGCAGCGCGGCTATCTGGAATTCCGGGTCGATTCGACCCAGGTCGCCATCTCTCCCGACAAGCAGGATATTTCCATCACGGTCAATGTGACCGAGGGGGAGCGTTTCGTGGTCTCCAGCGTCAAGCTGGAGGGCAACTTCCTGGAGCGCGAAGACGAGTTCAAGTCGCTGGTCACGATCCGTCCTGGCGAGCCCTACAACGCCGACCAGGTGGCCGAAACCACCAAGGCCTTTGCCGACCATTTCGGCAATTTCGGCTTTGCCTTCGCCCGCATCGAGGCCGTGCCCGAGGTGGACCGAGAAAACAATCGCGTGGCCCTGGTGCTGCAGGCCGATCCGGTGCGCCGTGCATACGTGCGCCGCATCAGCGTGACCGGCAACAACCGCACGCGTGACGAGGTGGTGCGGCGCGAGTTCCGCCAGTATGAGGCTTCGTGGTACGACGGCGAGAAAATTCGCCTCTCGCGGGACCGGGTGGACCGCCTGGGTTATTTCACCGAAGTCAACATTGAAACCCAGGAAGTGCCTGGGGCGCCCGATCAGGTCGATCTGGTGATCAATGTGGCCGAGAAGCCTACGGGTTCCCTGCAATTGGGAGCAGGTTTTTCCAGCGCAGAGAAACTCTCTTTTTCTTTTGCCGTGAAGCAGGAGAATGTTTTTGGTTCGGGTAATTACCTGGGGGTGGATGTCAATACCAGCAAGTTCAAGCGCACCCTGGTTTTCAGCACCACCAATCCGTATTTCACACCGGACGGCATCTCGCGCACGCTCGACCTGTACTACCGTACCGACAAGCCCTACGAAGACCAGGGCGGCAATTACGAGCTCATCACCACGGGTGGGGGCGTGCGCTTTGGCGTGCCGTTCACGGAAATCGATACGGTGTTCTTCGGTGGCGCGCTGGAGCAGACGCGCATCAAGGCCGGTACCAACATTCCCGCAGCCTATCTGGCCTATGCCGATCGCTATGGTGCCACCAGTACGTCCGTACCGCTCACCATCGGCTGGTCGCGCGATAGCCGCGACAGCGCACTGGCGCCCAATGTG
>JAANMX010002547.1_pt1 | contig 17825 bp, 19 predicted proteins | sample 7279681 | NCBI WGS metagenome assembly JAANMX01 (sample SAMN14094542, study PRJNA606508) | bioreactor metagenome | isolation source: A lab-scale SPAN reactor treating ammonium-rich wastewater day 351 | place: Ireland: Galway | collected 2018-01-01
ATTTCTTTAAAAAAATTCAGAATTTGCAGGTATATAAAGCCTTTTGACGCAGAATCACAACAGTTAGAAATCAATTTCTAGACTGTCATAAGCAAGATGCACATTCTCAGGAAGCTCATCCTCAACCTCTTGATGCGTCCCCAGATGATGTGAAATGTGAGTAAGAAACATTTTTTTAGGTTGCAGAATTTTGAAAAGTTCCAGAACCTGTGGCAAAATAAAATGCGCCGGATGCGGTTCTTCTTTCCGGATGCAGTTTAAAATCAAAAAATCGAGATTCTTTAACTTATCTATTTCCAACTCGGGAATCGCGCTTGCATCCGTAATATAAGCGAGATTTTTAAATTTAAAACCATAAATCGGTAATCGGTAGTGCATTACTTCCACAGGAGTGATCATTGCATCAAATAAATTAAAAGGACCGGAAATATCGTGAAGTTCAAAAGATGGAGCACCAGGATACCTTTCCTCAGAAAAAGCGTAGGGAAATCTCAGCTTAATCTCTTCTCCTACTCTACTTGCACAGTAAATTAAGATATCTTTCCGAGTCCGGAAGATCAGCGGCCGCATATCATCCAGGCCAATAACGTGGTCATTATGCTCATGCGTTAACAGAACAGCATCAATGTGATCTTCGTTATTTTCGAGCATTTGCATCCTGAAATCAGGTCCGCAGTCAATCAGGATTTTTTTTCCTGAATCAGTAGTGATAAGAGCCGATGAACGGAACCGCCTGTTTTTTGTATCCGGCGAAGTGCAAACTTCGCAGTGGCAGCCAATCACAGGAACTCCCTGAGAGGTTCCGCTTCCTAAAAATTTCAACTTCATTCTTTTGAGGTTGGGTTTATTTTGGTAAATTTACGCAAAATTAATAATTGCTTGTGATCAACCAGAAATTAACACCAAAACAGAAAGCTTTAGCTATAAATCTGGACACCAATATTTACGGAACTTTCGCTGAAATTGGCGCAGGTCAGGAAACAGTTCGTCATTTTTTCAGAGCTGGCGGTGCATCCCGTACTATTGCAAAAGCAATGTCAGCATACGACAAGGATTTCAGTGATGCAATTTACGGTAAAGAAGCAAAAAACAGGTATGTTACCCAAAACCGTCTTCGCAAAATGCTTCGTTATGAAGTTGCGCTTATTGAAGAACGTTTGAACAGGGCAAATAATCCGGGCAGAAAATTCTTTTCGTATGCCAATACAGTAACCACTATTAACTTCGATAAAACGCTGAAAGGCCACGGATGGGTTGGACTGAGATTTCAACTCGACGAAAATGAGGATTATAACGAGATCGTTTTTCATGTTAAATTCAATGAAAATGATGCGACGCTGCAGCAGGAAACGTTAGGCAGTCTCGGTGTAAATTTAATCTACGGCGCCTATAATCTTTCCGATAATCCCCGAAAACTCATAGAATCTTTATACGACGATATTTCTACAGATAATGTTGAAATTGACATGATCGATTTCAGCGGTCCGGCATTTACTTATGTGGATAACCGCCTGATGAGTTTACAACTGGTGAAAAACGGCATGACCGATGCAGTAATCTTTAATCCTGAAGGGAATAACATGCTGCCCGCAGACATTCTTTACAAAAAAAATATTTTTGCGGTACGCGGAAGTTTTCGGCCTGTTACCCTTGTAAATATTGATATGTTTGAAAAAGGACTTGAAATGTTCATGAAAGATTCGTGCTGCAGTTTCGCGGAAACCGTGGTTCTTTTTGAAATTACAATTTCTAACCTTAGAGCGGCAGGTGATATCGATGAACGGGATTTTCTGGACAGAGTCGATGTTTTGGCAAAGCTAGGCTACACCGTAATTATATCAAACTTTTCCGAATATTTCCGTCTGATCGATTATTTCGCGAACTACACCAACGGAAAGATCGGTGTTGCAATGGGCGTAAACAATCTCCTCGATGTATTTGATGAAAATTACTACAAAAGCCTTTCAGGAGGTATTTTGGAAGCATTCGGCAAGTTTTTCAGACAGGATATGACGGTTTATCTTTATCCGTACAAAGATCCTGAAACACACGAACTGCTTACCGCAGATAACTTAAAGGTGAGCGACAATCTGAAGGAACTGTTTAAATACTTTAAACACAATAAGAGGATTGTTGATATCAAAGATTACAATCCGAATCACTCGGAAATCTATTCGCGCGATATCCTCAATAAAATCGCAAACCATGAATCGGGCTGGGAAATCCAAGTCCCGGAAGGCGTTGCCGAAATGATTAAGGAACGCGGAATGTTCGGCTACAAGGAAGAATTAAAACTAAAAGAGTTCTCTTAAAAAAACAAAAAAAATGTCAGAAATAAAAAAACGACTTTCTTCAATTTTAGAAAGCCCAAACCATAATATTGAGGCTAAACTTCAGAAAATATGTCACCTACTTGACCAGGAAATTCCCTATTTCAACTGGACAGGATTTTATTTTAAAAATGGTGATAAAGAAGAACTGATTCTTGGACCATATGTTGGTGCTGAAACCGATCACACCGTAATTCCTTTCGGTAAAGGTATTTGTGGACAGGTGGCAGTGTCGAACGAAACTTTTGTAGTTCCCGATGTTCATGATCAGGACAACTACCTAAGTTGTTCAATTGACACAAAAGCCGAAATCGTGGTTCCTATTATTAAAAATGGTGAAAATATCGGTCAGATCGATATTGACTCGCACACTTTGGATCCGTTTACTACAGAAGACCGCGAAATGCTAGAGTGGCTATGTGATGAAATTGCAAAGATTTATTAAAAAAATATTCAACTTGAGCGGGCTTTAGCCCGCTTTATTTTTATAAAGGATTGCCTTTAACAAATACTTAAAAAGCCAATATCATTTCTCCGACAAATTTGCTATTCCCGCTGCATCAAGCCGGAAAACAGTCCATTCATCCATCGGTTTGGCGCCAAGTGCCTTATAAAATTCAATGGACGGAGTATTCCAATCAAGCACTGACCATTCAAACCTGCCACAATCTTCTTCTTTCGCAATTTTAGCCAATGCTACAAGCAAAGCTTTTCCGTAGCCTTTTCCTCGATATTCAGGCTCAACAAAAAGATCTTCAAGATAAATCCCCGGCTTCCCTACAAACGTCGAGAAATTGTAGAAATATAAGGCAAAACCGACAGGTTTTCCACTTTCTTCCGCTATTAAAACTTTCGCAAAGTTTTTTGAAAATATATTTTCCTGAAGTTCCTCTACCGAAGTAATTACATCATTTTCTAATCTCTCGTACAAAGCGAGTTTTTTAATTAAATCAAAAATAACGGGTGTATCTTTTGGAACTGCCTTTCGGATTTGAAACATTTTATTAAGTTTTAAGGACAAAAATATGAATTTCTGAAGAGGGAATCAAGATTGAATTAATGCGTATTATATAATGTGTAAGAAGAACTGAATCTTTTATTTCACAAGTTCCAATTTAGATAAACCTTTGCAACGAAAGGGTGAACATCTTTCGAGAGCATGGCAGCAAATTCCTCATCAGTCATATCATTCTGATTATTCTGTAAGACTTTCCATAATTTTTTCATCACATTTTTGCCTCCGGCGTTATAGATATTTTTTGCCTGGAAATGCAGCATTGACTGATACCAGCCATAATTCTCGGGACCCATTCCCATGGTTTCATATAATTTCTCAAAATCCGCTAGACTGGTGTATTTGTAAGCGGTACTGCCTGCATTAACAACCATATCCGGAAAGGTCTCCAAAGCAGGCAGAAGATTTTTTTTCTTTTCAGCAATGTAAGTGTGCAGCATTATATTTACAAATAGTTCTTCCATCCAGTGCCGCTGTGTTTTAAGACCAGCCTGAGAAGTATAAGAATGTCCCATTTCGTGTATCGCGAGCAAATCAAAGAACGGTTCCATGCTGTAATTACCTGCTGCGGTTCCGTATGCAGCAGTTACCCGTCTTTTCATTTCGTTTGGAAGCTGATCGGGATTTTTAAGAAAACTCCGCCAAAAATCATTGTCCTCAGAAGCAACCGCAAGCCGGACCTTATCAATATTATGTGGAAAGCCGTAAACATCGTGCAGTGGCGGTGCGGCATATGCTTTCCAATGTTGGGGAGCAAGGATAAACATTTTTATTTCAGGCGTGAAGCCGAGCTCTTCCTTATAAAAACGTCCCGCGTCTTCCATCAGTTTGGCAAGTTTAAGCGCTCTGTCTTCGTGACCAGCGCTGTAATAATAATTCTGGGTAAAACCTTTTAATTCCATCAGATCCGGAACAGACGAAATACTGTTGGATCTGTTTTGTGCTAAACTGAAACTAAACAAAAATAAAAGCACACTGATAATAGCTGGTATCTGTAACTTTTCTGTTGGGTAGATGCGTGTTGTTTCCATGATTTTTTTCTCAAAGGTAGCTTTGAGCCTACACGCATTCATAGTAAAAAATCGACATTTTAGATGGGAAGATCTTTCTGCATTGTGATGGGAGTTTCCAGAAGTTGCCTCGCGATCACGGAAGGATTTACACCAGCGAAAACCTTAAAATCCCGGATCATGTGCATTTGGTCGTAATAACCGGCTTCGTAGCCAATTGCTGTCCAACTCATCTCCGGGAAGTTTTCGCGCAACCGGTAAGCTTTGGAAAATTTTAAAATTTTGGAATATAATTTAGGATTCATACCGATTCTTTCCTTACAGGTTCTTTCGAACTGCTTAATACTCATACAGGAAAGCGAAGCAGTTTCTTCAACAGATAATTTACCGTGATGATGAAGAAGAACCAGCATTGCAGAATCAAACGGCAAAGTTGATTTTATTCGCTGCAGACGGCTGAGTAAATATTTTTCTACAATATTTTTACCCTCATCTAATTCCTTAATATTCTGAAGACATTCATTAATAGTATTGAGTTCAGAACCCAATAAATCCTGCGCATCAAAACCATTATCAAACAGTTCATGCATTGGAATACCGAAAATCCTGTACATTCCACCGGGCACGAAATCAACCCGAATAGCGCGCAGCTGGCCATGTACTTTAATATTAACCCGTGAGAACTGCGGTCCCAACAGAACTGAGTAGGGTTGTTTTCTGAAGTGTTCTTCATCTACTCCACTCATAGAAACAGGATGATTGCAGTAAAAAAGCATCGACTGAAATGGCGTAGGCGGATATGGTGTCACAACTTCGGGAAGACCTTCCGGAAGTACAACCTTTATGGTAGAAATATTCAAAACAAAAGGCTGAAGTGCCAAATGTGGTGTATAAATATTAACTTCCATCCTGATACATTTTTTGCAATCAATTGATTATTATACAAATATATGCAACCGATCACAATAACATCACAGTTTAATAACTGTTTTTACCTCATAAAAAAAACCTTCGAAAATCCGAAGGTTTATATTTTTAAATACCAGCTATTTTTTAAATTTCGGTATTCAGATCCCAGTTCTGTAGATAATCGTGAACATGCTTAAGGAACATTCCGCCTAGAGATCCGTCTACCACACGGTGATCGTACGAATGTGACATAAACATAAGGTTACGGATTGCAATCACATCGCCATCTTTAGTTTCCAAAACAGCAGGTTTTTTCACAATAGCACCAACTGCAAGGATAGCCACCTGTGGCTGCGGAATAATCGGTGTTCCCATCAGGTTTCCGAAGCCTCCAACATTCGATATCGTGTAAGTTGCACCCTGCGTATCTTCAGGTCTCAGCTTTTTGTTTCTCGCACGGTAAGCCAGATCATTGATCGCCTTCGCAAGTCCGGAAAGTGATAGTTGGTCAGCATTTTTAATAACAGGAACAATCAGGTTACCATCCGGAAGTGCGGTTGCCATCCCGATATTGATGTTTTTCTTCTTGATGATCTTATCACCGTCAACAGAAACGTTGATCAGCGGGAAATCCTGAATTGCTTTTACAATTGCTTTTACGAAAATCGGCATATAGGTAAGTTTTTCACCTTCGCGTTTTTCGAAAATATCTTTATGTTTGGTTCTCCATTTTACTACGTTGGTAACGTCGGTTTCAATAAACGAAGTTACGTGCGGAGAAGTTCTTTTTGAATTTACCATTGCGTCAGCAATGATTTTTCGCACTCTGTCCATTTGGATGATTTCATCGCCTTCCGCCACTTTTACCGGAGCTGAAACTGGAGCAGCAACCGGACTTGACGCAGCAACTGGAGCCTGAACCGCTTCAATTTTCTGAACGGGTTGATTTCCGCGGTTAGCGACAAAAGCCAGAATATCTTCTTTTGTAATCCTTCCTTCCAAACCGCTTCCCTTAATCGACTGCAACTCGTTTTCCGAAATATTTTCCTGTTGGGCGATATTCTTTACTAAAGGTGATAAATACATGTCCCCGGAAAATACCTGTGTGGACGGCATAGAAACCGTTTTATCGAGTTCCTGTACTTCTGTTTCTGTAAGCTGTGGAATATCGGTTCTAACTTCTTCCGCAGTTTTAGGTTCCTGAGGCTGCTCTGCAACCGTTCCGTTCTCTTCTGCAACTTCTAGAATAGCGATGGCTTCACCAATTTTGGCGACTTCATCTTTCTGTTTCAGGATTTTAATAATTTTCCCTGAAACTGGTGTAGGAACATCTGAATCTACCTTGTCTGTTGCAATTTCTACAACAGAATCATCCTCTTTTACGCTGTCACCTTCATTAAACAACCAGCTGATCACTGTAGCTTCCATCACGCCTTCTCCCATTGAAGGAAGTAATAATTTATATTCTGCCATTTTTTGATTTGGATTTTTACAAAGATAAAATTTTTTACCGATTAAAGAAATCTGAATTTTTAGCCAACATTTTTGATTTTTTTATAATGTGTATCTCACTTAACGAAACTAAAATGGGGAAAAGTATTTCATGGTTTTTGAAGTTTAAGAATTACATTTGCTCATCAAAAAAATATTAAAAAAGTGAAAAACCTGTACATCGTAGCCCTGTTCCGCTTTAAAGAAAATTATCTGATGGACGCCATCGAACTGCTGAAAAAATTAGTCTTTGAAACACGTAAGGAAGAAGGTTGTCTGCAATATGATCTGGTAGAAGACATCGAAAACAAAGGCGTGTTTTTTATAATGGAAATCTGGGAAACACAGGAACACCATTACAAACATTCAGCAACAGAACATTTAGATCATTTCAGATTGCAGTCTTCGGGAATGATGGAGGAATACGCACAGGTTTACAAAGGATTTAAAACCTTTTAGCATGAAATTCGTCTCCCTTTTATTTTTTACGGCAACTGTTTTTTTCTACGGACAACGATTTTCAGCTGAAGAAATCGCACGGATTAAAAGCGGAGAGCTGAATTCTGCTCTCCCCATTTTCCAAACCGCTGATTCAGCGCAACACCATGTTTTACTTGCGAAATCGTCAGATGTAAAACCACGGAATAAGCTCACAAAAACTCTCGTCAACCGAATGAAACTGTCACTTTTAGGAACAGATGGCGGCGTAGGAATTGCTGCACCGCAGGTCGGCATTAACAGGAATATTATTTGGGTACAGCGCTTTGATAAAGCGGCAAAACCTTTGGAATATTTTCTGAATCCCAAAATTATCTGGCGTTCAGAAGTGTTAAATCTTGGGCCGGAAGGTGATCTTTCGATTACAGATTTCAGGGACCAATTTTACAGAAGCCAGGTCATTCAGTTTGAATATGAGGATTTAGACGGCAAAAAGCACAGAGAAATTGTAGAAGGTTTTACGGCAGTTATCATCCAGCACGAAATTGACCATCTCTTTGGAATTCTGATCTCTGATAAAATTCTGGACCAGAATAGTAGAAATTATCAGCCCTTTCAATCCTACAGGGAAATAAAGTAAAAAGGGTTATATGAAAATTTAGAATAACTCGGCTTCAAATACTTCGCAGAAGTGTTTTTTTATTTTAATTTTCAGCTCAGCAATTTCTTCTTCTGAAAACTCGTGTTCCAGCTCCCGTTTTAGAGAGGTAACTGCCTTATCTTTAATTCCACACGGAATGATGTATTCGAAATACCGTAAATCGGTATTCACATTCAGCCCGAAACCGTGCATCGTCACCCATTTGGAAGTTTTCACGCCCATCGCGCATATCTTTCGGGCGTAAGGTTTACCCACATCCAGCCACACGCCGGTTTCGCCTTCACTTCTCTCTCCTTTCAGACCGTATCCTGCAATGACGCGGATAATCACTTCTTCCAGATTTCTCATGTAAAGAAAAATGTCAGACTTAAAATTATCAAGATCCAGAACGGGATAACCGATCAGTTGTCCAAAACCGTGATAAGTAATGTCGCCACCGCGGTTGGTCTTCACAAACGTAGCGTTGATTTCTTCTAATTTCTGAGAATTGGCGAGCATATTGTGTTCATCGCCGGATTTTCCTAAAGTATAAACATGCGGGTGCTCCACAAAAAGAAGATAATTTGGAGTTTCGTGGTATTCCTCCGGGGTTGTGTCGCGGTTTTTCAGTTTAAGATCAATGATGTTGTTCATCAGTTTCTCCTGATAGCGGAACGCTGTCTCATAATCCATGAGGCCTAGCTCTTCAAACCGTAATGTTCTGTTCTGTGTTTTGGTCATTTTTTAATTTGTTGGGCAATCCCCTCTCCCTAGCGGAAGCAGCTGCGCGGGCCGGGCTTTACACTTCAATCTTATCTTTTTCCGCGGCGGCTTCGCCGCCGCGGAAAAAGATAAGGATTTACGCTGCAATCCCTATTGCGGGGGAATTTTTAAAAATAAAATCCAGGATTGAGAGTCCAAAAATACAAATTTAATTTATTATGCTTCGAATAAAACTTGCACCTTTTGCTTTCCAATCTCCTTTCTCCAAAAGAATATTCACGAACGCAGTTCCGATAATTCCGCCTGCAGCATTTGCTGTTACTTTTTGAAAATCATCTTTGCTCTTTATCCCGAAACCAATCATTACGGGATTTTTCAGATTCAGCGCAGCGAGGTTTTGCAGGTATTGTCCGTTATTAATTTCTTTCGAAGCGTTTCCCGTCGTAGACGAACTGGACACTGCGTAGAGAAAACCTGAACTTAGTGAATCCAAATATCGGATGCGTTCATCCGACGTTTCCGGTGTTACCAGAAAAGAAAAATTGAGCTGATATTTTTCTAAAATCTGTCTGTAATTTTTATCAAACTCTATCGGCGGTAAATCCGGAATAATCAATCCTGAAACGCCCGATTCCGCGCATTCGCGACAGAAGTTTTCAAAACCGAAACTCAAAACGGGATTGATATATCCCATTAAAACAACAGGTATCCTGATCTCTGATTTTACAGAGTTCAGCTGTTCAAAAAGTTTGGCAATCGTCATTCCGTTAAGAAGTGCTAGTTCATGCGCCTTTTGGATTACCGGTCCGTCCGCAACAGGATCGGAGTAAGGCATTCCGATCTCCACCATTTCCGCACCGGAATTTTGGATGATTTTCAGAACTTCTGTAGTGTCTTCCAGTCCCGGAATTCCGGCAGTGAAGTATATATTGAGTTTTTTGTACTGGGTGTTGGGTGTTGGATGCTGGATGTTATCTGTGTTGGTCATAATTCTTATTTTTACTAAATTTTCTTAAAAAGCCCAAACCCGCGCCCCGACTTGCCTCATTCTTTTTATTATTCTACTGCATCGGCGAACCTAACGGTTTGAGCGGAGCTCTTTTTGTGCAGCGGAGCGGAACAAAAAAGCGGGAGCGGAAGGCGGATTAAGGCGCCCACATAATGCTACAAATGTTTAAGGTAAGTTTCCATGTCTTTATCTCCGCGACCACTCAGGCAGATCACAACAACATCATCTTTCCTGAATTTTTTCTTTTCCAGAACGGCTAAAGCGTGAGCAGATTCCAAAGCAGGAATAATTCCTTCCAGTTTTGTGAGCTCCATCGCAGATTTTAAAGCTTCATCATCATTGATGGAGAAAAATTCCGCTCTTTTTTCTTTGAACAGATTCGCATGAAATGGCCCGATTCCCGGATAATCCAAACCCGCGGAAATGGAATGCGGTTCGATCACCTGACCGTCTTCCGTCTGCATCACCAAACTTTTGCTGCCATGCAAAACGCCCAAAGTGCCAAGAAAAGTCGTGGCTGCAGATTTACTGGAATCCACACCAAAACCGCCGGCTTCTGCAGCGATAAGTTTTACATCCTCTTCATTCACGAAATGGTAGAAAGTTCCTGCAGCATTGCTTCCGCCGCCCACACATGCCATTACATAATCGGGATTTTCCCTGCCAATTTTTTCTTTCAACTGCCATTTTATTTCTTCTGAAATCACACTTTGAAACCTTGCCACCAAATCGGGAAAAGGATGCGGGCCCACAACACTTCCGATGATGTAGTGCGTTGTTGTGGAATTGTTGATCCAGTCGCGTAAAGCTTCATTCACCGCATCTTTCAGGGTTTTGGATCCTGAAGTTGCAGGAATCACAGTGGCGCCGAGCATTTTCATTCTCGCCACGTTGGGAGCCTGTCTTGCAATATCGACTTCGCCCATGTAAACGATGCATTCCAAACCAAGCAGTGCGCATGCTGTTGCGGTAGCGACACCGTGTTGTCCGGCTCCGGTTTCTGCAATAATCCGGTGTTTTCCGAGTTTTTTTGCAAGCAAAGCCTGTCCTAAAGCATTGTTGATTTTGTGTGCGCCGGTGTGATTGAGATCTTCTCTTTTGAGATAAATATGAGTCTGGTATTTTTCACTGAGATTCTTTGCAAAATATAATGGTGTGGCTCGCCCGACGTAGTTTTTTAATAAATCCCGGAACTCTTCCTTGAATTCAGAAGATTCGATGATGTTGAGATAGTTATTCTGTAATTCCTCGACATTTGGAAAAAGCATTTCTGGAACAAAGGCACCGCCAAATTCGCCGTAATAGCCATTTTCGTCAGGGTTTTTATAATTTTTCATAAATTTGTTTTATTTTTTGAAGATCTTTAACGCCGGGTTCTGTTTCAAATTTTGAATTGATGTCCAGTGAGAAAGGTTGATGGTTGATTGTTGACAGTTGATAAATATTTTCCAGTGAAATTCCGCCGCTCAGAAAGCAAGGTTTCGGAATTTCGAGTTCATTTAAAATCTGCCAGTTGAAGGTTTTTCCGGTTCCTCCATACGTGCCTGAATCAGTATCAAAAAGAAGATAGTTGATAGCTGATGGTTGATGGTTGATGGTTTTTTGAAGTTCTTCGGTGGTTTGGTTTCCGATTCTTATCACTTTAATGATTTTAATTTCGCTATTTAATTTGCTACGCAATTCAGAAACATATTTTTCGTCTTCGTCGCCATGAAGCTGTATATATTTTAGCGCTGCATCTTCAGCGATTGCCGCAATATTTTCTACTGTCTCATTCACAAAAACTCCGACTTTTCCTGAATGTTTAATTCCGGAAATCTGACTTAAACTTAAATGGTTTAAAACATACCTGGGAGATTTTGCGTAGAAAATAAAGCCCAGGAAATCGGTTTTCATATCAATCAACTCCTGAATCTGATTAAGTTTTGTCAGGCCACACACTTTCAGTTTCATGATGATATTTTGGTTATAAATTCTTCAAAAGTTTTCCCCGGATTTTCATTCTTCATAAAATACTTGCCCATCAGGAAACCGTCGAAACCTTTTTCTTTAAGGAATTCAAAATCTTCGACACTGTAAATTCCACTTTCTGCAACGGATAAAGTGCCTTTAGGCAGAAGATTTTTTAGGTTTACAGAATGCTGCAGATCGACTTTAAAATCTTTTAAATTCCTGTTGTTAATTCCCACTAAATCAATGTTTTTATTGAAATGAATGAGTTCATCTTCAGTATGTATTTCGAGCAAGACTTCCAAACCCAACTGATGCGACAGTTCTGTAAATTCCTGAACCTGATTGACTGAAAGACAGGCCGCAATCAACAAAACAACATCCGCCCCGATTGATTTTGCTTCGTAAAACTGATATTCCTCAATCATGAAATCTTTCCGCAAAATGGGAATATTAATTTCTTTCCTGACCTTTAAAACATCCGCAAAATTTCCATCAAAAAACTCAGAATCCGTTAAAATAGAAATTCCGCTCGCTCCAAAGTTTTCGTATGACTTTGACACTTCCAAAACATCTGCTTTATCATTAATAATGCCCTTGCTTGGTGATTTCCGTTTGAATTCTGCAATGATTCCCCATTTGGATTTGAGGCTGTCCTTTAATGAAAAAGTTTCACGTCCAAAGAACTCAGATTCTTTGAGTTGCTGTAAAGAAACTGCCGATTTTGAGTCAGCAACTTCCTGTTTTTTTCTTTCGATTATCTGATCTAAAATATTCTTCATTTAAAAGTCATTTGTTATTAAAGATTCACTGCGACCCGGCTTGAACGGAGCTCTTTTTGCGACGAGGAACGAGGAGCAAAAAAGCGGGAGTGGAAGACGGAAAATGTCGCCATAAAAAAATTAATTAATAATATTCTGTAATGATCTCAGCGCTTTTCCGCTTTCTAAACTTTCCACAGCCAAAGCGAGACAATCGCTGTAATCACCGTATTTTTCTGTGTTTTTTAAAGCCATAGCCGCATTGGCAAGCACTACCGAATTCTGCTCGTAAGTTCCATTTCCTTCCAGAACCGATTTAAAAATTTCTGCCGCATCCTGCTTTGTATTTCCGCCAAAAATGCTCTCTGCGCTGATATTTTTAAAACCCAGTTCCTGCGCAGAGAAAATGTGTTCGCCCGATTTATCGAAAATTTTCGTGTCGGACGTAAGTGAAATTTCGTCGTAACCGTCCAGCGCATGAACGAGCAGGAAATTCTGCTGTTTTTTCTGCAGCAGATACTGATAAATCCGGGCGATTTCTAAACTGTACACACCAATCATCGAAAATTTAGGTTTTGCGGGATTGACGAGCGGACCTAAAATATTAAAAAACGTCCTTAAACCCAAACCTTTCCTCAGCGGCGCTACCGAGCGCAGGGCCGGATGAAAAAGTGGCGCGTGAAGAAAACAGATATTTCCTTTTGACAAATCTTCACGTAAATCTTCTGAACTGGTTTTAAACTGATAGCCAAGCTCTTCCAGCACATTGGACGAACCTGAAATGGACGAAACTCCGTAATTGCCGTGTTTCGCGACTTTTTGACCGGTTCCGGCCACCACGAAACTTGCGAGCGTAGAAATATTGAACGTATCTTTCCCGTCACCGCCTGTTCCTACGATATCCACCAAATCTTCGGTTCCCAAATCAACCGTTACAGAAAGCCGTAAAAGCGCTTCCTGAAAACCTTCCATTTCTTCAAGCGTAATGCTGCGCATCAGAAAAACCGTAACAAATGCGGTGACTTCATTCTCATTGAATTTGTTTTGGGCGATTTCGGTGAGAATGGCTTTCGCTTCCGCTTTTGAAAGCGTATTATGGTTGAATAAATATTGTAAAATCTGTTTCATAATTGGTTGCTGGTTGTTAGTTGTTGGTTGTCAGGTATTAATTTTTAGTTCTGAATTGCTCACAACTATAAACCGACAACTATCAACTATTTTAGAAAGTTTTCCAAAATCTGCTTTCCATTGGGCGTTAAAATGCTCTCCGGGTGGTACTGAACCGCGTGAACATCGTAGGTTTTGTGTTTCAAACTCATGATCATTCCGTTTTTATCGATGCTCGTGACTTCTAATTCTTCAGGGAAATCTTCAGGATTTACTGCCCACGAATGATATCTGCCGACTTCCAAAATATCAGGTAAATTCCTGAAAATTTTATGTTCCATAATCTGCGTAGATTCCGTCGCAACACCGTGATAGATTTCAGAAAGATTGATCAAACTTCCGCCAAAAGCCTCTGCAATCGCCTGCTGACCGAGGCAAACTCCGAGAATGGATTTTGTGGGCGCATATTTTTTAATGACCTCTAGCAGGATTCCGGCTTCTTCAGGAATTCCCGGGCCTGGCGAAAGAATGATCTTGTCGTATTTCTCTATTTCTTCCAGAGTGATCTGGTCGTTTCGGAAAACCTCTACTTTTTCACCGATAATCTGTTCAATCATCTGAACGAGATTGTAGGTGAAACTGTCGTAATTGTCGAGAACCAGGATTTTGGTTGATGGTTGATGGTTGGAGGTTGATGGTCTCGTATTCTTCATTTTAGTTTATTTCTGTAATAATTAATGAATCCATTCAGTAACTTTTTGCAGACTGTTATTTGATTCAGGTTTATTTCGAGTTGTTCACCGTTTAAATATTTTTGGTCGAATGAAATATATAATTGCGTTTCTAACTCATAAAGGGAACCTCGTGCAATAAATAAAAAATGTATTGTCTCCTTAGATGTATCTCTTCCACAGCCTTCTCCAATATTAGAAACTACCGAAACTGCACTCCGTCTCATTTGACTGGTCAGACCAAATATTTCTTCTTTTGGAAAAATTTTAGTTGACTCGTAAACAAGATTTGTGAGTTTTCTCGCTTCTATCCAGACCTCAAGATTTATATATTCCATATATGTGCTTTTGTATTTCAATCAACCAGCAACTGACAACTATCAACAAATTTTTTCCGCTTTCAGAATTGCTTTCTTTAAAGCTCCAAGCTTGTTGTTTACCTCCTGGAGTTCAAGTTCCGCCTGTGATTTCGCGACAATTCCGGCGCCAGCCTGATAATACAAAGTATTGTTTTTGCTTAAAAATATGCGGATCATAATCGCCTGATTGCAGCTTCCGTCGAAACCGACAAATCCGATGCACCCGCCATAATAGCTCCGTGAGGTTTTCTCATAGTCATCGATAAGCTGCATGGCGCGGTATTTTGGAGCGCCGCTCAATGTTCCCTGAGGAAAGGTAGTGGCGATCATTTCATAAGGATTCTGATCTGCGGAAATTTCGGTTGTTACTTCGGAGACCATGTGAATCACATGAGAGAAAAACTGGATTTCTTTCAGTTTGGAAACTTTAGTATTTTTCCCCAGAATGCTTAAATCATTCCTCGCCAGATCAACCAGCATCGTGTGTTCAGCATTTTCTTTTGCATCTTTTTTAAGTTCTTCCGCGGCCTTTAAATCTTCCTCTATGTTTCCGGTCCGTTTGAAAGTTCCGGCGATCGGATGAATAATGGCGTGATTATCCTTGATGATCAGCTGACTTTCAGGACTTGAACCCATCAGTTTATAATCTCCATAATCAAAGAAAAACAGATAAGGCGATGGATTGATATTCCGTAAAGCGCGGTAAACATTGAATTCATCGCCAACAAACTTCTGCTGAAATCTGCGGCTCAAAACCAACTGAAAAACATCACCGCGGAAACAGTGCTTTTTGGCAGTTTCCACTGAATGTCTGTATTCTTCATCTGTCAAATTTGATTCTTCCTCTCCTGTTTTTTCAAACGGGAAAATCGGGGCATTTTTTTGCTGAATCAAATTTTCAATGACTGCAGCTTCAGACTTTAATCCTTCAATTTTATTTTCAATCAGAAACATTTCATCATTGTGGTGATTAATGGCAATTACGTACTGATAAAGGCGGTAACGCAACAAAGGAATTCTGTTTTCCTCTGAAACCTCTTTAAATTTAATATTTTCGAAAAACGGAATTGCATCATAAGAAGTATAACCAAAAAATCCCTGTGCAGATTTTCCGACAGGTAAATTCGGCTCCTGGCATTCAAATGTTTTTGAAAAATTCTGAAGGAGATCAGTAAGTTTTTCCTTTTCTATATTGATTTTTTCGGCGCTTTCAAGCGGGAATTTAATCTGTGCTTCCTCATAATTTCTAATTTCGATTCCGGCAATGGCATTCACTGCAATAAATGAAAAATTATTGGCGGCATTCTGGTTTCCGGCGCTTTCTAAAAGGATGGTATCCCGAAACTGATCGCGAAGCCTGAGGTAAATTCCGATGGGCGTAAAAAGATCGCTCAATGTAGATTTTACGGTGGTTTTCAGTTTAATATGTTGATTAAATTTCATTGTAATGCCTGGGTTTTAAAAATAAAAAAAGACTTTAACGCAATGTCAAAGTCTTCTTATTTTTTTGTTGGGATATATTTACACAAAAGAACAATGCTCAAGACTTTGAAAGTTTTGAGGCCACCACCAGTTTGTATTGTTGATCGTTTTCATTGGGACAAATATAGAAATCATTTTCCAACTGAAAAGTAAAAATCAAATAAAAATTCTTAAAAAATTACTCCTCAACATTCTTCAGAGCCATCAGCAAATGATATGCGCCCTTGGTAACAAAGGTTTTATTGGCATTTTTACTGTCAAAATTCAGCAGTTCGGTTAATCCGTTTTCGGAATTTCCAATCGCTACAGGAAACATTTTGTACGTTTTGGGTTTTACTTCTTCAAAAACATACTGTTTCCCTTCCCAAGTTATAATTGCATCATCCGGAATTACAAATCCTTCCTCGGCATTTACTTCAATCTCTGCATTCATGAAGGTTCCGGGAATCAGACTTTCGTCTTTATCGATCAGGTCGCAGTGGATGAGTACGCTTCGGTCCGGCGCAAAATCTTTGCCGATTAATTTCACTGTTGCTGTGTATTTTTTGTCCGGATTCTGGTTTGTAAATGCATAAACTTTTTGCCCGACAGAAATTTTATTCAGGTCTTTTTCAAAGACTTTCAGGGCCAAATGCGTCTGTCCGTTATTTACGATTTCATACAAGACATCTGCCGAAGATACATACTGCCCGATGGTCGCATTCACTCTCGAAATATAGCCCGAAATCGGTGCGACAACACTCAATGACTTTCTGATATTGCCGGAACTCACGCTTCCAGGGCTGATTCCGTAAGAACGCAGCTGCGACTCAATTCCGCGAACGGCAGCGCCTTGCAACTGGGCTTCGTTTGCAGCTTTCTGAGTAACCTTGTCGGAACTTGCCTGATATTTATTCAAATATTTCTGGCGGTCATAATCTTTCTGCGCATATCCCAAATTCGATTTCGCCTGAAGATAATCCTGCTGAAGCCTTGCCATATCAGGATTCTCCACCACTGCTAAAGTCTGTCCGCGGGTTACGTAATTTCCCGGCACAAACCGTGCAGTTTTTATGATTCCGCCGGTGGAAGACGACACGCCTGCCATTCCTGTGGGCGGCACATTTATTTGACCCGTCAGCAGAATTTTGTTGGCAATATTTTCATTATTAAGTGTTGCGGTTTCAATTCCTGCCGTTTTTTTCTGTAAAGCTGTTAACGTGATTTGTTCGCCGGAAACGGCAAATGTTTCCTGGGCTACCTTTTCCTCATTTTTGGAACAGGCGAACATCAAAACCCCGGAAAGCATTACTATAATTGATTTTTTCATTTTTCTATAAATTAAATTATTCTCCCCCAATCATTTTGGAGGTAATTCCTTTTTTACTCGTGAGTTCTGCTGCTGTAATTCCTGTAAAGTGCAGCAGTACAAACACTGGCAGCCAATAGACCGCGAATTTGTGAATCTCTTCTGCTTTATCCAGAACCTCCTCTGAGGCGAGTTCCCACATCAGTGCAAAACCTGTAAGAATTTGTACCGCAAGCAAAACATAGAAAATACTGTACACCGTTCCCTGAAGTTTTTCTTTTCCTGTAGATGATTTTGAGAATGGATTAGGATATTTCACGCCCTTTACTAAAAGATATATGATTCTTAAAATATAGGCCAAAACAAGAACATACGCGAAATTGATATGCCAGTCGAACATTGGATTAATAATGCTTTTTGCAATGTTCACTACATTTTCTTTCGGAAGTTGAATATTATTATTAGTCAGTTCTGCAGAAATTGCTGCCGTTATTGTTTTTTTGGACATCCAGCCCATCACGAGGATGGCGACACCGAGGACCGCGGCAATGAGCAACCAGAACTTGTTGTTCATGCTCACTC
>JAANMX010002560.1_pt1 | contig 17734 bp, 13 predicted proteins | sample 7279681 | NCBI WGS metagenome assembly JAANMX01 (sample SAMN14094542, study PRJNA606508) | bioreactor metagenome | isolation source: A lab-scale SPAN reactor treating ammonium-rich wastewater day 351 | place: Ireland: Galway | collected 2018-01-01
AGATCGTTCGAACGATCTCTCGTTTCACGCCTCACGTTTCCCCAACGAAAACTGACCCCATTGGCGCGTCTTTTACCCCGTCACCGCTACGTTCTTCGGCAGCATCCACAACCCGGCCACCGTCGTCAGGCCGATGACGCCGCTCCACAAAAAGGCCGTCTGCAACCCAAAGTTGTCGGCCAGCCAGCCCACCACCCAAATCGCCAGGGCGCGGGTGAGGAAGTTGGCCGTGAGAAAGATGCCGTTCGCCAGGGCCCGGTTGCGGGGGAAATAGTCCTGCACCAGGGCCATCATCACCGGCGTGGGGGAGATGGCGGTCAATCCCAGGCCCAGAAGCAGGGGAAAGAGCAGGGGTTCCGGCGCGGCCAGAAAGCCAAAGAGGACGAAGGGGGCGAGAATATAGAGGAGGGCCAGCACCCGGCGTCGCCCCCATTTGTCGCTGTAGGTGCCGGTTGCCAGCGCGCCCACCACCCCGGCGGCTTCCAATACAGTCAGCGAGGCCGCGGCCAGCCAGAGGGAGGCGTTCTTTGTGTCGCTCATAAAGATCGGCAAATAAGTGGTGAGAGCCACAGCGATAAAGGCTTTGGTGGTCAGAATCCAGAGGATGGCCGGGTAGACCTGGCGTACCCGGGGCCACAATGCGGCCAGACTTCCGCCGGTGGTCACAGGGCGGGCGGAGAGATTGCGCAGCCGCCAGTAGAGAACCGCCGAGCAGAGCCAGCCCAGAATCGCCAGCCGCCAGATGCCCTCCAGCCCCCACCAGATGACCGCGGCGGAGACGAGCAGGGGGCCGACTGTGCGCCCCAATTCCCCGGAAGCCATAAAGATACTCATCCCCGTGCCCACCCGCTGGCCGGAGATGCGCCCGATCATCGCCGGCGCGGGTGCGTGAAAGGCGGCCACGCTGACCCCCGCGGCCAGGAGGAGCAGGGCCAGGGCGAAATAGCTGTGGACCAATCCCAGGCTGCTGCTCAGGGTGGCGGTGATGCCGGGGGCCAAAATGATAAAATAGCGCAGGCTGATGCGGTCAGCGGCGTAGCCCAGGAAGGGGTTGAGCAGGCTGGGCAGTTGCAGAAAGATGGATAGCCCGCCGGTGGCCGCGTAGCTGGTGCCCAGCCGTTCCTGGATGAGGGGCAGCAGAGGGGAGAGGAAGGCGCTGAAGCTGTCGTGGACGAAGTGACCGCCGGCGACGGTCATCACTTCGCCGGTTTGGAAACCCTGGGCTTCGGCGGCTGGGGTCTGGATGGTTTCGGCTCTCATTGGGGGAATGTCCTTCGCGCGGTTGACGTTATGGCAAGAACAGGTATTATAGAGGCAGGCGCGGCGGTACACAAGCCGTGGGATTCGATTTTGAACGCAGATTGCTCAGATTGACGCAGATGGCGCAGAATTTCAGCCATTGAAAAACCAATGCCAATCCGTGTCCTTTTTTGAGGGAGGCTTTGATGAGACGCTATTTTCGTTTTTGTGTGTTGCTGATAATCGGGTTGCTGGCCGCGGGCTGTATGCTGCCCGCGCAAGTGCAGCCCGCGGGTGGGCCGGTGGTGCAGGGGTCTACGGCCGCGCCGACAGAGCCAGCGCCCACGGATACACCGGTTTCCGTGGGCATTGTGGAGGTGCCCGCGGAGACGCCGACCGACACCCCCCTTCCCCCCGTCGAGACAGCCACATCCCTGCCGCCAGTGGCTGATACCCCTGCGCCGTCAGCGACTCCGACTGTAGCGCCTACAACCGCGCCCCCGGCCACACCGACACCTGCGCCCACTGCGCCGCCGACCCCAGCCGCGACAAAGACGCCCTATCCCACGGGCATTTTCGTCGCCAGCCATCGGGGGTTCTCCGATGGCTCGAATTATGTGGTGGTGGGAGAGGTGTTGAACACCAGCGGGGTGGCCGTCTACGGGGTGAAGGTTATCACCAATTTCTATGACAGCGGGGGCAAGCTGGTGGCCGCGGGTCAGACCCTGACCAGTCTGGCGATGACCGAGCCGGAGGTGGGCAATCCTTTCAAACTGAAAGTGGAGAATCTGGCCTCGGCGGTGGATCGCTACGAACTGACTGTTACGTGGGAGGATGTGAGTCTGATCGAATTTCGCTATCTGACGGTTGTGGAAGGGGCGGTGGGCCAGGTCGAAGTGACGGGGCAGATACGCAACGAGCAGGAAAGTGTGCTGACGTCGATAGTGGTGGCTGTCACTTTTTATGACGCGGCGGGTGGGGTGGTGGATACCGCCGACATCTTTCTGGGCGGGCAGACCCTCGCACCGGGCGCGTCGATGCCCTTCGCCATTCCCCTCGGCGGCGGCGATAGGGTCTACGATCATTTCTGGATCGAAGCCCAGGGTAATCTGAATCTGTTTTAGGGCTGGCAATCATTTAACCTGCGGATTTCATGTGCCCCCTGCTCTGCCGTGAAGCAAAATTCACAAGTTAGATGATTGCCAGTTCTCATGTGTGCAGAGTCTTTCTGGATGGTCGACAGCCCCTAAATTTCTCTTACCCCTCTTGTATATGCAGAAATGTCCCCACCGGTAGTACAATCGATTGTATCCAAAACCGGTTGCATTACTCAACAGGACACGCATATGCCCATCGAACTCCTCGCCTACACCCGCCCCAACCCAGCGTTGAACCCCGCCGAGCTGGCCGGGGTGGGCGATCTGGCGACGATTTGGCAGGGCCAAAGCACCTATCAGGAAAATATCATCGAATTTGCCGGGCGGGTCTGCTATCGCAGCACCCAGCGGATGGGCACAGCGCCCAACTTTATCAGCGCCCGGGTGCGAGAGGGCCACGAGGACATCATCGAGCATATCGTCATCACCCTGCGGGTGCGGGGCAGCGACGATCCCCTGCGCTGGCGGATGCTCAACCGCCACTGCGAAGTGACCCAGGAGGCCGACGGCAGTTGGGTGGTCAGTGGCAATACCCGGGTCTGGCTGGACTTTCTGCGCCGGGGGATTGGGACGGAAGCGCTGCCCTTTCTCTACGCGCTGGCCCCCAGCGTCTACGCCGAGTTTGCTGACAAAGCCGAGACGGTGACGATTACCCCGCCGAATGCAGAATCGTCTGTAGATTTAGCTGCATTGCGTCCGGCGGAGCGGGACGGGATGCGGGTGACGCTGCTGGGCTACACCCAGCCGATGCTGGGCGACACGGAGAGCCGCACCCATCACGGCTCTGCCACCTTTCTTTTTGAGGGGATCAGCCGGGCATGCACCCATCAACTGGTGCGCCACCGGCTGGCCAGCTTCAGCCAGGAATCGCAGCGGTACGTTCAATATGAAGCATTAGAACCTGATATTGCGCCTTCTGTTCCACGTTTGCCAGAGCCACAGCAAGCGAAACGGCATGGATTGTGCATTTTTAGTTTGGATCAGGAAGAATTCATCATAAAGCTTTATCTTGATGATGGCTTTAGCGCTGAAGCAATTTCTGAAGCATATGATGTTCATCCTACAACGATTCGAGACATTGTTATGAGGAGCGGAGCGGAATTTCGAGATCGGCGAGCGTCTAGGACTATGTATATTCGAACAGATTTTTTTGACCAAATTGGTACGCCTCTGAAAGCGCAGATTTTAGGATTGATCTACGCCGATGGCAATGTGGCACAACGAGACGGGGTGATATCCCACGCATCTATCGCCCAACATTCGAACTATAAGGCATGGCTAAAACGACTTGGAGCACTTTGGGGTGGAAGTGTCATATCGGGTGGAAGGGATGGCTCCTCCAAATTGACGATACCGGGAACTGAACTGGCCGAAGCATTGGTGCAGCACGGTGTTATGCCTGCAAAGAGTAAAGTGTTGAAGCCACCCTCGCTTCCAGATGAACTCATTCCTCACTTTATCCGAGGCTATATGGAGGGTGATGGCTACATCAGTAAACAGTCAAGCCAGCCAAGGATTGTGATTCTTGGAACACCCGAACTTCTCAAGTGGATGCATCGCGCAATATGTGATGGGTTGAATTGGAATCAAAATCAAACGTTAAGACGGCGCAGCGATCATCTATATGAATTGAGTATTGGTGGACGCTTTCAGGTTCCGGATCTGCTTGAATGGTTGTACTCTGATTTTGAACTCCGCTATGCTCATCCGGGGAAGCTGAAAAGTGCAGCGGCCTGGAGTCCCCGAATTCAGACTGACTTTCAGAACCAATTGGCTGGCTGGGCAGGATCCTTGGGGGTTATATTACCGCCGAAATTCGATCCGGCCTCTGCATCGATTGGAATGGATGCGGTAGAGAAGATGGCTCAGGTGTACGCTGACCTGCGTGCATTGGGTATTCGTAAAGAAGATGCTCGTTTTATCCTGCCCAACGCGGCGGAGACCCGCATTGTGACGACGATGAATTTCGCGGCCTGGAGCCACTTTCTCTGGCTGCGGGCCGTGGACAAAGCGGCCCAGTGGGAGATTCGGGCCATGGGCCAGCGGGTGTTGGAGATGCTCTATGCCGTCGCACCCGATGTCTTTGCCGAGCATTGGCGGGTCTATCAGGAGCAGTTTGCAGAAGGGTAGGCCGTATGTATCCGTTGGGCCGATTCTGGCAAATCGTATCGTTCCTGTCTTTCCTTCTGCTGGCAGCCGGCTGCGGGCAGGTGATCACCCTCATCCCTACGCCCACGCCCGCGCCCACGCCGACGGTGGAGATCGTCGCGCTGGCCACCCTGCCGCCCACAGCCACGCCCGCGCCCTATACACCCGAACCCACAGCCACGCCGACGGTGACACCGACACCCATTTTCTACACAATCAAGCCCGGCGACAGTCTGCTGGGCGTGGCCCAGGAGTATGGGGTAACCGTGGCTGCCATCCAGGACGCCAACGGCATTCTCGACCCCCGCACGCTCCAGATCGGCCAGCAATTGGTGATTCCCCTGCCCGAAGAAGAGGAAGAGAATCTGGCCAATGCCACAGCTACGCCGACACCCCTGCCCATAACCGTTCAAAATGTCCACTTCAGCGAGACGACAATCGGCGGTCTTTGGGTGCTGGGCGAAGTGCGCAACAGCAGCGGCCAGCCTCTGGAGCAGGTGCGGGTCGGTGTGGCCCTGCTTGACAAGTCCGACGCTGAATTGGCTCGGGCCTCCGGTTTGGTAGCTCTGGACCTATTGGAGCCGGAAGATGTGGCTCCCTTTGCCCTGCTCTTTGGCAGCGCGCCCGGGGCATTTGAAAGATACCTCACCTTCCCTCTCAGCGCAGTCCCGGCCCACGTGGGGGGCTATTACCGGGACCTGGTGGTGGAGGATGTGGCGAGTGAAGGGGAGCGCTACGCCGCCTATACTGTCACGGGGACAGTGCGCAACACTGGCCCTGAAGATGCTGTGAGCGTCCAGGTGATCCTGACTGCGTATGATCCGCTGGACCGGGTGGTCGCTATGCGCAAAGTCCCGCCGGAGCACAACGTCGTTGCACCTGGCGGCAGCACAACCTTCAATATCGTCCTTGCCCCGGTCGGTGGACCGGTCTCCCGGGTGTCCGCTGTGGCCCAGGGCCGCCGCCGCTCGGCGTCCAATCCCTAACGACATTCTCCCCATACCCAATGCCGAACACGACTGATTACACACAGATCGACTACTCCCACTGGACAAGACGCCAGCGCGTTTTTCAAAAATTCGTACTATTTCTGATTCGCCTGCTAACCCGGGTGCAGGTGGAAGGGCAGGGGAATATCCCAGCCAGCGGCCCATTTGTGCTGGCCCCCAACCATATCCATATGTTCGATATTCCGGTGATCTTTGGCTATCTCCCCCGGCGCACGGTCGTCTTTGCCGCGGACAAATGGCAGCGCATCCCTATCTTCGGTTGGCTGCTTAGCTTCTTTGGGGATGCCATCTACGTACACCGGGGCGAACCGGACCGCAAGGCCCTGGCCCTGGCCCTGGATGTCCTGAAGGCGGGGGGGGTGTTGGGGCTGGCCCCGGAAGGAACCCGCAGCCGCACAGGGGGTCTGCAAAAGGGGCGCACAGGGGTTGTCTATCTGGCCAGCCGGGGCAATGTACCCGTACTGCCTGTGGTTGCCTTTGGCCAGGAGCAGGCATTCTCCTATTGGCTGCGTCTGCGGCGGGTTCCGATTTGCGTTCGCTTTGGTGCGCCGATTCATCTGCCAGCCGGACGTCTGCGCTCGCCGGATTTGGACGCCCGTACAGATGAATTGATGCTGGCTTTGGCCCGAATGTTGCCCGCGGCTTATCGAGGTGTCTATGCCGAGCGCTTTGGAGAAGAATAGGGCAGGGATGGCGCAGCTTCAAAAAATGGGCCGGCTGTTCTATCTCCTTGTGCTATGCGCGATTCTAGTAGCCGGTTGTACTCAGGCGAAGAGCCAGGATGTCGGCACGCCGGTTGTTTTGCCCGCGGGTCAGGACGCACTCCCAGCCAATCGGAACAACCCACCGCCCCTCGGCCCCTCCCTGGGTACAAACACCGCCAATCAGCCCCAGCGCATTGTCCTGCCCTCCATTCGGGTGGATGCCGATGTGGAAAAAGTGGGTTGGCAGTCGGTGACCTTAGCCAACGGTCAAACGGCCAGCCAGTGGGAAGTGGCCGACTTTGCCGCGGGCTGGCATAAAAATAGTGCCCTGCCTGGCCAGTCCGGCAATGTGGTCCTGAGCGGACACAATAACATTCAGGGCGCGGTTTTTCGCAAACTCTACCAATTGCAGCCGGGGGACATTGCCAAAATTTGGGCTGGGGGCAAAGAGTTCGACTATCGGGTGGAGGAGGTGATGATTTTGGAGGATACCGGCGCACCCCTCGAACAGCGCCGGGAGAATGCCCGCTGGATTCAGCCCTTTGACGACGAACGCCTTACCCTCGTCAGTTGCTGGCCGGAGACGAGCAATACCCACCGGGTAGTTGTGATCGCCAAGCCGGTGAAGAGTCATGAATAAATTCATTCTGCCCTGAAAATAGCCATTCGTACGTCGGACTGTCAGTCCGACCAGCGACGGTGCAGGCCCGTCGGACTAACAGTCCGACCTACATTTTCATCCCCTGTGGCGCAACCCGTCGTATGGAGAACTGTCTTGGAATGACCCCACAGAAAGCGGCCTGGACAGAGCAGCAAGTCCGCACCTAAGCCCCTCCCCCAGCAGTATCTGTTCAGCCACCCCACCCTACCCCATTCCAGGGAGGGAAGTGGATCGACTTCTCCCCACAGTGAGGGAGGTTGGGAGGGGGTGAGCAGTTACCCCAGCAACACCTCGCCGTCACCCAATAGCCGATCTCTGCCTCTTCCGACGGGGGGATAAGGGACGGCGCCGGACGCATTGATTTTGTACCCGTAGTACAGATCAACACCCCACTCAATCCAGCCCTGTATACACACCTTCCCGGTGGTTACGACCCAGCGGGCACAATCTCTACCAATTGATTCCTCATTTCCATAGAGCTGAGGCTGAAGACATCCGTCCCACCCGCGGGGATAGGTTTGTGTTCCTCCTGCTATGGCGTCTATCAGTACGGGGCGGCAATGGTACAAGTACAGACTTTTCAGGACGCCTTGTAACCCAAAAGGACTAAGGCAAGTTGCGTAGAAACGGTCTATACTTACGTTAGTTCACTTATGAGTATGCAGGTTGATCTCGAAGACGAATTTGTCCTACGGCTGCAAAGGAATATCTCTATGCTTCAGAATGTTCAACAGAAACAATGGTGGACCCGCAGGGTGAGATATTTGCTCGTCCTGCTCCTGGTAACCCTTTCGTTTGGAACGCCCACAATCCCTGAGCCGCTGGCAGAGACCCCTCGACAGGCTGTGATCGTGCAGGCCAGCGCCATGTATGCGGCATTGTCTGCGGTGCAGTCGGTCGGCGGTATCGTCACCCACGAACTGGGGATTATCAACAGCGTAGGCGCACAGTTGACGGAAATGCAACGGACACAATTGGAGCAGAGTGCCCCTGCGATTCGTGTGTACGAAAACCTGGCTCTATCTACTGCGAACCAGACGATAAAAACAGTCCGCGAGGAATTCACTCCTCTCTCCTACGCCAACAATCATGGCACACAGAACTGGTCTGGCCCCTGGAGTGAGATAGGCGATGACAACAGGGCTGACGGAGGGAAAGTCAAGATCGAAAATAAGCAGCTCAAGTTGGAAGATAAAAATCGCGGTATTACACGCGCAGTTAATCTTGCCGGTTCAACATCAGCTACCCTGAGTCTTGAGTACCGTCGGGATAGGATGAGAAAGGCGGAGAACTATGTACGCCTGGACGTATCTGCCGACGGTGGCAGCACGTGGAGCGAGCTTGCCCGGTATGCCGGGCCTGACAAAGATAACACAATGCAAAGCGTCAGCTACAACATCACATCTATGGCTGGTGCAGGTACAGTCGTGCGACTCCTCACATCACCCTCTATGGCTGGCAAGCTCTATGTGGACAATCTGCAGATCGAGTTTAGCCAGCAAGCCAGCGCCCCTGTCCAAACGCCAACACCAGCTCCGACGCCAGCACCGACGCCAACGCCGACGTCAACGCCGGGGCCGACAGGTGGCTTCTCTGGTTCCATCCCCGGAGCTGTGTCGGCCCGGGATGAGTTCAATCAGCATACATATCACGGCAGCGACGGTCTTTTCCCCTGGTCGGGAGACTGGAGCGAGGTCGGTGATGACAACGGGATCACCTCAGGCCATGTGGGAATGACTTATCTCATGATGAATGACCTTGACGGGTCAACCCAACTTGTGTACCTGAATGAAAGCCTGGCGGCAGGCAGGCCGTGGGTTGGCGTATACGGTATCCAGCGCTCCGTCGATCTGTCGAATGCAACCCAGGCCGCGCTCTCCTTCAACTACAAACGCGTATCGGTTGATACAATCGATCATATTCTTGTCCAAGTCTCGCCGGACGGAGGAACGAACTGGATTGAAGTTGGCCGTGTAAATGGCGGTGTCTACGATACCTCGGCTCAGTATGCTCGCTACGATATCTCCAATGCGATCGCCCCGACCGGCGTTACGACCATTCGCCTCCTCAGTCAATTTGTTTCCGGCGATAACTACGACAATTTCTATCTGGACAATGTTACGGTTGAGCACAACGGTGCCACCGTACCAACTGCCAGCCACCCCACATTGGTGGGTGCCCACACACTGCATAATCAGGGCTTAAGTGGCATCGGTGTCGGCGTCGCGGTGCTCGATACAGGCATCTGGAACCATCCCGCCCTGGGCTACACAACAGACTCCCAGACGAAGCTACGGGTCCAGTACAATGCAATCACCGATCTGGTCGATGCCGAATGGAACCCCACCATGACGGAGGAGAGCGGTCACGGCAGCCATGTGACCAGTATTATCGCCAACAAAGATCGCACACCGGACAACGTCTATCGGGGCATAGCGCCCAACGCCCGCATTATTTCGGTAAAGGCATTTGATACCAATGGTGCCGGCAACTATATGGATGTGATTCGAGGTCTCGACTGGATCGTAGCCAATAAAGACGCCTATAACATCCGGGTGCTCAACTTATCCTTCAGCGGCACACCTAAATCGTATTATTGGGATGACCCCCTCAACCAGGCCGTGATGAAGGCATGGCAGGCAGGGATTGTGGTGGTGGCCGCTGCCGGGAACACCGGGCCGACCCCGATGACAGTCGGTGTACCAGGCAACATACCCTATGTGATTACCGTTGGTGCCATGTCAGACAACTATACACCGGCTGATCTGAGCGACGATCTTCTTATGTCCTTCTCGTCGGTTGGGCCTACCGCAGAGGGCTTTGTGAAGCCGGAAGTGGTGGCTCCTGGTGGTCGCATTCTGGGTCTCATGCCTACCAATTCAACCATTGCCCTGGCCCATCCCAACTATCACGGCTTTGATGATTACTTTACTATGTCTGGTACATCCCAGGCCACATCAGTAGTAAGCGGTATTGCGGCTCTTATGATTCAGGCCAATCCCAGCCTGACGCCGGAAGCAGTCAAATGTCGGTTGATGTCTACCGCGCGTGTGGCTCTCAATAGCCAAGGAAAGCCAGCCTATTCCGTCTTTCAACAGGGATCAGGTATGGTCAACGCCTACGACGCTGTCTACAGCACAGCATCCGGCTGCGCCAACCAGGGGCTGAACATTGGCGCTGATCTGAACGGCACCCAACACTACCAGGGGCGGGCCAACCGGGATACCACCGGGAATTACTATTTGGGTGGGCTGCAGGGCGATGGTTTTACCTGGAGTGGTGGCTTCACCTGGTCTGGTGGCTTTACCTGGAGCGGTGGCTTCACCTGGTCTGGTGGCTTTACCTGGAGCGGTGGCTTCACCTGGTCCGGCGGTTTTACCTGGAGTGATGGCTTCACCTGGTCTGATGGCTTTACGTGGAGCAGTGGCGTGGCTGGCATCAATACGTGGGTGGAAGACGAGCCGATTAGCGCAGCCACGGCGCAAATGCGTAACCCAATAGGTATTCTCGACGAAGCGGCTTCGCCGGCGCTAAGGATGCAAAACATCTATTTGCCCACAGTCTCTCAAGGCCAGTGAGCCGACAGTCGGACTCGTCAGGCTATTCCATGAAAATAAGTATCCACAAGTCCCCCGGCACTTCACCGACTTCAATGGCTGAGCCAGGCCGTACTGACCCGCCAGGAGAGAAAGTGCCGGGGATTTTGGCCGGATATTTTATTCTTTGAAATAGCCTTACCGGTCAACCGCTTGTCTACCGGTTCATTAATCTCTTTCGTGTGCGCAGCTACAGCCCCAGCAATACTTCCCGCATCACCCCATAGCCAATCGCTGCTTCTTCCCGGCTGAGGATGAGCGGTGGGGCCAGGCGCATAGATTTTGCGCCAGCGGTCAGGGTTAACACGCCTTTCGCAAAACAGCCCTGCATCCAATGTTTGGCCGTGGCTTTGTCTGTGGTTTCCAGACCGATCATCAGCCCTATCCCCCGCACAGCGACAAGCCGGGGCGTCTCCTGGGCCAGCTCCCGAAACCGGGCCATCAGCCACTCCCCCTGCTCTATGGCATTCTCCATCAGCCCCTCTTCTTCGATCACCCGTATATTGGCCCGGGCTGCGGCGCAGCCTATCGGCGTGCCGCCCCAGGTGGAGCCGTGGGCGCTCTCCGGCCAGGTCGCCACACTTTTGCGCGCCATAAAGCCGCCCACAGGCACGCCGCTGCTGATCCCCTTCGCCATACAAATGATGTCCGGCTGCACCCCCCAATGCTCCAGGGCAAACCACTTGCCCGTGCGCCCGAAGCCCGTCTGCACTTCGTCGGCGATGAAGAGAATGCCGTAGCGGTCGCACAGTTCCCGGATGGCCTGGAAGAAGCCGTCCGGCGGCACGACGTAGCCCCCTTCGCCCTGAATCGGTTCGGCAACGACGGCGGCCACCTCCTCCGGCGGGGTGGTCGTTTCGAAAATGGCGTGGAACTGGCGCTCAGCCTGGGTTCGACCCCAGGCGTTTTCGTCCATCCCCGCCGGGCAGTCGTCCCGGTTGGGGAAGATCAGATGCTCTACACCTGCCAGTAATGGGCCAAAACCCCGGCGCTGCACAGCTTTGCTGGCGGTCAAACTGAGCGAGCCGGCTGTGCGCCCGTGGAAGCCGCCCCGAAAGGCGATGACCCGCTGGCGGCCCGTAAAGTAGCGGGCCAGTTTGAGCGCACCCTCCACCGATTCCGTGCCGCTGTTGGTCAGAAAGACCTCCCAGCCGCCGTTGTACGATCCAGCCGGGGCAATCTCCACCAGCCGCTCGCAGAGTTCGGCGTAGCCGGGGCTGTAGACATCCGGCCCGCCCACGTGGATGAGCTTGCGCGCCTGCTGCTCAATGGCTTCCACCAGCGCCGGGTGACAGTGGCCTGTGGCACAGACGGCGATACCGGCGAAGAGATCGAGAAATGTGTTGCCGTCCACGTCTGTCACCCAGCAGCCCTGGCCGCTCTCTGGCACAAGCGGATAGACTCGGCCCAGCGCCCGGCTGGTCACGGCTTCGTCCCGGGCAATCAGGGCCGCGGCCTTGGGGCCGGGCAGGGGGGTGGTGATAGAAATGCGATTGGTTTGCGTCGTCGTTGACACAGGGTTCTCCTCGGAGTAGCAGGTGGCAGGTGGCAGATCCGGTGTGATGATGAGATGATGGGGTCTGGCCAAAGTTCGCCATCTCATCATCCCATCATCTTTTCTTTTACGTCAGCGCTTTCACCGGCACAGCGTCCTGGGGAATGTCGCTCTGTTTGGGCGGGTGGGCCGTGCGTTCTTGCAGGTGATAGGTGAAGTTGGCGCCCAGGGCGTGAATTTTCATGCCCAGCAGACTGAGCGGGGTCGGGCTGCGGAAGTCGGCGATATCGGTGTAGGTGACGCCCGCACCGTCCACCACCAGCGCGCTGTAGCGGCCAAAAATTTCCAGGCTGTTGTCCTGATAGATCACTGCGCCGGTGTCCACTTCCAAAGAGACGCCGACCAGAAAGGGGTTGTAGGCCACCGCGTGGAGCAGGCGGGAGAGCCGGTTCCAGCCGTCGCCCAGCTCCGTGGGGATCGTATCCAGCACAAGCCGGTTGGTCAGCCCCAGGCCCGGTGCAAATTGGATCAGATGGCGGTGCAGAAAGGGGTGATGGGCGTCGTCCGCGGTGCGACTGTCGTAGGCGATCATATGCTCGCAGAGCAGGGCCGCGCCCCGGCCATAGCCTGCGACCACTTTGCCCCGGGCATTGGCCCGACGGATGGCCTGGGCCAGGGGAGTACCGCCCAGAAAAGTCGCCATACGCACAGGATTTTCGCCAATCAGCAGAATTCCCGTTGCGCCGGTAATCTGCTCCAAATTTGCCGGTTGCAGAGCCTCTTCCCGGCTGGTGATGCTGACAATCTCCACAGAATCGCTCTCCCATTCGGTAAAGAGAACGGTCAGGCGCTGGGCTACGGAAACCGAATTGGCATCACCTGTCACAAGCGCCAGACGCGCGCCGTAGGCCCCGGCCTCCTCCCAGAAGTATTGGAGCAGGTGAGCTTCGCTTTTCTCATCAACACAGGCAGGAATAAAGAGCTGTGCGCCTCGTGTGTAGCCGGAGGGAACGGGTGCGGGCATAATTATTCAAACTCCAAGTGATAGATGAGCGTGCGGAACATCTCGTCCAGCGCGGGGAAATTGCTTTCAATACCGGTCAGCGAGAGGATGAGCAGCCGGTCGGCGTCGGCGTCGTACAGACCCACTTGCCAGCCGTCGATCTGCGTGCCAGCGGGCAGGCCATAGAAGGCCGCGCCGTCAATCGTATAGCGCAGGGAAGCCACATCCAGCCCGCCGGGACGCAGACCGCTCTCCACCTGGGCGCTCTGTATAGAAAAGCTATCAAGGCTGCCCATCTGGTCGGAGACTATTCCGGCGTATCTGTCCAGGGTCAACCCGTCGGATGGGACAACAATCGCCGTGAAATTGCTCACAAAGTGACTGTCCGCCACTGTGGGATCGTCAAAGAGAAAGCCCAGGGCGACAAAGAGGTTGAGCGCGCCCGGCGTATCGAGCAACTGGCGCAAGATAGTCTGGTACGATTCGCCGGCGATCTCATCCTCCGCCTGTTCAAAGAGTGCGGTCAAATTCTCCTCGAACGGCGCGGTCACATCCCACGTTGTCGGATGGTGGAAGACCAGACCTCGCGCTTCGTCGGTGAAGGTGACCCAATCCGCGGGCAACGAAGTATCCGGTACGGGCGCGGCTGTCAGCTCTGCCGTGGGCGTGGCGGTCGGTTGCGGCGTAGCCGTGGGCGGAACGGGTGTGTCGGTTGGCGGCGCGGGTGTCACCGTAGCCGGGATGGGGGTGGCTGCGGGTTGGGGGATGGCTGTGGCCGCGGGGCCGCAGGCGCTTAACAGCAGCAGACCGGCCAGTATACACAATATCCAGTGCGAGTAGGGCTTTCGCATCGTTCCATTCTCCTCTGCCCCTTGCCGAAAGTCGCGAAACTCCCCGCAAGAATAGTCACAACAACCGAACCGGCTTATTGTAGCAGACAGGGGGAAGGTCGGGAAAAGTGGCTGGCACGATTTCGCTTGGGGCAGTTGGATTCTATGCTGATGTGGTGACTTTTTGCCAGTTGCATAAGTACGGGAAAACCGGTATCATACAAAATATGTTCCTGCCATATTCCCCCGATAGGCACATACAGTACCGCTATTGTCCGCAGAGTTACCACTCGAACACCACAGGAGGAAGTAGCAGATGGCAAGTGAAACTAGACGTATGCTCAACCGCCGTTCATTTTTGCGCGGCGCAGGTATGATGGCAGCGGGTGGTCTGTTGGCTGCCTGTGCGCCCGCCGCGCCCGCCGGTCAGGCTCAACCAGCCAGCGCAGGGGAGGCAGCCGCACCCCCCGCTGTTGCAGGCAAGGACATTTCGTTTTGGGTCTTTTGGGGTTCGCCGGGTGGCATTGCCGACCAATTGCTGGCCGATCCCGCCTTGGAGAGTTACATCGGCACAGGCAATAAACTGGATTTCAAATCCGGCGTCAACCAGGAAGCTCGGCTGACCGCGGTGGCCGGTGGCACGCCGCCGGATATCGGCATTCTGGGCAACTATCTTGACTTTATGTCCCGCGGCGCTGTGGTTCCGCTGGACGACTACATTGCGGCCAGCGATGTGATCAGCCAGGACAAATTCATTCCTGGCAACTGGGAAGTCATCCAATACCAGGGCAAAGTGTATGGCATTCCCGGCTTTGAATGCTTTGTGCGCCGGGGTCTGGAGTACAACGAGCGGATGGTTGGGGAAGCGGGTCTGGACCCGGACAAGCCGCCTGTCACCTGGGACGAGGTGATGGTCTGGCACGAAGCATTGACCAAATTCGACGCTGCTGGCAATCTGCTCCAGTATGGCATTGACCCCTACGACGCCGAAGGCGGAACGGGACCGGGCAACGACGGCTGGTTTGCCCTGGAATCCTGGGATCTGATCTATTTCAACGAAGACACGAAGGAATTTGACCTGGACAACGAGAAGATGGCTGCCTCGCTCGATGTAATGGGCGAATTTATCAAAATCATTGGCCCAGACAACCTGGCCGGTATGCGTCAGGTAGAAGGGCAGGGCACTTGGGGCGGCTCCTTTAATGCGGAAGTGCAGGCGATGATTATCGAGGGCTACTGGCATCCGGGCGAAACGGTCAACGAGAAGCCGGAAATTGCCCCCTTCAATCGCAGCACTTGGGTGCCCGTGCCCGAAGCCCGCCGGGGCACAAAGATTCAGTTCGGGGGCGGCCATATGGCGATGCTCTTCAAAGATGGCAAGCTGAAGGACGAAGCCTGGCCTGTGGCTGAATGGATTCAAAGCGATTACGTCTGTAATCTGATCTTCGACCAAATCGGTTGGCTGCCTGCCTATCTCCCCTATTTTGAAAGTGCAGACCAGGAAAAGTATCCGGGGTTGAAGTTCTACTTTGACTCGGTGAAGGAAGCCAATATGTGGGGACCCTTCATCATCTGCGAGATTCAGGCCTTTGTCGAGACCCAATACCAGCAGGCACGGGAAAAGGTCTTCCGGGGCGAAATGACCGGCGCCCAGGCCGCGGCCCAATTGCAGGATGAGGTTGTGAAGGAGTGGAAGGAAGCCGGATTCGGTTGAGCCGATTGAGCCGATTGAAGTAGTCACTTCTTCGTAGGGGTTTGGGTTGCGCAGGATGCTTTTGTTTTGAGAGCCGTTCTGCCACACCCAAATCCCTACCAAACAGGAGGAAGATCATCTATGACCCTCGCCTTGCCACGTCTGCGCCGGATCACCCCTAAGGAACGTAAAGATTTGCTGATTGGGCTGCTTTTTGCCTTGCCCTGGATCATCGGGTTTATTGGCTTCACTCTCTACCCGATTGCTTCCTCCTTCTATTACAGTTTCACCCGTTACGATCTGCTGCGCGAACCGGTCCCCATCGGTCTCAGCAATTATATTCGGCTCTTGACCGATGATGCGGATTTTCGTATTGTTGTCTACAATACCCTCTGGTGGGTACTTTTTAGCGCCCCTACAGGGGTGCTTTCCGCCTTTCTGATGGCCTTACTTCTGAACACAAACATTGCAGGCCGTTCCTTTTTCCGGGCGATCTTTTTCTTCCCGTCGATTGTGCCGGTGGTGGTGACAGCCTTTGTCTGGCTCTTCCTGCTCAACATCCAATACGGCGCGGTCAATGCCACTTTGCAAACGATTGGGTTGCCGATTGTTCCCTTCCTTTCGGACCCGAAAATTGTCAAACCGACACTGATCTTGATCCATATGTGGGCACAGGGCGCGGCGATGGTTATCTTTCTGGCTACGTTGCAGGATGTGCCCCGCTCACTGTACGAAGCAGCTACGGTAGATGGGGCTAACTCCCTGCGTCGTCTCTGGCATATCACAATTCCTATGGTCAGCCCTGTGATTCTTTTCAATACGGTGATGAGTTTTATTGGTGGCTTCCAATATTTCACATTGCCCTGGCTGCTCACGGCTGGCGGCCCCAACCAGGCCACAGAGTTTTACTCGCTCTTTCTCTACCGCAATGCCTTTGTCTATCTGCGTATGGGCAAAGCCAATGCCCTGGCCTGGCTGCTCTTTATCGTCATCATTTTTTTCACCGCTCTGCTCTTCCGGGCATCCGGGCGTTTCGTCTACTATGCCGGCGGCAGCCGCTAAGCGGGAGGCACAGAGATTATGACAACACAAGCTGCAACACAAAAAACGATGACTGCCGAGATCGAGCGGGAACGCCGGATCAACCGGTTGCGCAAACTGGGCTGGCAAGGCTGGGTTGTGGAGATTCTCAAATACGCGCTCCTGCTCATTCTGGGCTTTTCTTTTCTTTTGCCCTTTTATTGGATGTTGTCTTCCGCAGTCAAGACCGATACCCAAGTCTATACGGTCCCGCCAGTCTGGTTTCCTGCTCCCCCCCAATGGCAAAATTTCTGGGACGCCTGGAACAGTGAGAACTTCTGGCTTTTCACCTACAATACAGTGATTATGTACGCCGTTCCAGCCACCATCGGTACAGTGCTCTCCACCTCCCTCGTCGCCTATTCTTTCTCCCGCCTGCGCTGGATTGGCCGCGACGCTCTTTTTGTCGTCGTCCTGGCGACAATTATGATTCCAGGCTGGGTGCGTCTTGTGCCGCTCTTTATTATCTTCAAAAAATTGGGCTGGCTGAATACCTTTCTGCCTCTAGTCATCCCCAGCTTCTTTGGTAGTGCATTCTTCATCTTTTTGCTCCGTCAGTTTTTTATGTCCATCCCTACCGAGCTTTCAGATGCAGCTAAAATCGACGGGGCCAGCGAACTTCAGACAATGTTCAAAGTGATTCTGCCGCTCTCCGTGCCTGCTTTGGCTGTGGTCGCCCTCTTCACTTTTATGGATTCGTGGAACGACTATTTGGGTCCACTGATCTACGTCAATGTGGAGGAAAAGTGGGTGCTGGCCCTGGGCGTTCAGCGGTTGCGCAACGCCGTAGCGGAAATCGGCAATCGGCAACTGGCCTACCCTTATCTGATGGCGGTCAGTTCGATTATTACCCTGCCCATCTTCCTGGCCTTCTTCTTCGCCCAGCGCACATTCATCGAAGGCATCTCCCTGACCGGTCTGAAAGGCTAACGCATTGCGGTGTACATAAGCCAATGGATTTTGTAGTGCGTAGTGTGTGAACTGGTATCTGTTCAGCCACCCCACCCTACCCCTCCCCATTCCAGGGAGGGAAGTGGAGCGACTCCTCCCCCACTGTGGGGGAGGTTGGGCGGGGGTGAGCAGTTACGTGAACTGGTAGTGGTGATAGTTCACGCACT
>JAANMX010002562.1_pt1 | contig 17728 bp, 13 predicted proteins | sample 7279681 | NCBI WGS metagenome assembly JAANMX01 (sample SAMN14094542, study PRJNA606508) | bioreactor metagenome | isolation source: A lab-scale SPAN reactor treating ammonium-rich wastewater day 351 | place: Ireland: Galway | collected 2018-01-01
GCACCACGCGGGTCTTGGTCATCGTGCCGTCCTTGTGCAGCACGGTCACCTCGTTGCTCTTCCCCAGCAACGACGGGTCAGGACCGCCCTTCGTATAGCCGCTTACCACTCTCACTACGACGCCGTCCCGCGCTGCCAGGATCAGCGTGCCCTCTGGCATCGTGAAGTCGACAGCATGCTGGCTGTCCGGATGGGTGTGCGTCGTGATCGGACCGCCGGGGGCCTGTGAAATCAAGTAGCGCGATCCGTCTGCATAAGGAAGGCGGTAGGCGACGTTGGTGTCGTGTTGGGCACCGAGGTCGCCGAGCGCCCATGATGCGCTCACATAGAAGCGGTATGCCTGACCAGCGCGCGCCGCGAACACATTGCCGACCGGAAGCGTGCGACCGGCGGGTACCGTCAAGGTAACCGGCCACGCGCGGTCGCTGGTCGCGCCGTCGGACAAATTCAGGCTGATGCGCGCGGATACAGGAGAGGGGCCGTTGTTCTTCGCGAGAACACGGAAATGCGTCCCCATCTTCTCGGTCGTTACTGCGAAGGGGTAGTCGTCCTTTTCCGCGCGGAGGGGCAGCGCCGCCGCAGAGAGAAACAGGAATAGGAGCAGGCGCATGCGCTATTCGGCGTCGGGCTCGTACTTTCTCAGCCTGGCAAGCAGGTCCTCGTTCTTCTTGGTCAGGATGGCCGCCTCATTGGTCAGGCGGCGGACTCGTGCCTCGTTCAACTCGTCGCGGATCACCGGCGGCTTCACGATGACCGGCGCGGGCGGCGCCGGCTCGGTAAGTCCGCGCTCCGCCCGCTCCTCGGACTTGCGCAGATTGAATTCGATGCGCGCGACCAGCTCATCGTACATTTCCCGCGCTACCTTGGCTTCGGACTCTGCCTTGATCCTGCCCTGCCGTTCCGCGGCCAGCAGCGTGCGCAAGGCCTCCTCGCGCTGGCGCGATCCGCCGCCCTTCTCCCCCGTACTGACGCCGGCGAGCTCCAGTTCCTCAAGGATCGTCTTGTTGGAGCCGCCCGTCTCACGCAGGATGGCCCGTACCGTGAGCGGTTCGCCGGTACGTTGCCGCCGGGCGATTGCCTCGCGGATCTCCGGACGGCAGGTATTCGTCGAGCGAGGCCGGCGGCGTGTGGTTTTTCGAATAGGTGAGATCATAACGCTAGTTATTATAACCTGTCAGACACCCGATTACAAGCGTGAAACAATGGCAATTCAGGCCATGAAAAGAAGAGGAAATTATTTACGCGCAGAGAGTTGGATGTCGATTTAGAAAGTCAGTATGTTTCACGGAAAAATGGGCATTTCATGCGGGATGAATGGAAAATGAATGCTGGGTAGTAGCGTTATCGTTCGCCACTATGGACCAAAACCCGACCAACCCCCCACATCCATGAACCTAAAAACCTCAATTGACCGCGAGCAAAGGAGCCGTAAATCAGGCAGGCTGCGGTTTTCGAGAAGCTGGGAGGGATCACCCGATGGGTGAGTCGAAATTGAAGCTGGCGAAGCGCGAAGAAATGCTTTTGTCTTGCGCGGGCGTGCAGACGATGGCCGGTCGGGTTCAGGTGCGCTGGGAGACGGAAAGCGCGGCCACGCCGATGGGGCAGCTGGCCTACTTCATTGAATTTCTCCACCTGACCGGGCTGTGGTCGCGCTGGCTGGAGAGCTGTCCGCTCGCCTACACCAGCCCAAACGCCCCGACCAAGGCCGAGGTGCTGGGCACCTGGCTGCTGTCGATGCTCGCCGGGCACCGGCGCTATGCGCACGTGACGGCGATCCGCTGCGACGGCATCAACCCGGGGCTGCTGGGCATGCGCAAGGTCATCTCCGAAGACGCCCTGCGCAACGCCCTGAAGCGCCTTCCGCAAGCCGAGGGCACCGCGTGGCTGGACACGCACTTGGCCGATAGCGTGGCGCCGCTGCTTGACGTTGCGTGGATACTCGACACCGACACCACCATCAAGCCGCTCTACGGGCATCAGGAAGGCGCCGTGATTGGCTACAACCCGAGGAAACCGGGACGCCCATCGCATGCCTATCACACCTACTTGATGGCCGGGCTGCGCCAGGTGCTGGGCGTCGAGGTTCGTCCCGGCAATGAACACACGGCCAAACATGCCCAGCCGGGGCTGCTGAAGATCCTCGATGCCCTGCCGCGGGAGCGCAAACCTCGTCTGGTGCGTGGCGACAACGCCTTCGGCAACGACGGCATGATGACGGCGCTGGAGGAGCGCGGACAACCCTACCTGTTCAAGCTCAAGCTGTCGAAGAACGTCAAGCGTCACATTGGCCGTCTGTTCCGTCAGCCGGGCTGGACCGATGCCGGCCTGGGATGGCAAGGGCTGGACGGCGAATTGATCCTGACCGGCTGGCAGCGCAAGCGCCGTGTCGTGGTCCTGCGCCGGCCGCTCACGGGCGAGATCGCCGTCACGGACGAGGAGGCCGACGACGGTCAGCAGCAGTTCGCCTTCGTCGAAGCCGACCGCAAGGCGGGCAAGGGCATCACCGGCTACGAGTACGCTGTCCTGGTGACCAACACCGATTACGAGGTGCTCAGCCTGGGCCAGCTCTACCGCGACCGAGCCGACGCCGAGAACGCCTTCGACGAACTCAAGAACCAGTGGGGCTGGGGCAGCTTCACCACGCACGATCTGCATCGCTGCCAACTGGCGGCGCGCGCGGTAGCCCTGATCTACAACTGGTGGAGCCTGTTCGTGCGCCTGGCCAACCCCGAAGCCCGGCTCGAAGCCATGACCAGCCGACCCTGGTTGATGTCCTCGGTCGGCCGACGCACCGAGCATGCGGGCCAGACCACGATCACGCTGACCGGGCAGCACGCCTATTTCGACAAGGCCCGCCAAGTGCTCATGCGCGTGTCCAGCCAGCTTCAAACCTGGATGAGCGAAGCTGCGGAGCAGTTCAACGCCCCATCGGTCTGGCTGCGCTGTTGCGACCATCTCAAGCGCACCATCGCGGCCATCGGACCACCGGCACCCCTTCGTTTGCTGATTCATCATGCAAACCGGGTGGGGTAACTGAGGTTTTTAGGTTCATACGATCAATACGTACTGTACGGTCCTCCTTCGGAATCCGAAGTGAGCCGTCCGATGCGGGTTTCGGCCCTGCTTCGGATTCCAAAGACGGGCGCGCGCCATTCCGAAGCAGGGCTTCCTGGCCTTCTTCGGATTCGTGGTCCGCCCCCTCCTGTGGATAACCTGCGGTCGTCCAGCCATGCCGCGCCATGCGCTGTGCCAGTACCTGCAGGCGGGTCGGCAGCATGCGGCCGCAGAGCAACGGGTCCTCGGCAACCTCCTTGAGCGTGTTCATACCCACGATCTGTACCGCCTTGGCGGCATGGGTCAGCGCCTGGCTCACCAGGCCGAGGTAGTCGGCATCGAGCTGCATCGCCTCGAAGGGCGACAGCGGTTCGTCGTGCAGTACGTAGAGATTGCCCTGGATGCGGCCGGTCCTGGGATCGCGTCGCCGCCGTACCAGGCTGAGCCAACGCGTCAGCCGCAGCAACGTCAGGGCGCGCGCCACGGTTTCGTGCGAGGCCTGCGCCGCACAGGGCACGGACGCCAGATAGGGGCGGATCTGGTCGTAGGTGGGAAAGGCGGTCACCCCATCGTCGTTGAGCTGAAGGCGGAACACCTGCCAGGCATTGCGCTCCAGCGGTGTCAGGCGACGGTCGAGGAACAGCGCGCGCGGAACGCTCTCGTGCCGGTTGCCGCTGTACAGAAAACCATCCTGGCGCGGCGCGGCGCCCTCCCCCGTTTCCTTCGGCTCAAGGTGCCGCAGCGCTTCGTCGAACAAGGCCGACAGCGCAACGGGGCCTCCGCGCCGTGGTACGTCGCCCTTGGTCATGGCCTACACAAGTCCCTGGTCGATCCAGTTTCGTATCGCCGCCCACACCACCGACATCGGCAGGCTGAGCGCCTCGGCCAGGTCCATGGTCAGCGCCAGCATCGCCATGTCGTCGGTCAGGGCGACATGGCGCTCGGCGACGCCGGCCTGCCAGCGCTCCCACAAGGCCACATCCTGCGCCTCGTCGAGCACCGGATGCCGGCCCTTGCGCTTGGGCAACCCGAGGATGTCGCGGCGCAGCGCCACTTCCTGATGTGTGAGGCCGTAGAACTTGCTCATCATTTCAGTGCTGGCCCCCAGGCGCAGCATGCGGTCCACCGTGGCGATCTCCCGCTCCACGTCATGCACCTGACTCAGCAGCCTCTTCAACACTTCCCGGTTCACCGACACCGAACACCACGACACCGTGGCATTCACGAGCATGCTCACGAGCTCGGGGCGCTTCAGCGCATCCAGCTCCTCCTCGCCGAAGCCCATCGCCTTGCAGCGACGCAGTTGGCCGTTGTGAAGATCGTGCAGCGCCTGGGCAATGACTGCCTGATTGAGCGGATGCGGTGCCGACATGGGAGCCTCCTGAGCGCTCAAGACACGTGGCCCGGGTCGCCGGCTTCCAGATCCAACAGCCGGCGCCCCAGGCGGAGCAGACGGAACAGCTTCACCAGCCCGGCATCGCTCAGGCGCGTGGCCAGGCCGCCGTGACCATGCAGCAGCGGACCCAGGTCATCGGCCAGCCGCGCGCAATCCAGTCCGGTCGCGGGCGCCGATGAGGGGCTCAGCGCGTGCAGCAGGATCAGAACCCCATGCGCGAATGCCGGCAAGGCCTTTGCCTCGTCCACGGCCGGCGTCACGCAGACGAAGCCGATGCCGCTGTCGCTGGCTTCAACGTGGTCGGCCACTGCCGCTTCGGCGGCGATTTCGCGAGCGAACTGCGCAATGTGCACGCGCAGACGATCCGGCACATCAAGGCTTGGCTCGATGTACCAGACGTCCGAAACGGGATAGAGCCCGCCGGCCTGCACCGGGATCGCGCGCAGCGCATCGCCCTCGAAGTCGGGCAGTTTGTCGCCGAGCTGGTCCGCGACCATCCGCTGGATGGACTGCAGGCGCTCGGTGGTCGGCACCGGCGTCACGATGTGTCCCTGCAGGCGCTCGTCGCGCTGCCCGTCCTGCTCCTCCGTCGCTTTGGGCGATGCTGGCGGCGTCAATGCAGGCGCTGGAGACGCGGCCGACGTGATGTCGCGCGGCGCAGACGAAACACGTGGCTGCTGAGACGCGGACACCGGTAGGAGAGGAGGAGCAGGCACGACAGGCGCTGCCGGCGGCGCCGACGGCGCGGGTTCACTGGTCAGCGCACGCTGGCGGCTTTCGCTATCGTTGATCGCCAACGCCAGCGTGTCGTAGTCCGCCTCCAGCAGTTCGGCCATCTGGCCCACCAGTTCGTCCTGCACGCGCTGGGGCGAGAAACCCTCCGGTTGCATGTCGAACGGCGACAGCACATCCTGGAACAGCGAAGCGAAGTCCACGGCCGGCGGCCGGCCCAGCGCACGGCGTTCCCAAGTGCGCTCGCACGCCTTGCGCAGCACCGCGAGCCGCTCTACCTGATGCCGGCCCAGACCGCCGTAGAGCAGGTTCGGTATTGCCGGCAGCAGATAGCGCACCGCATCGTTCATCCGGCTGATGTGAGACTGCGGTACCGGATAGCCGTCGGCCGTCAGCCGCCGTGCGAGTTCGCTCTGCGACAGCGCCTGCCCGCTTTCCTGCTCGTAGAACTCGCGTGCCTTCTCGATGCCCAAGGCCCGCTCGATGAAGGTCAGCCCGCCGCGCAGCTCGTTCTCGGCCAGATGCCCGGTCAGCGCCACAATCTCACCGCGCGCCGGCCATGGGCGAAACAGGCACGCAAGGCGGAAGAAGCGCTCCTCCCTGGTCTCGCTCCACAGTTCCCGCAGGATGGCCAGCCGCGTGTTGCCGCCATTGCGAATGATGTAGTGCGTCTCGCCTGGCCTGCGCGTGATCGCGGGAGGCGCGTCCAGCCCGCGTTCGCGGATGGAGGCCTTGATCTCCGAATAGGCCGGGTTGCGTGTCACGCGCGGGTCATGGTCGTAGGGCCGCAACTGGTCCAGCGTCACCACCATCGGCGTATCTGCGATGGGGTCGCTCAAGGCCGCGGCCGAAGGGCCGCTGCGCTCGAAGCCGGTGGTCAACAACTTGGCAGCCATGTCCTGGGGCGTCAGCTCAGCCATGGCCGATCTCCTGCGCCTGCCGGTCAGCGCGGCGAAGCTGCGCGCGGGCATTTCGGTCGGCCCGGTGGTCGCTCGCCGTCGCGCTGGTGTAGATCGACGTGCAACCTGGTTTCGTGAACTTCAGGTGTCCGCCGGACGTGCGCACCACGCGCCAGCCTTCGCTCTCCACGGTCGATGAACTGGCGCAGCGACTCCGACAAAGTGCCATCGGGGTGCAGCAGGTACGTCGTCAGCACCGCCGACTCTTCATCCAGTGGCCGGAAGATCAATTCCATCTGCCGGCAGGTCGGCACGTGCGCCGCGCTGGAAAATCCGATGCCATAGCCGGCCGCCACCAGAGCCAGCATCAGCGAGTGGGTCGTCACATACTCGGCCACGATCGGCAGCATCTCCGCCAAGCGCAGCAGGCGCTCAAATTGCCGGCTGCACTCTTCACACGCCTGCGGATCGAACAGAACCAGCGGGTAGCGCACCACCTCTTCCAACGGCACCCGCTTGTGCTCCAGCAGGGGGTGCCGCGCAGGGATGACCACGACCAACGGGTCTTGCCACAGCGACAAGGCGACCACACCGGACTCCATCACGCTGGCCATCGCCAAGGCCCCGTCGTACAGGTCGTTTCCCAGCCCGCCCACCACCTGCGGCAGTGGTGCCTCGAACAGCCGAACACCCACTTCCGGCGCCTCCTCCCGGCACAGCGCGAGCAGCGCCGGCAATCGGACCTGCCCAACACAGCCGGTCAGTGCGATCCGTAGGGTGCCTTGGAGTCCCGCCGCCACCGCCCGCGCCTTGGTCCGCGCTTGCTCAAGGGTCAGCAGCACACGCCGGGCCTCCTCCAGAAACACCTGCCCTGCTGGTGTCAGGCAGACGCTCCGTGGCATGCGCTCAAGCAGGGTCACGCCCAGGTCAGCCTCCGGTTGGCGAATCGTCCTCGACAGGGGCGACTGCTCCACATGCAGCCGCCGCGCCGCCCGGCCAAAGTGCAATTCCTCGCCCACCGCAACGAAACAGCGAAGATGGCGCAAGTTCATGTATTCGCCCCTGAAGATGCAGTTAGTTCCTATGACCGCAGGGAACCGCATGAGTGCTTGTCTTTGGCGATGCCTGCCACAGAGGGTTTCCAGTCACCGCCGGCCGACCTTTCCTTGTCGCCAGGAGGTTGTACGTGGCCGGACAAGGCTGGTTATTTCAACGTATTGCCTCGCCATGCAAGAGCACGCAAAATAGATACAAAGTTCCATAATGCATGCGCTGTCACGCGCGCTCTGACGTCAGCGAGTCGTCGCCGGCCGCACCGATACGAACTCCTGCACGCGTCAGGGCAGGCGCTGGCCTGATCCGCGGGAATCGACGAGGAAAATGCTCCTAGCAAGCATGAGCCCTTGAAGCGGTGTCATAGAGCGGGATGCTGCGGGATCTGGATGTGAGCGCTGGCGCCGGAGAGCCCGAGCCAGACGACGACAGACAGGAGGCGGCCATGGACTTCAGATTGCTGCGTTACTTCATCGCAGTTGCGGAAGAACTGCATCTGGCCCGTGCAGCCCAGCGTCTGGGGATCGAGCAATCGCCTTTGTCGCGCGCAATGCGGGAACTGGAAAGCCAGCTCGGCGTACAGTTGTTCGACCGCAGCACACGCCTGACGCGGCTGACCTGGGCCGGCCAAGTGTTTCTCGGCGAATGCCGACGCGTGGAGGCCACCGTTGAGCAGGCAGTGAGGAGTGCAAAGGCCGCGGCGCAGGGCTACCAGGGCCATCTACGCATCGCCATCTTCGACAGCATGGTGCAGCCCCGGATAGCAACCCTGCTGGCTCGCAGCCGCGAGGATGAGCCCGAGCTGGAGATTCGCATCTTCGAACTACCGTTCGCACAGCAGCTCAAGATGCTGCATCACGATCTGCTGGACATCGGCTTTGCGTTGTCAAGCGCAGTGCATGATGGCCTCGTCGCCGAGTCGGTGTGGACCGATCCGCTGGCGGTGATCGTGCCCGCACGCCATCCCTTGCTCGCGCACGTGGAAGTGCCGCTGGTCGAAGCGTTGAAATTCCCGCTGGTTCTGTGTCATCCCGAATCGGGATCGGGCTGCCGTCATCAGATTCAAGCGATGCTGCAGAACGCAAAGACGCCGCCCAGGGTGGTCGATGAAGTGACCACCCTGGGCGTGATGCTGACCCTGGTCGGCGCCGGATACGGCATCGGGTTCGCCATCGCCTCGCAAGTGCAGACGCTACAGCGCCCGGACATGTCCATTCGTCCCCTGGCCGGCCCCCCGCCGATGCTCTCTACCTACCTGCTGCGCCGCAAAGGCGAGCCCACGGACCCCATGAAGCGGTTCATCGAGCGGGTGAAAGACGGGGCTGCACCGGTCGATGATGCGCAAGGCCTTTGAAGACGCAGTTCACCTGTCCGTTGCCGCCTGTGGTTTGCCAGTACTACGATGGACTTCCGGATGAAATCCGACGCGCTGTGGCTTCGGGGGGATGTGCATGGCTCACTCTGGATCAACCGCAATGTCCTGCGTTGACCAGACCGAAGACATGAGTCCACAATCGAGTCCATTCCGTGGCCCATGGATCGGAAAAGACGTTCGTAATAAACGAGTTAGCGACCGGGTGCTGTTCCCTTCACCCGCTCCACATGATTTTCCAGGCAAAAAGGCCAACCTCCTCAGGTTGGCCTTTTTGCTTTTTGCGGCGCCTACGGGATGTGCGGAACCTGCCGGCCAAGGCAAGCACGTTCCACACAACGGAACGAATGAAGGCGCCCCTGTCTTTCTCGAGATTTGGATTAAATTATTAAAACCTGCAACAAGCAGGACTAATCAGAGGAGACCGCAATGAACGCACGCCTCGCGTCGCTCCTGGTGCCCCTGGCGACCATCGCCTTCGGCATCCAGGCCGCTCACGCCGCCCCCGCGGCCAAGCAGGACCGCCCCAACATCCTGCTCATCATGGCCGACGACCTCGGCTACACCGACCTCGGCAGCTTCGGCAGCGAGATCGCCACGCCGAACCTGGACACGCTCGCCGACACCGGGGTGAAGATGACCCAGTTCTACGCGTCGCCGTTCTGCTCGCCGACCCGCGCCATGCTGATGTCGGGCAGCGACAACCACCTAGTGGGCTTCGGCGACATGGCCGAGCTGATGCTCCCCGAGCAGCGCGGCAAGCCCGGCTACGAGGGCAACCTCAACCAGCGTGTGGTGCCGATGGCGCAGGTGCTCAAGGATGCCGGCTATCGCACGCTGATGACCGGCAAGTGGCACCTCGGCGTACCCGAGGAGTTCAGCCCGGCGACGCGCGGCTTCGAGCAGTCCTATGCGCTCGTGCATGGTGGCTCAAGCCACTGGAGCGACCAGGCCGGCATCGTCGCGGTCGACCCGGCCAAGCCGCCGAAGGCCATCTACCGCGAGAACGGCAAGGCGGTCGACGTGCCGAAGGACTTCTTCTCGTCCGATTTCTTCACCACCAGGCTGATCGACTACATCGAGTCCGGCAAGGACTCGGGCAAGCCCTTCTTCGCCTACCTCGCCTTCACCGCGCCGCACTGGCCGCTGCACGCGCACGACGCCGACATCGCCAAGTACGAGGCGCGCTACAAGGACGGCTACGACGCATTGCGCCGCGAACGCCTCGAGCGCATGAAGAAGCTCGGCCTGGTGGCCGCCGACACGCCGGTGTTCGAGGGCCATCCCTCGTGGCCGAAGTGGGACAGCCTGAGCCCTGCCGAGAAGGCTTCGGAAGCCAAGCGCATGGCGGTATACGCGGCGATGGTCGACAACATGGACCAGAACATCGGCCGCATGCTCGACTACCTGAAGAAGACCGGCCAGCTCGACAACACCTTCATCTTCTTCCTGTCCGACAACGGCGCCGACGGCAACTCGGTGTATGACGTGGCCCGCACCCGCGAGTGGATCCACAAGGACTTCGACAACAGCATCGCGCACATCGGCAAGTCGGGCTCGTACGCCGAGTACGGCCCGGGCTGGGCGCAGGTGGGCTCGACGCCGTTCCGGCTGTACAAGTCCTTCATGTACGAAGGCGGCATCTCGGTGCCGGCGATCGCCTGGGGCCCGGGCGTGAAGGGCGGCGCGACCAAGCGGGCCATGGCGCACGTCACCGACATCGCGCCGACGCTGTTCGAACTGGCCCGCACCCGCCATCCGGGCACCGAGTACCAGGGCAAGCCGGTGCTGCCGCTACGCGGCAAGTCGATGCTGCCCTATCTGCAGGGCAAGACCGACCGCGTGCGCGGCGACGGTGAAGCGGTGGGCTGGGAACTCGGCGGCCGCAAGGCGCTGCGCAAGGGCGACTGGAAGATCGTGTTCGCCAACGCACCCTGGGGCACCAACGACTGGGAGCTGTTCAACGTCGCCGAAGACCGCACCGAGAGCCGCAACCTCGCCGCCGCCAACCCGCAGAAGCTGGGCGAGTTGCTGGTGGCCTGGCGCGACTACGTGCGCGAAACCGGCACGCTGGAAATCCCCGGCCTCGCCAGCCGCCCCGGCTACAGCAATGGCGGCATCTACTACGAGGACCTGAAGTACGAAGCCACCCTCGAGCCGCGCGTGGCGCGCTGACGCAGCGATGCGCCTGCTCGCCTGCTTGGCAACCTTGTGCCTGACGGCGTCGGCAGCCCTCGCTGCCCCGCTGCAGGCCGAGGCGCGGCCGGGCGCCGACCCGGCCGCCCGTGCTGTTGCCGACCACGTCGCCGAGCGCGAATGCTTGGCCTGCCACGCCGATCAGGCGCGGCTGTGGGCCGGCTCGAAACACGAGCTGGCGATGCAGCCGGCCACGCCGGAAACCGTCCTTGGCGACTTTGCCGACGCGCGCTTTGTCGGCAAGGGTGAAGAGGCGCACTTCCTGCGCCGCGGCGACGCCTTCCACGTCGCCACCCAGGGCGCGGACGGGCAGCGCGCGGAGTTCCCCGTCACCCACACCTTCGGCATCCGGCCGCTGCAGCAGGTGCTGCTGCCGCAGCCGGGCGGCCGCCTGCAGGCGTTCACCATCGCCTGGAATACCGAGCGCAAGACCTGGTTCTCGCTCTACCCCGAGGGCGCCAACCCTCCCGGCAGCAACCTGCACTGGAGCGGCCGCTACCAGAACTGGAACCTGATGTGCGGCGAGTGCCACACCACCGCCTACCGCAAGGGCTACGACGACGCCACCGACAGCTATCGCACCACCTGGGCCGAAGCCAATGTCGGCTGCCAGGCCTGCCATGGCGGCGGTCGCGCGCACAGCGAGAGCGCACGGGCAATCGCCGCCGCCGGCCAGGGCACACCCACGCCGACCGCGAACCGCGCGCTCGCCACCGCCCATACGCAGGTCGACCAGTGCGCGACCTGTCACGCGCGGCGCACCCGGCTGGTCGAGGACGCCACCGCCGGCGCGCCGCTGCTCGACCAGTTCATGCCCGACAACCTGCGCGCCGACCTCTACCACGCCGACGGCCAGCAACTCGAAGAGGTCTTCGAGTACGGCTCCTACCGCCAGAGCCGCATGTACCAGGCCGGCGTCGCGTGCACCGACTGCCACGACCCGCACAGCGGCAAGCGCCGCGCCGAGGGCAACGCGCTGTGCACCGCCTGCCATAACGAAAGCCCCGACCGCGCGCGCTTTCCCGGCCTGACGGCGAAGAATTACGACGGCCCGGCGCACCACTTCCACAGCGCAGGCCAGGCCGGCAGCCAGTGTGTCGATTGCCACATGCCGAGCCGCAACTACATGGTCGTCCACGGCCGCCGCGACCACGCGATCCGCATCCCGCGCCCCGACCTGAGCGCGAAGCTGGGCACCCCGAACGCCTGCCAGGACTGTCACGCCGACCGTTCCGCCGAGTGGGCGGCCCTGGCGATCAGCCGCCACTTCGGCACCCGCTCGCATCGGCCGCACTACGGCGAGATCCTCGCCGCCGCGCGGCGCGGCGAAGCGGGCACCGCGCAGCCCCTGCACGGCCTGAGCACCGACCTGGCGCAAGCGGCCATCGTGCGCGCAACCGCGGTCGAGGCGCTGGCCGCGCTCGGCAGCGTGGCGCCCGCGGCACTGCACGACCCCGACCCGGTGGTGCGCGCCACCGCCGCCGCCGCATTCGCCGCGCGGCCGGCAGAGGAGCGCCTCGTCCACCTGCCCACCCTGCTGTCCGACCCGCTGCGCGCGGTGCGCATCGCGGCCGCGCGCGGGCTGGCCGACATCGACGAGGGACGCCTCACCACCGAGCAGCGCGCGCAACTGCACGCTGGCCTCGCCGCCTTCGTCGCCGCCCAGCAGGCCATGGCCGACATGCCGAGCGCCCAGCTCAACCTCGCCAGCCTCGCCAGCACGCGCCGCGACCCGGCCGGCGCCGAACGCCACTACCGGCGCACGTTGTCCCAGGACCCGCAGGTGCAGGCGGCGCGCCTCGGCCTCGCCACCTTGCTCGCCGGCAGCGCGCGTGAGGACGAAGCCGAGCGCGTGCTGCGCGAAGGCCTCGCGCACTCGGCGCAGCCGGGCGAGCTGCACTTCGCCCTCGGGCTGCTGGCCGGTCAGCGCAAGGACTGGGCAAAGGCCGCACACGAGCTGCGCGCCGCCGCCGCACTGATGCCCGACCACCCGCGCGTGCGCCGCAACCTCGACGCCGTCGAGCGCTACCTGCAGCAGCGCCGCTGACCCGCCGCGCGCCGGCGCTCAACGCGCCTGCGCGGCGTCGAAGGCCTGGCCGATCGCCTCGGCGGTGGCGATCAATTCCCGCAGGTTGGCCTCGACCACCTTGGCGCGCAGGTCATAGCGCCGCGGCCACACCAGGTTGATCGCCGCATGCACGCCGGTGGCCGTCGGCACCGGCACGGCGATCGCGTCGAGACCGTCGTCGAACACGCTCATCGCCTCGTCGGAGCCGCCGAAGATCGCGTCGCGCACCCCATAGCCCTGGCGCCGGGTCTGCTCCAGGATGGAACCGATCTCGTGCCGGAACACCGCCGCACTGCGCGGATTGGCGGGTGCCTGGGCACGAAAGTGCGCCATCACCGCCTCGCGCTCGGCCTCGCTGCAAAAGGCCAGCCAGGCGCGCCCCGGCGCGGACAGGAACAGGTCGACCCGGTAACCGACGTGGTAGCGCGGGTTCATCGCCAGGCCGGACAGGCGGCGCGAGCTCTCCGCCAGCACCATCGCGAAGTCCCGATACACGAGCAGGTCCGAAGGCCACAGCACGCGGCGCTGCAAGGCCACCAGCTTCGGCGCGGCAATCTCGGCCAGCTGCTGGTCGGCGACGGTCGTGGTGTGTGGCGGCGCCCATACCGCCGCACGCCGCCATTGGCCGTCGAACATCGACCGCCGCGCGAGGCCGCCGCGCTCGAGCGTGTGCAGGATGCGCAGCAGCGTGGGCTTGGGCAACCCGGTGGCGGCGTGCAGCGCACGCAGCTCGGTGCCCTCGTGGGTACGCAGCAGCCGCAGCACCTCGATGCCGCGCTCGAGCGCCCGGATCGACGGGCTGCCATCGCTGCTCATGTTCTCGCTCGCCCCCTGTCCCGTTTCACCGCCCGCGAGCGCACCACCGTCGGTGGTCGCCCGCTCCGTTAGAATGCCGGCCTTGCGCGCTCGCCCCGAGCGCCTCCATCACGCCGTATCGCATGCCTGCCTCCACTTCGCCCCGCCGCCCCGAACTGCTCGCCCCCGCCGGCACCCTCGACATGATGCGCACCGCCTTCGCCTTTGGCGCGGACGCAGTGTACGCCGGCCAGCCGCGCTATTCGCTGCGCGTGCGCAACAACAGCTTCGGTCAGCTCGACACGCTCGCCGCCGGCATGGCCGAGGCCCGCGCCGCCGGCAAGCTCTTCTACCTGGTCGCCAACATCACCCCGCACAACGCCAAGCTGCGCACCTTCGAGGACGACATGGCGCCGGTGATCGCGATGAAGCCCGACGCGCTGATCATGGCCGACCCCGGCCTGATCATGATGGTGCGCGAGCGCTGGCCGGAGGTGGACATCCACCTCTCGGTGCAGGCCAACACCACCAACTACGCCTCGGTGCGCTTCTGGCAGTCGGTGGGGGTCAAGCGCATCATCCTGTCGCGCGAGCTGTCGCTCGACGAGGTGGCCGAGATCCGCGACGCCTGCCCGGACATGGAGCTGGAAGTCTTCGTGCACGGCGCCTTGTGCATCGCCTACTCCGGACGCTGCCTGCTGTCGGGCTACTTCAACCACCGCGACCCCAACCAGGGCAGCTGCACAAACTCCTGCCGCTGGGACTACAAGCTGCACGAGGCCGCCGACAACGCCGCCGGCGACGTCCAGGCCTGCGGCGCCACGCCGATCGGCAACCCGAAGGACGCCGGCGCGGTCGGCACCGCCACGCGCAGCACGCTCGACACCGTGCACGGCCTCGCGCTCGGCGGCGGGCCGCGCCACATCGGCGGCAGCAAGGTGTGGCTGCTCGAAGAAGGCACCCGCCCCGGCGAGCTGATGCCGATCGAGGAAGACGAGCACGGCACCTACATCCTCAACTCCCGCGACCTGCGCGCGATCGAGCACGTGCAGCGCCTGGTGGACATCGGCGTCGATTCGCTGAAGATCGAGGGCCGCACCAAGAGCCCCTACTACGTCGCCCGCGCCGCCCAGGGCTACCGGCGCGCGATCGACGACGCCGTCGCCGGCCGGCCGTTCGACACCCGCCTGCTCGGCGAGCTCGAAGGCCTCGCCAGCCGCGGCTACACCGACGGCTTCTACCAGCGCCATTCCACCCCCGATCACCAGAACTATCTGCGCGGCCACTCCGAATCCGGCCGCAGCCTGCTGGTGGGCGAGGTGGTCGGCTTCGATACCGAACGCGGCCTGGCCGAGGTCGAGGTCAAGAACGGCTTCGGCGTCGGCGACCGCCTGGAATTCGTGCAGCCGGTCGGGAACATCGAGCTGCGCCTCGATCGCCTCTTCGCTGCCGACGGCAGCGCGCTGGAACGCGTCCCCGGCAGCGGCCGACGCGTGTGGCTGGCGCTGCCGGCAGGCGCCAACCCAAGCCAACCCTGCTTCATCGCCCGTTTCCTGTGAACACCTGGTCCATTCTCGGCTTGGCCGAGCTGACCAGGAAGTTGCGCGAGGGAAAGTATCCAGATTAAACCTGCCTTTAATCTGGACACCTCGTATTAAAGAGCGCTTTAATTTGACTCGGACACATTAAAGCGGCCTTGACCATGAAGCGCGCCACGGGCACGTATCAGACGACCACCACGCTGGGCGAGCCGGTCCGGGCCTTCGTTCCCGATCCGCTGCCGCCACGAAATCCCGCCCTGGCAACCGATTCGTACACCGGACTCAATCGCCAGGCCGAACTGGCACTCGCGCGCTTGTCGGGCGTATCCGGCCTCGTCCCCTCGATCGACTGGCTGCTTTACGCCGCCATTCGCAAGGAGGCGCTGCTCACCTCCCAGATCGAGGGCACCCAGGCCACCCTGACCGATCTACTCGATGGTGAAGCCGGGCTCGCCGTCAGCAACACCGATGACGTCGAGGAGGTCACCAATTACCTGCGCGCCTTCCGCTACGTTCAGCACACGCTCCGCGACCCTGCCGGGTTGCCACTGTGCGTGCGCCTGCTGTGCGAGGCGCATCGCCTGCTGCTCGACGGCGCCCGCGGCGCGGGCCGGCAGCCGGGCGAGCTGCGCCAGTCACAGAACTGGATCGGCGGCACACGCCCGGGAAACGCCGCCTTCGTACCGCCACCTGCTGAACGGGTCGCCCCCTTGCTCGGGGAACTCGAACGCTTCATCCATGACGACGCCGGCACGTTGCCAGCGCTGGTGAAGGTCGCCCTGGTCCATGCGCAATTCGAAACCATTCACCCTTTCCTCGACGGCAATGGACGAATCGGGCGCTTGCTGATCGCTGCGCTGCTCGAGCACTGGAAGCTGCTGCCCGAACCGCTGATGTACCTGAGCGGCTACCTCAAGACGCATCAGGCTGAGTACTACCGCCGCTTGTCCGCCGTACGCAGCGAGGGAGACTGGGAGTCGTGGGTCGGCTTTTTTCTCGAAGGCGTCGTCGCAGCCGCGGCGGACGCCGAGCACGCCATCATCGCGCTCGCCACACAGGTCAATGCCGATCGCCGTCGCCTGCTCGCATCACCCCGGTCGACGCCGGCCAGTTACCGCCTGTTCGAGCTGCTGCCGACGATGCCGCGCTTCACCGTCGACCAGGCCCGCCAACGCCTCGAGACCAGCTTTCCGACCGCCAACGCCGCGGTCAGCGCGCTCGCAGCGCTCGGGATCGTTACCGAACTGACCGGACAGAAGAAGAACCGCGTCTACAGCTACGCTGCGTACATCGACCTTTTGACACGCTGATCTGCAGCGACGTCTCCACCTGTGATCCATCCGCTCCGGATCCGGGCACCGCATGAACACCCCGGCTAAACTGCCGCTTTTACAGAAAGACTCGCACGCCCATGATCCTCAACATCGACCTCGTTTCCGACTTCGTCTGCCCGTGGTGCTTCCTCGGCAAAGTGCGCCTGGACCGCGCGCTCGCCGAGCTCAAGGCCTCGCGCCCCGATCTCGACGTGCGCGTGAACTGGCTGCCCTTCTTCCTCAATCCGGACACGCCCGCCGCCGGCGAGCCCTATCGCGCCTTCCTCGAGGCCAAGTTCGGCGGGCCGATCAAGGCCGAGGCGGTGCTCGACAAGGTGCGTGACGCCGCTGCCGACGACGGCCTGGTCTACGCCTTCGAGCGCATCCAGACCCGGCCCAACACCCTCGCCGCCCACCGCCTGATGTACCGCGCCCAGGCGAACGGCCAGAAACCCGAGCGCATCCAGGCCCTGGCGCAGGCCTTGTTTGCCGCGCATTTCCAGGAAGGCCGCGACATCGGCGACCTCGACACGCTGGCCGACATCGCCGCCGCCGGCGGTGAACGCCGCGAAGCGGTGCGCGAATGGCTCGCGGGCCGCGGCGAGGTGGACAAGGTCAAGCGCATGGCCGAGGGCGTGCGCCGCCAGGGCATCGAAGGCGTGCCCTTCTTCATCCTCAACCGCAAGATGGCGCTGTCGGGCGCGCAGTCGACGGCGGTGCTGGGCGCGGCGATCCTGCAGTCGCTGGAAACCGGCAAGCCCTCCTGAGCGCGCGCCGCCCTGCGGGAGCGGCGCGCCCGCGAATGGCGCATGCCCGATTGCCGCTTGCGCGGGCAAGCCCGCCCCCACGAAACCCTTGGGAACGCCCGGCGCCCCCGTAACGTCTTAACGGGCGTGACCCACGATACCGAGCGGAGCCTTACCACCATGACCCAGCCGATCTTCCTCGCCGACACCGACCTGCGCGCGCTGGCCGAGGCGCGGGCGCTGCTCGAGCGCCCCAGCCTCGCTGCCCGGCTGTCGAGCTTCATCGGCAGCCCGCTCGAGAAAGGGATGGCCCGCCTGCCGGCGAGCTGGCGCGGCAAGGTCGGCACGCTGGCGCATGATGCGCTGCTCAAGGCCATGGACACCGCAGCCAAGACCTTGCAGACGGCGCCGCGCGAGGCCTCGCCGCGGCTGCACAAGGTGCTCGGCTCGGTCAGCGGCGCGGGCGGGGGCGCCTTCGGGCTGGTGGGGCTGACGGTGGAGGTACCGCTGTCGACCGTGCTGATCATGCGCTCCATCCTCGACATCGCGCGCGGCGAGGGCGA
>JAANMX010002563.1_pt1 | contig 17724 bp, 13 predicted proteins | sample 7279681 | NCBI WGS metagenome assembly JAANMX01 (sample SAMN14094542, study PRJNA606508) | bioreactor metagenome | isolation source: A lab-scale SPAN reactor treating ammonium-rich wastewater day 351 | place: Ireland: Galway | collected 2018-01-01
ATTAAGAAAAGCATTGAAAACAATTTCCATATTATATGTGAAAAACCTTTCGTTCTTAATCTGGTTGAGGCTGAAAAAATACAAAAGATGCTTCTTGAAAGCGGAAATATTTTTATACCGTGTCATCAGTATAAATATTCTCCGGTATGGATAAATTTTAAAAAATTCATAGATGAACAAAGTGCATCCAAGAAAGTGCTTGCCCAATTTAATGTTTTCCGCCTGCAAGCAGATACCGGATTAAAATCCACACTTAATAAGTGGCGAACATCAGCACAAACAGAAGGCGGCGGAGTTTTAATTGACACAGGAATTCATTACCTGTATTTGGTCAACTGGATGTTTGGTAAACCGATTAAAATATCTTCACACTTATCAACCCTTAGTCATTCAAATTATAAATCGGAAGATACTGCGGTAGTAATTTATGAATCAGAAAAAGGTATTGCACAAATAACAGTTACCTGGGCAGCAGATAAAAGACATAATGATGCAAAAGCAGTTTGTTCAAACGGAAGCTTGTTTTATCAGAGCGGTAATAAGATGTTGAAAACTTCTGCAGATATCCCTTCCTGGGACACACCGAAGCATTCTGCCCGCGCCTGTTTGCCGACATACTGCTCGAGGACAGTATATTCCGCACGGATGCGCCGAGATTCCCGGATGTAGGGGTGCATCGCCAGGCCATCCTCGGTGCCCACCAGGTCCCCCCGCAAACGCAACCCTTTCCAGCCTGTCCCGCCATCCCTGCGCGGGGCCTCGGTCTGGAGCCAGTAAAGCAGTGAAAGGCTGAGCTGCTTCGCGCGTTGAAGATGGCTGTGAGCCTCCTCTTCAGGGACCTCATACAGGTTCCCCAGCCAGTAATCGTTTTGAGGCCAGTTGACCAGGGAAACATCGGCAAACCGGGAGGGTTGAGCATAGTTTTTCCGGTCAATGATCCTTCGGTAGCGCCACAAATTGGGGCCATCGGTTTTCTCGACGGTCGGGTCAAACTGCATGGGGCGCTTTTCGAGAGTTATCGGGTGGGTGGTTGTCAGGCTCAGCAAAGGCCCCGCCCAGGGAGGATCCAGTGTGGGAATATAACTCCGCCAGAAGTCGTATTCCGCAGGGCGATCCAGGGTGTGATCCTCACCTTCACGGTACTCCATGGCGAAACAGGCGGTAAAAGCCTGCATGTTCTGTGGATCGGCCTGTTCAGGCGCATGCAGTTCACCAGTTTCCTTTTTGCTTTCGGTGCCGGTGACATACTCGACTCCCGCCAGAGGAAGCAGATCTCCCATTTCCGTGGCATCGAGGAAGAAGGGAGCCTCGAGTGTCATCTCATTTCCAGTCAACTCATTGCGCACCAGCAGGCTCTGGATGCGGTTGCCATTGGTTTCTGCCTTGAGAGGCCGATGGTGGAGCAGGATGGCCAGCAGCCCGTTGCTCATATAAGGGGCAAGCATTTCCTGAAGAACCGCCAGAGCCACACGAGGTTCATGGCACAAACGTGAAACACTGCCATTGCCCGGATTCAACTCCGCCAACGCATGCGCCTCAGCAGTCAGAGGGTAATTCCGGCGGTAATAGTCGCGGACCCGGGTGCGGAAATTGCGGTAGGAGGCTGTTCCTCCAAAGGTTTCGATCCAGGGATTCTCATCGGGCGGCACAGCCTGGGAGGTGAGCTGTCCACCAATCCAAGCGGTCGGTTCGATCAACACCACTTTCTTTTCGAGGCGGCAGGCAGAAAGGGCCGCCGCGCACCCACCCACTCCTCCACCGGCTATGATGACATCCGCCTTGAGTCCTTTCGCGGGGGATGCATGGGAAGAACTGGCGGGTCCGGTGAAAAACCAACCGGCGGGCAGTGCAGCTCCCGCCTTGATGAGAGTCCGGCGAGAAATATGGAATAGCATGATACGACCTCCCTGCTGGAGTGTTGATGGAGAAATATTGCAGCGCTGAATGAAGTTTAACCTCATTCAAAGTAATCGTGGGAGAAGGCAAAGCGGGTAACCGGCTCTGAAGCGGCTTCAGGAGGCTCATGGGTCAAACGGTCGATCCGGCGCAGGGCATGGTCCTTGAGTCCCGGTATCTGGCAGGATTCGGCAATGGTGTGGTAGACCCGGATGGCCTGCTGTTTCTGCCCGGCGCGTTCGAAGCACCAGGCGATTTCATTGATGAATGGGAGATCTTTGGCCTCGAGGAGCTCCTCCTGATAGAGGCGTATGGCTTCCTCCTTCTGGCCGACCAGCCACAAACCGCGCGCCAGATGAATGCGAAGGCTTGTGACCTGCTCCGGTTCGATCTGAAGAGCCAGGCGCAGATGCTCGATGCCCTCCTGAAATCGTCCGATCGAATAACAGGCCATTGCCGCTTCGTAATGTTCGATGGCCGGTGCCTTGGCGGCCCGATACAGGGGAAGAACAGCGACACGCCCGGGATCCTCCCCGCCATCCGGCCCCACCGGGTCGGCCAGGCGCGGGTCCTGATCGAAGCGCCCCTGGTGGGCGACAGGCATGACCATGCGGTGGTCACCGGCCGGGGAGATGCGCCGGGATTCAAGGTAGCGCCGATGGCGCCGGGCTGCATCGATGTTGCTGTCATTGAGGGCCAGGCGGATGCCGGATTCGTGGCCATCGATTTCCCAGTTGCCTCGCACCAGATAGACCATTGCAATGTTGGGCTGCCAGGGATCCGGCCAGCGTTCTTTGAGGTGGCGCCGCCAGGCCTGGTCAAGCCCATCCTGATCGAAGCCATACACCTTCTCCATGACCCGGTCGAGGTTCCGGTCCTCATGAAGGCCGATAAGAAGCTGGCGCATCTTCCGCCAGCCATATTCATTGACCAGAAACTCAACCAGTGAAGAGGAAATGGCATAAATCTGGTTGGCACGGGGGGTGTTGAAGGCGCGCCAATACCCGATAAAGGTTTTCGGTGACAGGTCACGCGCCGCCGGGAGAGTGTCATACCGCAGGGCATCACGAACCTCCCAGTCGGTGTAGGTCCAGATGCCATGGGTGTTGTCGCGGATATAGAGCTTGGAATCACCGTCCTCACGGTACTGGTTTTTGGAGAGGAGGAAAATTTCATCCTCTCCCGGGGTATAAGAGGGCGGAAGCACCTTTTCCTGAAGGTATAACTGGCGGAAATACTCCCCCAGGCCTTCCTGCAGCCAGGAATACTGGAAGTATTGGCGGCCGGTCACCTTCTTGAACATCACATGGCAGTATTCATGGGCGAATGTGCTGGCCCACAGGCGTGAAACATTTCCAGTCGGGGTGGAATAAAGCCGCCCATGCACCTCACCCCCCAGCACATAAGCCAGTGGAGTCCGGCGCGGGACAAAAAAACCGAGCGGCAGCCCGACACTGATGTTGCGCAGGTTCTGTTCGGTGCGGTAAAGGTTGCAGATGATCTTGTCATCACAGTAATAACCACAGGCCTGCCCAACCCGCTCACGAGCGAATTCGAGCGCATCGAGAACTTCGAGGCCAACAGCGCGGTCGATGCCTTCATCCACGAAGATGACAAAGTGGCGGCTTTCGATGGGGCTTTGTTCTTCACGCTCCCAGCGCTTCATCAACCCGGGAGTCGCGCATCCCGCCAGGACAGTTAATAACACTCCACTGAGAAGGAATTTAAGACGGCAATTCCCTTCCCTCCAGGGTCTTGAATCCAGGAGCAGCGCGATGAGCCACTTCATTCGGCTGCGGCTCCATGCAGATTGGCGATCGGCACTCCTGTGCTGCTCGAGGGAGGATCCAGGAATGTCTGGCCCACCGAAACAGTCCCGCACCCCGGGAATGAATCTTCGGGATGAAAACGCCAGGGGCTCTCGAGGGTTTTTCGGGCGATTTTGTCCAGATGAAGCGGATTGACCCGATCGGTGATGCGAAGGTGTTTGTTGGCGGGGAGAATCCGGTTCATCTCTTCGAAAACTTCTTTCTTGGCTTCCTGAATGACCGCCAGGCGGCAGGAGCACTCCATCAGCTGCGCCTTTCGGGTGGTTTCAAGATAAGCGGGGGCCACCGTCGCAACTGCCAGGCCTAAAAAAACGAGAATGAGGAGGAGTTCAAAGGTTGAAATCCCCCTTTCCGAAAATACGACGGCTGGTTGCATGTCGATTGATGATCGACCAGTCCCACCAAATACCATGGCTTCCCTTGCCTTTGTTTTCCAGTCGGCAGTCGACCCCCGCTCCGGTTTATTATCGGAGGGGGTTGAGCCAGACTGAAGAAAAGGTCTCCAGAACCTGTTGATTTGATATCAGGTCCCACATCAAGTTTTCCAAAAGGGCACGTCATGCCGCGCCCCTACAGAAATGAGGCTCTTTGGGACAAAATCTTTATATCAAAACGCCAACCCGAAACGGTTTTTTAATTATACCTCCCACCTGGAGAACCAGAAGTTGTTTTGGAACCGATTGGATGTTTGAGAGATACCCCGCTGGATCAGCTGTCCAGCGCTTCGCGGACCTTGTGAGCCAGCGTCGCACGGGTAAAAGGCTTCTGAATGAAATGAAGGTCCTCACCGATCACCCCGCGATCTGCAATGATGCTTGCGGTGTAACCTGACATGAAAAGGACTTTGATCAATGGTGATGCCACCAGGATTCGCTGGTAGAGGTCTTTTCCAGTCATTTCGGGCATGATGACATCGGTGAGCAGGAGATCGATCCGGGTGCCTGGATCCTGAGCGATCTTCAGGCATTCTTCGGATGTCTCGGCTGTGAGGACATGATATCCCAACCCTTTGAGCATCTCACAGGCAATCTCGCGGACGATAGGCTCATCTTCGGCCACCAGGATGGTTTCATTCCCTCTGGGATGGGCAGCCACCACAGAGGCGGGAACCGGATCCACTTCTTCAGCAGCGGCTGCCGGAAGGCAGATTCTGAAGGTGCTGCCTGTTCCCATTTCACTCTCGAGCCAGATATAACCGCCATGCTGCCGGACAATGCCATACACGGTCGCCAGACCCAGACCGGTCCCTTTGCCAAGCTCCTTGGTGGTAAAAAACGGTTCAAAAATCCGTGACTGTGTCGCCGGATCAATGCCATGTCCGGAGTCTTTCACCGACAGCTGAACATAATCGCCGGGAGCGACTTCCGCATGATTCGCCTGAAAAGTTTTATCCACCCGCAGCGGGCTGGTTTCAATGACAAGCCGCCCACCATCCGGCATGGCATCCTGGGCATTGATGCCCAGATTCATGAGGACCTGTTCGATCTGGCCCTGGTCGGCATTCACTGTGGGAAGCGAGGCGGCCAGGCTCATGTCGATCTGGATATCCTCCCTCAAAGTCCTTCGGAGCAGGCTTCCAAAGGCCATGACCACCTTGTTGAGGTCGAGGGCTTTGATTTCGAGGGTCTGGCGCCGCCCATAGGCCATCAGCTGGCGTACAAGATCGCGTGCTCTTTTCCCCGCCTCCACCATCAATTCGATGTCTTTCCCGGCAGCCTCATCAAGCCGGGGGTCGGACAGCAGCATTTCACCATATCCCAGAATCGGGGTCAGGAGGTTGTTGAGGTCATGTGCCACTCCTCCGGCAAGAAGCCCCACTGCCTCGATTTTTTGAGCCTGGCGCAGCTGCCCCTCCAGGCGGGATTTTTCTTCCTCGGAATGCTTTCGTTCGGTGATATCTTTAACAGTCACCAGGAAGCATTCTTCCTGCCCGATGAAAACATAATTGATGCTGACTTCGACCCAGAAAAGTTTTCCTGATTTTTTACGGCCAAGCCATTCAACGGTCTGAGGCCCTTCCAGCCTGGCTTTTATCAGCCACTCCATGGCATCCTGGCTGGAGTAAGGCCTTTCACCGGCGCAGAAAACCTCCGGATTCAATGTGAGCGCTTCCTCCCGGGTGCATTCATACATCTCACACATCTTTCGGTTGACATCGATGATTTTTCCGGTGCGCCCATCATGAATAAAAATGGCATCATTCACCTGGTCATAGATGGCCTGGAGGAAGTCTTTGGCGTGTCGAAGTTCCTGCTCTGAAATTTTGCGTTCGGTAATTTCCGGGAAGACTGAAAAAGCAGCCAGCAGAGTGCCCTTTTCGTCGTAGATCGGCCCCGCAGTCGCCAGATTCCAGCGGGTGTCGCCGGACTTGGTTTGCACACCAAGCTCCCGATTTTTCATGGAATTCCCCTTCAGGGCCTGAAAGACGGGCAGCTCCGAGACTTTCAACGGCACACCCTGAGGATCGAAATACTTCCAGCTGGGCTGGTATGAGGAAATGGATTGGCCGATGGGGGAGGGTTCATCCTCGATCCCAAGAAACAGCAGCGCGGCTTCATTGATGATCCGCACAATGCCATCGGCAGACAGCATCACCATGGGAATCGGGGATTGCTGAAAGGCTTCCTGGAGTATGGTTTTTGTTTCGGAGAGCTCTTTTTCAAACTGTCGGATCCGGGTGACATCGGTGAGAGTCCCGATCATGCGCAGCGGCCGGCCTTTTTCATCGCGTGATAAAATTTTCCCACGGGCCAGGATCCACTTGTAGCTTCCGTCCCGGCACCGCATTCGGAACTCACTGTGGAAGAGGGGAGCGGCATTCTCTATATGCAGATCCAGCTCCTGGAGGGTTCGGTCGAGATCCTCGGGATGAACATGGGATGTCCATTCATTCGGATGTGAGGCAAATTCATTTTCGCCATAACCCAGCATGGCCTCACACTGAGGAGAGAAAAAGAGTTCATCGGTCAGGGGATTCCAGTCCCAGACCCCATCTCCGGCACCCTCGAGGGCAAACTGCCAGCGTTCTTCACTGCGCAGGAGTTCAGCGGTGCGTGTTTTGATCAGGTTCTCCGCACGGCGATGCTGAGTGATCAGGGAATAGAGGTACAGGGCCAGCAGGATGCTGATCAGCAGCCCGACATAAGGAACCAGCCGGTAGCTGGCAGTGCCCGATGCGGCGATAAAATAACGATTGGGGCGAACCTCTGTCCGCCAGATCCGCCCTGCAAACCGCATTTCGCGGGCATAAACCAGGTCCGGGTTAATGCCAGAATCCTTCTGTCCCATGCGTGGGGTGTGGTCATGGAGAAGACGGCTCTCCGGGGGAGCAGACAGATCCAGTATCTGGGTCAGCAGCCCCTGGGGTGATGTCTGTTCAATCGCATGGTTCATGATATCCGCAGTCAGGAAAACGCCGCCGACACACCCCACAAATACCCGGGAAGTCCCGCTATCCGGCACCCCTGCCGCAGACGATTGATACACCGGCACGAAGATTCGGAAGCCGGACAGTTCCCGGCCATTCTGCTGGATGGCAACAATTGGGGTGGCAGCCGACATTCTGGTTAGCTCAGCATCAGAGCAGGCCTGCAGCTGAATGGGATCTGAAGCGATGTCAAAACCGATTTGTTCCTTGCTCGAGGCCTGAGGTTCAAAAAAAGAGATGGGAAAATAAACGCTCCGTTCGCCTGCAGGGATCAGGTGCCCCTGAGGGGTCCGCTCAGAGATCCGGAAAGAGCTCAATCCATCATTCTGCGCTTTTTTTTCAAATTCGAGCCTCTGGTCATGGATTACCTTTGAGATCCATTCAATGGACTTGAAATGAAATCTTTCTCGAATCGGTGAAACGAAGCGCCGAAAAGCCTCCCTGTCGACTGAGCCCACTCCCTCAAAAAAACGTCGAACCGCATCCATCTCGTGGAGGATATTCTGGAGATGGCTATGGATTCCGTTGATTCGATTTTCAGCCGCAGCCCGGAAGCTGGCCTCAACTTCTTCCTGATAGATATCTTTCATTTCCAAGTGCACAAAGAAGGTCACCGACAGGCCCGCCAGTAGAATCAGGGTAGCAATTCCAATGGCAACCAGATCGACCGATTCGTCTTTGCTCAATCGCCAGCGGTTTGAAACAACCGCACCGGCAGAGATCAGGAAAACAGCAATCAGGGTCACCAGGATGCCGACTGACCGGCTGGTGCTTTTTCCGGCATGGGATATGTCTGCCCTGACAGGGACTTTGAGAAGCGCCACCGGCTGGTTGAAAGGATCGAAAAGCATCCGGTAAACATGCTGGCGTTTGTCTGCCGCCGGCTGGACCCGGGTTTCTCCGGCTTTCAGGGAGGAGAACAGTGATTTTTCACTCTCGTTGAGGGCGGAATTGCTCTGGAGAAAGACATCGAAAGGGACATGGGTCTGCTTTCTGGTGGAGTTGAGGATGGACAGATCACAGAATTTCCCAAAAAACATCATTCCCCGACTGGAGCCGGTTCCCTGGGAGGTCAGGATTGGATGTCCTGCCAGGAGAATCAGGTTATTTCCGGCAGCGATAAAACCCTCATAAGGCTGCGGGTTTCCGGCAATGGATTGTATCACCCGATCGAATCCGCCCGGCTCATCGGAAAGCACATCAGCAGTTATGTATCCGCCCAGATCGGAATCGTATATCTGGCTGAAAACGATCTGGCCTTCAGTATCAACGATATAGCAGAGGTTAAGCCCCATGCTGCTTTCCAGCACCGGCCAGTTGGAGAAGTTGGATTCAATGAAGGCCTTATTGCGGGTCTGGACATAATCATACGCATCATCCCACAAAGCCCAGCCACTGAGGGCTTGCGCCTGTGCGGAAAGTTCCCTCTGCAGGGTTTCATAAACCCGAAGGCTGTCCTCCAAAGCCTGAGAATTCTCAAGATTTTCGAAGGCCGGTTCGACAACCCACTGATCCAGCACCCAGACCGATGAAATAACAAAAATAAAGCAACAAAAAATGATCAGGACAGGTGTGAATCGAGATGGCATCGAAATGAATTCCGGAAAAGTTTTATCCTATATTACATGGAATATAATGGTTTTTATATTCAAATCTTTAATTCAGGATAAAACGAGTTCATCAGAAACTATCCATATCTAAATAACAAACAAAGAAGATCGAGTGAACACCTCTGTGGAAAAACGCTGCAGGGATGCTTGCCTGAAAGAGTCGGTCAATGGTACGATGAGTCACCTTGGGCCTGATTCCCTGGCCACAGTGGTTTGGCCATCCAGCCCATGGTAATGTGAATAAATGAAATAGAATAAAACTAGGGATTCTGATGAATGCCGGAATCCAGTTTTTTGAATTGGTTCGAGCGGAACCCGCTCGGGAGATCGAAAGCGATCTCTCACCATTGGAGGGAATGCTGTCATGCCGAAAGTCCTCGTCGTCGACGATGCAGCCTTCATGCGAGTCACTTTAAGAAATGTCCTCACCCCTGCGGGTTACACAGTCGAGGAAGCCAGCAATGGGGCCGAGGCAGTCGCCAAATACAGTGAAGTGAATCCGGATGTGGTGACGATGGACATCACCATGCCGGAGAAAGATGGAATCCAGGCAACCCGGGAGATCATGAAGCTGGATCCCAATGCGCGTGTGGTCATGGTCAGTGCCCTGGGGCAGGAAAAGATGGTCAAGGAAGCGATTCTTTCCGGTGCAAAGGATTTCATTGTCAAACCCTTTAAGCCTGACCGCATCCTGAGCGCTCTGGACCGGGTCCTGTCTTGAGAGAAAGCTGTTTATCAACGAGTGATCTTCCCGGAAAAGGCGATCGAGAGAATCCCGATTAACAACCGATGATTGCATGAATGAGCGGCTGGCACAGCCATGCCGGGGGACTTCTCATTTAGAAAAAAAAAAACCACAATGAAGAACGATTTGTCGATAATTCGCCACAAGGAATTGAACCGCATGGAGCTCGCAGAAACACTGAAAAAAGAGTTAGTCCGCCACCTGCCGCTTCCCGATCCGATCGTCCTCACCGAAGAGACACCAATCAGCGAAGCCATCCAGAAGATGCAGGAAGCAGGTCGCGGGTGCATCCTTGTTGCCAGAGACGGGCGCCTGATCGGCCTGGTCACAGAGAGGGACATTCTGGTGAAATATCTCGGCCAGCCAGGAAAAACCTTCTTCACCCTCAGGGAAATCATGACCACCGATCCGAAAAAACTCAGCCCGGATGCTTCCCTGGAAAAGGCCATCCAGGCCATGTCGGAAGGCGGGTACCGCCACATTCCGCTGGTGGACCAGGAGAATCAGATCTGTGGTGTGGTTGCGGTGCGGAACATCGTGAATTACATCGCGGAGCATTTTCCAACCGAAGTGTTCAACCTTCCCCCGCGTTTAGAGCAGAAAATGGAATCTCCCGAAGGCGCATAAGCCTTTCAAGGGAAAAAGAGGAGAGAGGATTTGTCCAGTACGACAGAAACAATTGAACCCCCTGCAGGCCGTAAAGTTTCCCTCAAAGAATTGGATCAAGCCGTCATTCGATTCGCCGGTGATTCCGGTGATGGGATGCAGCTGACCGGAACACAGTTCACCAACACCAGTGCGGCTTTTGGGAACGATGTCAGCACACTCCCGGATTATCCCGCGGAGATTCGCGCACCGGCCGGATCGCTCCCGGGAGTGAGCGGCTTCCAGATCAACTTCAGCAGCCGTGACATCCGCACACCGGGAGACCTCCCGAATGTTCTGGTGGCGATGAACCCGGCAGCCCTCAAGGTCAACCTTCCGGACCTGGAGCCGGGCGGACTGCTGATCATCAATGAAGACGCTTTTGATAAAGGCGGATTGGAAAAGGCCGGGTATGAGGTCAGCCCGCTCGAGGATGGGAGTTTATCCTCCTATCGCACCATTTCGATTCCGCTGACCAGTCTGACACTCAATGCGGTCCTTCAAACCGGCCTGAACCGCAAACAGGCGCAGCGCTGCAAAAACTTCTTCGCTCTTGGGGTGGTGTACTGGATCTTCGACCGTCCCCTCGAGCACACCCTGAAATGGATCGAGGCCAAATTCGGAAAGAATGCCATGCTGCTGGAAGCGAACCGTTCGGCGCTGATGGCGGGGTATAATTATGCCGACACGACCGAGGTTTTTACGACCCATTACCAGGTCCGCAAAGCACGGCTGACTCCAGGACGGTATCGCAACCTGACTGGGAACGAAGCCCTGGCGCTGGGAGCAGTCGCAGCCAGCGTTCATTCGGGGCGCAGCCTGTTTTATGGGAGTTATCCGATCACCCCGGCGAGTGAAATTCTTCACGAGCTGTCACGCTACAAGCGGTTCGGTGTGAAAACATTCCAGGCGGAAGATGAGATCGCCGCCATTGCAGCGGCCTTGGGAGCCTCATTCGCAGGGGATCTCGGACTGACAGGAACCAGCGGGCCGGGTGTGGCACTCAAAAGCGAGTGCATCGGCCTGGCGGTGATGACCGAACTGCCCCTGGTGATCATCAATGTTCAACGCGGCGGTCCGAGCACCGGCCTGCCGACCAAGACCGAACAGGCTGACCTGTTCCAGGCGGTGCTGGGCCGTAATGGGGAGTGCCCGGTTCCGGTCCTGGCGGCTTCAAGCCCAAGCGACTGTTTCTGGGCGATCATTGAGAGTTTCCGGATCGCTCTCAGGTACATGACCCCGGTGTTCTGCCTGAGCGATGGTTACATCGCCAATGGTTCGGAGCCATGGCTGATTCCCTCGGACAGGGAACTCCCGGACCTGACACCAGTTTATGCCCAGGATCCCGCCACCTTCAAACCCTACGCTCGAGAAGAACACACCCTGGCGCGCCCCTGGGCGATCCCGGGCACTCCAGGCCTGGAGCACCGCATCGGCGGGATCGAGAAACACCACCTCACCGGCAATGTCTCTTATGATCCCAATAACCATGACCTCATGGTGCGCACCCGTGCGGAGAAAGTGGCGCGCATTGCCCAGGATATCCCGCCGACCGAGGTTTTGGGCGATTCACGGGGCGGGAAAGTACTGCTGGTCGGCTGGGGGGGAACCGCCGGTGCGATCACCTCGGCGGGTGAGCAGATGCGGGCAGCCGGGAAATCGGTCTCCACAGTCCACCTGCGATACCTGAATCCGCTGCCCAATGACCTCGGCGAGATCATGTCTCGCTTCGAGAAGGTGATTGTCCCGGAAATCAACCTGGGCCAGTTGCGATTGCTGTTACGTGCGCGCTTCCTGGTGGATGTTATCGGCCTGAACCAGGTACGCGGAAAACCCTTCACCATCCGGGAGATCATTCAGAAGGTGGAGCCGTATCTCTAAAGATTGAATCGGGGCAGGGGGCCCCTTGAGAGACACCCCCAGGCGGTTTTTCCGCCCTGCAAAACACAGAATGAAAAGGGAGTTGTGATCGAACCATGACTGTTGACGGTTCCGCGCCCATTACCGAATTGAAACTCGACCGGAAGGATTTTGTCTCTGACCAGGAAGTCCGCTGGTGTCCAGGATGCGGGGATTATTCCATCCTGGCCCAGGTCCAGAAGGTTGTCCCCACTCTGGGAATACCGAGGGAAAACTTTGTGTTCGTTTCAGGAATCGGCTGCTCGAGCCGTTTCCCCTACTACATGAACACCTATGGTTTTCACAGCATCCATGGCCGTGCCCCCGCAGTCGCAACCGGTGTGAAGCTGGCCAACCCCCATCTGTCAGTGTGGGTGATTACCGGCGATGGAGATGGCCTGTCGATCGGAGGGAATCATCTGATCCATGCCATACGCCGCAATATCGACATCAACATCATCCTGTTCAACAACCGTATTTACGGGTTGACGAAGGGGCAGTACTCGCCGACATCCGATTTCGGGAAGAAAACCAAATCAACGCCTTACGGTTCGATCGATCAGCCGATCAATCCATTGTGCGTGGCAATCGCCTCGGAAGCCACCTTTGTTGCCCGCTCGATCGATATCGACACCCAGCACCTGACCATGGTTCTGGAACGTGCGGCACGCCACAAAGGCATCTCCTTTGTCGAGGTTTATCAGAACTGCAACATTTTCAATGATGGAGCATTCGCCCATTTCACCGACCGGCAGTTCCGCTCCGACCGGGTGCTTTACCTGGAGCATGGCAAGCCCATGACCTTCGGGAAGGACCTCCAGAAGGGGATCCGTTTGAATAACCTGAATCCGGAGGTTGTCGAGCTGGGCCGGGATTATTCCCCGGAAGATCTGCTGGTGCACGATGAAGCGGGCGCCCAGCCAACCCTGGCCTATCTGCTCACACGCATGCACTACCCTGATTTTCCAGTGCCGATGGGTGTTTTCCGTTGTGTTGAAACACGCGAATACAGTGACCTGTTAACCGAACAGATCGAGGAGGTGTCACGGAAAGAGGGCAAAGGCAACCTGGATTCTCTTCTCGCAGGAGATGAGACATGGGTGATCGAGGAGGAAGGCGCAACCCTGGAGAGCGTATCCGGACGCGAAAGGCCGGGAGAGGACGAAGAGTCTTATCACCCGGCGAATAACCTGGATGCCCATGAGGAGCCGAAATGCGCGATCCGGCGGTCAGTCTTGAACGACCGGATTGGCGAGGTTCGCCCGGACCCTCCGATCATCGCCTCACCGGCTGATTCCATCCAGAGCGCCATCGAGAGGATGGCCAGAGAACGCCGTGGGGCTGTCTGTGTGGTCGAAAACGACGAGCTGGTTGGGATCTTCACCGAGCGGGATGTTCTGATGCGTGTGGCATTGAAAGGCCTGGATCTGGAAAAGACGCCGATTTCATCGGTCATGACCTCCAATCCAATCACCTTGAAAGCCGATGCCACCCTGGCCTACGCGCTCAACCAGATGGCAGTTGCCGGATTCCGCCACCTGCCTTTGATGGATGGAAAGAAAGCGGTCGGGATGGTGTCGGTCAAGGATGTTGTCCGCTACATGAGCGAAAATATGGCTGGATAAACAAGCTGAGGGAGTTCACGGGAAAGTCCTGCCAGCAGAAGCCGATCTTTCAGCCCGCATGGAATGAACATGGGGCCGAATCGGGGGGAGTGGGAGGAGGACCCGAGTTCCCACTCTCCCCCCTCGCAGCACCCGGCGCGGCTGGGAGAAGCCGGGCGCTTCGATCGGCCTTGCGCGAAACGAATCTCAGAGCAAATCGATCAGTTCAGACTGGGCGTCATCACAGGAATCCGACCCTCTTTCGCTGGTGAGTTGATTCGGTTCCGGGACGGCGATTCCCCTGAGATCACCGGGCCCGGCATGTCTGTCTCGACCAAGACCGCCGGGATTTCCCCTTCCAGCTGGCAGTAAGCTGCTTCCGCCATTCCTTCCGCCGTCCCGAGATCGAAAAACACCAGCTCGACCTCTCCTTTCCAATTCCTCTGTTTGACCAATCGCGCAACTTTCAACAATGCACCTTTTGTGCGGGAACACCCCGCATGACCAAAAACTTTGATTTTCACAGTCTCCCCCTTTTATCCTCGACCACACACCTCACAGCCACCTCGATCGAAGGGGCTGTTCCCTAGAGGCGAGTGATCCGGTTGACCATTCCCTGGCCCTGGCGATCGACCAGGACCATCTGCTCACAACCACACACACTGCACACAGCGCCGATCTCCCCAGATACAGCGCAGCATTGACGGCAACGGCAAAACTCATCCACCCAGGTCAAGCCTCCCAGATGGGTTTCAGCGGCGGCCATCTGGATTGCTTCCTGGATGAATGTTTTGTCTTTTCTGTTTAATGCTTCCAGCCCCAGAACCGCATGGCCTGAGGGGAAGAAGGAGTGAACTTTTCCTTCGGAAACCCAGGTTGAAGAATCTTCGGCATCGAGGTCGATCAGGCTCTCACAGGATTGGGAATCACAGTCGAAACCCGCTTCCAGGAGTGATTGAGACAGCCTGTCGACAACCTGCCGGCTGCGGTTTGAGACAAACCTGAGCCGCAGGCCATGACGGTCTCCCAGCTCGTTCATGCGCAGCTTGATGCGGGCCATGAGTTTGAGGAGCCACTTGAGGGCTGCATCGCTTTTCGCGGGCGACTCGCCGAGATGCAGGCGTGTCATTTCAGCCAGGCCCCAGACACCCACACCACAGACAAACTGCTCGAGGTGGAACGGGATATCCTGCCCGGCGGCTTTGCCGGCGTCGATGTGTTCTTCGTCATCTCCGGCTTTATCATGTGGTCCATCTCGGCCCGCGAATCGCGCCCGGCGGCCTTTATGGTCAACCGCATCGTGCGCATCACGCCGCTTTATTGGCTGGCGACGGGCGTCATGATTTTTGGCGCGCTCGCGGGCCTGTTTCCGCGGGTGGTGCTGACGCCCGACCACATCGTCAATTCGTTGCTGTTCATCCCGCACGTCTCGCCTAGCAATCACCAAGTGTGGCCGCTCCTCGTGCAGGGGTGGACGTTGAACTACGAGATGTTCTTCTACGCGCTGTTTGCACTTACGCTGTTTGCGCCGCGCGCGCTGCAGGCTTTGCTGTGCGTGGCCGGCATCGCCTGTTGCGTCGCGATGGCGATGCCGCAGGTCCATATCGTCGCCTATTGCGGCGACCTCGGTTATGGCGTCGCGCGCGGCGCCGAGATGCTGTCGATCATGCTCGCGTCGGGGATCGTCAGCCGGATCGCCTCGGGCTTCATCGCCGACCGCATCGGTGGGCTCGGCACGCTATTGATCGGCTCGTTCATGCAGATGGTGGCGCTCGCGCTCTATCTGCTGTTCGACGGCCTGATGTCGCTCTACATCATCTCCGCTTTGTTCGGCCTGTTCCAGGGCGGCATCGTGCCGAGCTATGCGCTGATCGTGCGCGAATTCTTTCCCCCGCGCGAAGCCGGCATGCGCGTCGGCGTCGTCATTTTCGCGACCGTGATCGGCATGGCGCTCGGCGGCTGGATGTCGGGCCTGATTTTTGATGTCACCGGCTCATATGCCGCGGCATTCGTCCACGGCATCCTTTGGAACATGCTCAACCTCGCAATCGCGGGCTGGCTGCTGCTGCGCGTGCGCGGCGGCGGCTATCGCATGGCGCCTGCCTGAAGCGCGTCTGCGGCGCGCAAATTTTGCGGCCGCATAAATGAAATCGATAAGCAATTTGTGATCGCGGCCGCGGGCTTCCGGCTCTCCGCGCTGACCGTAGTTAACCGATTCACAAGAAAACTCTGTCTTTTTGAGCGACAGTGCCCATCCCTGACTCGAAAGCCCGCTGCAGGCCTGCTCCTGAATTTCGCCTGGCGCTGTTCTCTGCGCTTCAGGCGCTTTTTTTGTCGGCCGCTGCCGCGCTTCCTGCATCCGCTTCCGACATCGCGGAACTGAAGAAACAGCATCGCCGTCCGGCCGATATCCCGTTTCCGAAAGACAATCCCTATACGCCGGAGAAGGCGGCGCTCGGAAAGGCGCTCTATTTCGATCCGCGCCTGTCCGGTCACCAGAACATGAACTGCGCGAGCTGCCACAACCCGTCCTTCGGATGGGAGGTGCCGCTGAAGGGCGCGATCGGTTCGCAAAATACCATGCTGCACGCAATGCCCCGACCATCCTCAATCAGGCCTGGGGCGATAAGCATTATTTCTGGGATGGCCGCGCCCCGACGCTGGAAGAACAGGCCAAGGGGCCGATCGAGGCCGATGTCGAAATGAATCTCCCGCTCGGCGAAGCGGCCAGGCGCCTGAACGGCATTCCCGAATACCGGAAATGGTTCGACATCGCCTTTCCCGGAAGCGGGGTCACCGGCGAGAACATCGTACGCGCGATCGCGACCTTCGAGCGCACGGTCGTGTCCAGTTTCTCGCCGTTCGATACCTGGATCGAAGGTGATGAGAAGGCGATCTCCGATTCCGCCAAGCGGGGGTTTGCGGTCTTCAACGGCAAGGGCAATTGCGCCTCCTGTCGCAGCGGGTGGAATTTCACCGACAACAAGCTCCATGACATCGGTCTCGACACCACGGATATCGGCCGCGGCAAGCTCGCGCCCGCAAACCCGAAGGCCCGGCATTCGTTCAAGACGCCGAGCCTGCGCGACATCACCCAGCGCGCGCCGTACATGCATAACGGCTCGATTGCGGATATCGAAAGCGTGATGATCCACTATGCCGCGGGCGGTATCGAGCGCCCCTCCTTGTCGGAAAGATGAAGCCCCTGTCGCTGACGGCGCAGGAGATCGCCGATCTGGTCGAGTTCATGAAGACATTGACCGGAACCAAGCAGATCGTGTCGCTGCCTGTACTTCCGAATTGAAGGATTGTCGAATGTCGACGCTGCAACGATTGATGCTGGCTTTTGCCGTGGTCGTGGCCGTTGGCGCCGCGCAAAGCCTGATGACGCTGTCCAGCTTGAAGCATCTCGGCGAGAAATCTCCTTCGTCGCGACCAAGCCCATTGCCGGCGTCGACAATGCGCGCGCGGCCTGGTCGGCTTATCGCGACGTGCAGGCCTATCTTGCGAATTTCCTCGAACTGACGCGTCCGCAAGAGTCGAAAGAGGCGATCGCGGCGTTCGAATCGCAGATCAAGGCGCTGGAGACCCATCTCGCCCGGCTCGGCGAGGCCGTCACCTCTGCCGAGCCGGGCGAGAAGCTGCAGGCCTTGAAGGCCGACGTCGCCAACTGGCGCGAGAAGGCGCTGGTCCTGCTCGGCGCGAGTCCGGCGATCAGCGTGCCGGCGTCCTTCGCGCTCGCCAGGATCGAGGTCGCGATCCGCAACAATCTCGACGGGCTCGTGACGCTGGCACTGCAGGATGCGGGCGCGATGCGCGCCGATGTCGAGGCGTCGATTTCGCGCGCCATGGACCTGAGCCTTCTTTTCATCGCGCTCGGCGTCCTGGCCGGAGCGGCGCTTGCGCTCGTCTCCGCGCTGATGATCACACGGCTGCTGCTGCGGCTCGAAGGCGCGATGCGGCGTCTGGCCGCCGGCGATCTCGCAGTCGAGGTGACCGATGGCGGTCGCAAGGACGAGATCGGCCGCATGGCTGCCGCGCTCGATGTGTTCCGCGCGAACGCCGTGGA
>JAANMX010002564.1_pt1 | contig 17719 bp, 13 predicted proteins | sample 7279681 | NCBI WGS metagenome assembly JAANMX01 (sample SAMN14094542, study PRJNA606508) | bioreactor metagenome | isolation source: A lab-scale SPAN reactor treating ammonium-rich wastewater day 351 | place: Ireland: Galway | collected 2018-01-01
CACCCGGTCAAGGCCGGCGACATCTGGCGCATGTGCCAGACCAAGGACGCGCCGATCCGCGACTGGGTGAAGCTGGCGGTCAGCCGCGCGCGCCTGTCGGCCACCCCGGTGGTGTTCTGGCTGGACCCGCAGCGCGACCACGACCGCGGGCTGATCGCCAAGGTCGCCGCCTACCTCAACGACCACGACACCAGCGGCCTGGACATCCGCATCCTGTCGCCGGTCGAGGCGATGAAGTTTTCGCTGGCGCGCATCCGCGAAGGGCTGGACACCATCAGCGCCACCGGCAACGTGCTGCGCGACTATCTCACCGACTTGTTCCCGATCATGGAGCTGGGCACGTCGGCGAAGATGCTCTCGATCGTGCCGCTGATGAACGGCGGCGGCCTGTTCGAGACCGGTGCCGGCGGCAGCGCGCCCAAGCATGTGCAGCAATTCGTGGAAGAGGACTACCTGCGCTGGGATTCGCTGGGCGAGTTCCTGGCGCTGGGTGCCTCGTTCGAACACCTGGCCAACACCACCGGCAATGCGCGTGTGCAAGTGCTGGCCGATGCGCTGGACGCAGCGAACGCCAAGTTCCTCGACAACGACCGCTCGCCGGGCCGCAAGCTGGGCACGATCGACAATCGCGGCAGCCATTTCTACGTCGCCCTGTACTGGGCGCAGGCACTGGCCGAACAAACCGCCGATGCCGAACTGGCGGCGAAGTTCGCGCCGCTCGCGAAGGCCCTGGGCGAGGGCGAGGCGAAGATCGTCGAGGAGCTCATCGCGGTGCAGGGCAAGGCGGTGGACATCGGCGGCTACTACCGGCCGGACATGGCCAAGCTGGCGGCGGTGATGCGCCCCTCGGCCACCCTCAACGCGGCGCTGGCGGCGCTGTAAGTCCATCGCTCCGGCAATCTCCGAAGCCCGGCCCTGCGCCGGGCTTCGTTTTGTCGTTGCATCTGCACGGCGTACCCTGCGCAATCACCCCGCTCCCGGAGATCCTGCATGTTGCGTCCTTTGTCTCTGGCACTTGCCCACGCCATTGCCCTCACCCTGCTGGCTGGTTGCGCCAGCACACCGCCTCCGAAAGCCGCTGTCAGCGCCAGCCATGCCCCCGGTGCAGCGCTGGACGCGGCCCTGGCCGGTGACTGGCGAAAGCCCGCCGACGTGCTGCGCGACCGCTACCGCCACCCCGGCCAGACGCTGGCGTTCTTCGGTGTGCAACCGGACGAGACCGTCATCGAAATCACCCCCGGCGGCGGCTGGTACGCCGATATCCTCGCGCCCTATCTGCGCGCGCACGGCCACTATGTCGCCGCCATCTGGGACGACGCCATTCCCGGCCAGCCCGGCTATCGCTACAGCTTGAACAAGGCGCTGCGCGAGAGGTTTGCGGGCGCACCTGCGGTGTACGGCACGCCCGAGTTGCGCGCGTTCGACCCCGCTGCGCCGGTCTTCGGCCCGGCCATTTCCGCCGACACCGTGCTGACCTTCCGCAATGCCCACAACTGGGTGGCCGACGGCAATGCAGCGGCCTACTTCAAGGCGTTCTTCGCTGTGCTCAAGCCCGGCGGCGTGCTCGGCGTGGCCGACCACCGCGCCAAGCCCGGCACCTCGCTGGATGCGATGAAGAAGAGCGGCTATCTGACCGAGCAGCTGGTGATCGAACTGGCCACCGGTGCCGGCTTCGTGCTGGACGAAGCGAGCGAGATCAACGCCAACCCGAACGACAGCGCCGACCACCCCAACGGGGTGTGGACGCTGCCGCCCAGCAACAACCACGACAAGGCCGACGCCGCCAAGTATCAGGCCATCGGCGAAAGCGACCGCATGACCCTGCGCTTCCGCAAGCCCGCCCGCTAGACCACACGCGCACTGCGCATTCCAAGCCGCGCGCGGCCGACCGCAGTGAATCACGATGCTTTCTCATCCCGCTCGCCGCCCGTGCTGATCGCCTTCAACAAGCCTTATGGCGTGCTGTGCCAGTTCACCGACCACAGCACGCCGCCGCGGCCCACCCTGGCCGGCTTCGGCCTGCCGCCCGGGGTGTACGCGGCGGGCAGGCTGGACTTCGATTCCGAAGGCCTGCTGCTGCTCACCAACGACGGCCGGCTGGCGCACCGGCTGACCGACCCGCGCCACAAACAGCCCAAGATTTACTGGGTGCAGGTCGAGGGCACACCGAGCGGAGCGCAGCTGCAGCAGCTGCACGATGGCGTGGTGCTCAACGACGGCCCGACCCTGCCGGCGCAGGTGCGGCAGATCGACGCCCCGGTGTTGTGGCCACGCCAGCCGCCGGTGCGGTTCCGCAAGACCGTGCCGGATGCCTGGCTGGAATTGACCATCAGCGAAGGCCGCAACCGCCAGGTGCGACGGATGACCGCGGCGGTGGGCCTGCCCACGCTGCGGTTGGTGCGGAAGGCGGTGGGGCCGTACCGGCTCGATGGCCTGCAGCCTGGCCAATGGCGGAAGGCCGGCGCCGCCTGAATCCGCGATGCGCGCTGCCCGCGACCCCGGTTCGTTTGCTACCGTGACGCCTTCATCCGGCAAGGGAGCGCATCCGGGATGCCGCAACAGATCGCCACCGCCGGCCGGATCCTGGTGGTCACCGATGCCGCCAACGAGGAGATCCCGGCACTCGCGCTGCTGCGCCGGCATGGCCACGCGCTGTTGCTGGCGAATGCGGCCGGACAGGCGCTGGAGCTTGCCGCCACCCGCGCACCGGATCTGATCCTGCTGCTCCTGCCGATCCCCGGCCTGGACGCGATCGACCTGCTGTCGGCCCTGCACGCGCTGCCGCATCTGCGACAGATCCCGGCGCTGGTGGCAACCGCCACGCCCAACCAGCAGCGCCTGCTGCGCATTTTCGATGCCGGTGCGATGGATTACATCGACGCCGGCTGCCCGCCGGAGGAACTGCTGGCGCGCGTGCACGTCCACCTGCGCCTGAAGCTGACCCGCGACCGGCTGGCGCAGGTCGCACGCGAGCGCCAGGAGCTGGTCAACCTGGTGGCACACGACCTCAAGAACCCGCTGACCAGCGTGCTGTTCGCCTGCGAGATGCTGGCGCTGCCCCACGGCAAGCCGGAGCGCGCGCCGCGTTACCTGCAAATCATCGACGACAGCGCGCGCGAAGCGCTGGGCTACATCCGCAGCTATCTGCAAAGCCAGTCCCGCCCTGCCGACGCCGCGGCTTTGACCGCCAATGCCTGCGCGCATCTGGACGACACCCTGCAATGGTTGGCTGCGCGCTACGAACTGCAGCTGGAAGCAAACGGCCTGCAGCTGGAAGTGGATGCGCCCGAGAACGCCTGCGTGGCCATCGGCGGACAGATCCTGCGCCAGGTCTGCGAAAACCTGGTCGGCAATGCGCTGAAATACGCACGCAGCGGCGGCGAACTGCGGCTGGCGGCCAGGCATGGCCCGCACGAAACCTGGCAGCTGCTGGTGGAAGACCGCGGGCCCGGCATCCCGGAGGATTTCCAGTCGCGCCTGTTCAAGCCGTTCCAGCGCGCGCATGTCCATGACGATGCCGAGCCGCTGTCAAGCGGACTTGGCTTGGCGCTGGCGCGGCAGATCATCAGCAACGCCGGTGGCCGGCTCTGGTACGAAGACCGCGAAGGCGGCGGCGCGCGTTTCCTGCTGGAACTGCCGCGCGCCGACTGCCGGGATCGCTGCGCCTGACTCAAACGCCGTAGTCGTCGCGCTCGTACTCGCCGCGGCGCAGTGCACGCACCTGCCGCGCCTCGCCCTCGATCGCCTGCTGCCGTTTGGCGCGCTGCCGCGCCGCCAGCCACAGCAGGCCGGCACCGGCCACCGCCACGCCCACCAGCACCGGATTGCGGCGCACGAACCCGCCGGCCACCTTCGCACTGACCCGCAGCGCGCCCAGCGCCGCGCCGGTCTCGACCCACTGCACCGCCCGATCCGGAAGCTTCTGGCGCAAGCCGTCGCCGACCTCGGCCAACAGTTCCAGCGTCCGATCCTGCGCGCGTTCGAACTTGCCCATGTGTTTTCTCCCGGCTGGCGATTGATACCCACACCCAGTATCGCGTGCCTGTGTGAAGCCTGCGCAAGCCTGCAAAAAAAGGGCTGCCGTCATCCACCCTTGACGAAATAATGCGAATGGGAATAATTTGCATTCCCTTTTTTGGCCATTCCAGGTTCCCATGTCCTTGCTGCCCGCAGGTTCCGCCTTCCATCCATCGCTGCGGCTGCGCCGCAAAGCACTGGCCGCCGGTCTGCTGTCGATCCTGATCCAGGGCTCCGCGTCGGCCCAGGCAATACCGGATGGCAGCAGCCCCAAGGAGCTGGACAAGGTGGTGGTCACCGCCACCAAGCACGCGCAGGCGATGCGCACCGCGCCGGCCACGGTGACCGTGATCGACCGCAGCGAGATCTCGCAGCAGCCTTCGGCCGACCTGCTCGACGTGGTCCAGGAAGCGCCCGGCATCACCCTCGCCCCGCGTCAGGTCGGCGGCCGCAAGACCTTTTCCATCCGCGGGCTGGAAGGCAAGCACACCCTGACCCTGATCGACGGCCGGCGGATTTCGGCCAGCGACGACGTGGTCGGCCATTCCGACTACCAGTACGGCTGGATGCCGCTGTCGGCGATCGAGCAGGTGGAAATCATCCGCGGCCCGCTGTCGGCGCTGTACGGCTCCGAGGCGCTGGGCGGGGTGGTCAACATGATCAGCCGCTGGCCGCGCGAGGCCTGGGAAGGCCAGTTCAACCTCGCCGGCGAAGATGGCGACAGCAGCGGCGGCAAGGCCGCGGCCTATCTGGCCGGCCCGCTGGGCGACACGTTCGCGCTGCGCCTGAACGCGACCCGCCACCACGTCGGCGCAGTCGCCGATCCCGACAATGCCGACTACAGCGAGATCGAGGGCCGCGAAGGCAGCAGCGGCGGCGCCACCCTGCTGTTCAATCCGGCGCCGGGCCAGCGCTTCGAGCTGGGCTGGCAGGGCGGGCGCGAGGAGCGCTTCTCCGACGAGGTCTCCTACGGCGGCATCGCCTACGACAACCGCTACCTGCTCGACCGCAGCCACGCCTGGGCGCAGTGGCAGGGCGAGTTCAAGGCAGTGGAAGCGCAGCTGCGCGCCTACCGCAGCACCATCGACATCGAAAACGCGCGCAGCAACGGCGTCGCCCCGACCCGCCCGCAGTACCTGCGCGATCAGGTGGTCGACGGCCATCTGCGCTGGCAGTGGGGCGCGCACGACCTCACCGCCGGCGGCGAGGCCCGCCGCGAGACCCTGATCAATGCCGGCCTGATCGGCGGCCGCGACAGCGCCGACCACAAGGCCCTCTTCGTGCAGGACGAGATCGCGCTGGGCAAGACCCTGAGCGCCACCCTTGGCCTGCGCGCCGACCGCCATGAATTGTTCGGCAGCGAAACCAGCCCGCGCGCCTATCTGGTGTGGACGCCGAATGATGCGCTGGTGGTCAAGGGCGGCGTCGGCACCGCGTTCAAGGCGCCGACCCTGAAGCAGATCTCGCCCAACTATGTGGGCTCGGAAGGCCCGCACACCTTCTACGGCAATGCCGCCGTGCGCCCGGAAACCGCGCGTTCTGCCGAGCTCGGCGCCGACTGGCGGCGCGGCCCGCTGGCGCTGCGCGCCACCGTGTTCCGCTCCGACATCGACGACCTGATCACCACCCGCCTGCTGCGCCAGCAGGGCCCGCGCCGCTTCTACATCTACGACAACGTCGACAGCGCGCGGGTGCAGGGCGCCGAGCTGGGCCTGACCCTCGAGCCGAACGCACACTGGCGCTGGAACAACGACCTGACCCTGCTCCACACCCGCGACCGCGGCAGCGACCAGCCGCTGCCGGATCGCCCGCGCCACACCTGGAACTCGCAGCTGCGCTACGCCGTCGGCCGCTGGCAGGCCCAGCTGGCGATGCAGTGGACCGGCCGCCAGCCCACCTACGGCGGCCTGACCCTGCCCGCCTACCGGGTGTTCAACGCCAGCCTGCGCCAGCGCCTGAGCGAGCGCTTCAGCTGGCATGTCGGCATCGACAACCTCGGCGACCTGCGCCTGGCCGATGCGTCCGCCGATTTCGGCTACGCCATCCGCGGCCGGGTGGTCGAAGCCGGCGTGCAGTTCGGCTTCTGAGGCTGCCCATGTTTGCTTCCGTGATGTCGCGCATCGCCCCGTGGGCGGCGCTCCTCCTGTTCTGCCTGGCCGGCCTCTCCAGGGCCCAGGCAATGCCGCCCCCTGTCGATCGGCCCGCCATGGACGGCGGCCATTCCGCCAGCGCGGGGCATGCGCGGCATCGCGTTCTTTTCATCGCCACCAGCAATGTGCCCAAGGGCAAGTTCCGCAACCTCGAAGCGATCGCCGCGCAGGCGGGGATCGCGATCGAAGCGCGCTATCTGCCGCAGATCCCCGCCGATGCCGACGCCTCGATTTACAAGGACTTCGATGCGGTGTTCGTCGACAGCTATCTGCGCGATCAGGTCAAGGCGCATCTGGCCAAGTCGCTGCCCGGCCTGCGCGTGCCCACGGCGTGGTTGTACGACAAGCAGCCGGAGTGGTCGGGCGGGTTGGATGCGGCCACCGCACACGCGCTGATCGACTACTACAGCAACGGCGGCGCGCAGAATTTCCGCGGCTTCTTCACCCTGCTGGCAGCCAGGCTCGACGGCAAACCCGCCCCGCGCGCGCTGCCGCCGCCGCTGATCTTCCCCGAGACCGCCGCCTACCACCCGCGTCTACCGGGACTGGTGGAAGGCGATCCGCAGCGCTATCTGCAGTGGGCCAAGGCGACGCCGGACAAACCGGTCATCGCGCTGCTGATCCATCAGCAGTACATCGCCTCGATGGAAACCGGCTTCATCGACGACATGATCGCCCGCATCGAGGCCCGCGGCGCCACCCCGCTGGTGCTGTACGCGCCGGCGATGCAGGCCGGTTCGCTGGCGGCCTGGCTGCGCCCGCGCAGCGATGCGCCCGCGCGCGCCGACGTGCTGATCAATACCCAGATCATGCTCGACGCCGACGGCCGCCGCGGCGAGTTCACCGCCTTCGGCATCCCGGTGATCCAGGCCATGGCCTACCGCAAGGGTGACGAGGCCGCCTGGCGCGCCGATCCGCAGGGGGTGGCGCTGATGGACGTGCCGTTCTACTTCGCCCAGCCCGAATACGCCGGGGTGATCGACATCCAGGTCGCCGCCACCACCCGCAGCAGCGACGACGCCATCGTCGCCATTCCCGAGCAGGCCGCGGCGGTGGTGGCCAAGGCGATCAACCTCGCCGCGCTGCGCCGCAAGGCCAATGCCGACAAGCGCCTGGCGCTGATGTTCTGGAACTACCCCAGCGGCGAGAAGAACCTCTCGGCCTCGTTCATGAACGTGCCGCGCAGCCTGCGCGCCACCATCGACGGCCTGCGCGCGGCCGGCTACGCGCTACCGCAGGCACCGGACGAGGCGGTCTTGATCGAACGCCTGCAGCGCCTGCTGGCGCCCAGCTATCGCGATGGCCTGCTGGAAGCGTTGGTGGATGACGATCTGGCCGCGCTGCTGCCGGTCTCACGCTACCGCGCCTGGTTGCTGCAGTTGCCGGAAGCCACCCGCGATGCGCTGCTGCGGCAGTGGGGGCAGCCGGAGGCTTCGGAATGGGTGATCGAACGCGACGGTGCGCGCTGGTTCGTGATTCCGCGCCTGCATCTGGGGGCACTGGACATCCTGCCGCAGCCCACCCGCGCCTCGCGCCAGAATCAGGACAAGGAAAAGCTGCTGTACCACGCGATGAAGGCCGACGCCCTGCCTTCGCACATGTATCTGGCGGCCTATCTGTGGGTGCGCGAAGGCAGTGGTGGCAGCGATGACGCCGGCCACGACGCACTGATCCACTACGGCACCCACGGCACCCAGGAGTGGATGCCGGGCAAGGAGCGCGGGCTGTCGGTGTTCGATGCGCCGATGCTGGCAGTAGGCGATATCCCGGTGGTCTACCCCTATATCGTCGACAACATCGGCGAGGCGATGCAGGCGCGCCGGCGCGGACGCGCGGCGGTCATCAGCCATCAAACGCCGCCGTTCAAACCCGCCGGCTTGTACCAGCAACTCACGGCCCTGCATGACCTGCTGCACCAATGGTTGGCGCAGGACGAAGGCGCGGTGAAGCAGCGCCTGCGCGACGATCTGCTGGACGGTGCGCGCAAGCAACATCTTCTGGCTGACATGGGCTGGACTGATGCGCGCGCGCAGCAGGAATTCCCCGCCTTCATCGATGCTCTGCACATTCACCTGCACGAACTGGCTGATACCGCGCAGCCGCTGGGCCTACACAGTTTCGGCGTGGCCCCGCAGGACGCGCACCGCGCCGCCACCGTGCTGCTGATGCTGGGCAAGCCGTTTGCCGAGGCCGCCAGCCGCCACGCCGGCGTGGCCGAGGCCGACCTCGACGAAGCCTTCACCGGCGACTACAGCCAGCTCGACCAGAGCGCGCCGTACCGGCTGCTGGCGCACTACGTGATCGCGGGCGAAGACGCGGCCGCGCTGCCTGAAGCACTGCGCGCGCAGATCGACAAGGCGCGCGCTTATTGGCAGGCCATCGGTGCCAGCAACGAGATCCCGGCGCTGCTCGCTGCGCTGGATGGGCGCTATACGCCAACGTCCTACGGTGGCGATCCGCTGAAAAATCCGGACGCCTACCCCACCGGCCGCAATCTGTACGGCTTCGATCCTTCGCGCATTCCCACGCCGCAGGCCTGGGCCGCCGGCAAGCAGGCCGCCGAAGACCTGATCGCCGCGCACCGCGCCAAATCCGGCAAGGCCCCGCAAAAAATGGCGGTCTCGCTGTGGTCGGTGGAGACCATGCGCCACCAGGGCATGCTGGAGGCGCAGGCGCTGTGGCTGCTGGGGGTGGAGCCGGTCTGGGATCGCGGCGGCCGGGTCACCGGTGTCAAATTGGTGCCGCGCGCAACGCTGGGGCGGCCGCGGGTGGACGTGGTGCTGTCGGCCACCGGCCTGTATCGCGACCACTTCCCCAACGCCATGGCGCAGCTGGCGCGCGCGGTGCAGCTGGCGGCCGAGGCCGGTGATGAGCCCGACAACGCGGTGGCCGCCAATACCCGCCGCATCGAAGCCGCGCTGCGCCAGCGCGGGATGGACGAAACGGCCGCGCGCAACGCCGCCCAGACCCGCATCTTCGCCTCCGAGTCCGGCCGCTACGGCAGCGGGCTGGACGATGCCACCCTAGCCACCGATACCTGGAAAGGCAAATCTGAGGGCGACCGCAAGCTGGCGCAGCTGTATCTGGAGCGGATGCAGTACGCCTATGGGCCCGACCAGGCGCTGTGGGGCGCGAAGATCGGCGACGGGCTGGCCGGCAAGGGCGCGCCGCTGAATCTGTACGCCGAGCAACTGCGCGGCACCGAAGGCGCGGTGCTCTCGCGCAGCTCCAATCTGTACGGGATGCTGACCACCGACGACCCGTTCCAGTACCTGGGCGGCATCGCGCTGGCGGTGCGGCATCTGGACGGCAAGGCGCCGGCGCTGTACATCAGCAATCTGCGCGGCGGCGGCAGCGGCCGCGTCGACGACGCCGCGCAGTTCCTCGCCAAGGAGCTGGCCACCCGCCAGTTCCACCCCGGCTACATCAGGGGCCTGATGGCCGAAGGCTATGCCGGCACCCTGCAGGTGCTCGACGCCACCAACAATTTCTGGGGCTGGACCGCCGTGGCGCGTGAAATCGTGCGCGACGACCAGTGGCAGGAAATGGTGGACGTCTATGTGCGCGACAAGCACAAGCTGGGCCTTGCCGAATGGTTCGAACGCGAGAACCCGCACGCGCTGGCGCAGACCATCGAGCGCATGCTGGAAGCCCAGCGCCAGGGCTACTGGAAGACCGACGCCGCCACCGTGGCCGAGCTCAAGCAGCGCTGGCGCGCGCTGTCGCAGCGCTTCGACGTGCAGACCGACAACGCCGCCTTCCATCGCGCCGTGCAGCAGCCGACCGCGCAGACCACCGCGCCGGCGCCGGGCTTCGGCCTGCAGGTGCCCGCTGCTGCATCGGCACAGCCGGCGCAGGCATCGACGCAACCGCAAGCGCAGTCCGAACCGGCACCGCAGCCGCCGGCCACCCAGCCGGTGCGCGGGATGAAGCTGGAAAAGCAAACCCCGGCGCCGGCACCCAAGGCCAGCCTGGCCAGCTCGCTGCTGACCCTGGCCGCGCTGCTGGCACTCATCGGCCTTGGCGGAGCGCTGCAGGCGCGCCGCGGCAGGCGCGCCGCGCTGCGGCTGCCACTGCCGCCCGCGCTGTCCACCCCCTGATTCCTTCCTCCCCCTCTTTTTTTCGGAGCATGTCATGACCAATCCCATCGAAGCCGGCATGTACGGCGTCAGCCAATGGTTCCTGTACCCGGTGCTGATCGCCATCGCCATCTTGTTCGCTTACGCCTTCCTTGCCCTTGGCGGCTTCTTCTGGCAGCTGTGGCAACGCAGTGGCGCACGCCGCAACGGCACCCTCGCCGGGCATGAATTGCTGCAAGCCCACCGCGACGCACCGACACTGATACAAGACGAATTGGAAGCCATCGCGATGAAGCGGCTGGAGTTCGCCCGCATCGCCACCCGCGTCGCACCGATGCTGGGGCTGGTGGCGACCATGATCCCGATGGGCCCGGCGCTGAAGTCGCTGGCCGATGGGCAATTGGCAGATGTGTCGCGCAGCCTGATGGTCGCCTTCAGCGCGGTGATCCTGGCCCTGATCGCTGCCGCCATCACCTATACCGTGGTGCATGTGCGCCGCCGCTGGTACGCGGTGGAATTGCTGGCGATCGCCCGCGGCCGCGAAGCCGCCGCGCAGGTGGAGCCGGACGCCGCCGCGGGGGTGCGCGCATGAGCAACCGGCTGATGGACGAGGTGGAAGACGACGATCCGATCCTGTCGGTGGTCAACCTGATCGACGTGTTCCTGGTCATCATCGCCGCCCTGCTGCTGGCGGTGGCCAACAACCCGATGAATCCTTTCAGCAATGAATCGGTGACCATGATCAAGAACCCCGGCCAGCCAACTATGGAGGTGGTGATCAAGGACGGCCAGAAGGTCCAGCGCTACCAAGCCAGCGGCAGCATCGGCGAAGGCCAAGGCAGCAAGGCCGGGGTCGCCTACCGGATGAAAGACGGCTCGATGGTGTACGTGCCGGAGGGCGGGGCGAAGTAGCACACCGGTGCAGCCTTGGGCTCCGCACTGGCTTGAACGTCCTTGGCTGCCGGGTGTTTCTGTGGGGGCACGCCATGCGTGCGATGCCTGCACCCGCTTCGCGGCCATGGGCCGCTCTACAGAAGCTCGCACGAGGCTCAGGTCCCGCGCGGTTTCGCCCGGTGTGTGGCCACCGCATTCCACGGATCATCCGGCCAAGGATGGCGCGGGTAGCGGCCCTTCATTTCCTTCTTCACCTCGGCGTAGGTATTGGCCCAGAAGTTGTGCAGGTCGGCGGTGACCTGCAGCGGCTTGCCGCCGGGCGAGAGCAGGTGCAGCAACAGCGGCACCCGGCCGTCGGCCACCCGCGGGGTCTGGGCGAGGCCGAACAATTCCTGCAGCTTCACCGCCAGCACCGGCGGTGCCGGCTGGCCGTGATCGTCAAGGCGGTATTCGATCACGCGCTCCAGACCGGAGGGCACCGTGATCCGTGGCGGTGCAAGCTGGTCGATGCGTTGGCGCAGGCTCCAGTCGATGCCGGACTTCAGCGCTTCGGCCAGCTCGCCGCTGTCCAGCGCATCCAGCCTTGTCTTGCCGGAAAACGCCGGCTGCAGCCAAGTCTCAAGCGAGGACAGCAACGCGACATCGGAGAGCTCCGGCAGGCCCAGTTCCGGCATCCACACGCGCAGACATTGCGCGCGGATACGCCATTGCGTCAGCGCCTCGCTCCACGGCAACACCGCAAGGCCCAGCTCGCGCACGGCCGCTGTCAGCGCCCGCGCGGCGTGTGCGGGATCCACCTTGCCGGCCGATTTCACCGCCAACACGATGCCGTCGAAACGCTCGACGCGCTCGCTGCGCAGGGCGCGCTTGTCGGTATCCCAGCGCACTTCGTCCGCATCGGAAAAATGCGCGGCGAAGTCTTCGCGCAACATCACCTCGTCCACCGGCGCGGCGCGCAGCAGCAGCGCGTCCTTGGCTTCGAAGCGCAGCTCGCTGGCCACCAGCCACGGCTCGCCGTACAACGCGGAATCGTCGAACAACCGCGCCATTCGCCCGTTCGCCAATTGGTAGCGTTTGGGGTCTTGCGGGTGTTGCCTGGCGATGCGGTCGGGGAAGGCATGCGCCAACAGATCGCCCAGCGCATGCGCCGGCATGGAGGCCGGCGGCAATGCTGTGCAGCGCAGGCGGCGACGCCACTGTTTCGCTGCGGCGTCGATGGCGGCCAGCGCGTTGCGGTTGGCATCGGCGGGCACGCGCCCATTGCGGAACGCGGCCAATGCCTGCCAGCGCTCGGCCAGTGCGTCGGAGCGGCTGCGCAGCGGATCGCGCGCTTCCACCAGCGCCGCCAGATCGCAGGCCAGCGCGATGCGCTGCGGGTCGTTCGATGCCAGCAGCATCGCCGCCAGCCGCGGATGCGTGCCCAGCGCGAGCATGCGCCTGCCGCGTGCGGTGAGCTTGCGGTCCTCCAGCGCATCCAGCCGCTGCAACAGATCTTTGCCTGCGGCCAGCGCACCGCTCGGCGGCGGATCGACAAACCGCAGCTCGCTGCTTCCCCAGGCCGCCAGCTCCAGCGCCAGCGCCGCCAGTTCCACCTGCGCGATCTCCGGCTTGCGCTGCCCCTCCAGCCGCTGCGACTGCGGCCACAGCCGATACGCCCAACCTTCGGCCACGCGGCCGGCGCGACCGGCGCGCTGGTCGGCGCTGGCCTGCGAAATGGTCACGCTGTCCAGCCGCGAGAAGCCGCTGTTGGGGTCGAAGCGCGGCTCGCGCGCAAGGCCGGCGTCGATCACCACTCGCACGCCGGGCAGGGTGACCGATGATTCGGCAACGTTGGTGGCAAGCACCACGCGCCGGCGGCCATCGGTCGAAGGTTGCAGCACGCGCGACTGCTGTTCGATGGGGAGATCGCCGTGCAAGGGCAGCATCTCTACTCCCTCCCCTGCGAAAGCAGGGGAGGGTTGGGGAGGGGTGCTTTCCCCCGCAGCACGTGCCACCCCCTCCCGGCCTCCCCCTGCCTGCGCAGGGGGAGGAGACAAGCCAAGCACGGCCGCCACCTTCGCGATCTCCCGCTGCCCCGGCAGGAACACCAGCACATCGCCGGGATGTGTGGCCAGCGCATGTTCGATCGCACGTCGCACCTGCTGCTCCAGCGCCTCCTCGCGGCGCGCAGGGAAATGCGCGACCGTCACCGGGAAGCTGCGACCGGCACTGCTCAGGCGCGGCGCATCGAGAAACGCCGCCAGCCGCTCGCCATCCAATGTGGCCGACATCACCACGATCCGCAGGTCGGAGCGCACCGCCTGCACGTCCAGCGCCAGTGCCAGCCCGAGGTCGCCGGCCAGATGACGCTCGTGGAACTCGTCGAACAGCAGCGCGCCGACGCCCTCCAGCAGCGGATCGTCCTGCAGCATGCGGGTGAGGATGCCCTCGGTGACGACCTCGATGCGGGTGTTCGGCCCGATCTTGTTCTCGAAGCGGATGCGGTAGCCGACGGACTCACCCACCGCCTCGCCCAGCTGCCTGGCCATGAAGCCGGCCGCCGCGCGCGCGGCCACCCGGCGCGGCTCCAGCATCACGATCTTGCGGCCCGCAAGCCACGGCGCAGCCAGCAGCGCCAGCGGCACCTGCGTGGTCTTGCCGGCACCGGGCGGCGCTTCCAGCACCAGCCGCGGCTGCGCGGCGAGCGAAGCGAGAATGTCGGGCAGCAGCGGGGTGATCGGGAAATGCATGCGGGCATTGTAGGAGCCCCGCAAACCATGGAATCGCCTTTGCCCTCGGGTCGCGGCAGGCTTCGAGCGCGCCATGGATGGCGCGCGGCCGCGAATCGAAGCCGGATGCGGAGCCTGAGCGGCGAAGCCTGCCGCGACCCGAGGGCAAAGGCGCGAGGTGCGGACGGATACAATTTCGCCATGCAACTCATCGACATCGGCCTGAACCTCACCCACGACAGCTTCGACCGCGACCGCGACGCGGTCTGGCAGCGCGCGCGCGACGCCGGCGTCACCCGCGCCATCCTTACCGGCGCCTGCCGCGCGCATTCGCCGAAGGCGCTGGAACTGGCGCGCGCCCGCCCCGGCGAATGGTTTTCCACCGCCGGCGTGCACCCGCACCACGCCAGCGAATACACCGCCGAATGCGATGCCGAGATGCGCGCCCTGCACCAGCACCCGGAAGTGGTGGCGGTGGGCGAATGCGGGCTGGATTACTTCCGCGACTTCTCGCCGCGGCCGGCGCAGCGGCGCGCCTTCGAGCAGCAATTGCAGATCGCGGTGGACACGCAGAAGCCGCTGTTCCTGCACCAGCGCGACGCCCACGCCGACTTCATGGCGATGATGAAGAACTTCGACGGCCGCCTCGGCCCGGCGGTGGTGCACTGCTTCACCGGCACGCGCGAAGAGCTGTTCGACTACCTCGACCAGGACTGGCACATCGGCATCACCGGCTGGCTCTGCGACGAGCGCCGCGGCGCGCACCTGCGCGAGCTGGTCAAGCACATCCCGGCCAACCGGCTGATGATCGAAACCGACGCGCCCTACCTGCTGCCGCGCACGCTCAGGCCGATGCCGAAGGATCGCCGCAACGAGCCGGCCTTCCTCGCCCATATCGTCGAAGAGCTGGCGCGCGACCGCGGCGAGGATTTTGCCACCGCGGCCGCGAACAGCAGCACCACCGCAGCGGCGTTCTTCCGCCTGCCGGGCTGATCAGCTGCGCAGCCCCACGCCACGCTTCAACAGCCACAGGCCCAGCGCCGACAGCGCGACGACGAAGCCCAGCATCAGCGCATAGGCCACCCACAACGGCACGTCGGAGCTGCCCAGCAGGCCATAGCGGAAGGCGTTGACCATGTAGAAGATCGGGTTGGCATGGGTGGCCGCCTGCGCCCAGCCGGGCAGCAGGCTGATCGAATAGAACACGCCGCCCAGGTAGGTCAGCGGGGTCAGGATGAAGGTCGGGACGATGGCGATGTCATCGAACTTCTTTGCATACACCGCGTTGACGAAACCGGCCAGCGAAAAAATGGTCGCGCCCAGCAGCACCGAGCTCAACGTCACCAGCGGATGCGGCACGTGCACACGGGTGAACAACATGGCGATGCACAGCACGATCGCGCCGACCATCAGCCCGCGCAACACCGCGCCGGCCACGTAGCCGGCCAGGATCACCCAGTGCGGCATCGGGCTGACCAGCAGCTCCTCGACGTGGCGGCCGAACTTGGCACCGAAGAACGAGCTGCTGATGTTGCCGTAGCTGTTCTGGATCACGCTCATCATCACCAATCCGGGGACGATGAACTCCATGTAGTCCAGCCCGCCCATCTTGCCCACGCGCGAGCCGATCAGGCCGCCGAAGATCAGGAAGTACAGGGTCATGGTGATCGCCGGCGGGATCAGCGTCTGCGTCCAGATCCGCAGGATCCGCATCACCTCGCGGCGGGCGATGGTGGCGAGGGCAGTGAGGTTTGGATTGTTCATTGGATTGTGTTTCCGTCATTCCCGCGAAGGCGGGAATCCATGAACGTTGCGTTTCGAAAAGAAACCAACGTCGCCGCGAAAAGTCCTTGGATTCCCGCCTTCGCGGGAATGACGAGCGAAAAGCATCATGCCGCAATCCCTTTGGCGGTCATCCGCACGAACAACTCTTCCAGCCGGTTGCTCTTGGTGCGCATCGAGCGCACCCGGATGCCGGCGGCGTCCAGCGCGGCGAACACGCGGTTGAGATCCATCGCCCGCGGCATGTCCAGCTCCAGCGTGTGCGCATCGGTGGCGACCAGGGTGGCACCCTCGATCGCCGGCAGCGCCGTCGGCAGCGCGTCCTCGACGTCGAACAGGAAGCCTTCCACGTCGAGCTTGGCCAGCAGCGACTTCATCGGCCCGCGCTCCACGATGGTGCCGTGGTCGATGATGGCGAGGTTGCGGCACAGGCTCTCCGCTTCCTCCAGGTAGTGGGTGGTGAGGATGATCGTGGTGCCGGCGGCGTTGATCTCCTTCAGCGTCTTCCACATGCCGCGGCGGATTTCGATGTCCACGCCGGCGGTGGGCTCGTCCAGGATCAGCAGCTTCGGCCGGGTCATCATCGCGCGGGCGATCATCAGCCGCCGCTTCATGCCGCCGGACAGGGTGCGGCTCATCTTGTCCGCCTTGTCCCACAGCTGTGCGTCCTTCAGCACCGCTTCCGCGCGCGCCAGCGCCTGCGCGCGCGGCACGCCGTAGAACCCCGCGTAGTTCACGCAGATGTCCAGCGGCTTCTCGAACATGTTGAAGTTGAACTCCTGCGGCACCAGCCCGATCAGGCGCATCGCCGCGCTGCGCTGGGCGTCGATGTCGATGCCGAACACCTCCGCGCTGCCGCCGCTCTTGTTGACCAGCGAGCTGACGATGCCGATCAGGGTGCTCTTGCCGGCCCCGTTGGGACCCAGCAGGGCGTGGAAGTCGCCTGGCGCCACGTCCAGGCTCACGCCTTTCAGCGCCTCCACGCCGGTGTCGTAGGTCTTGCGCAGGTCGCGCACGCGCAGCGCCGGCGCGGGAATCTCTTGCATGCAGGCTCCGATCCGCAGCGCAGCGCGGTTTCCAGGGTCGAATGACGGGACGCACCAGTATAGGTGCCTGCATCGACCGTGCCCGGGATCCGCGTTGCGAAGGGCAAACGCTCCGTCCCGCCAACGGCATGGCCGGAAGCCACTCACGGATTGATGCCTCACTGCTTGATCCAGATCAATTTGGTTTCCGCTTGTTCAGGCGTAGTTTGGGATTGCGGCCATCGCCGCATCTTCAGCTTCTGCCATCCAGGCCAACAGCAGGCGCCAGCGGCGTCTCGTCGAGGAGTTTGGGCATGCGCAAGCGCACCATCGATCTGACCCTGTCCGTCATCGCCGGCATCGCGGCACTGCTGCTGTCGTGGCCGTATTTCCGCGATTTCGAATATTTCGCGGAATCCCGGCTGGCGTGGCTGGTGTATTTCGTCGTCGGCTTCGTGCTGGCGGTCTACGTGTTCTACGCCTTCCTCCAGGTCACGCATACGCTGTTCGAGCATGACGCGCTGGAGCATGCGGAGGCCGCGAAGAACGGCAGCCGCACCGGCCGCGGGGAGACGCAGCCATGACCTGCACCCCCGGCCAGCCCTGCGAGGAAGGGCGCAAGCGCCGCACCGCGATGATGGCGCTGGGCATGATGGCGGCCATCTTCATCGCCCTGTCGGTGGCGTCCTTCACCCGCTCGCGCGGGCAGGTCACGCCCGACAACGTGCATTACGGCGCTTACGACGCCGTGCAGGGCAAGCGCGTGTTCCAGGGCTACAACTGCATGGGCTGCCACACCCTGCTGGGCAACGGCGCCTACTTCGGCCCCGACCTGACCGATGTGTATGAGCAGGCCGGACCGGCCTGGCTGGAGGCATTCCTGCCGTCCGCCGGCGGCTGGCCCACCGGGCCGGCGGTGCAGGTGCAGCTGCAGAAGGCCGCGGTTGCCGCCGACGCCGGGGCCGGCGGGCTGGACGACTACCTGAAGCGCTATGCCGGTGCCGCCGAGCGCGTGCAGCGGCGCGGCGGGCAGGTTTCGCACATGCCCAACCTGCCGCTGACCG
>JAANMX010002565.1_pt1 | contig 17716 bp, 16 predicted proteins | sample 7279681 | NCBI WGS metagenome assembly JAANMX01 (sample SAMN14094542, study PRJNA606508) | bioreactor metagenome | isolation source: A lab-scale SPAN reactor treating ammonium-rich wastewater day 351 | place: Ireland: Galway | collected 2018-01-01
GGCGCCGTCGAGCGCCGTCACCAGAACGCCCATCACCACCAGCAGCCACACGGTCGCCGGCAGCGCGCCCGACTGCATCATCGCCAGCGTCAGCGCCCCATAGGCAACGAACTCGCCCTGCTGGATGAAGATCACCCGCGTGACCGCGAACACCAGCACCAGCGCCAGCGCCAGCAGCGCATAGATCGCACCGTTGGTGATGCCGTCCTGGCCCAGGATCAGCGCAATTGACATGTCCATGGAAAAGCCTCGTCCCGGCGATGAAGTGCCCATCGCCGCATTTGTATGGATGCTCCGGCAGTGCCGGACGCACGCGCGGCGGGACGCAGTGCGCCCCGCCGCGGGTTAGGGATGCTTACTTCAGCAGCGACCAGGTGCCGTTGCGGATCTCGATCATCACGCGCGAGCGATCGTCGAGCCCGAGGTGATCTTCGGCGCTCATCGAGTAGATGCCGGTGGCGCCGGCGACTTCCTTGACGCCCTCGAGCGCATCGCGCAGCGCGCTACGGAACTCGGCCGTACCCGGCTTGGCGGCCTTGAGCGCATTGGGCAACGCCGCCTGCAGCAGCACGCCCGCATCCCAGGCATAGGCACCGAAGCTCGACACCGAACCGGCGCCGTTGGCCGCCTCGTACTTCTCGACGTAGGTGAGCGCGCTTGCCTTGACCGGATGGCTGTCCGGCAGGCTACGCGCCATCTGCACCGGGCCCACCGGCAGCAGCGTGCCTTCGCAGTCCTTGCCGCAGATGCGCAGGAAGTCGTTGTTCGCGACACCGTGGGTCTGGTAGATCGGGCCCTTGTAGCCACGCTCGCGCAGGGTTTTCTGCGGCAGCGCCGAAGGCGTGCCCGAACCCGCGATGAACACCGCGTCCGGCTTGACCGACATCAGCTTGAGCGCCTGACCGGTCACCGAGGTGTCGGCGGGGTTGAAGCGCTCATTGGCGACGACTTCGATGCCCTTGGCGTCGGCCAGCTTCTTGAACTGCTCGTACCAGCCTTCGCCGTAGGCGTTGGCAAAGCCGATGAAGGACACCTTCTTGACGTTGTTGGCGCTCATGTGACCGATGATTGCCGAGGCCATCTGCTGGTCGTTCTGCGGGGTCTTGAAGATCCAGCGCTTCTTCTCGTCCATCGGCGACACGATGCGTGCCGAGGCGGCCATCGAGATCATCGGCGTCTGCGTTTCGGCGGCGACGTCGATCATCGCCAGCGAGGCCGGGCTGGTGGTGGAGCCGATGATCACGTCGACCTTGTCCTCGGCGACCAGCTTGCGGGCGTTCTTGACCGCGGTGGTGGTGTCGGAGGCGTCGTCGAGCACGATGTAGCTCACGGTCTCGCCGCCGATGGTGGTCGGCAGCAGCGAGATCGAGTTCTTTTCCGGGATGCCGAGCGAGGCGGCGGGACCGGTGGCCGACAGCACGACGCCGACCTTGATTTCGGCTTGGGCGGCAGTGGCGGCAAAGGCAAGGCCGATGGCGGCCAGCAGGGTGTGACGCAATTTCATGGTGTCTCCTCCGTTATGGGTGCTCATGCATGAGCCGGGTAATCGTGCCGGGCCTGTCTCTCGGCGCTGCCCGGTCTCCAGCGCCTGGACTGTTCGAGCTTCGCGGGCATTCGCCGCAGCACGCCCCGGCGAAACTCACAAAATTCTGCATTGCAGAAACGATTTCGTTTATTAGAAATGATACAAAACGGCGCGTCAAGCGATTAATTTGTATCGCTTGAGTGCGCGCGCCAGCAGCATCGAATGGCACCGCAACCGTAGCACGCAAGCGCAGCGTGAAGCGGAACCCCGAAAGCAAGGGAGCCTGGTCGAAACGCCGATTCGCGCATCGCTTCAGGCTCCCGATTCAGGCCCCCGACCCAGGCCTCAACCACCCCACCTGCGCAGACCGGAACACTCATCCCAGCTCCAGCGTGGCTCCCAATCGCCGCGAGAGTTCGTGAGCAGTGCGCCGCAGTGCGGTGAGCGTTGGCCCGTCGGGCGAGAGATCCATCGAGCCCTCGACACCGACGATCGCGATCGTCAAGGTGATCTCGTTCTTGAAGTTGAACACGGGCGCGGCCGCCGCCTCGACACCCTGCGCGAAGTAGTCGTCGTCGGTGACCACCGCCAGCCCGGCATCCCGGACCTTCGCCAGCAAGGCGCGCGCTTCGTCGATGTTGGTCACGCCGGCGGGCGCCTTGCCGGTCTCGATCTCGCGGCGGATCAGCGCCTCGGTCTGGCGCTCCGGCAACCAGGCGGCGAACACCCGCCCCCCCGCCGAGCGCAGCAGGCTCAGATGGGTGCCGGTGACGACGTTGACCGTGATCAGGCGCCGCGGACGCTCCCAGCGCACGACCACCGGGCCTGCGTCGCTCCACACGGTGAGCGACACCGTCTCGTTGGTTTCGTCGCGCAGGTCGGTGATCGCGGTCAGGCCGAGACGGATGCGGTCGATGCGATCGAGCGCAACCAGACCCAGGTTGAGCGCAAAGGGACCGAGGTCGTAACGCGAGGTCAGGCGGTCCTGCTCCACCAGGCCACTGCGGATCAGGCTGACGAGGTAACGATGCGCCTTCGAGGCCGGCATCCCGGCCGCCAGCGCGATGTCCTTGAGCATCATCGAGCGCCTGCCCGTAGCCATCGCGCGCAGGATGCTCATGCCCACCTCGAGGGATTGGACCCCATGCTTGCCCTCAAGCTCGTCGTTCGGCGTGCTCATCGAGACTGTTCCTTAATGAAAAAATCGTTTATTTATATGTAACACAACCCAGGAGAGTGCGCGTGACCAAGCCCGAACTGAAAGTCTATGCCATCGATGGCATCGTCCCCGTGGTCGATCCGAGCGCCTACGTCCATCCCTCGGCAATCCTGATCGGCGACGTCATCATCGGCCCCGACTGCTATGTCGGCCCCTGCGCCAGCCTGCGCGGCGACTTTGGGCGCCTGATTCTCGAGCGTGGCGCAAACGTGCAGGACACCTGCGTCATGCACGGCTTTCCCGGGACCGACACGGTGGTGGAAGAGGACGGTCACATCGGCCACGGCGCGGTGCTGCACGGCTGCCGCATCAAGCGCAACGCGCTGGTCGGCATGAACGCGGTGATCATGGATAACGTGGTGATCGGCGAGGAGGCCATCATTGCCGCCTCCGCCTTCGTCAAGGCCGGGGTCGAGATTCCGCCGCGGGTGCTCGTCGCCGGGGTGCCGGCGAAGGTGATCAGGCCGCTCAGCGAGGACGAGATCCGCTGGAAAGGCCAGGGCACGGCCACCTACCAGGACCTCACCCGGCGCTGCCTGGCGACCCTGCACGAGACGGTGCCGCTGACTGCGGTCGAACCCGGGCGCAAGCGCATTGAAATGCCCGACGTGGTGCCGCTGGTCGAAACCAGGAAGCGCGAGGCGTGATCGCCGGCGCCAGCCGAGTACTGTCTGCTCAGGTCGGAAGCGCGAGCGGGTCGGCGTCGCGGAAGCGCTCGTGCAGCCGCGGCGACGCCTCGGGGACGGCGCCATCGGCAAGCTGGAAACAGCCCTCGAGATGACGCTCGGACGGCGCCAGCAGCCGACGGTACAGCTCGCTGCACAGCAGGCGCGCCTTCTGCCCCGGCCAGTCGGCCGGCAGCAGCACGCCGGGCAGAGACGGATCCCGCAGGAGCAGGCGGCGGTAGTCGTGAATCAGCAGCACGCGCACCAGGAAAGCGGTCTCGTCCGGGGTGTCGAAGGCACCGTCGCGCAACTGGCCCAGCACCGGCCGATAGCGCGCCACGAAATCGCGGTACATGTCCGCCAACTGCTCGAGATTCCACGCCGAACGCACCATCGCGGCGTCGCTCGCGGCCATGCCGAGCGCCGCGTCGGCCGCGATCAGCGGCTTGAGGCGATCGACCAGCCCTCCGAGCCCTTCGGCCACCAGGGCGTCGAACACGCCGATCAGGTCGACGCCCGGATGCACGAAGCAATCGCTGTTGAGCGCACCGAAGCCATGCCAGGCCAGGGCCTTGCGCAGACGCTCGCGATCCCTTGCGGAGAGTTCGCCGACCGTGACGATCAGCCGCCAGCGCCGGTCCCACTGCGGCATGGCGGCCGCGTAGATAAGGCGCGAAGCCTCGTCGATGCGCTGCTCGCCCGATGGCGTCAGCAGGTAATCGGTACGCCGCCCCGCGCGCGCGCTCGTCAACCACTCGTCGCGCACGAGCCGAAAAACCGCCGTGCGCACGAGACGCTCGTTGAGACCGAGCGGCTCCAGAAGGCGGATCAGGCTCCCGAGCCAGACCCGACCACCGCGCGGCATCACCGCGTCGCCAAGCACCGAAATGATCAGCGAGCCCGCATGCACACGATCTTGACGACGGCACTCATCGAGGATGCGTTGAGCAGGGCTGGACACGGCGGCACCTGGGTGGATTACTGTGGCGGGCGCGAAGTCTAGCGGCTTCAGTGGCTTGCGCATAGCCGACCGCCCACTGGAGTCCGCCATGACCGCCTCGACACCGCCGCTTCCCGCTCTGTCATTTCCAGCTCCACAAGTTCATCCTCCGACCACCATCCGCAGTGCGGACACGCATGCATTCAACGGCACTTCACCGCCGGAGGTCGTTCCAACCGCCACCACGACCGACGAAGCATCCAAAGTTCCATACGACACACAGCAAGATTTTTTTCCATGTATTAAGTATCGCTTTCTGCCAAAATCGTATCGATAGAAAAATTCTATTTTTACAGATTTCCGGAGACACCATCCTGAAAAGTTTTTACATCATGCTGTTTTTACTAGAATTTTGTTTTGCAGAAGTTCTTTCTTATGTCAGAATGAAAAGACTTCAAGCCGACTCACACCGATACACTGCCTTGACCTTCACCAAGTCGCTTTGTATCGTTTGAACCCAGAACAACCCCGCCCGGAGAGAGACGAATGAGCCACCCACTTCTTGAAAAGCACCGCGACACCCTCAACGGCGCGCTGAACGCGATCGCGACGCGCGGCTACTGGACGCCTTTCCCCGAGATGCCCAGCCCCAAGCTCTACGGTGAGACCGCGCCCGATGACGGCAAGCGTGCTTTCGAAGCGCACCTGGGCAAGCAGTTCGAGCTCGGCCAACCCGGGCAGACCGGCTGGCACGGCGGTGAAACCTCGCCCTACGGCGTCGCGCTCGACGTCAGCTACCCGGTGTGTGACCCGGATGCGCTGATCGCCGCCGGGCTCGAGGCCATGAAGGGCTGGCAGGCGGTGGGCGCGGACGGCCGCACCGGCATCTGCCTCGAGATCCTCACCCGCCTCAACAAGCAGAGTTTCGAGCTCGGCCACGCGGTGATGATGACCACCGGCCAGGGCTGGATGATGGCCTTCCAGGCCGGCGCCCCCCACGCCCAGGACCGCGGCCTCGAGGCCGTCGCCTACGCCTGGCGCGAACAGAGCTTCGTCCCGGCCGAGACCACCTGGGAGAAGCCGCAGGGCAAGAACCCGGCGCTGGTGATGAAGAAGCACTTCCAGATCGTCGGCCGCGGCGTCGGCCTGGTGATCGGCTGCGGCACCTTCCCGACCTGGAACACCTACCCCGGCCTCTTCGCCGCGCTCGCCACCGGCAACGCAGTGATCGTCAAGCCGCACAGCAACGCCATCCTGCCGGCGGCGATCACCGTGCGCACCATCCGCGCCGTGCTCGCCGAGAACGGCATCGACCCCAACCTGGTCTCGCTGTGCGTCGCCACCAAGCGCACCGTGACCCAGGCGCTCGCCACCCATCCGGCGGTCAAGTCGATCGACTTCACCGGCAGCAACGTCTTCGGCCAATGGCTGATCGACAACTGCCGCCAGGCCCAGGTGTATGCCGAGCTCGCCGGTGTAAACAACATCGTCATCGACTCCACCGACGCCTACAAGGCGATGCTCGGCAACCTCGCGTTCACGCTGTCGCTGTACTCCGGCCAGATGTGCACCACCTCGCAGGCGATCTTCGTGCCCGCCGGCGGCATCGACACCGATGACGGCCACAAGAGCTACGACGAGTTCTGCGCCGACCTCGCCCGCGCGATCGAGCGCTTCCTGTCCAAGCCCGAAGTCGCCCACGCCGTGCTCGGCGCGATCCAGTCCGCCGACACCGCCGAGCGCATCGACATCGCCAACAGCGGCGCGCTGGGCAAGGTCGTGCTGGCCTCGACCACTCTGCAGAACCCGGAATTCCCGGGCGCCAAGGTGCGCACCCCGGTGCTGCTCACCTGCGACGCCAGCGACGAGAAGGCCTACATGGAAGAGCGCTTCGGCCCGATCAGCTTCATTGTCAAGGTCGCCGACACAGCCGCCGGCATCGCGCTCTCCGAGCGTGTGGTCAGCACCCACGGCGCGCTCACCGTCGGTCTGTACTCGACGAAGCAGGACGTCATCGACGCCATGACCGAAGCCACCTGGCGCAGCAAGGTCGCGCTGTCGATCAACCTCACCGGCGCCATCTTCGTGAACCAGTCGGCAGCGTTCTCCGACTACCACGGCACCGGCGGCAACCCGGCAGCCAACGCCTCGTACTCCGACTCCGCCTTCGTCGCCAACCGCTTCCGGGTCGTCCAGCGCCGCTACCACGTTTGAACCCGTGCATCGTTCCGCAGCGCCCGCCCGGCCCTGCGCTGCGCGCCATACCTGCGTACGGCCGCGCTTCCCGGGCCGGCCTTGACGGGCTCGCCACGATCCATGCACGCGTTCAGGAGATTTGAATGAAGTTCGAGAACATCCTTTTCGAGATCACCGACGGCGTCGCCCGTCTGACGCTGAACCGCCCCGACAAGCTCAACAGCTTCACCGGCGACATGCACGCCGAGTTGCGTGACGCGCTCGATCGCGTGCAGGCCGACAAGGCCGCGCGCGTGCTGGTGCTGACCGGCGCCGGCCGCGCCTTCTGCGCCGGCCAGGACCTGGCCGACCCCGACATGGCTGCCACGGACGGCAAGATGCCCGACATCGGCAACGTCGTCGAAAAGAACTACAAGCCGCTGGTGCTGCGCCTGCAGAACCTGCGCGTGCCCACCATCGCGGCAGTCAATGGCATCGCCGCCGGCGCCGGCGCGAGCGTGGCGCTGGCCTGCGACCTGGTGGTGGCGACGAAGTCGGCCTCCTTCCTGCAGGCCTTCAGCAAGATCGGCCTGGTGCCCGACACCGGCGGCACCTGGTTCCTGCCGCAGCGCGTCGGCATGGCGCGCGCGATGGGGCTGGCGATGCTGGCCGACAAGCTGCCCGCCGAGAAGGCCGCCGACTGGGGCCTGATCTGGGCCGCGTACGAGGACGCCGAATTCGCCGCCAAGGTGGATGCGCTCGCCGCACAGCTCGCCACCATGCCGACCAAGGCGCTGGTGCGCACCCGCCAGGCGATGCACGCCGCGCCCGGCCACACCCTCGAGCAGCAGCTCTCCTTCGAAGGCGGCTTCATGCGCGAGCTGGGCTGGAGCCCGGACTACGCTGAAGGCGTCGCCGCCTTCATGGAAAAGCGCGCACCGAAGTTCACCGGGGAATGAGCGTGACGAACCCGCAAGCCCTCCCCGCCTCCGCCGTCATCGCCGTGGTCGGCACCGGCGCCATGGGTGCCGGCATCGCCCAGGTCGCGGCCGCCGCCGGCCACGTGGTCAAGCTGCTCGACAATCGCCCGGGCGCCGCCGCCAAGGCTATCGAAGGCATCCGCGCCCAGTTCGGCAAGCTCGCCGACAAGGGCAAGATGAGCGCCGACGCCGCACAGGCCGCCGGCGCACGCCTGGTCGCGGTCGAGCAACTGGCCGATCTGGCCGACGCCGCGCTGGTGACCGAGGCCATCGTCGAGAACCTCGAGGCCAAGCAGAAGCTCTACCGCGACCTCGAGGACATCGTCGGCGCCGACTGCGTCTTCGGCACCAACACCTCGTCGATCTCGGTGACCTCGATCGGTGCTGCGCTCAAGCGCCCCGAGCGCCTGGCCGGACTGCACTTCTTCAACCCGGCGCCGCTGATGAAGCTGGTCGAGATCGTCTCCGGCCTTGCCACCGACAAGACAGTCGCCGACACCCTGTTCGCCACCGCCGCCGCGTGGGGCAAGACGCCGGTGCATGCGCGCTCGACGCCGGGCTTCATCGTCAACCGCGTCGCCCGCCCCTACTACGCCGAGGCGCTGCGCATCCTCAACGAAGGCGGCGGCGACTGCGCCACGGTGGACGCGATCATGCGTGACGCCGGCGGCTTCCGCATGGGGCCGTTCGAGCTGATGGACATGATCGGCCACGACGTCAATTTCGCCGTGACCAGTTCAGTCTGGCGCGCCTTCTACAACGACCCGCGCTTCACCCCCTCGCTGATCCAGCAGGAGCTGGTCGACGCGGGCTTCTACGGCCGCAAGTCCGGCCGCGGCTTCTACGACTACCGCGAAGGCGCAGTTCGCCCCGAGCCGCAGGTCGCGGTGGCGCAGAACGCACCGAACGAGATCGTGCTGCACGGCCATTCGGCTGCCGTGCATGCGATCGCCGACCGCCTGTTCGAGCGCAACATCGCCCACACCTGGGGCGAGGCCAGCGATGGCCGCATCGCCGAAGTCGGCGGCGCAGTCATCTTCGTCACCGACGGGCGCACCGCCACCCAGCGTGCGGCGGAGACGTGCATCGACAACGTGGTGCTGATCGACCTCGCCCAGGATTACGCCACCGCCACCCGCATCGCGGTCGGTGCGTCGATCAACTGCTGGGCCCCGGCCCTGGGTGCGGCGATCGGCCTGCTTCAGGCCGCCGGCTTCGAGGTCTGCCGCCTCGGCGACACGCCGGGCCTGGCGGTGATGCGCACGGTCGCGATGCTGGCCAACGAGGCCGCCGACGCGGTGCACCAGGGCGTCTGCGATGCCTCCGCCGCAGATTCGGCGATGAAGCTGGGTGTGAACTACCCGCGCGGGCCGCTGGAATGGGCCGACCGTGTCGGCCTGCCGGCCATCTGCACCGTGCTTTCCAACCTCGCCCGCTTCTACGGCGAGGACCGCTACCGCGTCTCGCCGCTGATCCAGCAGCGCGTCTTTGCCGGAAAGAAGATCCATGACTGACAAGCACGCCATCTCAACCGATCCGCAGGCCCTGGCCGAGGCCGTCGCCGACGCGATGTGGTCGCGCGACCGCGCTGCCCAGGCGCTCGGCATGCGCATCGACAGCGTCGGCCCCGGCCGCGCGACGCTGAGCATGCCGGTGCGCGGCGACATGGTGAATGGCCACCACATCTGCCACGGCGGCCTCATCTTCAGCCTCGCCGACACCGCCTTCGCCTACGCCTGTAACGCCTACAACCGCAACACCGTGGCCTCGGGCTGCAACATCGACTTCGTCGCCCCGGGTCGCGAAGGCGACACCCTGCAGGCCGAGGCCGTCGAGCGCGCACTGTCCGGCCGTACCGGTGTCTATGACGTCACCGTGCGCGACAGCGCCGGCAGGACAGTCGCCCTGTTCCGTGGCAAGAGCTACCGCATATCCGGCGAGGTGATTGCCGGGCTCGCCGCAGAGAAGACCTGAAGCGGGCCTGAAGAACGGCCCCGCGCCCCCAGAGAGAGAAGGAGGAGAGAACACCATGCCCGTGAAGAGCCCCCGCCCCGGCGACCTCGACCCGATCGAGACCGCCAGCCGTGACGAGATCACCGCCCTGCAACTGCAGCGCCTGCAGTGGTCGGTGCGCCACACCTACGACAACGTCGCGCCCTACCGCAAGCGCTGCGAGGAAGCCGGCGTGCACCCCGACGACCTCAAGTCGCTCGCCGACCTCGCCAGGTTCCCCTTCATGACGAAGACGGACCTGCGCGACAACTACCCCTTCGGCCTCTTTGCCGTGCCGCGCGACAAGGTCGCCCGCCTGCACGCCTCGAGCGGCACCACCGGCAAGTCGGTGGTGGTGGGCTACACCCTGAACGACCTCGGCAACTGGGCCGACGTCGTCGCGCGCTCGCTGCGCGCCGCGGGCATTCGTGCCGGCGACATGGTGCACAACGCCTACGGCTACGGCATGTTCACCGGCGGCCTCGGCGCCCACTACGGTATCGAGCGCGCCGGCTGCACCGCGGTGCCGATGTCGGGCGGCCAGACCGAGAAGCAGGTCCAGCAGATCATGGACTTCCGTCCCGACGCGATCATGGTCACGCCGTCCTACTCGCTGGTGATCGCCGAGGAGTTCGAGCGCCTGAAGATCGCCCCGGAAGACATCTCGCTCAAGATCGGCGTCTTCGGTGCCGAGCCCTGGGGCGAAGGCATGCGCGCCGAGATCGAGCGCAAGCTCGGCATCGACGCCATCGACATCTACGGCCTCACCGAAGTGATGGGCCCGGGCGTGGCCTGCGAGTGCATCGAGACCAAGGACGGCCCGGTGATCTGGGAAGACCACTTCTACCCCGAGATCATCGACCCCGAGACCGGCGAGGTGCTGCCCGACGGCGAGGAAGGCGAGCTGGTGTTCACCTCGCTGACCAAGGAGGCCTTCCCCGTCATCCGCTACCGCACCCGCGACCTCACCCGCCTGCTGCCGCCGACCGCGCGTTCCTTCCGCCGCATCGGCAAGATCACCGGGCGCTCGGACGACATGCTGATCGTGCGCGGCGTGAACGTGTTCCCGACCCAGATCGAGGAGCAGATCATGCGCGACAAGCGCCTGTCGGGTAACTACCAGATCGTGCTGACGCGCGACGGCCACCTCGACAACGTCGAGGTGCGCGTCGAGGTGCAGCGCGAACTGTCGGGCAAGCTCAGCCGCACCGAGACCGAGAACATCGCCCGCGAGCTGCAGCACCACATCAAGACCATCATCGGCATCAGCACCAAGGTGAACGTGATGGAGTTCGAAGCAATCCCGCGCACGCTGACCGGCAAGGCTCGCCGCGTCATCGACCAGCGTCCGAAGCAACTGTAAGGAGCGCACGATGACTCAAGCCTCAACGACCCAAGCCTTCATCTGCGACGCCATCCGCACCCCGATCGGCCGCTATGGCGGAACTCTGGCTGCCGTGCGCGCCGACGACCTCGGCGCCGTGCCGCTCAAGGCGCTGATGACGCGCAATCCGCAGGTCGACTGGGCCGCCGTCGAAGACATCATCTACGGCTGCGCCAACCAGGCCGGCGAAGACAACCGCAACGTCGCGCGCATGTCGGGCCTGCTCGCCGGGCTGCCGATCGAGGTGCCCGGCACCACGGTGAACCGCCTGTGCGGCTCCGGCATGGACGCCATCGGCCTGGCCGCGCGCTCGATCAAGTCGGGCGAGACCGAGCTGATGATCGCCGGCGGTGTCGAGAGCATGTCGCGCGCGCCCTTCGTCATGGGCAAGGCCGAGTCGGCCTTCTCGCGCAGCGCGGCGATCTACGACACCACCATCGGCTGGCGCTTCCCCAACCCGATGATGAAGAAGCTCTACGACACGCACTCGATGCCGCAGACCGCGGACAACGTCGCTGCCGAGTTCGGCATCGCGCGTGCCGACCAGGACGCGTTCGCGCTGCGCTCGCAGCAGCGCTGGGCTGCCGCCCACGCCGCCGGGCGTTTCAAGGACGAGCTGGTGCCGGTGGAGATCCCGCGCAAGAAGGGCGACCCGATCGTGTTCGACACCGACGAGCATCCGCGCCCCGAGACCACGCTCGAGATGCTGGCCAAGCTCAAGGGCGTCAATGGCCCGGAGCTGAGCGTCACCGCCGGCAACGCCTCGGGCGTCAATGACGGCGCCTGCGCGCTGGTGCTGGCCTCCGAAGCCGCCGCCGCGAAGCATGGCCTGACCCCGCGTGCGCGCGTCGTCGCCATGGCCACCGCCGGGGTGCCGCCGCGCATCATGGGCTTCGGCCCCGCACCCGCGGTGCGCAAGGTGCTCGCCAAGGCCGGCCTCACGCTCGACCAGATGGACGTCATCGAGCTCAACGAAGCCTTCGCCGCACAGGCACTCGCCGTGGTCCGCGACCTCGGCCTGGCCGACGACGAAGCGCGGGTGAACCCCAATGGCGGCGCCATCGCCATGGGTCACCCGCTGGGCATGAGCGGCGCGCGCCTGGTCACCACCGCGGCCTACGAGCTGCAGCGGCGCAATGGTCGCTACGCGCTGTGCACGATGTGCATCGGCGTCGGCCAGGGCATCGCCATGATCATCGAGCGCGTCTGAGGCACGGGACAGCGACATGACATACGAAACCCTCGCCATTGAACGCCGCGGCGCGGTCGCCACCCTCTGGATGGACCGCCCGGAGGTGTTCAACGCCTTCAACGAGCAGCTGATCGCCGAGCTCGCCGCCGCCTGTGCCGAGCTCGACGCCGACGCCAGCGTGCGCGTGGTGGTGCTCGCCGGTCGCGGCAAGCACTTCTCCGCGGGCGCCGACCTCAACTGGATGCGCCGCGCCGCCGACAGCACCGAGGCCGAGAACCTCGCCGATTCGCGCAAGTTCGCCGCCATGCTGCGCGCGTTGTCGGGCATGTCGAAGCCGACCATCGCCCGCGTGCAGGGCGCCGCGCTCGGCGGCGGCACCGGGCTGGCGGCAGCCTGCGACATGGCGATCGCGGCCGACAATGCCAGCTTCGCGACCTCCGAGGTCAAGTTCGGCATCATCCCCGCGGTGATCAGCCCCTACGTGCTGCGCGCCATCGGCCCGCGCCACGCGCTACGTTACTTCCAGAGCGCCGAACGCTTCGGCGCCTTGGAGGCCAAAGCCATGGGACTGGTCAACGAGGTCGTCACGGTCGACGAGCTCGACGCCGCGGTGGACCGCCTCGTGCAGGCGCTGCTCGCCTGCGGGCCGCAGGCCCAGCTCGCCGCCAAGCAGTTGATCGCCGCGCTCAGCGGGCGCCCCATCGACGACGCCGTCAGCGAGGAAACCGCCACCCGCATTGCCCGCCAGCGCGCCACCGCCGAGGCCCGCGAGGGTTTCGCGGCCTTCTTCGAGAAGCGCCCGCCGGCATGGATGGCATGAATACCCGCCGCGCCCCGCGCGCGGCAGGCTTTTGAGGAGAGGGCGGGCCGCACCCACGTCCCGCGTTCCGCCCCGGTATTTTCCGGTGCGGTGTTTGCCAGGAGGAAACACATGTATACCCAAGCAATGGACATGCCGGACGAGTCCGGAAAGAGACTGGCATCGGTCGCCAATGCGCCGAGCGACCAGGAAGCCGCCTTCGAGGCCCGCATCGATGCCGACGGCCGCATCGAACCGCAGGACTGGATGCCGGACGCGTATCGCAAGACGCTGGTGCGTCAGATCAGCCAGCACGCCCACAGCGAGATCGTCGGCATGCTGCCCGAGGGCAACTGGATCTCGCGCGCGCCCAGCCTCAAGCGCAAGGCCATCCTGATCGCCAAGGTCCAGGACGAAGGCGGCCACGGCCTCTACCTGTACTCCGCCGCCGAGACCCTGGGCACCAGCCGCGAGCAGATGCTCGACGGCCTGCACTCGGGCAAGGCCAAGTACAGCTCGATCTTCAACTACCCGACCCTGAACTGGGCCGACGTCGGCGTGATCGGCTGGCTGGTCGACGGCGCGGCGATCATGAACCAGGTCCCGCTGTGCCGCTGTTCGTATGGCCCCTACGCCCGCGCCATGGTCCGCGTGTGCAAGGAAGAGTCCTTCCACCAGCGCCAGGGCTACGAGGCCCTGCTGGTGATGATGAAGGGCACCGCCGAGCAGCGCGCCATGGTGCAGGACGCGGTCAACCGCTACTGGTGGAAGTGCCTGGCCATGTTCGGGCCGCCGGATGCAGACAGCCCGCACAGCGCGCAAGGCATGCGCTGGGGCATCAAGCGCATCAGCAACGATGACCTGCGCCAGAAGTTCATCGACGCCACCGTGCCGCAGGCCAAGGTGCTGGGCGTGACCCTGCCCGACCCCGACCTGAAGTGGAACGAGGCGCGCGGCCACTACGACTACGGCCAGATCGACTGGGCCGAGTTCTGGAACACCGTCGAAGGCAACGGACCGTGCAACAAGGAACGCCTGGCCACCCGGGTCAAGGCACACAACGATGGCCAGTGGGTCCGCGACGCGGCTCAGGCCTATGCCCGCAAGCAAAAAGAACGCGCACTGAAGGAGGCAGCATGAACACCCCCGCACTCAAGGATTGGCCGCTCTGGGAAGTCTTCGTCCGCAGCAAGCAAGGCCTCGAGCACAAGCACTGCGGCAGCCTGCACGCCGCCGACGCCGCCCAGGCCCTGCACATGGCGCGCGACGTCTACACCCGCCGCCAGGAAGGCGTGAGCATCTGGGTGGTGCCCTCGGTCGCGATCACCGCCAGCAACCCGGACGACAAGGGCGAACTGTTCGACCCCGCCGCCGACAAGATCTACCGCCATCCGACCTTCTACGAAATCCCTGAAGAAGTGGGGCACATGTAATGAGCACGCCGATCGACTACCTGCTGCACCTGGCCGACAACGCCGTCGTGCTCGGTCAGCGCAACGCCGAATGGTGCGGGCACGGCCCCATCCTGGAAGAAGACATGGCGCTGGCCAACGTCAGCCTCGACCTCATCGGCCAGGCCCGCCTGCTGTACCAGCGCGCCGCCGAGATGAAGGGCGGCGACGCCACCGAGGACAAGCTGGCCTACTTCCGCGACCCGCACGAGTTCCGCAACTACACGCTGCTCGAACTCCCCCACCACGGCCCGCTGGTCGGCTACGCCGCGGCCGACCGCGACTACGCCACCACCATCGTGCGCAACTTCCTGTACTCCGCGCTGATGGTGCACGTGTGGGACGGCCTGCAGCAGTCGGCCGACCCCGCCCTTGCGGCCATCGCCGCGAAGTCGCTGAAGGAAACCAGCTATCACCTGCATCACTCGCGTGACTGGCTGGTGCGGCTGGGCGACGGCACCGAGGAGTCGCACGCCCGCGCCCAGGCGGCGGTGAATCACCTGATGCCCTACACCGAGGAGTTCTGGACCACCAGCCCGGCCGAAGGCGCCGCGGTGGCGGCGAAGATCGCGATCGATGTGTGGGCGCTGCGCCCGGCCTGGGACGCGCTGGTAAACGACGCGCTGGCGGAAGCCACCCTGACGCGCCCCAACTTCCACGGCTACGTGACCGAGGGCAAGATCGGCCTGCACTCCGAGCACCTGAGCTACCTGCTGGGCGAGATGCAGGGCCTCGCGCGCGCCCATCCGGGCGCCACCTGGTAAGGGCGAACGCCATGAGCAACGTCGTCGACAAGATCTGGGCCACCCTCGAGCCCCTGACCGACCCCGAGATCCCGGTGGTGACCCTGCGCGAGCTGGGCATCCTGCGCGAGGTCCGGGAAACGCCGCAGGGCATCGAGGTCGTCATCACGCCGACCTACAGCGGCTGTCCCGCCATGGGCCAGATCGAGGACGACGTGCGTTCAAGCCTGGCACAGGCCGGCATCGAGGCGCGGGTGATCACCCAGCTCGCGCCGGCCTGGACCACCGACTGGATGAGCAACGAGGCCAAGGAAAAGCTGCGCGCCTACGGCATCGCCCCGCCGCACCAGACCCGGAAGGACGTGAGCGTGGTGAAGTTCATGCGCCGGCCGGTCGCCGAGGCGGTGGCCTGTCCGCAGTGCGGCTCCACGCACACCGTCGTCACCTCCGAGTTCGGTTCCACGGCGTGCAAGGCGCTGTACAAGTGCCTCGACTGCCAGGAGCCCTTCGATTACTTCAAACCCTATTAAGGTCGGAGCACACTCTATGACCGCACTCCGTTTTCAAGAACTCGCCGTCAAGCGCGTAAGCCCCGAGGCTGCAGGCGCGGTGGCGATCACGTTCGACATCCCGCCGTCTGATCGCGAACGCTTCGCCTTCGAGCCGGGCCAGTTCCTCACCGTGCGCGCGACCATCGACGGCCAGGACGTACGCCGCACCTATTCGATCAGCAGCCCGCGCAGCCGGCTCGCCCGCAACGGCGAGCTCGAGATCGGCGTCCGCCCGGTCGAAGGCGGCCTGTTCTCGAACTGGGCCGCGCGCGCCATCAAGGCCGGCGACAGCCTCCAGGTGATGCCGCCCGACGGCCGCTTCGTGGTGAGGAAGAAGCGCGCCATCCACCGCGTCGGCTTCGCCGCCGGCTCGGGCATCACCCCGATCCTGTCGATCGCTGCGAGCACGCTCGAAGAGCAGCCCGACTCGAAGTTCACGCTGATCTACGGCAACCGCCGCATGTCCACGGTGATGTTCAACGAGGAACTGCAGGATCTCAAGGACCGCTACCGCGACCGCCTCACGATGATCCACATCCTGTCCCGCCAGGCTCAGGAAGTGGACCTGCTGCAGGGCCGCATCGATGGCGCCAAGGTGCGCGCGATCATCGACGCCCTGCTGCCGGTGGGCAGCATGGACGAGGTCTTCATCTGCGGCCCGGACGCGATGATCACCGCCACCGAGAACACCCTGCTCGAGGCCGGTGTACCCGCCGACCGCATCCGCACCGAGCGCTTCACCGTGAATCTGCCCGCCGGCGCCCATCCGGTCGGCGCCTCGAGCACGGCCGAGGCCGCCGCCGCCGCCACCAAGGACATCACCATGACCCTGGTGCTGGACGGCAAGGAACACGAGATCGCGATCGGCCCCGACGAGCACCTGCTCGATGCCGGCCTCAACGCCGGCCTCGACCTGCCCTTCTCGTGCAAGGCCGGCGTGTGCTGCACCTGCCGCGCCAAGGTCACCGAGGGCGAAGTCGTGATGGACAAGAACTTCACCCTCGAGGCCGACGAGATGGCGCAGGGCTACGTCCTCAGTTGCCAGGCGCGCGCCACCACCAAGCACGTGAGGATCAGCTTCGACGAACGCTGACCCGACCTGCGGGCCAGGCGTGCCTGCAAGTCGCTCACCGCTTTCGACGGCCGTCTCGACGGCCGTTTTTTCATTGCGGCGGGGCGTGTCGCCGGCGACATCTGATACAGATCAACGAAGAAGATTCGCCACCATGGTATCACTTCAACCTCGATCCACCCTGGACTGCGAACGCCATGGCCGGCCCTCACGCTCTCTGCACCGCCTTCGAACCGTCCTCGATCGCCGTCATCGGCGCTTCCGACACGCCCGGCTCAGTCGGCCGGATCCTCTTCCGCAATCTGCTCGAGGGCGGCTATCGCGGCACGCTGTACGCGGTCAATCCCAAGTACGACAGCCTCCAGGACCATCCCTGCCACCGCTCGGTGGAGGACATCGGCCGCCCGCTCGATCTCGCCATCATCGCCACTCCCGCGCGCATGCTGCACAGCGTCATCGCCCAGTGCGGACGCAGCGGCGTGCGCAACGCGGTCATCGTCAGCGCCACCGGGCAAATGCTCGAGCGCCGCATCATCGAGACCGCGCGCGAGACCCGGCTGCGCCTCATCGGCCCGGGCAGCATCGGCATCGCCCGCCCCGGCAGCGGGCTCAATGCCGCGCTCACCCGCATCGCGGTCAAGCCCGGCGAGATCGCGCTGGTTTCGCAGTCGGGCGCGATGTGCTCGGTGGTGCTCGACTGGGCGCTGACCAACGGCGTCGGTTTCTCGTCGGTGATCTCGCTCGGTGGCACGGTGGACATCGACTTCGGCGAAACCCTGGAATACCTGATCCACGACCTGCAGACGCGCTACATCCTGCTCTACGTCGACCACGTCCGTAACGCCCGCCACTTCATGAGCGCGCTGCGCTCGGCCGCGCGCGTCAAGCCGATCATCCTGCTCAAGGCCGGCCGCCATGGCCGCGACGACAACAACGCCCCGGACGCCGACAATGCCGGCCTCGCCGACGTGCGGCCACCAGAACAGCAGCGCGGCGTTCGGGTTCGCGGCCAGTTCGGCGCCCTTGCG
>JAANMX010002569.1_pt1 | contig 17697 bp, 22 predicted proteins | sample 7279681 | NCBI WGS metagenome assembly JAANMX01 (sample SAMN14094542, study PRJNA606508) | bioreactor metagenome | isolation source: A lab-scale SPAN reactor treating ammonium-rich wastewater day 351 | place: Ireland: Galway | collected 2018-01-01
GGCGGACCAGGTCGCGGATGGACCAGACCGGGATCTCGTGGATGTCGAGGCTGTCGCGCTTGCGCGTCTCCAGCGTCTCGAGCAGCAGTTCGACCTTGGCCCATTCCATCTCGGCGTCGAGGGCCTTCTGCTTGGTGATCGCGTCGATGTTGGTGCGCTTGGTGCTCATGGCGGCGTCCTTTCAGCGGGTGGTTGGGGTCGTGGGGGTGGTGGTGATCGAGGCGAGGAGGGCGGCGACGGCGTGGGCGACGTTGAGCACCGCCGCGGTGGTGCGGACCTCGTCGGGCGTGCCGAGGCGGAAGGACGCGCCCGAGACGGTCACCTCCCACACCGACCCGTAGGCGACGTGGGCGTTGATGCAGATCGGGCTGCCGCCGGGCGTGGGCAGGTCGATGCTGACGTCGGGGTTCGCCGTGCCCCCCACGCCGCTGTGCGCCACCTTGGCGAAGCCGAAGGGTGTGGTGTTGGCGAGCGCCCGCAGGGCGGGCATCATCGCGTCGAGGTCGGTCTTGGTCGGGATGGCGATCTTCGTGCTCATCGCTGCGTTCTCCTTCGTGGGGGTCGCGGGGTTCCGGCCCGCGTTGTGACACATGAAGCCGTGACATCGCGCCAGCAGCAAGGCGATTCGGCGAGGATTCGCCGAGAATCTGCGGCTTGTGGGCAAACATGCCGACACGGGGCCGCCCGGGCGGGAGTTCCAGCGCCGGGAGGTCCGCGATGACTCCCGAACACGCGCCTAGTTCCGGTGCCGTCCCCGCCGGACAGGGAATGTCCCGGCTGAACCCCGGCGCGCTGTCGGTGGCCGACGCCGCCCGCGTGCTGACGCGCCTCGGGGGCAAGCCTGTCACGGAGGAGATGCTCCGCGCGGACATCGACGCCGGCGCGCCGACGAACGCGAACGGCACCATCAACCTCGTGCACTACGCCGCGTGGCTGGTGAAGGAGATGGCGGCTTCTGGAGGTGGTGGTGGCGATTGACCCGCGCCAACTCAGGCCCGGCGAACTCGCGCGGCTGCTCAACAGCACGCCGCTGGGCGAGGTGATCAGCGAGCGGCAGCTCCACCGCCATCGCACGCGCGCTGGGTTCCGCGTCGCGGCCGACGGCGACGCGGGCAAGGTCGATCTCTTTCGTTACGTGGCGTGGCTGGTGACGACGCGGCACGAAGCCCTGGCCGAGGCGGCCCGCACACCCGAGGGGCTCACAGGCTACGAGGCGATGAAGGAGCGGGCGCGGCAGCGCAACGCGATGCTCTCGTTCTCCGGGCGCGACATCGGCGACCTGCCTCCCGTGGCCGATCCGGCGCGGAAGGAAAGAGCCGCGCGGGACTTCCGGTACTTCTGCGAGACGTACTTCCCGCAGACGTTTCACCTCAAGTGGTCGGACGACCACCTGAAGGTCATCGCCAAGATCGAGCAGGCGGTGCTGGAGGGCGGGCTGTTTGCGATGGCGATGCCGCGCGGCAGCGGCAAGACGAGCCTGTGCGAAACCGCCTGCCTCTGGGCGCTCGTGTACGGGCACCGGGGGTTCGTGGCGCTCGTCGGCTCCGATGAAGAGCACGCGGCGGGGATGCTCGAGTCGATCAAGGCGGAGCTGGAGAACAGCGAGATTCTTGGCGCGGACTTCCCCGAGGTCTGCCATCCGATCCGGTCGCTCGAGGGCATCCACCAGCGGGCCTCGGGGCAGCTCTACCAGGGCAAGCAGACGCACATCGGGTGGACGGCCCGGGAGATCGTGCTGCCGACCATCTCGGGTTCGACGGCGTCGGGGTCCATCATCCGAGTCGCGGGGATCACCGGGCGCATCCGCGGCATGAAGCACAAGCGCGTCGATGGCGTGAGCGTCCGGCCGTCGCTGGTGCTCATCGACGATCCGCAGACCGACGAGAGCGCCCGGTCGCCGTCGCAGTGCGCCAACCGCGAGCGCATCCTCGCCGGCGCGATTCTGGGGCTTGCCGGGCCAGGCAAGAAGATCGCCGGGCTGATGACCCTCACCGTCGTTCGCCCTGACGACCTGGCCGACCGCATCCTCGACCGCGAGAAGCACCCGCAGTGGCAGGGCGAGCGCACGAAGATGGTCTACGCCTTCCCAGGGCGGGAGGCGCTCTGGCAGCGGTACGCGGAGATCCGGGCCGAGGGGCTGCGCAGCGACCGGGGCATCAAGGCCGCCACGGAGTTCTACAAGCAGCACCGGACCGCGATGGACGAGGGCGCGGTGGTGGCGTGGCCGGAGCGGTTCAACCACGACGAACTCTCGGCGCTCCAGCACGCGATGAACCTGAAGCTTCAGAACGAGGCGGCGTTCTTCGCGGAGTACCAGAACGAACCGCTGCCGGAGGTGCAGGCGACGGACGACCTGCTCACCCCCGACCAGATCGCGGCGAAGGTGAGCGGGCACCAGCGCGGGCAGGTGCCCCTGGGCTGCACGCGCCTGACGATGTTCGTGGACGTGCAGGGCAAGGCGCTGTTCTACCTCGTGGCCGCGTGGGAGGACGATTTCACCGGGTACGTCATCGACTATGGCACCGAACCCGACCAAAAAGCCCCGGGCGGGTACTTCACGCTGCGCGACCTGCGGCGGACGCTGGGGACGGCTGCGCCCCGGGCCGGGGTCGAAGGGGCGATCTACGCCGGGCTGGAGCGGCTGATCGGCGCGACGGTGGCCCGGGAATGGCGACGCGACGACGGCGCGATGGTCCGCATCGACCGCTGCCTGATCGACGCCAACTGGGGCTCGTCCACGGACGTGGTCTACCAGTTCTGCCGTCAGAGTGCGCACGCGAGCGTGCTCATGCCCAGCCACGGTCGGTACGTCGGGGCGTCGAGCATCCAGTTCTCCGACTACAAGCGCAAGCGCGGCGAACGCATCGGCCTGAACTGGCGCGTGCCGGTGGTGACCGGCAAACGGGCCGTGCGGCACGTCGTCTTCGACACAAACTACTGGAAGTCGTTCGTGCACGCCCGCCTGGCGGTGCCGATGGGCGACCCCGGGTGCCTGTCCCTGTTCGGAAGTAAGCCGGAGTCGCACCGGCTCATCGCCGAGCATCTGACCAGCGAGTACCGCGTGAAGACCGAAGGGCGAGGCCGGACGGTGGACGAGTGGAAACTCCGCGTCGACGGTCTCGACAACCACTGGCTCGACTGCCTGGTCGGCGCGGCGGTCGCCGCGTCGATGCATGGGGCGGTGCTGTTCGGGACGGATGCCGAGGCAACGCCTCGCCGGCGGCTGCGGCTGTCGGCGCTGCAGCACGGGAGGAAGACATGGTGAAGGACTCACCGGCTGTCAACCCGAGTGCGCGCGAGGAGCGTGGCCTGCGCTGCCCCAAGTGCGGGTGCGGCCACCTTCCGGTGCGGTACACGCGGCAGCAGAACGGCCACATCATGCGCGTGCGGCGGTGCCGGCACTGCGGGCACCGCGTCGTCACGCGCGAGCGTCCGTAGCGCCACGTACACATCTGTACGAACATGCCGCGCTGACGCGATTCAGCGAGCCATGACCGGTGTGCCGCGTCGGAATGGGTGGATGATCACACACCTTCCACCCATGACCGACGAACGCGCGGCCGCCAAACTCACGCTCGAACTGCGGCTCACGCCCGGCGTCGACCGCGAAGACGCGGCGCAGGAGGCGTGGCTCGCGCATCTGGCGGGACGTAATCCCGCGCGGGCCGTGAACACCTTCGCGCAGCGCGAGCGCCGGCATCGGAAGCGTCAGCGGGCGGTGGGTGGGCGCGCCGAGGTGCTGGGCGCAAGGGAGCTCAGCCATGCCCGGTGATCCGCAGCCCACGCCGGACCTCGAACAGGCCATCCGCGACAACGCGGCGCAGCCCGCGAAGGCGTCGGTGGACGGCCAGTCGGTCGAGCAGCACCCGCTGAAGGACCAAATCGAGGCGGATCGGTATCTCGCGTCGAAGCAGGCCGCGCGGACGCCAAGGAATGCCCTGCGGCTGACGCGACTGGTGCCGCCCGGGGCGGAGGGGGGCTGATGCTCGGACTCTTCAAACCCCGTTCGAGCACCCCCCACGCTCCCGCTCCCCCGAGGGGCCGCTCGACCCACAAGGGCGGCTTCCTGCATCGGCTCGTTGTCGGCACCGCGCTCCGGGCCGGGTTCGATTCTGCCGTAACCAACGAGGCCAACCGGCGTCACTGGGCCAACGCCGACGGCCTGAGCGCCGATGCGGCCGCTTCGCCCGAGGTTCGGCGGACGCTGCGCAACCGCGCCCGCTACGAGACGGCGAACAACGCCTACGCGAAGGGGATCGTGCTGACCCTGGCCAACGACGTGGTGGGCACGGGGCCGCGTCTGCAACTGCTCACCGAAGACGACGGAGGCAACGAGCGGATCGAGCAGGCGTTCATGGCGTGGGCCAAGGCCGTCGGCCTGCCCGAGGTGCTCCGCACCATGCGCATGGCCCGGGCGACCGACGGCGAGGCCTTCGCCGTGCTCATCAACAACCCGCGCCTGACGACGCCGGTGAAGCTGGATGTGCGCCTCATCGAGACCGACCAGGTCACGACGCCGGACCTCTGGCCCGTGGACGAGAACGCCGTGGACGGCATCGTCTTCGACGAGGCGGGCAACCCGTCGGAGTACCACATCCTCAAGGGGCATCCGGGCGACACGCGTTCGGGCTACCTCGGCCTGGAGTACGACCGCGTCCCCGCCGAGTCGGTCATTCACTACTTCCGCAGCGATCGGCCCGGACAGAGCCGTGGCATCCCAGACATCACACCGGCGCTGCCGCTGTTCGCGCAGTTGCGCCGATTCACGCTGGCGGTGCTGGGCGCGGCGGAGACCGCCGCCGACTTCGCGGGCATTCTCTACACCGATGCCCCCGCCAACGGCGAGGCCGAGGCGGTCGAGCCGATGGACGCGATCGAGCTCGAGGCCCGCTCGCTGCTCACCATGCCGGGCGGCTGGAAGATGGCGCAGGTGCAGGCCGAACAGCCCAGCACGACCTACGCCGAGTTCAAGCGCGAGATCCTCAACGAGATCGCCCGCTGCCTGAACATGCCGTTCAACGTCGCGGCGTGCAACTCCTCGGGGTACAACTACGCCAGCGGCCGCCTCGACCACCAGACGTACTTCAAGAGCATCCGCGTCGAGCAGGAGCACCTGGCGATCGTCGTGCTCGACCGGCTCCTCGACGCGTGGCTGCGCGAGGCGGTCCTGATCTCGGATCTGCTGCCGCTGCCGGTGCGCACGCTGGTCGCCACCGGGCAGGGACTGCCGCACCAGTGGTTCTGGGATGGCAACGAGCACGTGGACCCCGCCAAGGAGGCGACGGCCCAGGCCACGCGCCTGGCGTCGCACACGACCACGCTGGCGGCCGAGTACGCCAAGCAGGGGCGCGACTGGGAGAACGAGCTGCGGCAGCGGGCCAAGGAAGTCTCGCTCATGAAGGAACTGGGCCTCGCGCCGGAGCGCGACGAGCCGCTCGCTCCTGTCGGCACGGGCAAGGAGGACGACGATGCCTGACCATCCCCCACGCCCCAAGCGCTCCCCACGCCCGCCGCACACGCTGAACTTGTGCGCACCGGTCGAGGGCTGGATCGAGGCCGCCCCTGCGCCGGGCGATGGGCAAAGTGCCAACCTGCGCCGATTCTCGATGGTGGCCTACACCGGCGGACCGATGGTCCTGGCGGGCTGGCCGCACCCGGTGGTCGTCGATCTCGCCGGGCTCCAGGTCGCCGGCGGCGGGCTGAAGAGCCGCCCGATCCTGAAGGACCACAACCGCTCGCTCATCGTCGGGCACACCGATTCGGTGAAGGTCGAGGGTTCGCAGCTGCTGGTCTCGGGGGTGATCTCCGGGGCCGGTCCGGTCGCCCGCGAGATCGTCGAGAGCAGCCGCAACGGGTTCCCGTGGCAGGCGTCGCTCGGTGCCGTGGCGGGGCAGATGGAGTACGTGCCCAGGGGCCGAAAGGCTGCGGCCAACGGGCGCGAGTTTGAGGGGCCGGTGCTCATCGCGCGCAGGAGCACGCTGGGCGAGGTGAGTTTCGTCGCGCTGGGCGCGGACGACAACACCAGCGCGGCGGTCGCCGCCAGCGCTGCACACAGAGTCAAGGAGGACGACATGACGTTCGAGCAGTGGCTTGAGGCCAAGGGCTTTGACCCCGCTTCCCTCACCGACACGCAGAAGACCAACCTCCAGGCCCTGTTCGACGCGGATGTCCCTGCGGCGGACGGAACGGATGCGGACCCCGACGGGAGCGGCGGCGCGGGCGAGAACACGGACGCCCCCACGATGATCGCCCGCCTCCGCGCCGAGACCGCCGCCGAGACCAGGCGCATCGCCGAGGTCCGTCGCATTTGCGCCGCGGGCGGCGGCCGGCACGCCGAGATCGAGGCGAAGGCCATCGCCGAGGGGTGGGACGCGGACCGCACGGAACTGGCGGTGCTCCGTGCCGACCGTCCCACGCTTGCCGCGGGCGGCGTCCGCGGCGACAAGGAGCCTGCCAAGGCTGGCCGCGCCCTGGAGGCCGCGCTCTGTCTGTCGGCTGGCCTGCCCGAGAAGCAGGTCGGACAGTGGTACGACGAGCGCACCATGAACGCGGCCGTGGCGTCGGACCTGCGCGGGGCCGGGCTGCACACGCTCATCTACGAGACCATCCGCGCCGGCGGCGAACACGTGCGCCCGGGCCGGGTGGACAACGACACCATCCGGGCGGCGTTCAGCGCCGACCGGCGGCTCATCCAGGCGGCGGGTGGGGGTGGCGGGTTCAGCACGATCTCGCTGTCGGGCATCCTCTCCAACGTCGCCAACAAGACCATGCTCGCGGCGTACACCGCTGTCGAGAGCGTCGTCGGGTTCTTCTGCGCCGAGACGGACGTGAACGACTTCAAGGAGGTCACCCGCTACCGGCTCACCGGCAACGGCGTCTTCGAGAAGGTCGGCCCCGACGGCGAACTCAAGCACGCTGGGCTCACGGAGCAGGCGTACACCAACAAGGTCGAGACGTACGGCCGCATGATCGCCCTGACGCGGCAGATGATGATCAACGACGACCTGGGGGCCTTCCTCCAGATCCCGCGCATCATCGGCCGCATGTCGGCGCTCAAGCGCGAGGAGGCGGTCTTCGAACTGCTCCTGGCCAACCCGACCAACTTCTTCGGCGTCGGCAACAAGAACTTCATCTCGGGCGCGGACACGGCCCTGTCGATCGACGCCCTGACCAAGGGCGAGCAGATGTTCCTCGACCAGACCGACACGGACGGCAAGCCGATCCTGCTCACGCCGTCGGTGCTGCTCGTGCCCTCGTCGCTGAAGGTCACGGCCCAGGTGCTGATGACCGAGACGCGGATCAACGAGACCACGACGACCGACAAGGGCAAGCCCGCCGTCAACCCGCACGCGGGCAAGTGGAAGCCGGTTGCCAGCCCGTACCTCAACGCCCAGGGCCTCTCCGGCGGGAGCGCCAAGGCGTGGTACCTCTTCGCCAACCCTGCGGACGTGGCGGCGATCGAGATCGCGTACCTGCGCGGCAAGCGCACCCCGACCATCGAGTCCGGCGACACCGACTTCAACACGCTGGGCATGCAGTGGCGTGGGTACTTCGACTTCGGCGTCGCCATGCAGGATTCCCGCGCGGCGGTCAAGAGCAAGGGCGAGGCGTAATCACCCATGGGCGACGTCAACCCACCAGCACAAGGCGAGGGCGGCGGCGAGATCGAGCCAGGCGGCGAGGGCGAAGGCCCCGGAGGTTCACAGATGTCCACGACGAAGTTCGTACACGAGGGCGCGGCGATCGACTACACCCCCGGGGCCGACATCCCCGCGGGCACCGTCGTCGTGCAAGGCGACCTGGTCGGCACCACGCGGGTTGACCTCAAGGCCAACCAACTCGGCTCGCTGGCGGTGCAGGGGGTCTTCGACTTCCCCAAGGCCACGGGCGCGGGCAGCGCCCTGACCGTCGGCTCGCTGGCCTACTGGGACGCGGCCAACAAGGTCGCCACCAAGATCTCGACCGGCAACAAGCTCATCGGCAAGGTGGTGCGCAACACCGTCGATGCCGACACCATCGTGCGCATCCGACTCCAGCAGTGACCCCACGAATGAAGGCTTCGCATGGGTGACCTGCTCGAACAGGGCGCGGCGTTCCTCGACGACCAGCGGCATCGGCACATGAGCCGCACCGTGGTCTACAGACGCGGCGCGGAGGAGAAGGAGGTGCAGGCCACCATCGGCCGCACCGAGTTCGAGCAGGCGGACGAGGCGGGGCTGATCCACCGCGTGGAGTCGCGGGACTTCCTGATCCGCGTGGCGGACCTGGACCTGGGCACAGGCCCGATCCAGCCCAAGGCCGGCGATCAGGTGCGGGAGCAGGTAGGGACGCAGGTGCTGGTATACGAGGTCAACGCGCCCGGCGGGCAGCCGCCCTGGCGATTCAGCGATCCGTATCGGCAGGTGATGCGGGTTCACACGAAGTTCGTGGGCACGGAGGCGTGATGACGGGACTGAATGGACAGAACGGCACCAACGGCGGCAAGGCGTCGCTGCGCGTGCAGTGGGCGGGGATCGTCGTCACGATCCTCCTGGCGGCGGGCGCGATGACCGTCCAGTGGGGCGTCGTCACCGCCAAGCTCCAGCAGGTCGAGAAACGACTGGACGAACTCATCGTCGAGGCCCGGGCCCTGCGCACCGAGTACCAGGCGATCGAACGGCGCGTGTCGTACCTCGAAGGGCGGCTGAATGGGAGGCCGGGGCAGTGAGCACCATCGCCGCCATTGCCGATGCCGTCGCGGCGCACATCAACGCCGGGACGTACTCGCGCCCGGTCGCCGCCGAGCGGATGTACCAGCCCGCGTTCACGCTCGAGGACCTCAAGGACCTGCGCGTGTCGGTCGTGCCGCGGACGGTGGGCATCTCCGCCGCCAGCCGCGACAGCAGCACGTTCGAGTGCGTCATCGACGTGGGCGTGCAGCAGAAGCTGCCGGCGACCGGTGAGCAGGCCGAGATCGACGCCTTGCTCGACCTGGTCGAAGAGATCGCCGACCGGCTGCGGCTGACGAGGTTGCCCGGCGCGCCCGAGGCCGCGTGGGCGGGAATCGCCCACGACCCCGTGGTGTCGAGCGAGTCGCTGGAGCAGCACCGGGTGCTTACGAGTGTCCTGAGCGTCACGTACCGCGTTCGGAGGTGATCGATGGCAATCAAACTGGGCATGGAGGCCGTCCTCAAGTTCAAGACGGGTGGCCAGGCGGGCGGCGGCACGTGGACGGCGCTGGGCAATACCCGCGACGTGACGCTGAGCCTCGAGGCAGGCGAGGCCGACGTGACCACGCGCGCCAACGCTGGTTGGCGGGCGACCGTCGCCACGCTCAAGGAGGCGAGCGTCGAGTTCGAGATGGTCTGGGACACCGCCGACGCGGGCTTTACCGCCGTCAAGAACGCCTTCTTCAACAACGCCGTCATCGGATTGCAGGTCCTCGATGGGACCAGCGGCCAGGGCCTTCAGGCGGACTTCTCCATCACCAACTTCTCGCGCAGCGAGGCGCTCGAAGAGGCCATCACCGTCTCGGTCACGGCGAAGGTGACGTACTCGACGACGGCGCCTTCATGGATCGGCGGCTGATCCGCACCCAAACCACACACGCACAGGAGACACGGATGCAGACATTCACGGACAACGCGGGCAGGCAGTGGCAGGTCGAGATCAACGTCGCGGCCCTCAAGCGCGTGCGCGGGCTGGTGCGGGTGGACCTCATGCAGCCGATCGAGGGCACGGGCGGCCTGCTCGAACGCCTGGTGCGCGACCCAGTGCTGCTGTGCGACGTGGTGTACGCGCTGTGCAAGCCCGAGGCGGATGCGCGCGGCGTCAGCGACGAGGACTTCGGCCGGGCGATGGCCGGCGACGCCATCGAGCACGCCACCGCCGCGGTGCTGGAGGAACTCGTGTCTTTCTGCCCGAGCCCGAGGGACCGGGCCAACCTCGGGCGGGTGCTCCAGGCCACGCGAGAGGTGATGGACAAGGCCCGCGACCTGGTGACGCGGCGGATCGATCAACTGATTCAGAGCGGGGAACTCGAACGCCTGGCGGAGAACGCGCTGGAAGAGGACCCACCGCCGCCGACGCCTGGCGGCACGTCTGGCACTGCGCCGGAGCCGTCGGCGTCGATCCCGGCCCCCTGACGCTCCGCGAGCTGATGGAGATGCTCGAAGGACGGCAGCGTCACGACTGGTCCATCGCCTCGGCCTGCCTCTCCGTTATCGCCAACCTGCACCGCGACCCCAAGCGATCTCGCCGACTCAAGCCCAGCGACTTCGATCCGTTCGCCCATCGATCCCACGCACGACGCCGCATCACGGTCCCCGTCTCAGTCCTCAAGGACGTGTTCATCGACGGTAAGTTGCCCCGCATCGCACAGGAGGTTCACGGATGAAGTTCCTCGGTTCGCTCTTCACCCGCCACGTCGTCTATCTCGTCGGCCTGGTTCTCCTCGCGCTCGTGCTCGCCTCGTGCGCCGGCATCGACCTGGGCGACCTCGTCAAGGTCAAGACGCCCAACGCCATCCAGCAGACCACCGGCCTGCGCTCGACGCTCTCGCTGAACGAGGCGGAGGTCGAGTACCAGAACTGGTTCAACCAGGTGCAGGCCACCGGCGCGCAGTGGAAGGGCAACATCCAACGCGCCGGCGAGGTCCGCGGCCTGCTCGGGCAACTGACGCTCTCGGCCCTCGACACCGTCGGGCCGACGGTCGCGGGCTTGCCGGTGCTCGGCCCGGCGCTGCCGGCGCTCACCGGCATCGTCGGCCTGTTCATCGGCAGCGGACGGCTCCGCAAGGAGAAGGAGGCGTCGTTCAACAAGGGCCTGGAGAAGGGCCGCGACATGGCCGGCGAGGGGGCGACGTCATGACACGTCGCTCCCCCAACCCGTGCGTCCCCGTTGGATCACTTGCCGTTGAGCAGGGCGAGCACCTTCGTGGCCATCTCCCTGCTCATCGAGTAAATCCAGCAGTGCCGCTCATGGTCGCGCTTGACCTGGAACGGCCACGTCTCAAGACCGTACCGGCTCTTGACCCGACGGCCGAATGCACCGAGCGTGCCGGCGATGGTGTTCCAGTCGGCCTTCGGCTTGTTCTTCAGCACCGTGGCCAGATCCTGCGTGGTCAGCCACTCGCCGGGACGCAATGCCAGCCCGCGGAGGATGTCGCGCATCGCGGGGCCAGAGTCCTCCACCATCGTGCGAAGGCGAGCGGGAGTCCATTCCTCTTTCGAGTCGCTGCTCGTCGGCGACTCGTCCATTGTCGCAGTCGGAGCAGCCGACGCGCCTTCCAGCTGCGCGATCAGCCCATACACGTGCGACAGGTGCTTGCGGGGAACGAGGACGTTCACGAGGTCTTCAGTTGTCATTGGCGATCTCCTTTTCAAATGACATGCTCATTGTCGCACGTAGATGCATCAATGTCAAACGTATTTAGCGTCATAAAGCGAACATATTTGCACAAATGCGTATCTGTACCGCTCTCTGGTGTCATTTGTTCGCTTTTTGGATGGGCTTTGGCGTGATCACCATGCGCATCAAGGACATGTTCTTCGACCGCCACGTCGTCATGCGGGCGATGGACTCGGCCAAGCGCAGGGTGCTCAGCCAGGCCGGGGCGTTCATCCGCACGGCGGCCAGGACCAGCATCCGCAAGCGCAAGGGCACCGCCCCGCCGGGCAAGCCGCCGCACTCGCACGAGGGGAGCCTGCGGAAGTTGATCCTCTTCGGGTACGACAGCGCAAGCGATTCGGTCGTGGTGGGGCCGGTGGGGTTCGCCAAGAGCACCGCGCCCAAGACGCTCGAGCACGGCGGGGAGACGGTCGTGCATCAACGCCGGCGCGGGAAGCTCGTGTCACGGAAGGTGAAGATCGCCGCGCGGCCGTTCATGGCCCCGGCGCTGGAGAAGGAGCGGCCGAAGTTGCCGTTCCTGTGGCGGAACTCGATTCGCAAGGGAGGTTGATCGGTGGCCGCCCCCCGACACACGCAGGGCATCCGGGCCGGACGGGCGTTCGTCGAACTCGGCGTGAGCGACAAGCTCAGCGCCGGGCTCCGCCGCGCCCAGAAGCGCCTCGAGGCCCTCGGCCAGGGGCTACGCAGCGCCGGTACGAGACTGGCGGGTATCGGCGCGGCGGCGGTCACGGCGCTCCTCGGCAGCGTGAAGGTCTTCTCCGGCATGGGCGACGCCCTCGACAAGATGAGTTTGCGCACCGGCGTGAGCGTCGAGGCCCTGAGCGAACTCGGCTTCGCCGCCGAGCAGTCAGGGGCGGACTTGGAGACGCTGGAGAACGGCCTGAAGTTCATGCAGCGGTCGCTCGTGGACGCGGCGAAGGGCTCGGCGACCGCACAACAGGCGCTCTCGCTACTCGGATTGTCCGTGGCCGACCTCGCGGGTCTCTCGCCGGACCAGCAGTTCAAGGCACTGGCTGACCGCCTCGCGCAGGTCACCGACCCCGCCCTGCGCACCGCCCTGGCGATGGAGATCTTCGGACGCGCCGGCACGAAACTGCTCCCGCTGCTCTCGTCGGGCGCGACGGGGATTGAGGAGTTGCAGGCGCAGGCCCGCAGCCTGGGCCTGACGGTGAGCACGCAAACGGCCAGGGACGCCGCGGAACTCAACGACACGCTCAACATCCTTTGGCGGGTTGTCAAACAGGGCGTATTCGCCATCGGCGGGGCACTCGCGCCCACGATCAAGGACCTGTCGCAGCGAATCACGCGCATCATCGTCGTCGCCACCGACTGGATCAAACGGAACAAGGAAGTCGTGGTCTGGGCCCTCAAAGTCGCGGCGGGCGTGGTGGTGGTCGGGGCCGCCCTCATCGGCCTGGGCGTGGCGATCACCGGCATCGGCGCGGCGATGGGCGTGCTGGCCAGCGTCGTCTCCGGCATCGGCGCTGTGTTCGGGCTGGTCGGGGCCGTCGTCGCGGCGTTGCTCAGCCCGATCGGGCTGGTCGTCGCCGCCGTCGTGGGCCTCGGCGGGGCCTTGCTCATCACCAGCGGCGCGGGCGGAGCCGCCCTCGAATGGCTCGGGGAGCAGTTCTCACGCCTGCGCGACTGGGCGACGAAGGTCATCGGCGGCATCTCCGATGCGCTCGCGGCTGGAGACATCGCCCTGGCCGCAGAGATCCTGTGGCTCTCGCTTAAGGTTGCCTGGCAGCAGGGCGTCGCGGCGCTCAACAAGGTCTGGCTCCAGGCCAAGCAGTTCTTCGTCGGCACCGCGCAGTCCATGTGGTACGGGGCACTGGCCGCGGCTGAGATCGGCTTCCACGCGATCGAGGTCGCGTGGATCGAGACGACGGCGTTCCTCAGCAAGACCTGGACGAACTTCACGACCGGCTTCCAGCAGGTCTGGGAATCCGCATCGTCGTGGGTCGCCAAGCGGATGCTGGAGATCCAGGGGCTGTTCGATTCCGGGCTGGATGTTGACGCCGCGAAGAAGGCGGTGGACCAGCAACTGGAGTCGCGCCTCGTGGAACTGGAGGACGCCGCGCAACGCGACGTGGCCGCGCGGGAACGCAGGCGATCTGCTGAGCGCGAGCAGGCGGCGGCCATCCACGAGGCCACGCTCGCCGCGATCGGCCAGGACTTCGAGAACGCGCAGGAGGCCCTTCGCAAGAACTCCGAAGCGGGGATCGCGCAGTCACAGGCCGCGCTCGACGCCGCGAAAGAACGACTGGCCGCCGCCATCGAGCAGGCCCGCCAGAAGAGAGAGGCGGCCGACGCTGAGCGCGGGCCGTCCCGGTCACCACGTGACCTGATGGCCGAGTTCGAGGACCGCATCTCTGGCCTCGGCGACCTGCTCGCCAAGGGGGTCAGCGTGCGCGGCACGTTCAACGCCAAGGCCGCGCAGGGGCTGGCCGCGGGCAGCGACGCCGCCGAGCGCACGGCCCGCGCGACGGAGCAGACCGCGAGGCACACCAAGCGCCTGGCCGACGCGGCGGGGACGGGCGGATTGACGTTCGGCTGATCGGAGTGACGGATGCCCATCGAGGTGCGCGAAAAGTTCGAGTCCCGCAGGCTCGTCAAGAGCGTCACGGGGAGCAACTCCTCGGCGGAGCTCGCGTACATCGTGCTCGGCACGGATAGCGACATCGCCGCACGCGACGCGCTGGAGGATGAGGCCCCGAACACCTACGCCACCCTGCCGCGCCAGAGCGTGCAGGTCGAGCCGCTGGGCCCCGGCCTGTGGGACGGCGTGGTCCGCTACGCCCTCGTGGGGGGCGGCGGCGGGGGCGGCCTGCCCACGGGCGAGTCCACCTTCCAGTTCGACACCGGCGGCGGCACGCAGCACATCACACAGTCGCTGGCCACCGTGCAGCGCGTCCCCGCGCCGGGGATGGTCGCGCCAGACTTCCAGGGCGCGATCGGCGTCAGCGCCGACGGCGTCGAGGGGATCGACATCACCGTCCCCGTCTACCACTTCGCCGAGACGCACTACAAGCCCGATGCCCACATCACCGGCGCGTACAAGGGCGTGCTGTTCAACCTGACCGGCAAAGTCAACGGCGACGGCTTCCGGGGCTTCGCGCCCGGCGAGGTGCTCTTCCTGGGCGCGAGCGGCGCGAAGCGCGGCAGCGGCACCGAGGCCGACTGGGAGATCACGTACCGCTTCGCCGCCAGCCCCAACGTCTCGGGCCTCTCGATCGGCCCCATCGGCGGCATCACCAAGAAGGGGTGGGAGTACCTGTGGGTGCGGTACAGCGACCAGGAGGATACCGCCGCCAAGGCGCTGGTGAAGCGCCCCGTCGCGGCTTACGTCGAGCGTGTGTACGAGAGCGGGAGTTTCGCGGCGTTGCAGTTGGGATGACCCCCACGACCCCCACGAGAAGACATGGGTGACGACCTCCACAAAGTCCGGCCCGGCGATCCGCTCCGCATTCCTGCGCGGGCGTACAACGCCTTTGTCGATGCGGCGCTGGACGTGAAGCGCCGCCAGCAGGACCGCCGCGCCGGCGAGCTGTGGGACGGCGGGCGGTCATTCATCGGCGGTGGCGTCGTCGCCGTGCGCAACGACAGCGGCGCGGACCTGGAGCGATACCACGCCCTGGCCATCGACGGGCCGCTCTTTCTCCCCGGCGAGGACGGCCCGGAGAAGTCCTTCCAAAACCGCCTGGCCTTCAAGGGCATCACGCCCACCGACACGGCGCGCCCGGGCTCGTTCGCCATCGCGCGCGAGCCGATCCCGCAGGGCGAGGTCGGCCTGTGCGTCGTCCACGGCGTCACGCCCGCACGCATCCTCATCGAGGACGAGGAGCACGCCTTCGCGGAGGTCGCCCCCGACGAGACCGTGCTCACGTCCGTGGGCTCCGGGAGCGCCGCCATTCTCTGGAAGGAGGAGGGCGTCGGCGAGAAGTGGGCGCTGGTCGAGGTGGGCCGCCCGCGCGGGGGTCGCATCGTCGCCATCCTCGGTGAGGCCCGCGAGATCGAGGGCGAGCGCTTCCGCTGGCGCTACCCGTGGACCGAGGCCTCCATCGACGGCGATCCCGGCAGCGACACCTTCGGTCGCTACATCGCGCTGGAGGAAGGACTGTCCTCCAAGGGCGCGGGCGGCGAGGAAGACCCGGCGCGCTGGGCCATCAACAGATTCGAGAGCCACCACGGCGACGTGCCCGACGAAGAGCCCGAGGGCACCGACGGCTTCGGCGGCTTGCGCTCGCTCTTCGTGCCCGGGCAGCTCGAGCCGCTCGACCCGGCGGGCTACTGCCCGCGCAAGGCGGCGGTGCCGATGCTCCGCCCCATCCTCAAGGGCGTTGCGGTCGAGATGGTCGCAGAGCGCGACACGCGCGGCGGGACGGTCTGGGCGTTCCAGGCCCTCAACGGAATGGAACTGGTCGAGTTCGACGTCCCGGTGTGGCTCTATGTCTGACCCCCACCCCCACGAGAACCTTCCTGTGGACCTCGAAGCGCGGCGCGAGCACGAGCGAAAGAAGTACCTTGCGCTGGCCGCGCACGCCGTGGGCAACTACGGCTCGACCAACCACGGGCGGTTCGCGTACCGGCTGGTGCAGGGCTGGAAGCCCCGCCCCACGTTCGTGGTGGATTTCGGTTGCGGCCGAAACCTCTTTATACAGCACCTCCGGCGGCTCGGGATCGACGGTCTGGGCATCGACTTCGCCTTCCCCGAGGCGGACATCGTCGCGCCCATGCACCGGGTGCCGGTTTCCGCGGGCATCGCCGATGTGGTGACGGCGTTCGACGCCCTCGAACACCTGCTCCCCGAGGAGGTGGACGAGGTGCTCGACGAGATGCGACGGATCGCCGTGCCGGGCGGCGGATATGTGCTGTCGATCTGCACACGGGAGAGCAAGACCAAGGTCAACGGCGAGGGCCTGCACCCGACAGTGCGGCCGCTGAAGTGGTGGCTCGACCGGATTGGCCGCGTCGGCACGGTGCGCCGGGAACTCGGCGCGCCTCGTGGGGGGTACATCGCGGGGGTGTTCAACGATGCGTGAGAATGGTGGCGACATCGCGGCATTGCAGGCGGGGCTCAAGCAGCGCAGGCCCGCGCGGAGCGGCGTGCGCCTCTACACCGCCGACTTCGATTCTGTCTCCCTGTGCGACTTCTATCGAGGGCGCTCGGCGTTCCTGATCCTGTCGGGGCCTTCGCTCGCCCAACTCGACCTGCCGCGGCTCAACCAGCGCGGCATCGTCACGATGGCCGTCAACAACGCCTGGGCCGTGCATCGTCCGACGCTGTGGACGTGCGTGGACGACCCCGGCCGCTTCATCGACACGGGCTGGAAGGACCCGGGCATCCTGAAGATCGTGCCTGTGTCGCACTTCGACAAGCGACTCCGGGTCCAGAACCCCGACGGCTCGTTCCGGGCCAGCGCGTTCAAGGTGCGGCAGATGCCGGGCGTGCTCTTCTACCGCCGCAGCGACCACTTCGACCACAGCCGGTTCCTCAAGGCCGACACCATCAACTGGGGCCAGGACGGCGAGCACACGGATTCGCTCGGCATCAAGGGCAAGCGCAGCGTGATGCTCGCCGCGCTGCACCTCCTGCACTACCTGGGCTTCCGCACGGTCTACCTGCTCGGCTGCGACTTCAAGATGGCCCGCGATCGGCGCTACGCCTTCGATGAGCACCGCAGCAAGGACGCGATCCGCCACAACAACATCCTGTACGAGAGCCTCCAGAAGCGCTTCGAGGCCCTGCGGCCGCACTTCGAGCAGCACCGCTTCCGGGTGCTCAACTGCGCGCCGGACCCCGAGGCGTGCGCCCTGAAGGCGTTTGAGTTCGTGCCCTTCGAGCAGGCCGTGACCGACGCGGCCGCCGAGTGCTCGAAACCCATCAGCACCGCCGGTTGGTATCAGCCCGCGAATCCGAATCAGGAGAATCAGGGATGAGCGACGAACCACGCCGGTACTTCCTCTACATCCCCGTGTGGGCCTCCACCGGCGGCCCCGGCGGCTCGGGGTCCGGCTCCGGCTCGTCCGGCAGTTCGGAGAGTTCCTCGTCGGGTTCGTCCTCGTCGAGCGGCAGCAGTTCGTCGGGATCATCGGGAGGGTCGTCGAGCGGGTCATCGAGCAGCGGCTCGGGGTCGTCGAGCGGCGATTCCAGCGGCGGGAGCAGCGGGGCCAGCAGCGGCGCGTCGAGCGGCGCTTCGGGGAGTTCCGGCGCTGGCAGCAGCGGCGCGTCCAGCGGTGGCGGCGGCAGTTCGGGCGCATCGGGCGGCTCCGCCAGCGGCGGGTCTGGGAGCGGCGGATCGGGCAGCG
>JAANMX010002570.1_pt1 | contig 17696 bp, 18 predicted proteins | sample 7279681 | NCBI WGS metagenome assembly JAANMX01 (sample SAMN14094542, study PRJNA606508) | bioreactor metagenome | isolation source: A lab-scale SPAN reactor treating ammonium-rich wastewater day 351 | place: Ireland: Galway | collected 2018-01-01
TTACCTGCAATGATACCACCCTGTGGACCTCCTAATAATTTATCGGTACTAAACGTTACGATATCAACTCCTGCCTTTATGGCTTCCTGCACGGTTGGCTCATGGGGTAGTCCAAATTTTTGAAGATCGATTAACGCTCCACTTCCAAGATCATAAGCAATAGGAATAGTGCGGGTTTGACCTAAGGAAACAAGATCTTTTATATCTACAGACTCAGTAAAACCAACGATTTTAAAATTGCTTTGATGCACTTTAAGAATAAGTCCTGTATGCTCAGTAATAGCATTGCTATAGTCGCTCAGATAAGTCTTATTGGTAGTCCCAACCTCGACCAGGAGAGCTCCACTTCTTGTCATAACATCAGGCATCCGGAATGATCCGCCAATTTCAACAAGCTGGGAACGGGAAACGATGACTTCCTTATTTTTGGCTACGGTATCTAAGGTCAATAAAACAGCCGCAGCATTGTTGTTGACGACAAATGCCGACTCTGCTCCTGTAATCATGCAGATAAGCTGTTCAATACTATGGTACCGGGAACCCCTTCTTCCGGTAAACCGTTCGATTTCGAGGGTACAGTAACTTTTTAATGTATGTTCTAACTGTTTTGCAGCCTTATCCGTAAGCGGTGCCCTGCCAAGTCCTGTATGGAGGATAATACCCGTTGCATTAATAGCATGCTCAATACCACATAACTTCTGCTGAAGGGATACCCGGACTAATTGGCAAATTCTTTGAGGCGATATATCAACGGTTTGGAGTTGCGTAAGATCTTCTGCCCCTTTCGCCTCCTTCTGAAAGTGGGAAATATCAGAGAAGGGCAATTGGATGCGATCTGGTTGTGGTACGTCTGTTTTGCCGGTAAATGCTTGCCGGATATTTTCTAAAACCTCTCTCACGGTATCAACAATAAGTTGTCGCGGATACATACCCGTTAATGGGGATAGTTCCGGTGATTCGAGAAGTTTGTTAACCGATGGAATCGTCCTGAATATGTGTTGACTCATAGAGAATTCTGTAACCACAGATTGTTCAGGTTACCCGGATAAGATAATGATGAAATAGAGAAGCAACTTTTTAGTATTTTATATGCTTTGATATTTACAATAACCTTGATTTTAGCAGCAATTTTACGACATGCAAGGTAATTTTAGGTATAGGAAACTCAATTCTGTAGGGCAATTCTTTTTTATTGGCTATTTTGCGCCTTCAAGATTTTTTCTTGATTTAGCTATTTTAATAAATAGAATAGCTAAAAAGAGAAATTTTTACTCAGTGATCTCTATTTTCATAATGAACGACCATATCTCCAACACTACGAATATTTCATTGCTTTTGCAAAACTTATATCATGAGAGCACTGAGAGGGTGAGGCAAACCCTTGAAGAAATTGGCAAAGTTGGAAAAGGAAATCATGAAGTCATGAAGGCGCTTCAGGAATTCTTACAAAAGGAAAAACAAATGCCCCTCCGTATTTTAGCTGCCCAAACCATATCAAGAGTAAAAACGATTGCTCCGCGACCCACAGAGGAATTTAAAAAACCAGGTATCTTGCAATGTCCAGGCGCTGAGAGGATCAAAAGGGTAGAGATTATTGATGTACTATGTCCGCACTGTCATAGGGAAGTCACCGCATCGATAGCGGGTTTTGAATATGAGTTTGCTTGTGAAAATTGTGGGGAAATGATGCAGCGTGATATAGCTGAAAGCTGCATTGAGAAGTGTCCGGTAGGAAGCAAATGCGTTGGAGAGGAACGGTATCAAAAATATTTGAAAGGGAGAAGATTGGGTGGTAATTATAAAACTTAACGACATAAATCGTAATTCTGTTCACCGTTGCCAAATTTAACGGCTTCTTCGTACTCATTGCTTTTTAACATCTCGATAAAGGCTTCAAGCCTGGTTTTCATGGCTCCATCCAGGCGTCCGGGACGATCACAATCGAGTGTGAGGATAGGGAGTTGGATGTGCTTTCTGATAACGACATCGTGGATATGTCGATGACAAAAACTCTGGACATAATGGATAAGTCCTCTGACATTCCGATGCTTTACCTCCTGTTGAATGTCTTTTAAGCGTGAAAAGATATCATAGGGATAGGTGTATTGGCTATACTGTTCAAGTAAGTTTTTTGTGTGGTAGGGCATACTAAATTGCCTTTGAATTTCATTAAATACAACGTGAGCGCCTATGGAAGAAAGGAATGAATAAAGGTCTTCGCCTATAGGAGGTATTCCGACAATCCCTATCCGAAGATCCTGTTGAAAGGGGTCCCGGTCTCTGGCGAGTTTTAAAAACCTCCTGGCTCGTTCCTCAAAGATGATATAATCTCCCATCAAATCGCTCGTGGATACCGTCCAAATGTGGTTTTCCTCTCCTGTTACTGTATTTTCAGCCCAGGTGAGTCTGTCGATCTCGTGTACGTGTGCCCGAACTGCATCAAGGCATTTTTTCATTTCTTCCGATTTTTTATAATCTACTCCGAGGCCATTAGCAAGTTTTATAAGTTGATTATACAAAAAATCCTTATCCATGTTAGAATGTGGATATGCAAAGGGAATAGTTTGAATACCTTCCGATTGAAATATCTCCATCAATGCCTGATTGTTGCTGCAATCGCCCTGAATTACACTAACGACTTTTTTTATGTGATATTTCCTTACAGCCGAATAGATGCCTTTTATCCAGGCACAGGTATTTCTTGGTAATCCTGCAGATTCGGCATCTTCAACCATTTTAAAAGGAAGTTTGTCGCCGATAAAGATATTATTTAGATCTATCGGTATATATCCTGCGGCAAAGATGATTTCAATAGGTATTGTTGATGTAATCCCAATAATCCTGTCTGTTGGAAGTTCTTCCATAATGGGAAGTGTAGGAAGTACATGGTCGTTAAATTTTAGATTCATAAAGATAATTATATCAATTGTAGGAATAAAAATCATTAAATGATTATCGAAGAGGGAGAAGAGTTCTCAGTTTTCCTAAGACCTCCGGATTCATTATTTTTAATTTCCCATTAAATTTATGTATCGAAGACCTTTCTGGTTGACTTGTAAAATAGCAGGTGATATAAAATATAGATTTGTATATTGAAATCTTAAAGTATCTTGAGCATACGAAAATTTAAAAATTTCGTGTTATTTTAATATTACGATAATCGGGCTTATTACGTATGAAAAATGTGGAGATTATTAATAAAAAACCTGTAGCTGCAGGTCTTGTGGATTATGAGAAGACCCATAAGGAATTTTCCTGGGAGATTATTAAGAGAGAGTTTGATATAGACGATGATAAGGTAAATATTGCCTACGAAGCGATTGATAAGCATGCCAAAACCTGGCGGAAGAACAAAGTGGCATTGTATTGGGAAGGCGCTGATGGTACCTGTCAGAAATATACATTTCTGGAAATGAAAAAACTTTCTGATAAATGCGCAAACATGCTCCGGGCGTTGGGGGTAAAAAGAGGAGATCGCGTTTTTATATTTCTACCCCGTTTACCGGAGCTTTATATTGGTATGGTAGCAATCGCAAAACTTGGTGCTATTGCAGGACCGATGTTTTCTGCCTTTGGACCAGATGCCGTTCGTGATCGGTTACAGAACAGTGAGGCCAAGGTATTAATTACCACGCCTGAATTAAAAGAGCGTGTTGATGCCGTATTATGGGAATTACCAAAGTTAGAACACATTGTGCTCGTCAATCATAAAGAGGATGAAGAACTCGAAGAGGGGAATGTATGTTATAAGACATTAATGAGAGATGCATCCGATATATTTGAAATGGAGTGGGTGAAACTGGAAGACCCGCTTTACATCCTGTATACCTCAGGGACTACGGGAAGACCCAAGGGAGTAACGCATGTACATAATGATATGGTCTCACATTACATTACCACACAATGGGTGCTGGATTTGAGAGATGACGATGTCTATTGGTGTACGGCTGATCCAGGGTGGGTAACAGGGACAGTATACGGCTTATGGGGGCCGTGGCTGAACGGCATCTCCTTTTATGTTTTTGACGGCAGGTTTGATGCTGCCACGTGGTATGAAATTATCCAGAATTATAAAGTTACTGTATGGTATACTGCACCGACGGCTTTGCGGATGTTAATGAAAGCCGGTGATGATCTTGTAAAAGAATACGATTTGAGCAGCTTGCGGTATGTTTGTAGTGTGGGTGAACCACTTAACCCGGAAGTAATCAGGTGGGGTTTAAAGGTCTATGGTTTACCAATCCATGATAATTGGTGGCAGACGGAAACAGGGTCTATTATGATTGCGAATTATCCGTGTTTGCCTATAAAGCCTGGCTCAATGGGAAAACCTTTTCCGGGTATTGAAGCGGCTATTATCGATGGTACAGGGAGTAAGTTATCTGCGGGGCAGCATGGACTGTTAGCTTTAAAACCTGGTTGGCCGTCCATGTTAAGGGCCGTATGGGGTGACGAGAAGCGATTTAAAGAGTATTTCAATATTAATGGATGGTATGCAACCGGCGACACGGCATATAAAGATGAGGATGGCTATTTCTGGTTCGTAGGAAGGGCTGATGATGTAATTAACACGTCCGGTCATAGAGTAGGTCCCTTTGAGGTGGAGAGCGCCTTGCTTGAGCATAGGGCCGTAGCAGAGTCTGGTGTAATTGGTAAACCTGATGCTGAGCGGGGAGAAATTATTAAGGCCTTCATAGTGCTTCGGGAAGGTTATAAGCCATCGCATGAGTTGGAGGAAGAACTCAAGATATTTATAAGGCACCGTTTGGCAGCACATGCATATCCAAAAGAGATAGAGTTTTGTGCCAACTTACCAAAAACCCGCAGTGGTAAAATTATGCGCCGGTTACTGAAAGCAAAAGATCTGGGATTACCTACAGGAGATATATCTACTCTCGAAGATTAATCTGGCTGAGATTACCAGAAGTATTGTTGTGGAGCAGAAAATTTTTCATGAAGGAGAAATGTATGTCAATGGAACAAACGAAATTTAATAAACCTTTTTTTAATACGGTAGAACCTATCAAGATTAAAGATCCACTCGCTATAGCATTAGGTGCAATGGATAGAAATGAGGCTTTTGTTTTTACTTATACCGACGCTGTAAAATTTGCGGGGCATTCATGCCCGGCAGTTTCCGGCGCATATAAGTTAACACAATTGGCCTTGAAGAACCTGTACGGTAATGAGATCCCGATACGTGGACAAATAAGGGTAATATTTAAAGGGGGAATAGACTATAAGGTAAATGGTCCGATATCACAAGTCGTTACCTTAGTTACCGGCGCCGCAGGAGAAAGCGGTTTTAAAGGATTAGGTGGCGGCAGATATAACAGACAGAATTTATTATCTTTTGATGAAACACAAGAAGCGGATGAGGATGCAGTGTGTACGGTACTATTTGAAAGATTGGATAATAAAAAAAGAATAGAGATTAGCTATAGCAATTATATGCTTCCTGCCAATCCCAAAATGGGAGATTTGATGCCATTAGCAGTAACAGGCAAGGGGACTGATGCAGAAATAAAAGAGTTTGGTGAATTATGGCACGATAGGATTAAAGTTGTCCTGATGAATCCACCAGACGGAATGTTTGTTATAAGGGAATTGAAATGATCTGTACCTTTCTGCAATTAAGAACTCTGTTAACAGGAAAAATACTTATAGGGATTTTGTTTGCGGGCAATATTCTGTTCATGGCATTTGCTTCTGCGCGAGCCGAAACGGTAATTGCTCATGCCAATGTAGTATGGGAAATGACTGATGTTGTGGTACAGGAGGATACAAGCTTATGCTGGAAAGTGGAAAAGGGTGATGTATGGTCTTTTAATCCTAAATTATTTCCAAATGGACATACTGCCGATGGTATTCCCATCAATGCTTTGAAGGATTATGTGCAACCGGGTCAACCTATTGGAAAGCTTTTTGGCAGAATTGGAGATTATGGCAGAATATTTCCTATGGGAATTTCCGGGTCTATTCGTATCCTTCCTAGTGAAGATGGTGAATTCTTATATCTATCCATGAACGATGATATAATCGGGCTTTACGGTAAAGGATTTAAGGATAATAAGGGAGAACTTATCGTAAAAATTAATCAGATAAAGGAGAAATAATTCTCTGTGCCTGGATGTATTTCTGAATTATTGAGAGACGGGACTTCAAAGAGAGTAACAAAAAGATATACGCTTATGAGATATTATCTTCTCAAATTCCCTTTGCCGCAAGTTTCCTAAGCAAATATATATCTTGACGAAGATATTTTAAGGTGTATAATGGGACAATATTTATTGGTAAAAGTATTATAAACACGGCGAAAGGGGGTGGAAAAGGGGGGAACTATTATATGTTTTTATGGTACTTCTATAAATTTTACTATCAAATCAATAAGAAAGGAGAAAGTAGGTATGTTTAGGAAAATATTTGCAGGGTTAATGGGTGTGGCATTGGCCACTGGAATTGGAATGACAACAGCTCAGGCTTATACAGTTAAACCTGCAAAGTTATGGGTTACAGCAATCGCCATTGGTACACCGATTGAAGGGGCAGAGATTAAGGTTGGTGATAATACTTGTACAACAGGAAAAAATGGTACCTGTGTATTCGAATTAAAGCCTGGAATGTATGAAATCTCAGTTCATGAGCATGGTGGCGCAAGTGCTCATACAAAGGTTAATCTCCAGGAGAAAGATATCCGGTTTATATCCCTGGATTTAGGCGCAAGTGCGCTTCATCCAAGCGGACATCACTAATCGTGATAATACAGAAAAATTCTAAGTAATATCCTCATTTAAGGCAGTTGTTATCTGCTTCTCTTAACAACTGCCTTTTTTCTTATTGAAACATGACTAAATTAAAGAAAATACTTTGCCCTATTGACTTTTCCCCCTGTTCTACCTATGCATTAAACTATGCAATTGACTTATCAATGAAAGATCAGGCATCGTTGTATCTTGTATATGTTATAGAAACGCACATAAACAATGTGGGAGATGTAGTAAAACAAATTGATCTCTCTTTGGAAGATCAACAGACAGATAATCTCAAAATACGGCTTATAAACCTGATACCTGATAAAATACGAGAAAAAGTTTATGTAGATACTTTTATTGTTAAGGGCATTCCATTTGTTGAGATAATAAAGGCCGCCAAAGACAAGCAAGTAGATTTGATAATTATGGGTACGCATGGCAGAACTGGACTAAAGCATATATTAATTGGAAGTGTTGCTGAAAGGGTTATACAAAAGGCCCCTTGTCCTGTATTAAGCATAAGACTTCCGGAGCAATTGTTTTCCATGCCGTAGATATTTGTTCACAACTACCTATTTTCAAACACTGGTTGATTACCACCAAAATTACCTGTACGTAAAGTACTTCTTTCTCTGCAAAATAAACTATTATCTAGAACGGTGTTTCCTTATATAGTAATTACTTAAACACTTGTGTAAATATAGTTATTATGCATTGCTTGCAAGTATTTTGCGGTATGCTAATTGCTCGATTTTGATAACACATCTATAAGCATCGTTTTATTGTGGTAAAGAAGTGAATAAAAATTATTATTAAGAGATCAAAACTTGTTTGCAAAAAGATATAATTCAAAATCAGGATCAACCCATTTGAATGCTGATATACAGGCTCATGGAAACATTGACAAGAAGCATGCATCCCCTGTGAGAAAAAAGAAAAGATGGGGAGAATTTGACCGTATTTTTGATATGATAACAGACCCTATAGTGGTATTTGATACAGAATTTAAGGTGGTAAATCTCAATAAGGCAGCAAGGCATTTTTTTACGGGGCGGCCGCTAGGAAAAAAATGCTTCCTAATAAAGCATAAGTTCGCACTAGCTTGTAAGGATTGTCCAATATGGCAGACACTGAAGACTGGAGTAACAGCAACGAGCGAAATATTAAGTCCCAAAAGTGGCGACCCTATTCTTTTAAAAACATACCCTGTATATACCCGATTGAGAAAGATAAAGGGTGTTGTTATGATTGGCAGAGAAAGTAATGACATACCGGTAAAGTGGAAGAGATAAAAATCTTGACAAAATATTGCTGATTTTGTGTAATGTCTGGTAAATAAGTCTTTGTTACTATCCTCTCAAAAGATGCTATAATATAGCACATAAATTTCAGTCGCATGAAAGGTATTTGTTTGTTCTATATATTTCATGAAATCTATCTCATATAAATATTGGATTGCTTTACTGTCTTTTCTTGTCTTGACAGGATGTTTAAGCGGGCAAAGACCGCCAGTAAGACTTTCTCCTGATCTTGATAAAAGACTTTATCAAATAACTCCATTACCTGTTACTATAGGTTTGTACATTGAGCCTCATTTGCGTAATTTTATTCAAGAAGCGCCACTAAGGCAATATGAGGCTGGTTCACCTCGCTATGTTTTCCCGAATTTTGTTTTTCCCATCGGAAAATCTCTCTCTTTGAAATTAGAGGAAATGTCAAAGGTTCTCTTTAAGAATGTAATACCAATAGGTGATCTGCAAAGTAAGGAAGATTTGAGTAAAAAAGGTCTGGATGGCATTTTATCCGTTAGTTTAAAGGATTCAGAAATTGAACTTTATATTGAAGAATCTGTATGGAGAGCTGTTGGAAAACATAACCTTTCGGTAACGGCATCTTTTTTAGATCCAAACCTCAGTAAAGTATGGGATTCGGATGTTTCTGCGGAAGGAAAAGGGCTTGATTTTGTAACTTCTAAGGTAGAGTATGAGTGGTGGATGACCACAGGTCCTAATTTTGCTCCGGCGGTGGATGATGCTATTCAAAAGCTTACCTATGCGCTTGCCCGGAAAATTGTTGCCTCAGAAGAGATATCTGATTATATCTACAAAGAGAAACAATAAGTATAGAGAAATATCTTTGGTCAAATAAAATCAACAACTATGGCGATTGTATTATTGGTTTTTTTTAGTTGGCTACAATCTGAGCTTCCTTCCGAAGGCGATCGAGTAGTTTAAGGATTTCAGCATCAAGTACTTCTAAACGCACTTTCTCCTTAACGCTTGTAAATTGAATGCGAGAACCTTCTTTCTTATCAGTAACCTTTATGAGATGATATCCATATTCTGTCCGAACTGGCCCACCCACTTGATCCACCTGTAAAGCAAATGCAGTGTCTGAAAATGACTTTGCAAGATTACTCTTTCTCTGAATAAACCCTAAATCTCCACCAATGAAGGCAGACGGGCAGTTGGAATATTTTCTTGCGGTTTCATCAAAGGTGCTTCCCTGATCAATTTCCTTTTTAATATTTTTGATATGCTCAAGCGCCTGAGCATATTCTTCCGGTGTCTTCATATTTCTTGTATCTACGAGGATGTGACTTACCTTTACCGATTCTCCATTAAAGAGATTTTTGTTCTCCTCAAAAAACTTCTCTAACATCCTGTCATCAAGTTTGTCATGAAAATATTTTTCAAGGGCAATAGAGTGTTTTACACTTTTTTTAAATTCCATCATATGAGAGCCAATAGATGTAAGGACCTGTTCCAGTGATTGAGTACCGCCAATAGTGCCTCTTATCTGATCTATCTCCCTTTCAATCTCTTCCGGTACAACCACTAAACCTTGTTTATCAATGAACTCTTCCAACAGGATATCAGTAATCAATTGATCTATGATTTCTTGTTTAATAGTATCCAGAGTATCAGGATCTACATCCTTAAAGTTACTGAGCCTGTTACTTATGTCTTCTTGTAATATTTTTTTACCATTAACCGTTGCTACAACATCGTTTTGATATTTTTTATCTGCGGAGAATGCAGTTTGCTGAAATAAGGTTAAAGCCAAATAGAGTAAAGGTACTATGAGTTTGTTCATTATCTTATCTTGCCAAATATAGATGATTTTTTGTAATAAAATTCCATAGGTTCAATAGCAGCTTCAATCAGTTACGTAAAATTAACTATACAAAACCATCCAAAAATTGTCAAATCGAATAAGTATCCGGGAAACAGGGGAGTACGATGAGATTTTCATATACACTCCAGATTTATATCTTTTAATATCTCATTCAGCTTTTCTACTATATTAATTCTATGGGTACCAGCCCAATATATGCGATTGCATTGCTGGCAGATGTGGAATTTGTCTTGTATTGAATAAACATACGGAAATACTTTATCCTGGATCTTTTCTTTATGGATAGTATCTAAAGATCTATTGCAGACCAGACACCTCGTAAAGATGTTAGTTTTGTAATCAATGTTGTAATAAGTGATTACCTGTTTGAGTTGCTCTTTATAGTTGCTGTCTTTAATGTAAAGGGAGTTCTTTGCTGATATACGTTCTATTAATTTCTTATCCATGGAGAGTATTATACGGTCATCGCGAAGAGCTCTGGCAATGAGAGCATCATCTGAAATAGAAGGTTCATATACCACATCATATCCTAATATGCGTAACCATTTTGCGAGTCTGCCAAGCATAGCATCTGCAATAAATTTTAAGGATTTTGAGATCATATTGAATACCGACTTCGTAAATACTTTTTCAGAGAAGATAAGAAGACCGGAGGTTTTTTTCTGTTTTTATCTTTTGAGTATTGATTGACTACAATAGATTGTAGTTTAATTATACTCGTATTTCCTCAAAACCTTTCAATCGATAATCAATCTCTCCTAGTCTCTGTTCATGTGATTCACGGATGTAGCCTATATCTTTTGGTTGGATACTGAATAAGCTGGTGCCATAGGCATCAACGGCAACCGGGTCAGTGCCTATAATGATACGTCGTGCATGATCTGCAGAATTGTCAACGTCATCTAATCTTCCGCCGGTAGGACCGTGATTTTTCAGAATACGGAAGGCGTCGAGTACGGTAAGGTCTATCTTGACGAATTTATTAAGATCAGCAATTTTTGGATGAATATTGGTATGCAGGCTGCCCCGGTCTCCACCAATCATACCAAAAACATTTTTTAGTCCCATAGAAAGCCGTGATGTGCCATGCTGTTTTGCAATAGGGACATTAATGAGAACATCTACTTCATTGGCGTATACCATTTCCTCATAAAAATACCACGATTTCAAGATTTTGCCATCAGGGATAGTAAAATCCTTGAAACGGCTCTTATTAAGATAAATTACCTCAGCCCCTGACTGATGGGCTGCTGTGGCAATACCACTATTAACATAAGATGGTTCGGGGTTTGCGGAACAGGTATGATCCATTACCTTTACTACGCTTGCCCCTGCCTCCCTGCACAACTCCACCAGGGCTGCTACTACAAAAGGATTGGTATTGGCGGCGAATTCTGGTTTCTGATTCCATGCAATATTGGGCTTGATAACAACTCTATTGCCTTTGGAAACAAGTTTATTCATACCGCCCAGAGCGTTCATAGCACGACGTACCATCTCTTTTATTACAGTGACTTCTTTGATAGGATCAGTAACATTCCCATAAGCAACGACCAATCCAGGCTTTAATTGGTGTTCCTTTTGTTTCTTTAAGTTTGGTTTTTTCTTCATGGTACTCAAATAGGACAACCCATATAAGCCAGCGCCTACAGTAATACCAGTCTTGAGAAATGTCCTGCGTGAGATTTTATCATGCCTGTTCATAGCAGTCAGTTTATCAATAATTTGGGTTTGCGCTATAGTGAAATAATCATATGAAATGCTTTGATCCGATAGAAGACGATTGAACTAGCTAACAGTCTGTAAGTACTATTTCAACTCCGCCAGGTTTTTGTAGCGTTTTTATTATCTCAAACATTATCATAAAAAGCTAGACTTTTTGGTAGAGATTAAAAGAAGGGTTTAACGATGAGAGGGCATTCCGATTGTTAGTTTAACAGAATCATTCATATGGTAAATCTTATTGTCTGTTTGCTCTCCTGATCTATAAATATTAGCGTGTTAATAGTATAAATAGAATTCCATTGAATTCACGAAAGTGATTCCATATAATTCGCATAGAAAAATATTTAGAAAAATCAACCTTACACCTTTGTGTTTCGTTGATATATTTAGTTAAAGAATGGGAGGCTTTTTGAATACATGCTTGATATAAATTTTATCAGGAATAACCCTGACAAGATCAAACAGGCTATCGCCAATAAACATGAAAATGCGGCCAGTATTGACGAAATTTTAGAGCTTGATGTACAGCGCAGGTCTACAATCTATGCCTGCGAACAGTTAAAGGGTAAGCGTAATGAGAGATCAAAGGCTGTCAATGAACTGAAAAAAAAAGGGCAGGATGCTTCCGGGATTATTGAAGAAACAAAGAAGATCGGTGATGAAATAAAATCCAGTGAAGAGAAACTAAAAGCGTTGGAATCTCAAATGAATAACCTTCTCCTCCGCATTCCAAATATTCCTTCTGCAGACACACCTATTGGCAAGGATGAAAAGGATAATGTTGTTGTCAAAACCTGGGGAAACCGGAAAGTATTTGATTTTACTCCTCTTCCCCATTGGGAACTGGGGCGTATTCTGGACATTCTCGATTTAGAACGATCTTCAAAGATTTCCGGGTCAGGCTTTATATTATTAAAAGGTCTTGGGGCAAAACTTGAACGCGCCTTATTTAGTTTTATGCTGGATCTTCATACCAGGGAGCATGGATATACTGAATTATTTCCACCGTTTCTCGTTAACCGCACGGCTATGACGGGAACAGGGCAGTTGCCGAAGTTAGAAGAGGATATGTACCGGACTGCTGTTGACGACCTTTTCCTCGTGCCCACAGCAGAAGTGCCTGTTACCAATATCCATCGTGATGAAATATTCTCATACAAAGATCTTCCTGTTTACTATACAGCCTATACCCCTTGCTTTCGGCGTGAGGCAGGTTCTTACGGTAAGGATACGAGGGGCATTATACGAGTCCATCAATTCAATAAAGTAGAGTTGGTTAAACTGGTGAGACCGGAAACATCTTATCATGAGCTGGAATTACTCGTTGGTAATGCAGAAAAGGTGCTTCAACTTTTAGGACTTGAATACAGGATAGTAAAATTGTGTACCGGGGATATGAGTTTTGCGGCTGCAAAATGTTATGATATCGAGGTCTGGTCTCCTGGGTTAGATAAATTTTTAGAGGTTTCTTCCTGCAGTAATTTTGAAGATTTCCAGTCAAGACGTATTAATGTGCGTTTCCGGGATGAAGATGGAAAGATAGGATTTGTGCATACATTAAACGGATCTGGCTTAGCTCTGCCAAGAACGGTTATTGCGCTTCTTGAGACCTATCAGCAAAAGGATGGATCTATCGTAATTCCGGATGTGCTTTATCCCTATATGAGTGGTATTAAGGTTATTGATAAAAAGGAATTTAAATGAATACTGATTTTTTATTTTAAAGAATAGCTCTTTCCAAATATCTCGATACCAATCCATTTTCCCTCTGAACCGATGAGTAATTTTCCTTTGCCGGTAATGAGTAAAAATACCACGAGTAAAGGAAATAGTATAGGAATTGCAATAAGGAATATGAAGAGTGTTACCAGCACCACAGGTATCGATGCAACGAGTGCAACACCCAGTATTGGGAAGATAAGCATGAATACGATGGTTAAAATGCCAAAAGCAAATGCAAAGAGAGGGGGCAGGATAGCGATAGATAATGTGCCCCAGAATACCTTACCCATAAAGCCGGAAATCTTCTTTCCAAACAATATTACCCCACTATTCATATCTTCTTGAGCTGTTTCAGGACGCTCAAATTCTGGCATTTTTTCAGAAATAGGTTCTTCCTGTTCAGGTTGTTCTTTTGCAGGCGACTCTTCTATTGCAGTTACTGAGGAAGGATTATCTGCCGTTGTTTTCTGGGATGTTTCTTTTTTCTCCATGTTTTCTGAGAAAACATTATTTACCTGTACTTCCTGCGATATCTCTTTTATTTCTTTTTTCTCAGGAGAGATAGTATCTACCGGTAGTTCTTTAATTTCTACCTTCTGAAGAGTATCCTCAGATTCCTTTATCTTTTTTTTCCTTTTCCATATTGCCATATTGAAACATCTTATCCTTTAAAAATTACAGATCTTCATATAAACTTGCAATGGCTTGGGTAGCGATAGCCTCACCACGCCCAATGGCATCTATCCCTTCCATTGTTGTTGCCTTTATGTTGACTCTATTTACATCCATACGGAGACATTCTGCTATATTTCTCTTCATTTCCAGTTTTTTAATACCAATTTTTGGTTGTTGTGCAAGAATCATTACATCTATATTATTGATTATATAGCATTGTTCTTTTACAAGGTCCGCAACCCTTGAAAGAAGGATTTTACTGGAGACCCCTTTCCATTTTTGATCAGTATCAGGAAAGTGCTCTCCTATATCACCAAGAGCTGCCGCTCCCAATAAGGCATCACATACTGCATGGAGTACTACATCGGCATCTGAATGACCAAGGAGACCCAGATGATAATCAAATTCTACTCCTCCCAGCACTAATTTGCGGTTTTCAACAAGTTTATGAATATCGTATCCAATCCCAAAGAGCATATGGCTTACTTTTTACCATAAGATTCTTGTTCTAATATGGATAGTCTTTTTTGTGCTTTTTTGCATGATTTTGCATTAGGACTATATACGGCAGCTTGCCTATAAATTACTTTGGCTCTGTTATAATCAGCCATTTTATCATACATCTCAGCAGCATGTAAAAGTGCTGGTTGCTTGATATCTGGATTTAACTGATAACTCTTTATATAATATTTTGCTGCACTTTCATAATCCTTAAAATAAATACTGGCGTATATTTCTGCAATTGCAAAGGCGGCATCATCTACCTTATCACTATCAGGATACTCCTGTAGCAGCTTTTCCAGACGCTTAATGGCTGTAATACGGTTTTCTTTACTGAGTGATTTTTTATACATCAAACCATCTTTAAGGAGTATATTTGCACCCTCAATATCCCGGAAGGCCGTTCCTGTTTGCACATCCCCCAGCCCTTCATTAGTATACAAAGGTTGTGGCACTTTATCCAACGCATCAAGCTCCCTGCGAGCTTTTTGGAGGCGAAGTTGATTACCGGTACTCTGATAATGTTCTCTCAATTCATCAAGCGCTTTTCGGTAATTTTGTCGGGATAAGGTAACGGCATAAATTAACTGATCTTCTTCATTCTTTAATTTATCAACGGATAATTTTGTTTTGCACACAATGCAGTACTTCTCATTTTCATCAATATTATCAAAGCAATTCAGGCAATAGTTTGCGCCAAATGCTGTATAGGAGACGAATATGAAGCATACTGTCGCGAGCAACATTCTTACTGTTTTCATGCATTTCTCCTCAGCTAAGACCACTTTTTCGCATAAGGGTTTTCACGCTTTCTAATAACATATTTACCTCAGACACCTGCCTGACTATCTCTTCCCTCTCTGTCCAGCGAAGATCCCTGTATGATGAAATATTATTGCTGATGTCTTCAATTACGCGGTCAATAGCTTTATCTATTTCAAACTTCATAAATTCTACAAATCGCTCACAAATTGCATCCGTCCGTTTAATAAACTCATTACGGAAGGTCTTCCGCCGTTTAGGAAGAATGGCAAATCCGATAGCCGCCAATGCGACGGAAATTCCTATAGTAACCGGAGGAGGTACAATCCATGAGAATATCATAATAGCACTAACTCCAATACCAATAGCAAATGCTTCGGTCACCAGAAAGCTAATGAATCCACCTTGAACAGAACTATTTATCCTTTCTGATTCCCGGTCGATATCCAATTCTCTGAATTCTTTAGAACGGGATTTTAAGGCGATTTCTATTTCGTGCTTTCGGTCATCATAGTGACGTTCGGCATGTCCGTCAAGAATGCTTCCAGCTCTACGGTCATATCCTACTTCTTTTTCAATATGATCTCTTGCCAGATCCCATAATGCACGGTTGTTTCTTGCCACATAATCTACTACATCGTCGATAATGCGGTCTAAGTCAACTTGTGGATTCAAAAGTCCATATACTTCTCTCTTAAATTTTTCATCAATCTTTTCCCGTCCTACTTTAGAAAAAGTTACTGATTTTATCGTAACGTATGAATTCAGGAAGTTATCTAGTTTTTCTTTTAATCGTGAGAATACCAGCTTAATCTCATCTTTATATTTTAATGTGTATTCCTGCATGTCGTGTTTTTTATTCTTAAGTCGTGTCTCAAATCGTTCAATACTTTTAATGTCTGTATTACATTTATTAACCTTTTCAGACAGATTGTGCTGAAGCTCGGTAAAGACATTAAAGAGGTATTTTAGAGGGCTGACCAGCTTAAAGTCGATCTTTGTATCCAGATCCAGTTTATCAAAGATAAAATTTTCGACTTCCACGATTTTACTTTTATCAAGCAGCTCTTTATTTCCTTCAACCTTTGCCCTGTATGCCTCTCTGGCAGATACCGCTAAAATTTTAGGCTCAAAACCTAATAGACGATAGCAATTTTTTTCCAAAAAGTTTATGATTTCGTTGAGTTCTTCTGGTGTTTTTAGATCTATCTTATTGAGAATGAACAGCACTTTCCTGCCCCATTTATTTTTAAGGAATTGTAGAAATTGACGTTCACTCTCCGTAAATGGATGGTCTGCAGATGTCACAAAAAGTACGAGTTCTGCCCTGTGAACAAAACTTTCTGTTAGGGCTGAATGTTCTATAATAATTGAATTTGTGCCAGGAGTATCAACCAGGGTAACATCCTTCAGTGATTCCATAGGATAAGTTGCCTGACATAAATGATCGCCAACTTCTTTAATCTCGACCTTATCGCCATAGGTTAGGAGGGTAATTCGATTGGTTGTGGGCGTTGGGCCATCTGTAAGGACTCGTTCACCGCACATAGCATTAATGAAACTGGATTTGCCCGAATTGTATTCTCCGGCTACCAGGAGATAGAAGGGTTCATTAAGTTGAGCACGCATTTCTACAACTTTTTTCTCCATATCTGAGGCGCCAATTCGTTCAAAGAATTTTTTAGAATTATCAAGAAGATTTACGACCTCAGGGAAGATATCCCTATGTTTTGTTTTTGTTGTAATATTTAACATAAATAACCTAATGAAAACCAGATTCTTCGTTTCACAATATAGAATAGCATCTTGAATTAAGGAGAGAGATAACCGAAGAATCTTACATTGAATGTCCTAAATAATAATAAGCCCTACATTAATGATAGGGTGCTTATAGTATAAAATGGTAAATAATGGTAACAGTTTTTTGAGTACAAGTCAAATTTTCTTTTTAAACACTAAAGGCAATAGCCTCGATTTCTACACCCACATCTTTCGGTAGCCTTGCAGCCTGTACTGCTGCTCTTGCAGGTGGTTTATGTTGAAAGAATTCTTTATAGATGTCATTAATTGCTCCATAATCATTCAAATCTTTCATAAAGACCGTTGTTTTTATTACCCTGTCTAAGGATGAACCGCCCGCCTCCAGAATGTGTTTTAGATTTTCCAATACCTGTCTTGTCTGAAGTTTGATATCACCTTGTACTATCTCCCCCGTTGCAGGTACTATAGGAATTTGTCCTGATAAAAATATGAGATTGCCTATCTTTATTGCTTGAGAATATGGTCCAATTGCTGCAGGTGCAGTGTTTGTTGAAATAACGAATTTTTCCATTTTTTTCTCCTTTCTCATGATGATTACCAGGGATTGCTTATATTATTTTATATATGATGGGTTGTCATCATAACAAAAGAATGTATAAC
>JAANMX010002572.1_pt1 | contig 17670 bp, 7 predicted proteins | sample 7279681 | NCBI WGS metagenome assembly JAANMX01 (sample SAMN14094542, study PRJNA606508) | bioreactor metagenome | isolation source: A lab-scale SPAN reactor treating ammonium-rich wastewater day 351 | place: Ireland: Galway | collected 2018-01-01
CGGGCAGCCGTTCCGCTAACCGATAGCTGTCGGTCCAGCGCGCAATCAGTTCCAGGGCAAGGCTGCGCTGAGGGTTGGCAATCACACGTTCGTGGCTCTCTGGGATGATGTCTGGTGCGGTGTGATGGGCCTGGGTGACCAGCAACAGGGCCAGACAGCGTCGCCGCCATCCGGGAATATCTTCGTTGTCTACGGGGGGCAGACCAGTCTGCTCCACCGTCAGATCAAGGACCAGGCGGCTCTCTTCATCCGGGGTACGCAAACCTGCCAGCAGTTCGAGCAACTGGTCCATATCCGGTTGTAAACCGCCGGAACCCCACTCAGCCGGGTCTTGTCGTAGATTGGCCCGGGCCAGGGCCGCCACCTCTTCATCGCTCACCGTCAAGCTGTGAGGACGCCAGCCCCACTCCATGAGTTGGGCGCGTAAGGACGTAGCGTAGATTCGTTCCGCCAGCAGGGCCTGCCCCCACAGCCAGCCCAGGTCAGATTGGGTTGCTGGCACATAGAGCACAATGGATTCATTGGCATCCATGCGTTGCTGCAATTCCCGCCGCGTCACCGGACCGCCGATGATACCGCCCGTCCGTTCCGCCACCTCGACCAGGGCAAACTCACCCATGCGTCGGTCAGCGGCCACCCGCTTGAGGAGGGGAAGCCAATGGCCGTGGGGATCGCACCAGACCAACCAGGCGGTAGGGCGGGCAGCGAAGGTCTGGGTGATGAGGGTGCGGATCTGTTTCTGCAGGGTGTCACCCATAGATATGCTCGTCATCTCATTCATTGATTGGGGACAGCCGTCCTTGTCCATAGCGGGACGAAAGGGTAGCTGACCGTGGGTGAGTCTATCGATTCCCTGCTCTGGGCATTTGTCGACTGATTTGCTGCTATAGGCAGATAAAGCAACTTCCTTTCGAAGTCTGTGTACTTGTGCGGCTGCGTTGTATACGCGTCCACTGCTTCAGCGGCAAGGACTCCGTTACTGTCCAAATCTTCTATGGTCACCCTTTGCAGCGTGTATGGACCATCTAGCTGCGACCTAACGATGTCTTCACCCCGAAACCATAGGAAACCTGTCGGATCGTTGGGATAAATATACTGGGGAGCATTTGCGGCAGCGACAAATCGTCCTTGTGGATCGACAAGCACACCAGAAACAGTGGCTGCACTTATGACGGGCGTAGTAATACCGACGGTGATCCATAGATCCTCGTACCGATACGAGTAGTAACTTGGAATTTTCTGTTCGGCATAGATGCCTGTCAGCGTAAATGCAGACGAAGCAAGCTGCAACTCGGTTGCCACCGCATAGTTGAATGCTGTGCCCTCACTAGCAAATCCAATGGCGGTAACACGAACATCGGCATATCCGGGTGTCTCTGGCAGCGTAACTGGCCCCGCATAAATTCCGGGACTCATTTGACCCAATGCTGCTGATGTCTGTTTCGACTGACTGTCAATCACCTTTACTTCTACACTTGTATTACCGGGCGCGGGTAGGATGGTGGCGGTGACAAGTGCCGTTCCTCCAGGCTGGTAGCTGTCTGCGTCCAATGCAATGCTAAAAGTTACCGAAGCTTCTATGCTAGTGTTGATTTCTACTTCGGCGATAGTGTTTGACGACCGATTCTGGATTCTGACCTGCCACAGGCCTGGGGACGGCGCGAATAGATGATACAGCCCAATAGTAGTATCTTCTTCAAAGAAGACTTTGTTTGGATTCTGGCTAGCATAGGCAGGTGTAATCCGAGTGCCGTTGGGTGTTTCAAGTTCAAAAGTTATGATTGAAAAATCAGCCAGGGCGGTGAATAGCGCGGCCGTACCTGATATCGGAACCGACTTTGTAATAGTCTGTCCTGGTGCGGCGCTCACATAGATTGGCGGCGACTGAACGGACCAGTCCGGCTCTACTGCGTCTTGTGCTGTCTGTTTTGCGACACCTTCGAACGGAAGACAGCGTGTGCTCGTTCCCTCAAGTATCGGACTCAGACATTTCTTATAGCTTTCACTCCACCCGCCGTTACGCACAAAGTACTGAAACTTGCCAAAGGCCAATGTGTGCACTTCGTCAGACTGCCATGTTTCTTCCACACCGTCTACACCAAGCCCGCTATTGACTGGAACAATGCCATCATCCTCTCCTGGAACAATCCCATACAATAATTTACCCAGAACACTTCGCGACCAATAAGAGGCGGAACCGCTGATGAGATGATACTCTACGGATTTTCTCTTGGAATGGATTTCATTGAATCGCTTCATTCCACTCTCTGTAAATTGGCATACGACAGGTTGTGTAGTGCAGAGAGCTTTTACATCACCTTCATCCAGATTGTCTATATATGGAAACCCCCACCAAAATTTGAAAGCGCGTAAAGTTGTTCCCAAGTGTGGCGAACCAAAAGTAAACAGTTCTTCCACGTCATCTGCATAGTATGAGCCTTCGATATATGCTCTCGATACAAGCCCCCCCATACTATGAGCGACCAGAATTACTTTTGACTGGCCTGTAGCATTTTTGGCGTTGTTGATAGCATTAAGTAAATTGCCAATATTGTACTCGATCTCAGGTGTATAGCAGCCAGCTGAATTCAAAAATGCATATTCTACGTAATAGTCCATCGCCTGTACAAGATTATCTGTAGTACTGAAATAGTCGTCTGGTTTGACCTGTTCACAGGAAAGAGGACTGGCAAAACCATTCCACCCATGCACAAAGACAACAGGCAGGCGATCTGTTCCGAGAAAGTCGATTCTGTCAATATCTGATGCCAAGTCCAGCGTCCGTGCCTTGGGTCCAAAGGTATATCCGTCTTTGTAAGCGGAAAGTGTATAGCTGCCTGGCTTCAGATTCTCAAATGTGTACTCGCCGTACTGACCGGTTTTGGTTGTGAACCCTCCGCTCATTCGAATTTCAACCCCAGCGAGCAAGCTACCATTGGGGCTGCGAACCTGACCTAAAATTCGATACCGCGGCGGTTGCCACTTGGGATGATGGACATAGCCTTGCGCAAGATAGCGATTATTGCTGCCGTTCTGATCGATCACGTATAGCCCAGTATATTGAGGAAACGGATCCCCCGATGCCCACCGGCTATAGGCCAGGCGATCACCTGCATGTGACCAGACAGGGTTGGCGCTTCGATTCCCACTGAGCAGTGTACTTCCCGATCCGCCTGTTGTCATTCGTCGCAAATATGGATTGGTATACGCGAAATGGGTATCACTGGGGGAGTACTCAGCGAAATTCACGTTCGAAGGCGATAGACTGGTTTCTGTTCCGGCTTGTATGTCCAGTATCCGGATACGCCCACTGCTCATATAGGCAAGTCGAGAAGAGTCGTGTTTCCAGGATGGATTGAAAAGAGATTTGTCTAGCCGCGAGCCATTGCCAACACCGAATACGCCGCTTGCATAGCCATGAAAAAGTGCGATTCGATTTCCATCGGGCGACCAGCGCATATCTGGATACGAGAGAATGTCAAAGCCGACCCCCCAATTTTCGATATTGGGCGAGACATCATAGAAAACGCCAGCGGAATTCACATCCACAACTGCAATACGCACGTTTGGAAAGGGTTCCACATCGCGAAGGAATGCGATTCGTGTGTCGTTCCAATCGATGACCCAACGGGAGGCAAGGGCGTTTGTGGTGAGTCGTCTCTGATTTGTGCCGTCTGCATTGACTACATAGACATCCGCATAACTCGACGCGCCTTCCCCCATATATGCGATCTGACTGCCATCCGGAGACCACACGAAAGCATTCACATTCCCAGCGCTGGTCACGCGGCGAAAGGTTGCCCCGCCAGGGAATGTTGAACCATCCGCTCGCCCAAGCCATACATTTCCGTCGTACAAAAATGCCACCACCCGTGGGTCTGCCGTGCTTGCTCGTGGCTGATCGCTGGCTGGAAGCGGTACATCTGGTGTGCGGGGAGTGGTCCTACAATCAGTCATGGGCCATTGACAAGCAACAGTAAATAATGCATCGCTCTGGCTCGTTAGCCATTCAATGCCTGTCCGGAAGCCCCCTTCATCGATAATCCAGTGGGGCTGCTTCGCATTCGCACCGACTTGAGCCTCGACACTGGCCGCTGCGGCCCAGCCACCCCCTGTTCGTTGCCGGTAGTAAATGCGCTCGCCCTCCGGGGTGCGCTGCTGCCAAACGACCCACACATCGCCAGACGTAGCAATGTAGAGATCGGGAGAGGACGAAGGCATGGCTGTCATCGATACGTTTTCAACAGACCGCACATTCTCGCCATCCATCACAACGTAGTAAATATCCGAACGACCGCGTCCGCTGGCTTCCACTGCCATATGGACGCTGCCCGATCCATCAACGCGGACCGCCGAAGGTGTCCAAATGTCGGGGAATTCATCGATTCTCGTCCGCGCCAACAGAGCAGAAAAGAGCTGCGCGGCTTGGTCAGCATCGTTTGGAACCTCATCCTGAGCATACACAGAGGCTATTTGCTCAAAAGTGGTTATCTGCATCATTCCAAGCAGTAGTCCAATGACTGCTACAGCCAACAATCTCGTATATAGCCGCATTTTATCCTCCGTATTTGTCCAGAACGACTGCCAACCAATCAGCTCAATCCTAGCTTTCATCTCCCCCCAACTCCCCCAACACCTTCGCCCGCTTCTCCTCCAGGCGCAGACGCTCCTTTTCGCGCTCGGGCGCGAGTTCTGTCCAGCGAGGACTCTCCGGGACGTCGTCCCCCATCCAGCCGCAGCGGGGCAGCTTGCCAGCCCGCACCCAGCGCCGCTCGTCGGATCGCCAGCGGGCACGGTCGGCGATGGCCTTGGATATCTCCTTTTTGGCCAGCACGTCGCTGACCAGCAGACCGGCCTGCTGCAAAGGTGCCACATTGACCCGCACGCCGTCGTTGATATCCACCTGCCACCCCTCTTCCTGGGTGAGCAGTTCAGCCCGGCTGCCGGGCGGGAAGACCCCATCCCCGGCCCAGCGGTCCAGGGCTTCGGCTTCCAGCAGTTTGTCCAACTCCCCACAGGCAAAGCCCCCCTCATCCACCTGGCGCAGACGACGGGCGAAATCCTCCAACTCCTGGATGACGGCCACGGCCTGGGCCGCAACCGTTTCGTTGCCCTCCCGTCGGGCCTGGGCCAGCTCCCGCTGGGCCGGGGCCAGGAGACGATCCACATATTGGGTGCGCAGACGGGCCAGGATGTCGCTGGGGCCGCCTCTGCCGGGCCGAGAGCCATAGCCGCCAGTGGAATGGTAGTAGAGCAGGCATTCGAAGACCGGTTGCCCGCTCTTTTTGCGCCCGCCCGCGGTGGGATCGCTGGCCAGATGCCAGGCGATGGGCCGCTTTTTGAACTGGCTGGCGTGGCGTTTGAAGAAGTCCCGGCGCAGCCACTCCTCCAGCGTGCGCCCGGTCAACTCGTAGAGCAGGGCCTCTGTGCGCTGGGCGGCCAGGTCCCCCTCCTCGGCCCGCAAGCGCCCCCGGATGCGCTCGGCCAGGGTCGGCTCGCCCGTACCGGGGGTGATAGGAATCACTCCGTCCCGGTCCGCCCAGGCGGGAACCGGCTCGCCGGTCTCCATCTGTTTGGGCCAGCGGTGGCCCAGCAGCCGCAGGACCAGCACACTCAGCCGGTCTTCCAGCAGCCGCTGCTCTTCGGGACGGCAGCGCACCCCCCCGGCCCGCAGCTCTTCCAACAGCCAATAGACACTGATGGGGTGGATTTGCAGGTTGACGCTCAGATCTTCCAGAAAAGTTTCCGTGGGGATGGGGATGTAGGCCCCGGAGCCGCCCTCCTCCTCGTCGTCTGCGGTCTCCGGCCCGTCGTCCAACTCCACATCTTTGGCCCCCTCCCCGGCTTCGTAGAGAGCTTGCAGATTGGCTTTGATGCGGGCCAGTTCGTCGGCGGCGGGGTGGATGCGTTCGTGGCCGGCCAGATAGTCGAGGACTTCCGACGGCAGAGGTGGCAGGTTCACTTCCGGGGGCAGTTCGGGCAATGCGTCGTAGCCAGCGATGAGGGGGTGCCAGCCTGCGGGGGTGCCAGTTTCACCCACTATATCCTGTGCAAAAGCTTCTTCGATACGATATATCTTAAAGACATTTTTTTCATTCACGGCTTCAACCGAAGCAAGCCAAGTTGCCGCCCGTAGCAATTCTTCGTCAGTATTTTGGTGAAGTTTGGCAGAAAAATAGATTTCTTGCATATTATTGGTGACCATAACATTCTTCATATATACGGCAAATCGCGCTAATGGTCCCTTATCATTTGATATGACTACAGGTCCAGCGCATTTTTCAACATAGCCCGTACTGAAGTCGATAGTCCCCGTTGTAGCACGCAGAAGAAAAGTCACAACTCTTGAATTCAGAAGAGCGAGTCGATCCCAATTATCCGATGATGAAATCGTTGGTGCTTTTATATCAGTATATACACCTGCCGGTTTGATTCTAGCAGTCATATTGGAATTGCCAGCCATTGAATAGGACAAGCTTTCCTGTTGGAATATCTCAGGATCAGGCGCGCTTGCGTACATCGAAGGGATTAAGTCTGACGGAAATTCCCACCAACGAATCACTCTATCGATGACACCACTCCATCGTTCCGTTCGACCAGCTTTTGTATACGGTTTCCAGCCTTCATGGACCACCGCTTCCCAATGGTATCGAAGGAATCTCTCCGTATCTCCTGTTTGAATCCCGACCTTAGCAGTTAGGATATTTTTTAGTGGATTGCTCGAAAATCCTTCGATAGTTTCAGAAGGAAGCCAGTAGCTTATCGGACTACCCTCAATTCTCTGAAATATCATAGGGTTATGTACATGTATTATCTGAGGGTTTAGAACGAATGCTGTTTTTAGAAGATTATCCTGCTCATGTGCTGGCCGAGGTGCTTTCAATCGAAGAAAGTATGCTTTATCTGCCAGATTACTTCTTCGCTTTTTGCATACAAATAACACCGGCTGGACGGCTGCGTTACCAATATCCGAAAATGCGTATCGTCCAAGATGAGCTAATGCAGAAATAGAATTATTGGATAATACTTGATTCCGAAGGTCCTTTAATTGTCGCAAAAACATCCAACTTTGCTGCGTGAGCATCGCCGTCTGCCCATTCCGCTCGGTCAAGTCCAGGCATCGCAGAATGAAAGCAGCATATATGTCCCGTTTTCCGAACTTGTAGTGGCGATCTACGTATTTTTTGAGCGCGTCATCCATATTTCTGCTGCCCATATAGGGTGGGTTGGTCGCCACCACTGCATAGCTGCGCTCCAACAATTGCAGCAGGTGTACCCCCTCCCCGGCCTCCCGGCCCAGCAGTTGGGCGGCCACGTCGCTCTGCCGGGCTTCCTGGGCAAAGCTGCGCGCAATCCGTTCCAGCAACAGCTTCTTCAGTTCGTCCGGGTCGTGGCGGGCCAGCTCGGCCAGCAGACGGTTGGCCCCCGCATCCTCGGCCAGCAGCCCGGTCTGTCCTCCGGCCCGCTGCTTGCGAAATTCCTGGATGGCGCTCTCCAGATGCTCCTCCGGTTTGAGCAGACTGCCCAGAATCGGGGCCTGTTCCAGCGCAGCAAAGACACCGGCCAGAATGGGCCGGTAGAGCCGGTCTTCCGGGTTGGCACGCAGGTGGCGTTCCAACGCGCCCGGGTCCAGACGGGCCGGGGTGGTGGCCAGGTTCAGGGCGGGCGGCGCGTAGCCCTGGCTGCCTACCTGTTCCCAGGCCCGCAGCACCAGCGTCACCCCGGCCAGTTGCACGGCCCGGGGGTCGATGTCGATGCCGTGCAGGTGGTGGGAAAGGATGCGGTCGGCGATGGCCTGGGCCGTCATCTCCGGCTGCTGCTCCCCATACATAGCAAAGAGCATATCAAAGGCTTCCCGCTGGAAGTGGCCGGAGCCGGTGCAGGGGTCCAGGAAGGTCAACTCTGACAGGGGGAAGGGGTGACCGGGTGAAGGGGTGACAGTCGCCTTGTCATCTTGTCCTTCTGTCATCCTGTCAATCTTTTCCCGGTCGATGTAATAGTCCCAGCCTGCCGGCAGGACCGAGTCGGGGTAGGCTTCGTGGTAGCTGCGGCCCAGGCTGTTCTGCAGCAGCCATTGCACCATATAGGGTTCGGTGAAGAGTTGGGTGGCCGCGGCGATTTCGGAGCGGCTCTCCACCTTGCCGCCCCTGCCCAGCTTGGCGTAGACGCGCTTTTTGGCTTCTTCCTGATAGAACTGGTAGGACCAACTGATGGCGTCCGGGTCGGCGAAGAGCGGGTCCAGTTCGGGCCTGCCCACGGCCTGTACACAGCGCAGCAGGGCTGTTGTCGAAGGGCGCAGGGCCACATTGGGGTCGTCCCAATCGAAGAGTCCCGGCAACAATTGGGCCTGGGTGCGGCAGACGTTTTCCAGCACAGCCCACCAGCCCCCATCTGCCTCGCCGGTACGTTGGGGTTCCTCGTAGCGCAGCACGTAGAGCGCTTCCGAGATGCCCTCGTAGGCCGGGTTGAGGCGCAGGGTCTCCTCGATCAGCCCCCGGGCTTCCAGCGCGCGCAGGGCCAGCAGCCGGTTGATCCACGTATAGGCGGCCCGCTCCACAAGGGCGGCGCGCACACTGGGCCGCTCTGCTTTGGAGACAGCCGCCATTTGCACCTCTGCCGTGCGATGGGCGCGCACGGCTTCCGGTGTGGGGTTGGGCAGCGCGTCCAGGGGGGTGATGGAGCCGTCTGTGCCGATGCCGATGCGCTCCAGTTCCCGGTCCAGATCGCCCCGGATCAGCCTGTCCGACTCGTCCCAGGCGCTGTCCAGCGTATGGCGCAGCTCCATCACCAGCGAGCGGAGGAGGTCTTTGTAAGCTCTTTGCATTGCGTGTTCGTTCCGTTTTTTTGAAGTTCGTTGACAGACCAGCGCCGGTTGCTAGCCGAGTCCTTCTGACTAGCGCCGGTTGAGTAGCCCGGAGTCTGCGGAGGGCGTATCGCTTGTACTGAGTGCGAAGCGTATCGAAGTGAAACCAAGCGGGTTACGCCCCAGAAAGTGGCCCGTCTCGTAGACCCGCCGTCTTGGTTTCGATACGCCGCCACCACCTGAACGCAGGCGATGAAGCTCCCGGCGGCGGCTACTCAACCGGCGACGGCTACTCAACCGGCGACGGCTGGACTGGTCTTTCGCCTTCGCCCGGTGTGACCGCTTTGGGAAAAATCTTGCGCGCCAGCGCGGGTAGAGCGTCGTAGTCACCGCGGATCAGCGCTTCTCGCTTATCCCGTCGCCATCCCTGCACCTGCTTTTCGGCGGCATAGGCATCCACAACGCTGGCAAACTCGGCAGCGAAGACAACCTTCACCGGGCGACGGCGCGCTGTGTAGACTGCGCCCGTGCCCTCGTTATGCTGCCACACACGACGTTCGATGTCTGTCGTAGAGCCGACGTAATACGAGCCGTCGCTGCATTCGAGAATGTACATCCAGGCCATGAAGTTTGTTCCCTGATTAGCGCTGGTGGAGTAGCCGATTCCAGACCAGCGCCGGTTGAGTAGCCCGGAGTCTGCGGAGGGCGTATCGAAACCAAGCGAGTTACGCGGCGGAAGATTACCCGTACTCGCTGACCCGCTCCTGGTTTCGATACGGCGGGAAACAGCCCCCGCCTTCTGAAGCGACTCCCACTCAACCGGCGTCGCTAGTCCTGATTATTGAATGATCACACTCTTGCCGTCGTCCAGATAGCCGCGAATCTGCCCGCGCAGGCCAGCCAGCCAGTCGTCCAACTGGGCTTCGTTTTCAATCCGGCTTGGCCCGCTGTAGAGAGCATCCCAGGAGAGCAGATGCTCGTGGGCTTCGGGCTGGGGCGCATAGCGGGTGCGCAACTCGCGCAACTGTTCGCTCTGCTCATCTTGAGAGCGCAGCATCTCCGAGAGCAGGGAACGGGCCTCGCCAAAGGTGGTCGCGTCCCGTTCCAGCCGGTTGCGCACCGGGTCGTAGAGACCGGAGAGGGCTGCGGCCTCGTCCCGCACCTGCTCCTCCGGCACACCGGCTGTGCGTACTGCCTCCTCCAGTTCGGTGTTGAGGGCGGCAAGCTGGGCCTGGGCTTGGCTGCGCCAGCTTTCAATCTGGCTGTTGACCGCGGTCTGGGCGGCCTGATAGGACTGAACCAGTTCGTTCCAGCGCGCCGGTTCCGTCAACGTGCGGTCGTTCTCCACAGTGCGATAATCCCGCAAAAAGGCCCGCACTGCGTCCAGATCGGCGTTGGCGTTGACCATACTGGTGTAGAAATTCCGCATGTCACGGAAACGGCTGTCCTGTTCGTTGCGGAATTGCTCAAGCTGGTCGAGCAGAGCGAGAAAGCGCTGCAAGACTGGCTGCTGATCCCGGTAGGCAATCAGCCTCCGCTCGGCCGCGCCGATGTTGAGCAATTCCTGGATTGTATTCGAGCCAGCCAGAAAGTCCTGGGGAACTGGACACTGGGCAGCCAGGGTCCACGCCAGCACGCTCTCCCCACGCCGGGCCAGATCGGCCAGCTTTTCCGCCAGCACCGCATTGAGGGTAGGGGCCACCAGCGCAGTGTTGTTGGCAATGGCAAACATCTGGCGCAGAGCGTCGCGGATGGCGCGCAATTCCGTGGGCGTCAGTTGGCTGCGCACCCCCTGCACCCGCAGATGGCGAAAGCGGCTCTCGGTGGTCAGCACCCGTTCGGCCACATCGCTGCCGGGGTCGGTGATCAGCGTGCCCTCCTCCAGCAGGCGACACTCGGATTCGCGCAGGAGCAGGGCCAGCCCCACTTTGATGGCGTTGCCGTCCCAGCCAAAGGGGGGCGACTCAAACTGGCGGCGCAGATCCCCGGCGTTGATTGGTTCCTGGTCCTGGTCGGCCAGGGGAAGCTGGCTGCGCAACACGGCCAGCAGGGGGTGGCCCTGGTTGAGATCGCTGTCGGCCCGATAGACGCCCAGGGCGCGCAGGTCCGGGTTGCTGGTGTTGTGGCTCAGGGCGGCGCGCACTGCGTTGGCTTCGTTGACAATGCGGTGGATCACTTCGCCGTAGCGGGGGTAGATATTGGGCAGGATCTGGCTGAGGGTGTTGACGACGGCTTCGCCTGCGCTACTGCCCTGGGCCAGTTGATAGGGCGTGCCCCGGAAGAAGATAATTCCGCCACGCATGGATTGACCCAACAGGCGGCCCACCGCCTCTTGCAGGGCGGGAAGGTCCATCTGCCGGGCCTGACGCGCCACCTCCTCCTCGCCCCGGTTGTCCCTGGCCGCGGAAATGGCCGCATCCGCTACTTCTTTGGTAGCCGCGGCCAGAGCCAGCTCGGCCCGGAAGCCCTGCACTTCGCCCATGCGCAGATAAATGGCGTCGGGCTGTTGGCCAGAGCGCTGGCGCATGGCCCCGTCGTCGCTGATCTGGGGTTCCAAGGCCCGTTGCAGGGGGCTGAAGACATGCACTGTCACCTGTGCCCCGGTGGGGTTGCGCACAGTGCGCCCGTCCAGTTCGATGCGCACCTGAATCTCCCGACCTGCCAGGGGGACCCGCTCGAAACGAAAGGTGCTTTCGCTTTCATACTCTTTCAGCGCCTGGCTCAGATCGAAGGAGCGGCTGATCAGTTCCTCCTGGCGTGCCCGCACTTTGTCCTGAAAGCTGCGCTGTTGGGTGTTGAGGAAGACGTACTGATCCCCCACCTGTTTGGCATAGCCGGCGGCCACCAGCCGCTCCACTTCGGGCTTGACCCGGTTGCGCAAGGCGGAGAGCGAAGTCTCCAGGCTATCCACCACCGTGCGCGTCACATTGTTGATGGTTGTGGGGATGTATTGGGCCTGTCCCAGCAGAAAGAGGCCGTGGGCTACACTGGTGGTGAGGGGATTGGCGTCGTGTACGGTGTCGTCGATACGGCGCAGATCGGTTTTGGTCTCCACCGGCACGTCGTCCTCCAATTGCCGGTAAAGATCGGCCAGAGAGACCAGACGGCCCACTGCTTCCTCCAGCGGGCCATTGCTCTCGATCAGCCCACCCTGCACCACCCCAATCATCGTGCGGTTGGAACCGGTCAATGCTTCGTCCCGGTTGGCGGCCTGGGCAATCCCCTTGACCACATCAGGGATCACACTCACTGTCCAGGGCAGGTAGGGATAGAAGAGAGGGAAATTGCTGGTGTTGGGATCGGGATAGACACGCTCCGAATGGTCCAGAATGCCCAGATCAATGATGCTGCCGCTGCGCTCCTCAAAGCGCCGGATCAGATCGCTGCGTGCTGCCTGGGTTTTGCGCAGCACCCGCTCCTCCACCACCTGACTGATGTCCTCGTTGCTCAATCGGCAGGGCAGGTCAAAGCGCTGGATGATCTTGGCGTAGTACTCCTGTTGCACATTCTGTTGCAGGGCCTGGATATCGCCGTGGGCTGTCACCGATATCCAGACCCGTCCGCCACCCCGTTCCGCGGCGGCTTCCACCAGAGATTGGACCTGCATAGTGCGGTCATTGGCGTTGCCCGCCGCGATCCACTGGCCCAGTTCGTCCAATTGCAGCAGCAGTTTGTGGCGTGTGCTGGTGGTGTCCCGGACCTCGCACCAGCGGCGCAGCCGTTCGATGACCCGGTTGTCGTCCACGCCGCTGCGCACAATGGCATTGACGGCGCTCTCCACGGCAGCCGGGCTGGAAAAGTTGTCAAGCAGATCGGCAGCCGCTTTGTAGAGACTTTCCAGATAGAATTCCGGGTCGATGACGATCTCTTCCCAATCGGTGGCTGCTTCCGCCGCGGCCCGTTGGCGAAAGGTGTCACTCAGCCCTAAAGAATCGATCTGATATTCCACCACCCAAGCAAAGGGCCAGTTATGGGTATAGCCCCGCTGTCCGGCAAAGAGCTTGAAAGCGATGAGTGGCAGGCGGTCATCGCCATCCGTAAGCATGGAGTGGAGGTTGCCGCCCACAGCCGTCGTCGTCAACCTGCGCCGCAGGACGGTCAAAAAGTGTTCGATCTCCCGTCGGTCCTGGCTCGTGGCGGGCAGCCGGTTCAAAAAGAGTTCATGCACCGACTGGCCCTGGATTTCCCCGCCTTCCAACAGGATCCCCAGCACCTTCATCAGCAACGACTTGCCGGAGCCGAAGAAGCCGCTCACCCAAACCCCGATCCCCTGCTCGTTCTCCCGGTCGGCCGCGTCCACATAGGCGTCCAGCACCCGGTGCAGATGGCGCTCCCATTGGGGGGTGACCACCAGATTGGTCAGTTCGCTGCGCACCACAGCCGGCGCCCGGTCGGCCACTTTGACCACCGGTTCGATCTTTTCGCGCACAGTTGTGGCAAAGATTTCACGAATCTGCATCTTTACATCTCCTCACCGCGATAGAAGGCCAAACGGGCGTCGGGCAAGCCCAGAAAGTGGTAGGTGCGGCTGGCCTGGGGGGGATGGGTTCCGGGCACCATCAGTACGACGGGTACGGTCTGGCCTGTGTGGGGATTGCGGGGTTCGCTCTCGGCCACCGATTCCATCAGGCTGGTCGGGTTGCCCAGGGGGTGGAGGGCAGCCACACCGCGCAGCACGACCACCGGCCGTCTGCTTGGGTCCAGATCAGCCAGGCTCTTCTCGATCTCTTTGGCAAGCTGCCGGGCCCACAGCCGCACAATCGACATGCCGGCGTTGCTGCCCCTGTGCGGGTCGTTGAGCAGTGTCGCCCGTTTCTCTTCCTGCCCGGCCATACTTTCGATGGTCAGGCGGACCAGATCGATGTGGATATAGTAGAGGCTGGCTTCCCCGTACATGCGCTCGTCGGCCAGACGACGAATATACTGATCCTTGTCCGGTGGGTAGACGAAATAAAGGTAGGGCCGTCCGCTGCTGTGGCCGATGCCGTCGTAGGCTTCGTGCAGGCGCGCCAGCATATTCTCAAAACGCTCTTCGAGCAGATCCGCCGTAACGGGCATTCAGCACTCCTTATCCAATCGTCAATTCAGATAACACGCGCCGGGTGCGCTCCTCATTCCACAGCCACAGCCGCCAGTCCGGGTGAGATGGTATCTCCTCTTCCGAAATGCCTTCCTCTCCTAGAAGTCTGACTACATGGCGAACGACCTCATCGGGGACGATAGGTTCCACAATCTGTTTGTTCGTCCGTCCCTGCAACAGGCCGTAGTCACGCAGGAGCGATAGTGTGGTGCTGCCCAGTCGCTCCCGGGTCTGCCGGGTCCAGTTTTCGATTTCGGGTCGTTGAGGAAGTTGCCCATCCAGGAAGCGCTGCACATCTGCACTGTCCATCCCCGTCTGTCCTTCGCTCCATTTGGGCAACACCACCTCATGCACAAGGGCATAAAGCAACTGATCCTGCCGGCACACATGCAGAAGAAGCGCTGACTTGAGAGCCAGCAGGCTGGACTGAGCGGCAAACAGAGCCAGGTCGTCCAGCACCCAGGCTGGTGGGTTCCAACTGATGAGACGGCGGGAGATGCGCTCGACAATACTTTTGCGGCTGGCACGGGATCGCTGGGGTAGACGACTTTCCATCAGAAGCTGTTTGGCGTTCGCCACCCGCGTATCGACTGAGCCTTCCTGTTCGGCATAGGTCTGAAGAAAAAGTTGTGTCTCATCCAAAATGCCCGTGAATAGGGCGCTGGATGCAATAAATGGGCCGGTGGCTCGCCAATGGGTTGTCATTAAGGGTTATCCGGGATGCCAATATTGTAAGACCACGTACACGTCGGCAGGTTCCATATCCAGATCGATGGTGGGTGCATTGCGGGGATACGGGGCGTTGGTTGCTATGTATGCCAGGGGTAAGGGCTGGCGTTTGGAAGTATAGCGCGGATTGGTGGGAAGGGCAAGTAGGTAGGGAAGCAAAGGGGGGGCGGGGAGTCAGGCGGGGGAATATGGGCGGAGGGCTGTTTCGGGGTCAGAGCCGATTCATTATCCCAACGCCACCGCCGCCCGCTTGCTCACCGTCCCCTGCCGGCGCTGAGGAACCCGTTCGGCGAACTGACCGGTGCGCCCGGACGCCATTTCGTCGTTGAAGTAGAGGGGCACAGGCACAATATCCACGGGCTGGCGATCCTTGCCCCGCCCCAGCGGCGGGCAACACCAGCCCGCATCTGCGGCTTCCCGGCGCTGCTCTTTGAAGTTGCCCAGAATGCCGCAGGAGAAGCAGTGCTCCCGGCAATCGTCCACCACCCCGCCCTGATAGGTGTGGAGGTATTCCTGGGCCAGAAACTCCTTCTTCAGCCCGGCGGAGATGTGCTCCCAGGGCAGAATCTCGTCCAGGCTGCGCGCCCGGCGTGCGTACCAGTCCATATCCAGCCCAAAGTCGGCGAAGGCTTGGGTCCAGGCATCGAAACGGAACTGATCCCCCCAGGCATCCAGTTTGGCCCCCAGCCGCCAGGCCCGCTCGATCACAGTACACAGCCTGCGGTCACCCCGGGTCAGAAACGCCTCCACCAGCGTCTCCCTCGGGTCGTTCCAGGTGAAGTGTAGCCCCGGCCCCCGCAGCTCCTGCTGGAGCAGGCCGAGCTGCGCCTCGATGACACTCTGCTCTTCCATCGGCACCCACTGAAAGGGGGTGTGGGGCTTGGGCACGAGGGTGCTGACGCCGACGCGCACGCTGGCTTTGTTGCCCAGAATACGCCGCCCCACGGCCAACACCGCTTTGGAGAGGTCGGCGATGGCCTGTACATCTTCCAGCGTCTGGGAAGGATGGCCCACCATAAAATAGAGTTTGATGGTCGTCCAGCCCCGGCTGTAAACCTCCTCGGCTGTCTTCAGCAAATCCTCCGAGGCAATCGGCTTGTTGATCACATCCCGCAGGCGATCCGTGGCGGCCTCCGGCGCAAAGGTGAAGCCGGAACGCCGACGCCCCTTTTCCAGCAGTTCCATCAGGTCCACGCTAAAGCTCTCGATGCGCAGGCTGGGCAGACCCACGGAAAGACGCTTGGCCCCGTGGCGCTCCATTGTGTCCCGCACCAGCTCCTCCACATAGCTGTAATCGCTGCTGCTCAGGCTGAGAAAGCTGACCTCCTCGAAGCCACACTGTTCGATCATCTCATCCACCGCGGCCAGCACTTCCGCCGCGGGCCGCTCGCGCACGGGCCGGAAGATCATCCCCGCCTGGCAGAAGCGGCAGCCCCGGGTGCAGCCCCGCATAATTTCGATGGCAGCCCGGTTATGGACCACATTAATATTGGGCACAATAAAACGAGTGACAGGCGGGGGCAGCACAGTCACCACCCGCTTCATCACCTCCCGCGGCGCGGCGGGGTGCAGGGGCCGGGTCTCCAGCAGAGTCCCGTCCGCGGCGTAGACCGGCTCGTAGAGGCTGGGGACGTAGACGCCGGGGACGCGGGCGAGACGCAGCCAGAGGGCGTGGCGGGCGGAAGAGGAAGGGGTGTGGGGGTGAGGGAGTGAAAGAGTTTGGTCGTCGGCCCCCACTCCCCAGTCCCCAGTCTCCGATCTCCAATCCCTGACAACTTCGATCACCTCAAACACCACCTCTTCCCCCTCGCCGATGACCATCGCGTCGAAGAAGGCGCTCATCGGTTCCGGGTTGAAACAGCCGGAGCCGCCGGCAATGACCACCGGATGTTCAGCCGTGCGCTCGGTGGCGCGCAGGGGGATAGCGGCCAGATCGAGCATTGTGAGCACATTTGTGTAGAGCTGCTCGTAGGGCAGGCTGAAGGCGAAGATGTCGAAATCGGTGATGGGATGGGCGCTCTCCAGCCCGTAGAGGGGGATGGCATTCTCCCGCATTTTGGCCTCGAAATCGATCCACGGGCAATAGACCCGCTCGGCCAGGAGGTCATCCCGACTGTTGATCAGATCGTAGAGAATCGCCAGCCCCAGGTTCGAGCCACCCAGCTCGTAGATGTCGGGGAAGGCCAGGGCGACTTTGGTGCGGATGGCCGGGTTGTCCCAGTCCTTGACAACGCTGTTCAATTCACCGCCGGTGTAGCGGGCGGGCTGGGCCACTTTGTGGAGCACCCTGTCCAGGGCACGACGGATTTGTTTGGGGGTCGTTGGCATGGGACTCTCTTCCTTCTATCAGGCCAGGGTGGATGGGCAGTGGGATGATGGAAGTACCAGTTCCATCATCCCACCGTCCATCTGTTCGACTTTGCATAGTGGTTCAGCCATTATAGCACGATTCCTGTGACCGACTGAATCCCGCCAGATTTGACAATCCAGCCCACTGAGGCTATACTCTCCATCTGTCCTGCGCGTAGTATTCTTTGTGCCCCGTTCGTCTAGCGGCCCAGGACACGGCCCTCTCAAGGCTGAAACACCGGTTCGAGTCCGGTACGGGGTACCAAAAAGCAAAAGAGCGTCAACCAATTGTTGGTTGACGCTCTTTTTTTCCACAGACCCGCCCCCATAAAAGGCCGGAAGCCGACTTGACAAGTCATCGCTTTCTGTTACAATCGGTTGACACGTGTCAACCAATGGCACAAAGCGCTGTGCAAGCCGCTTTTTTGCCGTTTGACAAGTATCCCTATCTGGCGTTATAGTTCTACCTGTAGTATCCACGTTTTCACAGATCTTCTTTCGGTTTATCGAAGCACGTTTTTTTTCCGACACGTCTCCACCAGATCAGAGTATGTTGCCGCGCCGTTTTTGCTTACAAAACGGCACAAAAAGAGTGTACACACCCTGCAATAGCGCTAAGGGCTTGTCAAAGAATAACTTCCCGTTTTGGTGCGTCGCACTGTCCAGATGAGGTTGCGGACTAGAGTCATTTCGTGGACAGTGCGACGCA